>Ga0307412_10000236_pt1 | contig 36131 bp, 24 predicted proteins | sample DK1Cmetagenome_3_FD_203823 | JGI IMG/M metagenome (GOLD analysis project Ga0307412, IMG submission 203823) | Maize rhizosphere microbial communities from greenhouse at UC Davis, California, United States - DK15-C-1 | ecosystem: Host-associated > Plants > Roots > Rhizosphere > Soil | place: USA...
TTTTGCCGGGGGGGCGGCCCCCCCCCCCCCCCCCCCAACCAAAATCAAAAAATGAGCTCAAACAAATGCTACAATCGGGGCTAGGGTAGTAGAACTGGTGGCTTCGAGAGCCTCAGCCACCATAGAACTTTCAGTCATTTTTCAGTCATGGCGAGGAGCAAAGCGACGAAGCAATCTCAGCTTTTCAATAATGAATTACTTGAATTAATTCTACCGTGGGAGATTGCTTCGTCGCTTTGCTCCTCGCAATGACTAATTTAAAATCTAAAATTAAATTGCATCATCCCCCAAAAAACGTCTGATACAAAAGGTAAAGATTCAAAATAATAATAACGAATGAAATAATCCAGACACAGGTTTTCAAGAAAGGTTTATTTACAAATTCACCCATTTTCGCTTTATCACTTGTAAACATCACCAATGGAACAACCGCAAAACTCAGTTGCATTGATAAAATAACCTGACTTAAAACCAATAGATCAGTCGTCCCTTTTTCACCGTAAATTATGGCAACAATTAACGCGGGAATTACAGCAATTAATCGGGTAATTAACCGTCTTAGCCAAGGTTTCAACCTGATATTTAAAAAACCTTCCATTACAATCTGTCCGGCAAGAGTCCCCGTTAAAGTAGAATTTTGTCCGGAAGCCAATAAGGCAATCGCAAAAGCAATACTTGCCATTGAAGCTCCTAAAATTGGGGTCAGCATTTTGTAGGCATCGTGTATATCTGCAACATGCTTATTTCCTGTTGTATGGAAAGTGGCGGCCGCTAAAATTAAAATAGCTGCATTAATGAAAAACGCCAGCATCAAAGAAACAGTACTGTCTAGCGTTGCAAATTTTATCGCTTCTTTTTTACCTTCTTTGTCGCGCGTATAATCCCTGGTTTGGACGATACTGCTGTGAAGATATAAGTTGTGAGGCATCACGGTAGCTCCCAGAATTCCGATTGCAATATAAAGCATTGCCGGATTCTGAATAATTTCTTTTTGTGGAACTAATCCGCCCAAAATTTCGTTGAAAGCCGGTTGGGAAATAACAATTTCATAAATAAAACAAGCCAGAATGATGAAAATCAGTCCGCCGACAATGCTTTCTATCCATCGGAAACCTTTAGATTGAAGCAAAAGAATAATTAATACATCAACGGTTGTAATGACAATTCCCCAAGTCAACGGAATATGAAACAGTAGGTTCAGGGCAATGGCAGAACCGATAACTTCCGCCAGATCACAGGCGGCAATGGCAATTTCACAAAAAAACCAAAGGATATAGTTGGTTGTAGGACTGAAATGATCCCTGCAGGCCTGCGCCAGATCTCTTTCTGCCACAACGCCCAATTTCACAGACAAATGCTGCAAAACCATCGCAAAAACATTTGAAATTAAAATAACCGAAAGCAGAGTGTACCCAAATTGAGCACCTCCGGCAATATCCGTCGCCCAGTTTCCAGGGTCCATATATCCGACAGCAACCATCAATCCCGGACCTGCAAATGCTAAATATTTCCTCCAGAAACTTGCATTCTTGGGGATCTTAATTGAAGAATAAACCTCCGATAAGGAATGTGATGTTTTATCTTTTCGCCAAGCGGGCTTTAAATTTAGGTTCATAAAATGTTAGAAATGACTAACAAATGTAATTAAATAAATGAAAACAGAAAAATCAAGTCACAAAAAATCCCGAAATAATTTTTTCGGGATTGTATATTATTTGAATCTGAAAGATTATTTTGCAAATCTCACAGACATTTTTCTGTCGCTTGCTCTTTCTGCATCAGAAGCAGTTGCGTCAACTTTTGCAAATTGGCTTCCGTATCCTTCAGCACCAAGAACTTGTCCGCCAACCCCTTGTTTATCCAACCAGTTTTTGATATAGTTGGCTCTGTCGGCTGAAAGCTTTACGTTTTTAGCTTCATCACCTGTTTTATCAGTATATCCTCCGATTTTTATTTTTGAATCAGGATAAGTTTTTAAAATAGCCACTAAATTCTGAAGTTGTTCTTCGGAACCTGCTTCTAAGGCATTTGCGCTTCCTATTTTAAAATTAACATGATCAAAATCGTACCATGTATCTTTTAAAGCTGCATCGTTTGTTGCATTTTTATAGCCATCAGATTTTAAGAATGTAATCATTTGATCTTCCATTCCGCCTTTGTATCCTTTAAGGGTTGTACCGTTTAAATCAATATTTTCATCAACTCTACTTGTTGTTGCTGAAGTTGACATTGAAGCTGTGTCTGCCGAAGAAGCCGCCGTTGCCGTATCACGCATTACATCTGTAGAATCCGATCCTGTAACGGTTGTAGTAGTTTCTTTTTTCTCACATTGCTTCCAAAGGAAATATCCTGCTGCAATTAGAAGTAAAAGCGGCAAAAGCCATTTCCAGATAGAACCTCCGCCTTCATTATTGTTTCTGTCAGGGAAAGTTCCGGTAGGCGTCGTACTTCTTGTAACTTCTATAGCCGGCTCTTCATGGGAAGGTGTTTTAATCTGGTCATTATCATTGTCGAATTTATACCTTGCTGCCCAGTCTCCTACATTTAAAGAAGCCAAAGAAAGTCCGGCAGGCAATAAGCTGGAAACAATCCCTTTTTGGTCATCAAGAAGTTTTGAAATTCCGGACTGATCCAAATTGTTGTCAGCAGCGTATTTCCCGATAGTTCCTACGGTAGCTCCTGTAACGAGGTTCAGCAAAGAGCTTGAAGAATTGTTACTGATTCCGGCATACGTTGCGATAGCATTTACTACTCCGCCCACTTTATCTCCGAAAATAGAGCTCAGTAACCCCGAAACCCATGTATTGTTGGAAGAATCTCCCATCAGGTTTCCCAGAATTCCACTTGAAGAAGCGGTGGTGATGGCATTTAAAACTCCCTGATTATCTGAATTATTCGCCAGTCCTCCCACAACAGCGGGCAATAAGCCGCCAATTGCTTTTGAAATACCTGACTCACTTTCTCCAAACTGCGATGCAGCCTGAGATACTAAAGCGGGACCCAATTGTCCTTTAATTAAATCAATGACATTTAAAGACATAATAAATTATTTTGAGATTAATGTGTTCTAAATTTAATCAAAAAATTGTCAAAATATTCATTTTAAACAAAAAATCTTTAAAAATCACGCGGATTTTTAAAGATTTATTAATTATATTAAGTTAAATTTAATATGCTTTTGCGAATAAAACTCGTCTTTTGGAAGGCTTTCCTGAAATTAACGAAAAACCTTCCTCAATATCATCATCCAAAGGAATACATCTGATGGTAGCTTTTGTTTCATCTTTGATCTGCTCTTCCTCCTCAGCCGTTCCGTCCCAGTGTGCATAAATAAATCCTCCTTTTTCTTCAAGTACTTTCTTGAATTCTTCGTAAGTATCTACTTTTGTGATGTTATTTTTTCTGAATTCAAATGCTTTATTGTAAATATCCTTCTGAATAGTTTTTAATAAGTCTTCAACATAAGAATCTAAACCGTCGATAGAACGTACTTCTTTTGTCAAATTATCTCTTCTGGCAATTTCCACAGATTTGTTTTCTAAATCTCTTGGTCCCATTGCAATTCTTACAGGAACACCTTTCAGTTCATATTCTGCGAATTTCCAGCCCGGTTTGTTGTGGGTATCATTATCAAATTTCACAGAAATGCCTTTCGCTCTTAATTTTGCCTGAATATCTAAAGCCACTTCACTGATTTCTGCCAATTGCTCCTCACCTTTAAAAATAGGAACAATCACCACCTGAATAGGAGCAAGAGTAGGAGGCAATACCAATCCGAAATCATCTGAGTGTGTCATAATTAATGCTCCCATCAAACGAGTTGATGTTCCCCACGATGTAGCCCATGCATGCTCTATTTTTCCTTCTTTGTTGGTGAATTTTACGTCGAATGCTTTTGCAAAATTCTGACCTAAAAAGTGAGAAGTTCCTGCCTGTAATGCTTTTCCGTCCTGCATTAATGCTTCGATGCAATATGTCTCATCAGCTCCTGCAAATCTTTCAGAAGGAGTTTTTAACCCCTGAATTACCGGCATTGCCATAAAGTTTTCTGCAAAATCTGCATATACTTTATTCATTTTTTCAGCTTCTTCAATTGCTTCTTCTTTCGTAGCATGAGCAGTGTGTCCTTCCTGCCACAAGAATTCTGCGGTTCTCAGGAACAAACGGGTTCTCATCTCCCAACGAACAACATTGGCCCATTGGTTAATCAATATTGGTAAATCTCTGTAAGACTGAATCCAGTTTTTATAGGTACTCCAGATAATTGCTTCGGAAGTAGGACGAACGATAAGTTCTTCTTCCAGCTTGGCATCCGGATCTACAATAAGTTTTCCAGGATTATCCGGATCATTTTTTAATCTGTAGTGTGTTACCACTGCACATTCTTTAGCAAAACCTTCTGCATTTTTTTCTTCAGCCTCAAATAAGCTCTTGGGCACAAAAAGCGGGAAATAAGCGTTCACGTGACCTGTTTCTTTGAATTTTTTATCCATTTCATCACGCATTTTCTCCCAGATTGCATAGCCATATGGTTTTATTACCATGCAACCTCTTACTCCTGAGTTTTCAGCTAAGTCCGCTTTAACAACCAATTCATTATACCATTTGCTGTAATCTTCGCTTCTTGAGGTTAATTTTGCCATTATTTTTTAAAATTTTTTTAACTTTTTACTATTATTGTTATCTAAAAATAAAAATCTATTTTTGATAGATTTTTTACCACGTGTTTTGGTACATTTTTGGTACAGATTGCAAATATAATTTAAATTAAAAATCTTTACGTTATCATGAAAAAAAATATACATAAAAATTTGCTTGGTATGTTAAAATCTAAAGGGATTTTAGCAATATCAGGTGGATTATTACTTGTGTCCTGTGGTGCTCAGATGGGCGGTTACAGCGAGACGGATGGGGTTTACTACGATCCTAATAAAGATACTTTACCAGAGGGGGTGATTATTAATGACAGAGGAAACAGAGTAGGTGAAGACTACAACTATTATGAGGACGATTCCAACGTTGTTCAGAATGCTGAAATGAATTCCAGAGAAAACAGATATGATTCCTGGAACAATTGGAATACCAACTCAACTGCAACAGACTCAGACTGGGGAATGTATGCAGGCGCTGAAACCAATTACTACGACAACTCATGGGGTTGGGGTGGATGGTACGGCGGTTACAGCCCATATTGGGGTTGGAACAGAGGCTGGGGTCTTGGACTTTCATGGGGCTGGGGTGGCTCTTGGGGTTGGGGCGGTTGGAATAGCTGGAATATGGGTTGGGGATACTCACCATGGGGCTACTATGACCCGTTCTGGGGTGGCGGCTATTACGGCGGTTACGGATATCCTTACGGATACGGCGGATATTGGGGTGGCGGATATTATGCACCTTACAGAAGAAGCGGTGCCAATGGAAGAGGATTCAATACTTACAATGGTAGCTTTGGTAACAAGTATGGCCTAAATTCAGGAGGTTTCAGAAGAAATAATTCTAATACCGGCGGTTTCAGAAACAGTAACGGTACAACAGGAGGTTTCAGAAATTCTAGCGGAACTAATGGAGGCTTCAGACAAGGCAATACAAACGGTGGCTTCAGAAATCAGGGAGGCATCAGAAATCAAGGCGGTGTTAGAAATCAAGGTGGTTTCCGTAATTCGGGAACTCAGACGAGACCAAATTATAACAACCAATCTGCCCCACCAAGAAGGAACGACGGTGGATACAGAAATGACGGCGGATTCAGAAATAACAACTACAATAACTCGAACAGCGGAGGCGGCTTCAGATCAGGAGGCGGTGGCTTCGGTGGAGGAAACAGCGGCGGCGGTGGATTCAGATCCGGCGGTGGCGGCGGAGGAGGTTTCCGAGGTGGTAGATAATTTTAATTCAAATTAATAACTATTCAAAAATAATGTTAAAAAAATCTTTAGCCATAATGAGTATCTCTGCAGCATTTTTTGCGCAGGCTCAGGATGTTTCTGTGATTAGAAATACGGTAGATGTTTATTCCAGCTCTCCAAATGTAGGTTCTGCTAAGTTTAATGCGATGGCAGGCTCAAACGGAGCGTTGGGAGGTGATGCAAATTCATTGCTTACCAACCCTGCAGGTTTGGGGGTAGCAATTTCAGGAGAAATTTCCGGAACATTGTCTATCATGAGTAATAAAAATACATCTTCGTATGCCGGATCATCTTACGGATATACTGTGAATAAAGGAGATCTTGGAAATGTAGGAGCGGTATTAACATTCCCGCTGATGACTGAGAGTGCATGGAAATTCATCAATATCGGGGTAAATTTTTCAAACCAATCTATTGAAAATTATATTGAAACTCCTGGAAATAGTAATCTGATTTATGATTTCGCGGATGGTGGAAGCTCTTCTTTCGGCAGACATGCTTATGATAGATATGGGTATTTAACCAAAACCAGCGTAGGGGTAGGAGCGAATTATAACAATAATCTATATTTAGGTGCCGGATTGAATTTCTTCAACTCGTCAATTGATCAGTCTGATACAGCTATTTTCAATTCTTTGGATGATGGCTCTTCAGAATATTTCAGCAAGCAAAATACGCCTTTCATTGAGAGAGGAAACGGGTTTTCTGCTTCATTAGGGGTAATCGGGAAACTAAGCCCGAACTTCAGAATTGGTGCAGCTTTGGAAACTCCTACTTTCTGGAATATTGACAGAAGCTATAATTTCTACAACGATGCCGTATACGGTGATGATTATGCCGTGGAAAACAGAAAATTCACATCGCCGCTTAAAGCGACCGTGAGTGCTGCCTTCATTGCAAGTAAAAGTTTTGCCTTAAATGTTGATTATACTCTTGGATTAACAAAGCCAAAGTATAAAGTATACGGGCCGGCAGAAACAGAATTAAACGATTTCTTTAAAGATGATTATAAAAACTTATCAGAATTAAAGATCGGGGCAGAATATAGAGTGAAGCAGTTCAGATTGAGAGGAGGGTATGCTTATACATCAAGTCCTTTCGATGCATTGACAGTAAGCAGATACACCGACAGCGGAGATGATGTGACAGACAAATCCTACAACGACTTGATTTTGAACGACAGAAATGCTTTATCATTCGGTATCGGATATGATTTCAAATCATTCTATATTGATGCATCTTATCAAAATATAACTTCAAAATACAGCAATCCTTTATTGTACGGGGTAATTGATGATAATTTTGAAGCCGGATATTATTCACCAAACAGGCTGATCTCAAGCGAAGCTTATGCAGTGTCAGATGTGAAAAATGTCAGAAATAACTTCTTCCTTACATTTGGATGGAAATTCTAATTTCCAGATTGTGTAATGAGTGATTAAATGGAGGCTCCGAAGTAATATTCGGAGCTTTTATTTTTTTATAATTAAATTAATGATGATGTCCCACATGCGGATGATCGTGGAAAAGATGCATGATCAGAGCTAAAGAAACTCCCAGAATCACAAGTCCTATTTTCATCCAGTCAATATTGTGATTCTTATTACTTTCGAAAATAATTACCGAAGAAATATGCAGGAAAATCCCTCCTACAATAGCCAGGAAATAAGGCTGTAAATCTGGATTGAAATAATTCCCCAATAACATTCCCATCGGCGATGCCAAAGCAAACAAGGCGACAATTAACAATGATGGATACGACGGATGAGCCTTTGACTCATTTTTCCTGTTAAATAAAAATGCTCCCAGAATAAATGAGATAGGAAGGTTGTGGAATACAATTCCTAAAAGGTAAGGCGAGAGTTCATGCTCTTCATTTGCCAAAGGAATTCCTTCAATAAAGGCATGGATGAAAAGTCCCACCATAAGGGCCGCGGGAAGAATATTTTGTTCGTTATGATGATGAAAATGCCCATGCTCGAAACCTTTGGTAAGTGCTTCCAGTATCATTTGCAGTAAAACCCCGGCAATCACAAAAATTCCCAGATTACTGGCAGATTCAGAGGTATAAACCTGTGGAAAGACTTCATTCAGACAAATGGTAATTAAAAAACCGGCACTTAGAATAAGTAGATTTTTCGCCAGCTTTTCTTTTTTACCGAAATGTTTTCCAAGAAATACTCCCGCAATAACACTTAAAATCAGTAAAAGAACTGTTATCATTAGTTTTTCTTAAATAAATTAATGCAACGTGGTGATGTTTCTTTATTAAATTCGTTTAATTGATAATCTCCCCATATTTTGACTCTTTCAAAACCACATTCTGTCGCATAAGAATTAATAGCTTCCAGCGTATGAAGTTTTACTTTTTCAAAGAAATGGAAAGATCTTCCGTCAGCCTCAAACTGTATATCCTTCACGATATGTCTTCCTTCGATTTTTTTACAAATCTTAAATTCAATATCATCACGTTTAATTATGGATTCAGGAACGATGCCTTTTCTTACATATTCTTCATTCAGATAATCCAACACAAAAAATCCTCCGGGTTTTAAAACATTATAAACCGACTGGAACACTTTTTTATCATCATTTTCATTATCAAAATACCCAAAACTCGTAAAAAGATTGAAAACAGCATCCATAGGATCAGCATCAATGGGGTTTCTCATATCATGAACGTCGAATAAAAGGGTTTGATTTTCAAACTGTTTATCAAATTCTATGCTCTGCCTTGAAAGGTCAAGCCCCAGAACATCATAACCCAATTTGTTAAGAAAAACAGAGTGTCTTCCCTTACCGCAAGCCAAGTCTATGATTTTAGAATTCGGTGGGAGATGCAGATCTGCAGTCAGTTTTGTAATGAAGTTTTCGGCTTCAGTATAGTCTCTGTTACTATAAAGTAAATGATAATAAGGGGTATCAAACCAAGATTCAAACCATTCCATAATGCAAAAATAACTAAATTTGCGAGGTAAAGGGAAAAGTATTTTAAGATTGAGGGATTGAAAAATTCAATTAATTAAAAAAATGAATACCTAATCTTTTAATTATTAAATATTTAAATCTTTTAATTATTGCTTATGAACACAGAAAATATAAAAATTCAAATAAAAACTTTCTTTGGATTAGAACAAATTTTAGCGGAAGAGATCAAAAAATTAGGCGGGAGAGACGTTGAGGTAAAAAATCGTGCTGTCAATTGTGAGGGAGATTTAGGCTTTTTGTATAAAATCAACTATTCTTCCAGAACGGCTTTAAAAATTTTAGTTCCGATTCATGAGTTTAAAGCTTTCAATCAACATCAGTTTTATGACAGGCTTTTCAAATTCAACTGGGAAGATTTTATGGATGTCGACCAGTCTTTTGCCATTGATTCTACGGTAAATTCTGAAACGTTCAAGCATTCACAATTTGTAACTTTGAAGATGAAAGATGCGATCGTGGATTATTTTCAGGAGAAATTTAAAAGACGTCCGAATGTGGAACCTAAAAGTCCGGATATAAAATTCCACCTTCATATCGATAGGGAATTGGTTACAATTTCTTTGGATTCTTCGGGGGATCCTTTGTTTAAAAGAGGATACAGAAAAGAGCAAGGCGAGGCTCCGATTAACGAAGTACTGGCAAGCGGGATGCTGCAACTGGCTGGTTGGGACGGAAAAGGAAACTTCCTTGACCCGATGTGCGGATCGGGAACGCTTTTGATTGAAGCAGCGATGATTGCACTGGATCTTCCGGCACAGATTTTCAGAAAGAGATTTGCTTTCCAAAACTGGCAAAATTATGACGCTGATTTATTTTCTAAAATTAAAGAAGTCAGAATAGGCAGAATAAAAGAATTTACCGGGAAAATTGTTGGCTACGACATCGATGCGAGAATGCTGAATGCCGCAAGAACGAATATTGAAGCTGCTGAAATGGAAGATGTAATTGAAGTGAAAAAACAAAATTTCTTTGATTCCAAAAAAGAACTTTTTCCTTTGTTAATGGTGTTTAATCCGCCTTATGATGAGAGAATTTCGATCAACGATGACGATTTTCACAAGAAAATAGGGGATACTTTCAAAACAAATTATCCGAATACACTGGCGTGGTTAATCTCTTCCGATTTGGAAGCCGTAAAGAAAATCGGACTGCGCCCGTCAAGAAAAATCAAGCTTTTCAATGGTAAATTGGAGACAAGATTTTTGCAGTATGAGATGTATGAAGGGACGAAGAAAGTACATAAATTAGAAGGAAAGCAAGACTAAAATAAGCTTGTTAACAATAAAATAGTCCTTCGACGGATTCAATTTGACATTTGTCATGCGGATAAGTCGAAGGATTTTTTTATATATAAAAATTTCAGTTATTTTTTAACAAAAATACTGTGTGGGATAACGATGTCATCACCTTCCCGTCCATATTTTGGAATAATAAATCCTTTAGGCTCATACCGATTGGTTCCGGAGTTATAGTACCAATTTGCGCAACCACTTATCTGCAATTTAGCATGATAAATATGATTATAGGTATCTTCCTGAAAAGCTCCCAAATCCAGAAAGCGGAGAGATTCATGCAGGTCATTCAACTCCTGCCCAAAGGCATCATGTAGCTTCATTGCCTCTGTACAGGCTTGCTGATAAGAAAGATTATATTGATTCCTTAAAATAAAGATGATATTAAGACTTTCACTTTCTATTTCAATTTCTTTTTTCAGAGAAGCAAAATCATTCTGGATGACAATAATCAGGGACAACAGTTCTCTACATCGCTGTACAACAGGATGATTGTAAATATGAACAGGCAAAGCAAAATTAGTACATGGATCTATCAGATCACCGTACGGCCACATCCCAATTGAGTATTTTCGGAAACTAAGATAATGAGCGAGTGTTGGATAGGTTGTAGTTTCAGCTTGCTTGAAAGGTATTTCCTCCATCATTCCATATAGTATAAATTCGTAAAAATTGGTGGAAACACGCTCTATCCAAAATTGTGGCATTCCGTTTTCCAGCCATTCTTTTCTTGCCTCTGCCATCTGTCGCAGGATACCAATTTCATCAGGACGAGGGTCTTCACCCATCATTATCTCATATACTCGGTCTGCTATGGCTTTCAACTCTTTTGCAGGGGTCATACCAAAATAATCATCAAAAAGGGTAATGTAAATCATCAGTCTGGCGCATGGACGCATGCGTTCTATACTGTTACATGTTGGATTCATATAAGTGGCGACCCGCGATAGGACCTGAGATTTACATCTTTTTATTCCTTCTTGAGAAATAAAAGTATAATCATCATTATACCAGGCTTTTTCTTCATCATCGAAAGCATTGGCAATAGGGCTGTCAATTGTTGGCCAGGGGTAATAGCATTTGAGAACTATTAATTCTTCTTTCATGGTTTGTTTTTTTACTGATTTTATTTATTTAAGATGATTATTAACTTCAGACAACCTTATTGTTATTTTTCAAATTTTTAATCCAATATTCACGTTCAACATATTTTATCTCTAAATCAAGAGACTGTTCATGTGCTGTACCATATTTAGGGGTGGCAAAACCATCTTGAATATACCGTTTAGTTCCAGACTCATAATAAAAGGCATTAAGACCATGGATCATTATCTTTACATGATATATATAGTCTTCTACCATTTTCTGATAAATCCCAAAATCTGGTAAGCAGCTCGTGATAGAATCAATTTCTCTAACCATTTCATCATGTATTTTGAGCGATTCTGCGATGGCTTCTTCCAATGAAATTTTATACTCATGGATTACAACCAGAATAATATTCAGTGTTTCATTATCTGTTGCCAGTTCTTTTCTTATCGATGCAAAATCATTCTGAATAGCAATGATCATTGATTGAAGCTCTCTTAGTCGGTTCATGACGGGATGCTCGTGAATGTGTACGGGTAGGGCTTGCCCCATTGCCGCCTCTGTCAGGTTTACAAAAACTTTTTGTCCGATAGAATACATTCGAATTAGTAAATAACGGCCAACTGAGGGGTAGGTATTGCTTAATTTAAATGGCGTTTCTTCCATTACACCATAGGTAAAATATTCTTTAAACTCCCTTGCCATACGTTCGATCCAGAATAACGGCATTCCATTGGCAAGCCATTCTTTCCTGGCAGCTGCCATTTGGCGGAAAATGCCAATTTCATCGGGTTGGGGATCTTTTTCCATCATAATCTCATAAGTACGATCTGTGAAGGCTTTCAGCTCATCCAGCGGCATAATACCTACATAATCATCCATTATGGTATGATAGTAACCACACCGCAATATGGGGCGCATCATTTTAGGATCACTTGTGACGGGCCACATGTTAAAAACAAAGTCATATAACTGCTGCTTCCTGTATCTGTTTATTGTTTTTTCATCCAAAAAATTATAATCATCTCTAAGCCATTTCTCTTCTTCGGAAAATTCTGTAAAAGGGCTCAAAACTCTTGGCCATGGATAAGTGGGAATAGGGACATATATTGTTTTCATGGTTGTTTTTTATTATATTAAATCTTTATTCTTTACAGCTTTCTACCTCTGGCCAGGCAAAACCTGTTCCTCCATGATGGTATCTTTCAGTTTCCAGATAAAAAGAATTCACTCCCTGAAGTCCGACTCCTGCGTAATAAACGAATTTATCAACATGCTCCTGATATTCCCCAAACTCGCGATATTCTGAATGCAAGGCAAGTAATTCTGCGAATTCTTCATTATGGATTCGGAATGCCTGAGAACAAGCGTCCTTTAGTGAAAGATTATATTCCTGTTGCAATACAAAAACCAGATTAAAAACCTCTGTTCCCTTTGCCATTTCTTTTGGGAGAGAATGAATGTCATTTTGCCATGCAACAACCAAGGTTATGTGGGATATCATTTTTTGTAAAACAATATGCTCAAAAATATGATCCGGAAGAACGAGTCCTGATTCAATCTCACCAAAGAGGAGATATGGTCGCATAAGAACGGAATACTCACGAATGGTTTTGAAAAGTGTGAGTGATGGTGGACGCTGTGCTATTTTATAAGGATATTCCAATTCAATCCCGTATCTGAAAGACTGATAAAAATAATCAATAAAACGCTTAACCCATATGTCCGGCATCAAAGCTTTGAATTCATCTCTTATTAACGCCATATGTTGATAGAGCGCATTTTCTTCCGGTTTTGGTTGAGCGCCCCTGAGAATATCTACGCAACGAATCCGTAACTGCTGGATTTCCTCCAGGGACGAATGTTCCACCTGGTCGTCCAGAGCAACATACTGAAGCATAAACCTGTTGCAGGGAATACTCTGTTCATAAGTAAGGTTAGGCCACATACGCGCAGTGCACATGTGTAGCTTCATTCTCTTGTATATTTCGCGTTGTTTTTCTGTTAGGAAAGTGTAATCATTATCAATCCAGCCATCCATATCTTTTCCCATCTGCTCGGCATGTGGATTGATAAGGTCAGGCCAGGGATAATGACCACGTGGCAAGTAATCTTTTGAATTAAATTCTTCTGGTTTCATTATGTTTAAGATGGGTTTTACAAATATGTAATCGTTATAAGTTTATTCTTCTTTAATAATATATCTTCACAAAGAAAGTTTCATACAAATACAGTCAGCTGCTTCTATATTCATTATTATTGAACTTCTTTATTTTCTACAATTTCCCTATCTGGCCAGGCAAAGCATTTAGGATCATAACGGTTTGTATCTACCAGGTAAAAAGTATTCAGGCCTTGTATCAGACTGCCCCAGCCTAAGAACAACTGTTTTACTTCTTCATGATATTTTCCAAAATCGGGAAGGTCTTCCTGTAAGGCAACAAGTTCTGCAAGATCATCGTCATGAATTTTCATGGCTCTAGACAAGGCGTCATCCAATGACAAGTTATAGTTTCTTTGTAGGACGATAACGATATTCATAACTTCGGTATCCTTGCTTAGTTCTTTTTTCAATCCCTGAATATCATTCTGCCAGGCAATAATTCTGGACCATAGGGATCGAACACGCTGTATTACAGGGTGGCGTTCTACCTCTTCTGTTAAAAAGGTACAAAACTCTGCATCAACCAGATAGAAATAAGGAAATATTACAATTGAATATTCCCGGATTACCTTAAATAGTGCAAGTGAAGGTACTGTTTTGGTGCCTTTATAATTTGCCTCTTCCTGAGCACCATATCTTGTAACGGTGTAAAACGTTTCTGCCAAGCGTTCCATCCATTCATCAGGCATAAAAGCACGAAATTCATCTCTAATTTTGGCGGCCTGGATGAAATAGCCGGGATCTTCCGGAGTAAGGCTGTCTCCCCTGAATATTGCTACGAGTCGCGCGCAATATCTACTGACCTCTTCTTCGGTTGCATATTCAAGCTGATCATCAAATATGGTATGGAAAACAACATACCGATTCATAGGTATTACGCGCTCATAACTTGCATAAGGATACATTCTTGCCGAACATTTGTACAGGTCCATGCTCTTGTATCGTTCACGTATATTTTCAGATAAATATACATAATCTGTATCAATCCAGTTTCTGTAATCGATACCCATTTGCTCCACATTCGGATTGATTTTATCTGGCCAAGGGTAATAACCTTGAGGCAGGTAATTCTGCGGGTTGTAATCTTCTATTTTCATTTTTTTTAAATTAATAGGATGAATTAAATAGTTAAAATGAAAGCATTTTTACTTAACAACTTTAATTAGCTTTCAATTAAGAGTATTATAGCTTTTGTCTATTGTCTACCGGATTGAACTTGGTTTAGTTTTTCCTTGAGCTCCATGGCATCAGGAAACGACATTTGATTGTAACGGTCCAGCTTGGTAGATATATTTTTCCAGCCGCTAAGCACCATGCTCATATAATGCACCCAGTTAACAACAGCGTCCTGCCAGATACCGAAGTCGGGTAGGGAAGCCTGGAGTTCTACAAACTCTTTCAGATCTTCGTTGTGCAGACGCAGATCTTCAAGGCACGCTTCTTTCAGGGACATTTGCTTTTCATGCTGGATCACTTTTACGATATTGTAATAAATACTGTCCGTAGCTTCGTCTTTAATTACCGATTGTACCTCATTAAAAAAAGTAACCAGATGACAGGCCAGCGTCTGCAACCTACAAATTACCGGATGCTCATGTATCTCTGCAGGCAGGATAATTCCGGTTTCTATTTCTGTGAGTTGCAGAAAGGGATAGAGGCATATAGAGTTTTCACGCAAAACAATACACTCTTCCACGCTGGGGTAAGTTTTGTTTTTCTTGTATTTCAGCTCGGTTTCCAGCCCTGTAAAATATCTGCTGATCATTTTTGTAAAACGGGAGATTGATTCTTGTGGAATAAACTGTAATAATTCCTGTCTCAATGTAGCCAGCATGGCTCCTAATGGTATTCCCGAATCTGCGGCAGTAATCTCACCATTCAGTATTGCAACGGATTGAGCATGTACATGTCCAATGTCCTCAACTTCACTTTCCTCGTAAAGATCATCATTGTATAGGGTCCATAACATTAATCTGCAGATGGGTTTGAATCGTTCAGGCTGTGCAGTAGGAAACCATTGGGCCGCAATATGTGCCGTTTTAGTTTTTTTGTACTTTTTGCGAAGATCGGGATTCTGCTCATAGAGCCATAAATATTCTCCATCAATCCATTGATTTTCAGTAATCTCCTGCAATTGTTCTGCATGGGGATTTTTTAATGTTGGAAAAGGATACTTAAATTGTTTGTAGAGCAGCTCGAGAGTGCTGAAATTTTCAGTGTTCATAATTTCATGGTTTTGGTTTAGTTTTGAATACTAATATAAAAATTTAATTAACCCAACGTTAAAATAATTCACATAAAATTGATATGTTGAATAATAAATTCTGTTATGTTGCATTAATAGGGAAATTAATACCATGAAAATATTTAGCTATAATTTGAAATAGTATAGTTTTTGATTATTTTAAACAATTTCTTTCTCATTTTTTCCACCAAAATTTTGATCAAAATCGAGTTTTAAAGATGAATAACGTGATAGTAATCAATAAAGTAGGGAGATAAGAAATGGATATTTTCAGATTTGTAAGTCTTAGCTTATTGAAATTGAGAGTTTCAATAACGGAAGTAGAAATTTCAGGATTTTTATTAATCCGAAATTTCTACTTTTGTTGGAATTAAAATGATTAAATCAAATATATGTCTTGGGATTTTTCTGACTTTCTCGATACGGTTTCTAGTGCAGTAGAATTGCTCTGCAATGGAACTTCCAATTTTAAAAAGGATGAATCTTTAAGCAAAAGAAAGAAATCAAAGTACGTTATAGAAAAGGTCAGCGTTGCTTTTATTTTGATATCTGCAGTTATGTTGTTTTTCATTTTTAAAGATCCGTTACCAACAGAAAGTTATGTTCAAACTTTAATTGTTGGATCACTGATTGGTTTGGCGATTTCGTTTATATTCTTTTTCATCGTGTATACTCTTGAAAAATATTATTTTAAAAGTGTTTTTCAATGGCTGTTTTTCAGCTGTTCTGCGATTTTATTTTTTGTTTCGGTGGTTTTGTGTGTTTATTTTGAATCGGGGATATTTATTTAAAAAACAGAAACCTGAATTGGATTTCTGCTTATTTCATCTCGCCAACGACGGCGCAAAACCATACTGCTTCTTAAAAGCATAAGAGAAATGTGAAAAATCTTCAAAGCCAACTTCCATAAAAACATCTGACGGCTTTTTATTCTTTTCCGATAAATGATAGAAGGCAAGTTCAAGCCGTTTTTGGATCAACCACCGTTGAGGAGTTGTCTGAAAAATTTTCCTGAAATCCCGGTTAAAAGTTGATAAACTTCTTCCTGTTAAATACCCAAATTTATCCAAAGGCATATTAAACATATAATTTCTCTCCATAAAATTCACAAGGTCAATCTTTCCCGGCTCTTCAAAATCTGCAAGAACATTATCAATATTTTTATTGATTTCCCTTAGAATACTTATGGCTTCGGTGATTTTTAAGGCTGCAATATTTTCAGGAAACGATTCCTTTATATCAAAATAAGGAATCAGTGAGGCTAAACAGCTTTCCAACAACGGATGTTTTTCAAAGCTGTAAATTTTGGTTTCCTCCCGAATATTTTTCTCCTGAATTTCAATATTTGAATAAAAATTTTTCAAACGTTCTTTCGTTAAATGCATTACAACTGCTTTATGCGGAAGACCGTCTTTTGGATAGTTAATAATGGTAGCCAAATGATTTCTTGGAATCAGGAAAATATCTCCGGCCTTGAAAAGGTAAGATTTGTCCGCCTGAATAATTTTCGTTTCTCCGGAAATAAACCAAACCAGCATGTGAAACTCAAAAACCGTTTCCGTTTTGAAAAGCTTGTCATCATACGTTGAAAGTTTGATATCGGGAGTGATATATTTAAAATGAAAATCCATTTCTTTTAATTTCAGGATAAATTTAAATAAAAACAATTATTTTACATCGAATTTTAAACCAATCATTTCTTCACTCAATTTCCAAAGCTGTTCTGCCTTTTCCTGATCAATAGAGTAGGGCTGTACTCCTCTGATAGTCAACGGTTCATCATACCTATGTTCAATTTGTCCGTTGTCAATTTCTGCGATATCACAATTTTCACAATATACTCCGCCAATATTTTCAAGTAAAGGACTTGTAGCGCACCAAACCGTTGTAGCAGCGCCTTGCGGAATGGTTTTCAGTTTGGCTTCCACTTCATGTTTTATTTTCCCGTTTTCGTCATGGGTTCCCATTTGAATGAACAAATCAATAGGTTCTTCTCTTCCCAAATCGGTTCCAAAAACAGAACCGGGATGTAAAGAATAAGCTCTCACATTGAATTTTTTCGCTCTTTCGTCCAATGCAACCGCAAACAGGTTACTTGCCGTTTTCGATTGTCCGTAGCCTGCCAGTGTATGATATTCCCGATTTTCAAAATTCGGGTCTTCAAAATCAAAAGGCGACATCTGATGTCCGTATGATGAAACGTTGATTATCCTTGCTCCATTAGCTTTTTTTAAGGCTTCCCATAGTTTTGAGGTAAGGTGAAACTGGCCTAAATAATTTGTGGCCAACTGTGATTCGATTCCTCTGCTGTCCCTTCTCAACGGAACCCACATGATCCCTGCATTGTTAATTAATAAATCTAGCTTTCTTCCTGTACTAATGAATTTTTCAGCAAAAGAATCAATAGAATTTGGATCAATTAAATCCATTTTTTCAATTTCAACATTTTTAATTCCTGAAAGATTTTTTTTCGCTTTTTCAAGATCTCTGGCCGGAACAATTACGGTGGCTCCCGCTGAAGCCAGTGTTTTTGTCGTTTCTAAACCAATTCCTGCAGATCCGCCGGTAACAATTGCAATTTTCCCGGAAAGATCAATTCCATTAATAACATCCTGCGCTGTAGATTGTGCTGTAAAACCTGAATTAATAGGTTGCTGTAAATTATTCTGTCTCATTTCTAAATTGTTTTAAAATTTTCTTGAGACAAAGTTATAAGCATTAAAGGATGGTGGTTTTGTTTAAAATGTCATTTTATTTTGTTTAAAATTCCAAAAGGTAAATTTTTTAAGAATAGACGGATATTATTTTGCTGTGCTTTGCGTTTAATTATTGTAAAACTTGTTTGCGCATTCCTCTATGAATAAGTAATTTTGAAAAATGTTAGATTTGAAGCCTACAATATCCATCATCGTCGCTATTTTTAATCGAAAGGATGAACTTTTCGAGCTGTTGAATTCTCTTACTGCGCAGACAGACAAAGACTTTGAGATCATTATTGTAGATGACGGTTCTTTGGTAGATTTGAAACCCACTATTCATAACTTTGAGGGAATTTTACAGATTAAATATTTCAGGAAAGACAATTCGGGACCGGGCTTAACGAGAAATTACGGAGCAAGAAGAGCCCAAAATGAATGGCTCGTTTTCGTTGACAGCGATGTGATTGTAGAAAAAGATTACATTGAGAATATTAAAAAAGATATCCTCGAAATTCCCTGTGATGCCTTTGGTGGGGCGGATAAATCACATAAAGGCTTCAACCTGATGCAGAAAGCAATTTCCTATTCCATGACCTCTGTTTTTACAACAGGTGGAATCAGGGGAAATAAAAAAGCGGTCTCAAAATTCCAGCCGAGAAGCTTTAATATGGGAGTAAAAAAGGAAGTTTTTGAGAAAGTAGGTGGCTTCTCTGAAATGAGAATTGGTGAAGATCCGGATCTTTCCATGACGCTTTGGGAGAATGGTTTTACAACAGCTTTTTTCGATAATATTGCTGTTTATCACAAGCGAAGAGTGGATTTTGGTAAATTTTCAAAACAAGTGTATCAGTTTGGTTGTGCAAGACCAATTCTTAATCAAAGACACCCTAATTATGTAAAAATTTCATTTGCTTTTCCAACTTTATTCTTATTAGGTTATATTTTTGGCTTTTTGGAGTATTTTATTTTAGGCAGAGGGATTATTCTTGCATTTTACGGGTTGTATACTTTTATGGTATTATTTCATGCTTTGTTTGTGACTAAAAACATTAGCATTGCCGGAATGGCGGTAATTTCAACTTATATTCAGATGTTTTCCTATGGATATGGTTTCTTAAAATCCTGGATTTTGTTAAATGTTTTCAGAATGAAACCGGAAGATGCTTTCCCGAAACATTTTCATAAAAAATAAATATTTATTCAATCATTTTTAACGCAAAGATTTATTATAGAATCTCTTATTTAAGTATAGCAAAGACAAATAAATTTGCCACGCTAAGCTTGAAAATACAACTTCATCAAATCAACTTGTTGATTCTTCTTTGCCCACTTAAATCATTAGTGTGGTCAAAATTTGAACTTTGCGTCTAAATAATACAGATTAATATTTTTTTTTATCTAAAATATAAATAAAAAAGCTGTCGAATTTACAACAGCTTTACAACAAAATTAATTAGAATATGGAGATGGTTTCATGGTTGAGAACGCCTGTTTTTTGCATGCATTCCTTCATCTTTTCATAAGTTCGCTCGATATCGTGATCCAGACCGATTGAGAATCTGATCAAGCCATCGGAAATTCCCATTGTGGCGCGTTCTTCTTCCGGAATTTCGGATGAGGTTGAGCTTCCAGAGCATGAGAATAGAGTTTTATAAAAGCCTAAGCTTACCGCCAGATAACCCAAATTTTCCTGTTGCATCAGTTCCATCAGTTCATTGGCTTTTTCCGTAGTTCCGGCGTCTAACGTTAATAATCCCCCGAATCCGTACTCTTCATGCATCATACTTTTCATTAATTCGTGGTTTTTGTGGGATTTTAATCCGGGATAAGAAACTCTTAATCCATCCCTTTCAAATCTTTCAGCCAGATACATTGCGTTGTGGCTATGTTGCTTCATTCTGATGTGTAATGTTCGCAGATTCTTTAGAATACTGGCAGAACGAAAGCTATCCATTGTAGGCCCCAAAAGCATGCAGGCGCCGTTGTTTACATTTTTTGTGTCATTAATGAATTCCTGTGTTCCACAGTAAACTCCTCCTACAGTATCGCTGCTTCCATTAATAAATTTCGTTAAAGAATGAATTACGATGTCCGCTCCCAACAAAGTCGGGGAGATGGAAAGTGGTGAAAAAGTATTATCAACAATCAGTTTTAGATTGTGTCTTTTACAGATTTCTGATAGTTTTCTCAGATCGGCAACCTCCAATAACGGATTGCTTACACTTTCACAATATATAATTTTTGTATTTTCTTTTATTGAATTTTCTATCAATTCAAAATTGTTGATGTCTACAAAAGTAGTTTCAATCTGAAAAGGCGGAAGAAAATTTTTCATGAAAGCATACGTTCCACCATAAATTGTTCTGCTGGAGATAATATGGTCTCCACTTTTACAAACCTGCATCAAAACGGAAGTAATAGCTCCCATTCCGGATGCTGTAACGTTCGCTGCTTCAGTATTTTCCATTTTTGCCAAAGCCTGAGCCAGGTACAGATTCATTGGCGAAGAATGTCTTGAATATAGATAACATCCTTCTGCATTACCTTCAAAGGTATCAAACATTGTTTTTGCAGAAAGGAAAGTATAGGTTGAACTATCTGAAATCGAAGGGTTTACTCCTCCGAATTCGCCAAAATACTGTAAATCCTGGATTTCGTTTGCTGCATTAAAGTCTCTCATTTTACTCTGATTTTTCATTGATAAATTTGAATGAATTTCAGAATAATTACAAGATAAATTTGAATTGTCAGAATATAAATCTAGTCAATATTAAATTAATAGAAAAAAAGTTTATTATATTTGATTAATGTAAACTTTTAACAAAAATTTATCTATGACGTTTGATGAAATTGATAAAAAACTGCTTCTTTTTTTGCAGGAAGATTCTAAACAAACCACCAAAGAACTGTCTTACAAGCTTGGCTTATCTGTAACGGCTGTTTATGAGCGTATCCGGAAAATGGAAAATATTGGTGTGATTTCCAAGTATGTGGCTATTCTGGACCGGCAGAAAATTAACAGGAATTTTATTGTACTTTGTCATGTAAAGCTTACTCAGCATAAAAAAGAATATGTTCTCCAGTTTGAAAAGGAAATAATGAATTTACAGGAAGTTACGGAATGTTTTCATGTGAGCGGAGACTATGATTATATTTTAAAAATCGGGGTGAAAGATATGGAAGATTACCGGAATTTTATGTTGTCAAAACTTACAACGTTACAGCATATTGCTAGTACTCACAGTTCATTTATGATATCTGAGGTAAAAAATACGACGGCAATTGTTTTGTAAATTTTAAACCAAAACTCCATTTTTAGAGGAAATCGGTTCGGGAAGATCAGTTTCTCCGGCTATTTGTAAAAGATCAATTTCTATGGTTCTGCAGATCGAAAGCATGGGAACGTCAAACATGAGCCCGGCAAAAGGGTTTTCGGAATAATCTCCCACCAGTTCCATGATAATATAAATCCAGCCGATGATGATACAGAACGGTATGGAAGTCCAGATTCCCCAGTCGCCCAATTTTGCAAATTCATTCACCAAACCTAAGGGAAGTAAAAGGATGAAAAGAACATTAAAAACAAAAGCAGTACTTGCAAACTGCCTTGGAGACGGGAATTTCTTGATTCTTTCTGCTTGTCCCTGAAAATCGTAAAAATCATTCAGTGAACTTTGCAATTGCATTTGATTAAATTCTGAAATAGCTCTGGTATTCTTTAATTCATTAATGTCTTTTGCCTGTTGGGAAATTAAATAAGTAGCAAAATTTTTATAAGTAGTCTGAAATTCTGCTTCTTCTTCCGATAAATAGTTGTGTAAAAAAATGGAAGTCCTGCCATAATCCGGAAATCCGGCTTTTATCAGACGGTTTCGCCTCTGGTTGATATTGTGATGGTGTTCTTCTTCCGCGCTGATATGTTCCCACTCGGTAGGGATCAAAAGCTGTTCACGAAACTGGTAAAGCCATGCAATATGGCGGTGAATAATTTTCTTTCTGCGGTCTTCCAAGTCAAAAGTTCCAACCTCTTCATTTTCAGTGTTAAAAGCATAAATCATCGAAGCAAATGACCGGCTGGAATTCACAATTCCACCCCAAATTTTTCTAGCTTCCCAAAGCCTGTCGTACGCCTGATTGTTTTTAAAACCAACCAAAAAAGCTTCTGCAGTACCAATTAAGGCAACAGGAACCCAGGGAATGATCATCCATTGCCAGTTGAAAAAATAAAACAAGACCGCAATAAGGGTACACCACGCTGAAATCCATATCAGATGAATACCGGATAAATTGAGAACCTGTCTGTAATTGACATATTTTGTTGTGATCATGCGTGATGAAAAGTTTACTACAATTTATTAAAATTAATGAAACGGCATTAAAAAACCTCTAAAAAATTAGAGGTTTATATTTTGTTATCTGTTTTGTTTAATTTTTTAACATTTCTTCAATTTTAGAAGAAAGTTTTTCAGCATTTGGAAGCATCTCTTTTTCCAAAACTAAATTGATCGGGACGGCTGGAGTATCCAATGATCCCATTGTTTCAACTGGAGCATCCAAATATTTAAAGCAATTTTTAGAAATCCTGTGTGCAAAAGCTTCTGCAAAGGAATTGTTTAATTGTTCTTCTGTTAAAACAATACATTTTCCATGTGCTTTTACCCTTTCAAATACCAATTCTTCGTCAAGAGGAATTAAGGTTCTCAAATCAATGACTTCAACTTTTCCGTTAAAGTTTTTCGCGGCTTCTTTGGCCCAGTAAACGCCCATTCCATAGGTTACAACTAATAAAGTTCTGCCTTTTTCAGTTTCATTTTTATCAGCTTCAATAATTACTTTTCCTTTTCCGAAAGGTAAGATGTAATCTTCTGCCGGCTCGATTGTTTTTGCATCTTCAGTTCCCGGAACTTTGCTCCAGTACAAACCTTTGTGCTCCAACATAATCACCGGATTCGGATCATAATAAGCTGCTTTTAGCAGGCCTTTGAAATCTGCAGCGTTACTTGGATAAGCAATTTTAATTCCTTTAATATTGGCCAAAATACTTTCAACGCTTCCGCTGTGATAAGGGCCGCCACCTCCGTAAGCCCCGATTGGAACACGGATGATATTACTTACAGGGAATTTACCCTGACTTAAATAACTTGATTTTGAAATTTCCGTAATCAGCTGATTGATCCCCGGATAAATATAATCTGCAAACTGTACTTCAACGATCGGTTTTAAACCAACTGCGCTCATACCCGTCGTAGAACCAATGATATAAGCCTCTTGAATGGCTGTATTGAAAACTCTCTTACTTCCGAATTTTTTACCTAAAGTCACCGTTTCACGGAAAACCCCACCAATTCTTTCTCCAACATCTTGTCCGTACAATAATGCTTCCGGATGTTTCCACATAATTTCTTGGATGGCATGGATTGCGGCATCAACCATTACGATTTTTTCACCACCTTCCGGCTCACGAGTTCCCACTTCTTCCGTAATCGGAGTCGGTGCGAAAATATGCTGCATTACGGTTTCAGGCTTCGGATCTTCTGCATTTTGAGCTTTTTGAAAAGCTTCTTCAACTTCTAATCTTGCCTTTTTCGTGATTTGTTTTAATAATTCTTCGTCAGCTCCGGAATCAAGCAATTGTTTTCTAAGGATTTCTCCCGGATCTTTTGCTCTGTGTTTGGTTAAATCTTCTTCATCTCTATAGAATTCTCTTCTTACTCCGGAAGTATGGTGACCAATTAAAACTGTTTTTGCGCAAACAACTAAAGGTTTTCTTTCAGTTCGTACAAAATCAACAGCTTTTTTCATTACTTCAAAACTTTCAACGAAATCTGTTCCGTCTACTCGCATTCTGCTTAAACCAACAAATCCGGCAACAAAGTCGTAAGCATCACAAGTTCTGGCTTCTTCTTTCGTTACGGAAATTCCCCATTCATTATCCTGAACAAGGAAAATGATAGGAAGCTGATGAAGAGCAGCAAACTGAAGTGCTTCACTCACTTCACCTTCCGTCACGGAATTGTCTCCAAGGCTACAAACAACAACCGGATTATTTTCAAATTGTTGAAGATTAAAATCCTGGATATATTTTATTCCTTGTGCAACACCGGTTGTCGGAATGGTCTGCATTCCCGTTGCTGAACTCTGATGAATGATTTTCGGCTTGTTCTCATCCCTGCTCGAAGGGTGAGAATAGTAAGATCTACCTCCTGAAAAAGGATCATCGGCTTTTGCCAATAGCTGCAACATTAATTGATAAGGCTCGAAACCTATTCCTAAAAGAATGCTTTCGTCCCTGTAATAAGGAGAAACCCAGTCTTCTTTTTTTAATTGATAAGCCGTTGCCAACTGAATTGCTTCATGACCTCTTGAAGTACTATGAACGTATTTGGTAACATTTCTGTTTTCTTCGTAAATGTCTGCCATTGCTTTTGCAAGCATCATATGGTTGTAAGCCTTAAGCAAGATATCCTGAGAAACTTTCTCGTGAAGTGTATTTTCCATAGAAAGCAAAGATAAGCAAAAAAACAAAATGCTAACAACTGTTAGCATTTTGTATTATTTATTTGAAATATTTATTATTCCTTAATCACTTTTTTAGTGATAACATCTTTATCGGTTCTTACCTCGATGATGTAGATTCCTTTTACATAAGAAGATAAGTCTACACTTGCTTCATTACCATTGATTACACCGCTTTGTAATTTTTTACCGGATAGATCATAGATTGTAAACGATGATTTTTTTGGCGCCTTCAAAACTTTTACGATGTCTTTTGTAATTGTTGGGGCAATGGTAATTCCGCTTAGGCTTCCAGGTTCATTTGTTCCTAAAATCTGCTGAATATGTCCCGTAACAATGATAGTATAATTTTGAGGAGCATTTGCACCATTATTATTGACCAGGTTTCCTTTATTTGTTATTTCAATTCTATAGTTTCTTCCTAGAACAGGGGCGTCAACGATAACCTGTTCAACATTGTCTACCGTATTGTCTCCTTTTGTCGCCGGAGTCATCGGTGCATTGGCATTCAGCTTCCAGGGATAATAAATAGTATTGTCGGTAGTATCAATAATTCTTAAATCCAAATCATTAACAAGTCTAGAAGTTCTATTGTTGTAGACATCATTCCATGTTACACCTGAAGGAATAACAAATTCCGGATCAATCCAGGAAATCGTAACTTTAAGAGGCTCAGTTCCAGCTACAACAGTCTTTTTGTTTGCCATACCGTTATTCAAGGTTTCATCATTAAAGATAATGGTATTATTGGATTTACTTATCAATAATTCTGCCCCCCTTTTAGCATCTATATATCCCCATCCGTTCCATGGATCAGGACCTACTGTTCCTGCTTCAGATGCGGAATGTACCATGAGGGTTTTTGTAGAAGCGGCATTAAGCTCAAGAGTTGGAAATAATTGTTTGTACATCTGCATCCAAAGTCCTATAATACCAGTAACTATTGGACCGGAATATGAAGTTCCGCTACCTACACCTATTGAATTGCTTCCTGTAGTATTTTCTGCTGTGGAAGCATGGGCTACATTGGTTCCGGTTGTAATGATATCGGGTTTAATACCCCCATCATCTCTGGGGCCGGCGCTGCTGTAACTGGATTTTATTACATCGGAAGCTGATGCATATCTTTTATCTGTATTGGTAAGTATATCTGATGCCCCCACAATAATAATGTTTTTGGCAAGCGATCCTGTTCCTATACAGTCATATCCTTGAGCGCAGTTGTTTTGTGGGATTACATCTGTAGCAGCGAATTGAACCATATTGCCATTGCTGTCTTTATAATATTTTGGAAGTGTATCTCCTGTTGGCCCCATCCCATAAGAGTTTCCTGCAGATTTTACAATTACATACGAAGGATTGTTGTATACTATATTGTCATAATTCTGATCATTTGTAAAATATGATCCCTGTAAATCATAGGTTGTATTTGGGCTTGCAAAGTCTCCCCTCCAGATCCATGCGCTTGTGTTGTTAATTGTTGTGTGGTCCCATCCTGGATTCGTTCCATAAGAATGATTCGAGATTTTAGGTTGTGCTAAAAGTATTTTCTGGAACACACTGCTTGTAGATGAATTTCCCGGTAGTGTAGTGGTGCCAAATGAGTAATTATCAAAAGTAGCATTCTGGGCAATTCCTCTGAAATTGGTCACTCTTGTGGTCCCATTATTAAAAGTTATGGTATAAGGATAGTCTTTTGCTCCAATAAAACCGGTTACAGCAGTGGCATGCGCACTATAATTCATTGTGGAAGCCTCTTTGTTATTCACTCTGTTTGGGGCATTGTCAAAAAACAGATGGTTTGCAAATGCTCTGCCACCGTCAAAAATAGTATACTTAATATTTTCACCATTGAAAGATCCGGTTAGTCCGTTAATGGTGCCATTTTGTAAAAAGTCAGCATTAGAATTTTTTATTTGGTCTAAATCATTAGCCTCATAAAAATAAGGTTTTCCACCAGGAGTAAACCCAGCCAGATTACTTCTCTGCTCTTCAATTTCTTTTAATACTTCAGGAGTCCTTGTAGAACCATATTTTTTGGCAATATAAGCATCAAATTTTGTTGAATTTTCCTTGTTTTGTTTCTCAAAAGATCTGTTTAACTCATCATTACTTTGCGCACTTATTAATGTAATTGCTAAAGTGCTTATCAAAAGTAGGTGTTTTTTCATAATTGATAATAAAGTTTTAAAATTTTATCAAATTTATATATAAAAAGCTTTGTTTTTGCGTTTTAAATAGTTAATTATGGTTTTAATTGATAAATAACTATTTTTAGAATTATTTTATTTATTTCATTCTTTTTATTTAAAAATTACTTTAAAATTTTTAATGAGTTTTTGACACGATACCATTCATTTTGTATACTCATATTTAAGTTTCATATAAAAAAATGGAGTAACTTTACATTCTCTTTTTAAATTAAAAGCTAGAAAAATTACATGTATTTAGTTTTTGACACAGAAACCACAGGTTTACCAAAGAATTTTAACGCTCCGCTTTCAGACTCCGACAACTGGCCAAGAATGGTTCAGATTGCATGGCAGCTGCATAACGACGACGGAACATTAATTGAAAATCAGGATTATATCATAAAACCTGAAGGGTACGATATTCCCTTCAACGCCGCGAGGATTCACGGAATTACCACGAAAATAGCCAATGAAGAAGGACGTGATCTGCAGGAAGTCTTAGAAGAATTTGCAGCAGTTTTAGAAAAAGTAAGGATAGTTTCCGGACACAATGTCGAGTTCGATTACAATATTGTAGGAGCCGAGTTTTACAGAAAAAATATCAAAGACAGCCTTCAGGAAAAGCCGAGAGCCGATACCATGATTTTGGGAACAAATTACTGTCAGCTCGGAGGTGGAAGAAATGGGAAATTCAAATCTCCGAAACTTGAAGAGCTTTACGAAAAATTATACGGAAATAAGTTTGATGAAGCCCACAACGCAGCGGCTGACGTAAATGCAACCGCTCAGGTTTTCTTCGAAATGATGAGAATCGGAGTGATTTCATCTGAAATATTGAAGATTTCGGAAGACCAGCTTACCTATTTCAAAACGCTTTATCCGGACCCGATCAAGCCGTTCAGTATTGTGATCAGAAGGCAGGTTGCTGATTTTCACAATAAGAAAAAACAACAGGATTTTGGAAGTATCGATGAGATTGATCTTGGAAAATATTTCAACTTCGATAATCACAGTGTTTTCTCGACTTTATCGGCAACTTCCAGTATTAATGATTTAATTAAAAAAGCTTCGGATGATAATTTCCCGGCCGTCGGAATGGTGGATTTGGGGAATATGATGGGAGCTTTCAAATTCGTTTCTGCGGTGGAGGGAGCGAATGGTGACAGAGCCAAAAAACATAAAGAATATTTAGCCAAAAAACAGGAAGCGGAAGAAAAAGGAGAACCGTTTAATGAAGAAGAGCCGGTTTCAGAACCGTTAATTCCCGTTGTCGGATGTGAGTTTTATATTTCAGACCGTTACGAGCAAAAACAGTTTACCAAAGATGATCCGGACAGAAGAACGCAGGTTGTTTTGTTGGCTAAAGACTTTAAAGGATACAAAAATTTAGCAAAACTTTCGAGTATCGGGTTTTTAAAAGGATTCTATTTCGGGGTTCCAAGGGTGAGCCGCGAACTGATTTCTCAATATAAAGAAGGTGTAATTGCCTTAACCTCAGGGATTAATGGTGATATTCCCGATGCTATTTTAAATACCGGTGAACAGAAAGGAGAGGAGCTTTTCAAATGGTGGAAAGAAACTTTTCAGGATGATTTTTATGTACAGATCCAGAATCATAAACTGCCTGAGGAAGAGCATTTAAATGATGTTTTATTACATTTTGCCGATAAATATAACGTTAAAATTTTAGCGCAAAACGAAACTTTTTACACCGATAAAGATGATGCCAATATTCAGGATATTGTAAGCTGTATCAAAGACGGTGAGAAGCTGTCAACGCCGGTTGGAAAAGGTTTTGGGAAAAGAAGAGGTCTTTCAACGGGAGAATATTATATTAAAAATTCGGATGAAATAAAAGAGGCATTTCTGGCGTATCCGGATGCTTTTGAAGCGTATGAAGAGTTTTTTGCTAAATTCAAACCATATACTTTAAAAAGAGACGTTCTCCTTCCGAAATTTGATATTCCGGCGGAGTTTATCCATGCTGAAGATGAAGTTGACGGTGGAAAACGTGGCGAAATGGCGTATTTGACGTATTTAACGTATGAAGGAGCCAAAAAACGCTATGTAGAAACCGGAATCACCGATGAAATAAAGGAGCGTCTTGATTTCGAGCTTGAAGTTATTGCTAATACAGGATATCCGGGTTACTTTTTAATTGTACAGGATTTCTGTAACGAAGCCCGTAATATGGGAGTTTGGGTTGGTCCGGGAAGGGGTTCTGCTGCGGGTTCTGCGGTGGCTTACTGTATCGGAATTACAAACGTTGACCCAATTAAGTACGATCTCCTTTTTGAGAGATTCCTGAATCCGGAAAGGGTTTCCATGCCCGATATTGATATCGATTTTGATGATGAAGGTCGTGACAGAGTTATCAAATGGGTAATTGATAAATACGGTCAAAACCAGGTAGCGCAGATCATTACCTATTCGGTTTTGGGTGGGAAATCTGCCATTAAAGATGCCGGAAGGGTTCTCGATCTCCCGATTCCCGATACCAATAATATTGCAAAGCTAATTCCTTCCACACCCGGGATGAATATTGCAAAAGCTTTAACAAAATATGATAAATTAAGACCGGAAGAGCAAATGCTTGTCGATGAGATGAGGTTTGTTCTCGATAGCCCGGGAGATCCGCGTCACAATGTTTTGTCGAGTGCCAGAAAAATGGAAGGCTGTATCAGAAATACCGGAATTCACGCTTGTGGAGTGATTATCACGCCGGAAGATGTGAGTAATCTGGTTCCTGTGACGATTGCTGCAAAAGATGCCGATATTTTGGTGTCCCAATTCGATAACTCGGTGGCGGAAAGTGCAGGTCTTTTGAAGATGGACTTCCTGGGTCTTAGGACTTTAACGATTATTAAGGATGCTTTAAAATTAGTAAAAGCAAGACATGGTGTTGATATCAACCCTGATGAAATTCAGCTTGACGATACCAAGACGTATCAATTATTTAAAGAAGGAAGAACGGTAGGGATTTTCCAGTATGAAAGTCCCGGGATGCAAAAATACATGAGGGAGCTTAAACCAACGGTTTTTGCCGATCTTATTGCCATGAATGCCTTGTATCGTCCAGGTCCTATTAAATATATCCCGAATTTTATTAACAGAAAGCACGGAATCGAAGAAATTGTTTACGATTTACCGGAAACTGAAGAATATTTAAAGGAAACCTACGGAATTACCGTATATCAGGAGCAGGTAATGCTTTTATCCCAAAAATTGGCCAACTTTACGAAAGGTGAAGCCGATACGCTGAGAAAGGCGATGGGTAAAAAGCAGATCGATGTTCTGAATAAAATGTACCCGAAATTCATTGAAGGCGGACGAAAAAATAATCTTAATGAAGAAAGATTAGAAAAAATCTGGAACGACTGGAAAGCCTTTGCCGAATATGCTTTTAATAAATCCCACTCAACCTGTTATGCGTTAATTGCTTATCAGACCGCGTTTCTAAAGGCGAATTACCCTGCGGAATATATGGCGAGTGTGATGAGTAATAACATCAACAATACGGATTCCATTACCATGTTCATGGAAGATTGTAAGAGTATTGGTGTTGATGTTTTGGGTCCTGATGTGAATGAATCTCAATATAAATTCTCGGTAAACGAAAAAGGGCAGATCCGTTTTGGTTTGGGGGCAATTAAGGGAATTGGAGAAGGACCGAGTGAAGCGATTACCAGAGAAAGAGCCAATGGCAGATTTAAAAATATTTATGACTTTTTTGAGAGAATTCCACCATCTCAAATGAATAAAAGAGTGGCGGAAAGTTTAGTGTTGGCGGGAGCTTTTGATGAATTGGACACTTTCCACAGAGGTCAGTATTTTGATATTGATATGGCGGGAAGAACTAATCTGGAAAGGTTAATCCGATACGGACAAAGCTTCCAGGAAAGCAAAAACGAGATGGAAAATTCTCTTTTTGCGGATTTTGCAGAGGAAGTTCAGATCGAGCAGCCGAAATTGGCGCCTTGTCCGGAATGGCCGAACATGCACAAACTCAATAAAGAAAAGGAAATTATCGGTTTCTATCTTTCTGCGCATCCGTTGGATGAATTTAAATTTCAATTTCAGTTTATACAAGGGCAGCTTTCCAAAAAAGCAGTTTTGGAGAAAGAAGAAGAGGTGAAATTGGTGGTAGATGAAGCTCCGATTTTGGAGGCAGATGTTATTGAAGATGTTGCAGATCTTGTGGAAATAATTTCTGATGAATTGCTGACCGGTGAAGAAGAAATTGTAGAAGAAGTCACGAAAAAAGCAGAACCGAAAGGAGTTTTTCATTTTTTAAATTTGGATGAAGTTGATGCTTATAAAGAGCAGGCTTTTGCCAATAAGCAGGAAGAATTATTTGAAGAAAAGAAAAAAGACTGGAAAACGATACAGAAGGAAAGGGAAAACGGCGGTGGCGGAAAAGAATATACCGTTGCCGGATTGATCACGGAATACCGCGTTCAGGATGGCTTCCGAAGCGGGGAGAAGGTGGCTTTTGTGACGCTTGAAGATTATTCCGGGTCGTATTCTTTCAGGTTGGGTGACAGGGATTATATGAGATTGAAGGAAAAGCTTGAGGTTCAAAGGTTTGTTATTTTTAAAATTAAATTTGCCCAAGTGAAAGACGGTCGTGTTTTCGTGAATGTAAATGATGTTATTGAGCTTCAGGAAGCATTTGAAAGGTTTGCAAAAAGCATTTCATTAGTAATGGATGTGATGGATTTCAGGCCGGAAGATCTTACGTTTTTCAGGAATGTTTTAGAGAAAAACCAGGGAAATCAGAAATTGAAGTTTTACATAAAAAATATTGATGATGACTCCAGGGTAGAGCATCTGGAAGTTCAGTCGATGAAACATTCGGTAAACTTAAATGGAGATTTAATCAAGGAAATTCAGTTGCTTAATAAATATGAATTTTACCTGAATTAAGAAGAATTTTCGTTTATTAAATATAAAGTGGCTTATTTTTAAGTCACTTTTTTATTTTGAATAAATTTAAATTAAGGTCAATAGAAAAAATTTTGATAGGTTTTCCTGGAGCTTTTACAAGGAACTAAAATGTGGTATGTAAAAGTGGAGTTATTTTATAATGTATTGGTATTTAATTATTTAAAAATTGTCAATTAATTGTGATTTATATAATTCAATTTAAAATGATGCTTTTTATTATTAATTAAACGTTTATTTTGTTGATATATTATTAGTTAATTCAATATTTTGATAGATTTTATTTAATAATTTTTATACATTTACCGATGTAAATTCAATATTCCTATTTTATGAAAAAACTAAATTTACTCTTTTTACTTTTGACATGTATGTTGGCTTGTCAATTGTATCGGGGACAGGCTTTTCCGGTGGCAACATGCTCATCGAATGTAGACAATATGACCTACTCAGTGATGAGAAGCAACACAATAGCAAATGAAAAGCAAAGAATGGCTTTCATTATTCCTGCTTCTCAATTAAATGATATTGCAAATGGAACGATCACTTCAACCTATTTCAAAAGAGCTACGGCTTCAGGTAGTTTAAGCGCGGATACTACTTTTAAAATTTATTTAAAAAATACTTCTGCTACGGATTTTGGTTCTTCTGCACCGGACTGGGCTACGGAAATAGGATCTGCAACTTTGGTGTATGACTCCAATCCGCAGACTGCGGTAGGAAGTACGGCTGGCTTCAAGCAGTTTCAGCATGCCACGAATTTCGTGTATACGGCAGGAAGCAATCTGGCTGTTTATACAGAATATGTTCAGACTACGGCTCAGGCATCAAGTATCTTTTGGCAGTATGAATATAGTGGTCCTTGTATAAATACTTCTAATAGTAATACAACAAAATATCTAGGTACTACAGGTGCTTTCGGGGCAACGCTTACATCTTCAAACTACAGAAGGCCGGTGATTGGATTTGATGCAACTGTACCACCGCCAACAACGCCGCCTGTATGTACAACGATTTCTGCACCGGCAAATGCTGCAACAGGAGTTTCTTTAACGCCAACGATTACCTGGGCTGCAACACCTATTACTTCAAGCTATGTAATCAATATGGGAACAACACCTGGTGGAACTAATATCCTGAATGGTGTAGATGTAGGAAATGTGACTTCTTATGCGATTCCTGCTGCAACACCACTGGTTTATTCAACACAATATTATGTAACGGTAATTCCTAAAAATGTTGTCGGAATGGCAACCGGCTGTACGGAAAACACATTTACGACACTATCGATGCCTTGTCCTAGTGTAAGCTCACCAGGTGCGGCAGCTACAGGGGTTTCTACAATTCCTACAATTGTCTGGGGTGCTGTTACGGGAGCTACCGGATACAAACTTACGGTAGGTACTACTTCAGGAGGTACAGATATTGTGAATAATGTGGATTTGGGTAATGTGACTTCTTACGCATTCTCTTCACCTTTAAATGTTTCTACTACTTATTATTATACAGTTACGGCATATAACGCTTCTACAAACTCAACAGGATGTACGGTAAGATCATTTACAACTACTTCTACGCCTCCTCCTGCGAACGACAACTGTGCGGGAGCTGTAACATTGACGGTTAATCCTGATTTAGCATGCGGAGTTACGACTTCTGCTAATACTTTGGGAGCTTCTTTATCAATGGCTGCGGCACCTTGTAACGGAAACCCTGATGATGATGTTTGGTTTAAATTTGTAGCGACAAGCACTGCACATACTGTTGCTTTGTCAAATATCGTTTCCACAGGAACAACTACTGCTTCAGATATGTATTTTCAGGTATTGAGCGGGGCATGCGGTTCCCAAACCAGCTTATTGTGTTCAGATCCCAATACAGGTATGGTAGGCGGATTGACACCTGGAGAAACTTATTATGTAAGAGTTTATGCTTATTCTGGAGCGGGATATAATACAAGCTTCAATATTTGTATCGGAACGCCACCACCGCCACCTGTAAATGACGCTTGTTCAGGAGCTTTACCTTTAACGGTTGGAGGAACATTTGCAGCTAATGCAATTACTACAACAAACGTAGGAGCTGTAACGGACGGAACAACTTCTTGCCAGACAAGCAGAGGAGACAATGTTTGGTATACTGTAGTCGTACCTGCGAGTGGAAGCCTTACTATTGAAACACAGTCTGTTTCCGGATCTGGATTGACGGATACTATACTTTCTGTTCACTCCGGGGCTTGTGGTTCTCTTACAAGCATTGGTTGCGATGATGACAATGGAGTAGATAATTATTCTTTGGTTACACTTACGGGTCAGACTCCGGGTGCTACCTTATATGTAAGTGTATGGAGATATACGGGAAGTGCCGGAGGAGGTAGCACAACAGGACAGTTTATGTTATCTGCTTATGATGCTTCTCTTTTAGCTACAAACGAAGTGAATAACTCTAAAAACGCTATTAAAGCCTATCCAAATCCATTCTCTGATGTATTAAATATTTCGGATGTGGCTGATGTGAAAAATATTTTAATAACAGATATTTCAGGAAGATTAGTAAAAACTATTTCAAATCCTGCTTCAGCTCTTCATTTGGGAGATTTAAAACAAGGAATGTATCTTGTGACTTTAGAAATGAAAGATGGCTCTAAACAAACGATAAAAGCAATTAAAAAGTAATTTTAATATCTTGATTTAATAAAATAGCGGCTGATTTTCAGTCGCTATTTTTGTATTATTTTCTATTAAAAACGATATTTTATTAATTATTTTTTTATGTTAAACTGAATAAAAATCAATTTTTAAGATATTTTAATAAGTTTTTAAATGGTTGATATCTAGTTGTTTAAGTTTAATATTGTAATTGTTATTTAAGTGTAAAAATTAAATATTTGTTTAGTTTTTGTAAATTAATTGATGTTTTTGTTTGTTTAACATTAATTATTTATGAATTTTTAACATTTTTATTTAAAATTATTTATACATTTATCTCCCTAATTTTATTTAAACTAAGCATGAAAAAATTTCTACTCGCGTGCATGGTTGTTCTCGGAATGGGAGCATCTGCACAAATATCCTACACGTACGGTTGGGATACAACAGGTTTAGGATCTTGGACAACAAGTGGTTCGGGTTCTTTTAGCAGATCGACAACTACTCCATGTAATGGTGCCGGAAGTGTAAGAGCCAATAATTATTATGCAGGATCTTCCTATCTGGTTTCACCGGCTCTTACGGGGACTAACGGTGGAGATCTCACGGTTGGCTTTTCGTATAAAGTAACACAGTATTCCAGTAATACTACGGGTGCTACTTCGGCAGATTTCGGATTGATTAATCTGCAATGGTCAACTTCCAGTTCAGGTCCTTGGACTACAGCGTATACTATTGACAGTAACTCGCATGTCGTTTCGGCATCTTGTGCTACAAAATCAGCGGTAATTTCAGGATTACCTTCTTCAGGAAGTGTTTATTTAAGATTTGAAGCTAAATCAGGATTAAGCACATCCGACAATTATGTTTATTTTGATGATGTAACGGTGTCTCAGGGTGCAGCTCCTACTTGCCTGCCTCCAACAAGTCCTGTTGCATCTAATATTACTTTAACAACGGCTGATGTTTCATGGGCGGCCCCCAGCTCTGTGCCAGGTTCCGGATATGAATATTACCTTTCTACTTCAAATACAAACCCTACGGCGGCAACTCCTGCAACAGGTACGTCTGCTTCCACAAGTAAAAGTCTTGGAAGTTTAACTCCGCATACGGTTTATTATATTTGGGTAAGATCCGTTTGTACGACTGTTGATAAAAGTGCATGGTCACAGTCCGGATCTTTTGTTACGGGATATTGTGTGCCGACTGGAGGAAGTGGCTCTACTTCTTATTATTTGAAGACAATCAGCACGACGGGCGCTTTGTCTAATCTAATGTATAGCGCAAGCTCATATTCGGCTTATGTTAATAACTCTTCTACGATATTGTCAAGTTTTCCGGGGGGAACTTTTAACTATTCTTTGGCAAATGCTACAAGCTCAACATGCTATTTCTATATCTGGGTAGATTGGAATAATGATCTTGATTTTAATGATACAGGAGAAGAA
>Ga0307412_10000239_pt1 | contig 35877 bp, 27 predicted proteins | sample DK1Cmetagenome_3_FD_203823 | JGI IMG/M metagenome (GOLD analysis project Ga0307412, IMG submission 203823) | Maize rhizosphere microbial communities from greenhouse at UC Davis, California, United States - DK15-C-1 | ecosystem: Host-associated > Plants > Roots > Rhizosphere > Soil | place: USA...
GCCGACGTCACGGTCAGGTGGTTGGCATCGGCGAATTCGCCCACGCCCGTCACCACGGTGACCTTGCGCGCCTTCGCCATGCCGGCCAGGCCGCCGGTCAGCTTGGCGACCACGCTGTCCTTGTAGCCGCGCAGCTTGTCCAGGTCGATCTTGGGCTCGCCAAAGCTGATGCCGTGGGCAGCCAGCTCGCGCGCTTCATCGATGACGGCGGCGTTGTGCAGCAGCGCCTTGGACGGAATGCAGCCCACGTTCAGGCAGACGCCGCCCAGCGTTTCGTAGCGTTCGACCAGGACGACGGACAGGCCCAGGTCGGCGGCGCGGAAGGCGGCGGAATAGCCGCCGGGGCCCGCGCCCAGCACCAGCATGTCGTATTCACCGTCGGCCGAACCCTTGAAGCTGGCGGCAGCGGGTGCGGCGGCCTTGGCAGCCGGCGCCGCAGCAGCCGCGGCTTGCTTGGGGGCCTCGGCCGCCTTGGGTGCTTCCTTGGCGGCCGGTGCAGCGGCATCCGATGCCTCCACTTCCAGCACGACCGCGCCTTCAGCGACCTTGTCACCGACCTTGACGGCGATGGACTTCACCACGCCGCCTTGCGACGCGGGGATTTCCATCGAAGCCTTGTCGGATTCCACGGTGATCAGGCTTTGTTCGGCCTTGATCGTGTCGCCCACGGCGACCAGCACTTCGATGACTTCCACTTCCTTGAAGTCACCGATGTCCGGCACTTTGATTTGAACGGTATTGCTCATAGGGCTCCCCGTTTACAGCGCGATGCGGCGGAAGTCGGCCAGCAAGGCGCCCAGATAGGCGTTGAAGCGGGCAGCGGAAGCGCCGTCGATGACGCGGTGGTCGTACGACAGCGACAGCGGCACCATCAGGCGCGGCACGAACTGCTTGCCGTCCCAAACCGGCTTGTGCGCGGAACGCGACACACCCAGGATGGCCACTTCGGGCGCATTGATGATCGGCGTGAATGACGTGCCGCCGATACCGCCCAGGGACGAAATCGAGAAGCAGCCGCCCTGCATTTCCGCGGGCGAGATCTTGCCGTCGCGCGCCTTCTTGGACAGGTCCGTCATTTCTTGCGCGATCTGCAAGATGCCCTTCTTGTCGGCGTCGCGAATCACCGGCACCACCAGCCCGTTGGGCGTGTCGGCGGCAAAACCGATGTGGTAGTACTGCTTGAGCACCAGGTTGTCGCCGTCCAGCGACGCGTTGAATTCGGGGAATTTCTTCAGGGCCGCAACCACGGCCTTGATCAGGAAGGCCAGCATCGTGACCTTGATGCCCGACTTCTCGTTTTCCTTGTTCAGCGTGACGCGCAGCGCTTCCAGGTCGGTGATGTCCGCTTCGTCGTTGTTGGTGACGTGCGGGATCATGACCCAGTTGCGGTGCAGGTTGGCACCGGAGATCTTCTTGATGCGCGACAGCGGCTTGGCTTCGATCGGGCCGAACTTGGTGAAGTCGACCTTCGGCCACGGCAACAGGCCCAGCGCGGCGCCATCGGCCGAACCGCCGGCTGCGGCCGCGGGGGCAGCGGCCAGCGCTTGCTTGACGAAACCGCGCACGTCGTCGGCGGTAATGCGGTCCTTGGGACCCGATCCCTTGACCTTGCTCAGGTTCACGCCCAGTTCGCGCGCGAACTTGCGCACCGACGGCGACGCGTGCGGCAGTTGGCCGGGTTTGAGGTTGGCATCTTCCAGCGCGGCGGCCGGAGCCGGACGCGAAGCGGGTGCGGCAGCGGGCGCGTCGGCCTTGGCGGCCGGCGCGGCAGCGGCGGCTTCGCTCTTGGCCTCGGCCTTGGCTTCCGTCTTGGCGGCAGGCGCGGCGCCAGCGCCGCCTTCCACCACCACCACGACCGAACCCTTGGCGACCTTGTCGCCCACCTTGACCTTCACTTCCTTGACCACGCCACCCTGCGACGCCGGAATCTCCATCGAGGCCTTGTCGGACTCGACGGTGATCAGGCTTTGCTCGGCCTTGATGGTGTCGCCCACGGCGACCATGACTTCGATGACTTCCACTTCCTTGAAGTCGCCGATGTCGGGCACTTCGATCTCGACCGGGCCGCTGGCGGCGGCCGGCGCGGCGGCTTCCGCCTTGGCGGCGGGGGCTGCAGCGGCGGCTTGCTTCGGGGCTTCCTTGGCAGCGGCCTTAGGGGCCTCTTCCTTGGCGGCCGGAGCGGCACCCGAGGCTTCGGCTTCCACTTCCAGCACGACCGCGCCTTCGGCAACCTTGTCGCCGACCTTCACGGTGATGGACTTCACCACGCCGCCCTGCGACGCGGGAATCTCCATCGAGGCCTTGTCGGACTCGACCGTGATCAGGCTTTGTTCGGCCTTGATCGTGTCGCCCACCGCCACCAGCACTTCAATGACTTCCACTTCCTTGAAGTCGCCGATGTCGGGAACCTTGATTTGCACGATGTTGCTCATGTCTCTTTACCCTCAGGCGTATTGCGGGTTGGCTTTGTTCGGATTGATGCCGTACTTCTTGATGGCTTCGGCCACCTTGGCAACCGGCACCTTGCCCTCGTCGGCCAGCGCGCGCAGCGCGGCCACGACGACGAAGTGGCGGTCCACTTCGAAGTGCTCGCGCAGCTTCGAGCGGAAATCCGAGCGACCGAAACCATCGGTGCCCAGCACCTTGTATTCGCGGCCCTTGGGCACGAACGGACGGATCTGGTCCGCAAAGAGCTTCATGTAGTCCGTCGACGCGATGATCGGGCCTTCCGTCTTGGCCAGCTGTTCCGTGACATAAGCCACCTGCGGCTTCTTCTCGTCGGGGTGCAGCATGTTGTGGCGTTCGACGTCCAGGCCGTTGCGGCGCAGTTCGGTGAAGCTGGTGACGCTCCAGATATCCGAGGCCACATCCCAGTCGGCAGCCAGCAGGTCTTGCGCGGCCATGACTTCGCGCAGGATCGTGCCCGAACCCATCAACTGAACGCGGTTCTTGCCCTTGCCGTGCGACTTCAGCTTGTACATGCCCTTGATGATGCCTTCCTCGTCGCCCTGGGTCAGACCGGGCTGCGGGTAGTTCTCGTTCATCACCGTCAGGTAGTAATAGACGTTTTCCTGGTCTTCCACCATGCGCTTCAGGCCATGCTGGATGATCACGGCCAGCTCATGGCCGAACGTCGGGTCGTAGGACACGCAGTTCGGGATGGTGGACGCCAGGATGTGGCTGTGGCCGTCTTCGTGCTGCAGGCCTTCGCCGTTCAGCGTCGTGCGGCCGGCGGTGCCGCCCAACAGGAAGCCGCGCGCCTGCATATCGCCCGCTGCCCAGGCCAGGTCGCCAATGCGCTGGAACCCGAACATCGAGTAATAGATGAAGAACGGAATCATGATGCGGTTGTTCGAGGAGTACGACGTGGCCGCCGCGATCCACGAGCTCATTGCGCCCGCTTCGTTGATGCCTTCCTGCAGGAGTTGGCCGTCGGCCGCTTCCTTGTAGTACATCACCTGGTCCTTATCGACCGGGGTGTACTTCTGGCCTTCCGGCGCATAGATGCCGATCTGGCGGAACAGGCCTTCCATGCCGAACGTGCGCGATTCATCGGCCAGGATCGGCACGACGCGCGGACCCAGTTCCTTGTCGCGCAGCACCTGATTCAGGATGCGCACGAAGGCTTGCGTGGTCGAGATTTCGCGGCCTTCGGCGGTGGGCTCGAGCACGGCCTTGAAGGCGTCCAGCGCCGGGGCCTTCAGTTGCTCGTCGGCGCGGGCACGGCGGCGCGGCAGGTAACCGCCCAGCTCGGCACGGCGCTCGTGCAGGTACTTCATTTCCGGCGAGTCTTCGGCCGGCTTGAAGTACGGCAGGTCCGCCAATTGGTCGTCGGGGATCGGGATGCCGAAGCGGTCGCGGAATTCGCGGATCGATTCCAGCTCCAGCTTCTTCTGCTGGTGGGTCGGGTTCTTGGCCTGGCCCACGTGGCCCATGCCGTAGCCCTTGATGGTCTTGGCCAGGATGACGGTGGGTTGCCCGGTGTGGCTGGTCGCGGCATCGAACGCGGCGTACACCTTGTGGGGATCGTGGCCGCCACGGTTCAGGCGCCAGATGTCTTCGTCGCTCATGCGCGACACGGCCTCCAGCAGCTTGGGGTGCTTGCCGAAGAAGTGCTCGCGGACGAACTTGCCGTCGTTGGCCTTGTACGCCTGGTACTCGCCGTCGACGGTGTCTTCCATGATCTGGCGCAGGATGCCTTCCTTGTCGTGCGCCAACAGCGGATCCCAGTAGCCGCCCCAGATCAGCTTGATCACGTTCCAGCCCGAACCGCGGAAGTCGCCTTCCAGTTCCTGGATGATCTTGCCGTTGCCGCGCACCGGACCGTCCAGGCGCTGCAGGTTGCAGTTCACCACGAAGATCAGATTGTCGAGCTTTTCACGGGCGGCCAGGGCGATGGCGCCCAGCGATTCCGGTTCGTCCATTTCGCCGTCGCCGCAGAAGACCCAGACCTTGCGGTTGCTGGTGTCGGCAATGCCGCGGGCGTGCAGGTATTTCAGGAAGCGGGCCTGGTAAATGGCCATCAGCGGGCCCAGGCCCATCGACACCGTCGGGAACTGCCAGAAATCCGGCATCAGTTTCGGGTGCGGATAGGACGACAGGCCCTTGCCGTCCACTTCCTGGCGGAAGTGGTTCAGCTGCTCTTCGGTCAGGCGGCCTTCAAGATAGGCGCGGCCGTACATGCCGGGGGACGTGTGGCCCTGGAAATAGACCAGGTCGCCGCCGTGGCCTTCGTCTTCGGCGTGCCAGAAGTGGTTCTGGCCGCAGCCGATCATGGTGGCCAGCGAGGCGAACGACGCGATGTGGCCGCCCAGGTCGCCGCCGTCCGGCGGGTTGTGCTTGTTGGCACGCACGACCATCGCCATGGCGTTCCAGCGCACGTACGAACGGATGCGCGATTCCAGCTCCAGGTTGCCCGGATGCGCGGGCTCCAGGCCCGGGGGAATCGTGTTGACGTAAGCGGTATTCGGCGAGAACGGGATGTGGGCGCCGGAGCGACGGGCTTCGTCGATCAGGCGTTCCAGCAGGTAGTGCGCGCGCTGCGGTCCTTCGCGATCAAGGACTGCCGCCAGGGCTTCGAGCCACTCCTGGGTTTCAAGGGTGTCTTCGTCGTTGGCAGCCTGCGGGGCGCCAGCCTGGGCGAAAGAGGACATCGTGTGTCTCCTGTTGGGGTTCGTTCGTGACCACACCCGCTTATCTACTCGCGGACTCTGCATGGTAGCCGGGATCATCCGGGCTACCATGTCAGGCATGGGTCGGGGTGTTTTTCTAGAGACCTGCTTTGGGTCGGTTCCCTATCAGCGGGCATTCTAAGAAAGAAGATTAACCGCTCGCAAGGAAAATTTCATGTTGCGGTACGGCATTTCATAATATGAAATTATGAATGCAAGCTGAACGCCTGCGGACCGTACTTTTTTAGGCTTACGCTAAAAGCAGGGGCCGATTCCCGGCACTTCCCCGCCAACCCGCACTAAAATGCGCGGTCTATCTGGCCCGAATTCCATGTCCAGCGCGCCCAAGTCCAATATACCTACGCCTTTCCACGATCACGCCCGCACCCGCCGCCGGGGGGTGTACTGGGTCACGCCTGCCATGGTGCTGATCCTCTACATCTGTGTGATGGCGGTGTTCTTCTGGCTGCAACGCATTCATGACGACAGTGTCATGTTTGTCACGATCGACCAGGAAATGCGCCAGCAACGCCTGATCTGGGTGGTGCTGGCCCTGTCCTGCGTGATCGTCATCAGCTTGCTGATGCTGTGGCGTTACACGCGCTTCCGCTCCACCGCCGAAGCCGCCCTGATCGCCGAAACCGGTTTCCGGCGCGCCATGGAAAATTCCATGTCCACCGGCATGCGCGTGCTGGATATGGAAGGCCGCATCGCCTACGTGAACCCGGCCTTCTGCCGGATGATCGGCTGGAACGAGGCCGACCTGATCGGCCGCAGCCCACCCTTCCCTTACTGGGTGCCCGGCCGCCACGAACAGCACCAGCACACGCTGGACGTGCTGATGTCCGGCAAGACGCCCAGCAGCGGCCTCGAGGTTGAGGCGCAGCGCCGCGACGGGTCCCGCTTCACCGCCCGCATGTATGTGTCGCCGCTGCTGGACCCGAACGGCAACCAGATCGGCTGGATGACATCCATGACCGACATCACCGAACCCAAGCGCATCCGCGAAGCACTGACCGCCGCGCACGAACGCTTCATGACCGTGCTGGAAGGCCTGGACGACGCCATTTCGGTCACGGCCGACACCCACGACGGCCTGGAACTGCTGTTCGCCAACCGCACCTATCGCCGTGTGTTCGGCGCCCAGACGGGCGGCCACGACGAATTGCTGGCCGGCCGCCGCGGCCGCTTCACCGACGAATCGGTGGAAGTGTTCGCGCCGTCGGTACAGCGCTGGTTTGAAGTGCACCACCGGATGCTGGCCTGGACGGACGGCCGCCGCGTGCGCATGCAGGTGGCGCGCGACATCACCGAACGCCGCGGCCACGAAGAGGCCTCCCGCCTGCAGCAGGAAAAGATCCAGCTGACCAGCCGCCTGACGACGATGGGTGAAATGGCCTCGTCGCTGGCGCACGAACTGAACCAGCCGCTGACCGCCATCGCCAACTACAGCATGGGCGCCGTCGCCCTGGTCAAGGCCGGGCACACCAGCCCCAACATGCTGCTGCCCGCGCTGGAGAAGGCCGCCTCGCAGGCCGAACGCGCCGGCAAGATCATCAGCCGCATCCGCGAATTCGTGAAGCGCAGCGAGCCCCGCCGCCAGCGCGTGGCCATCGGCCGCATTGTCGACAATGCAATCGGCTTCGCCGAAATCGACGCCCGCAAGCGCCGCATCCGCATCGACAGCTTTGTGCCGTCGAACGCGCCGGACGTGCTGGCCGACCCGATCCTGATTGAACAGGTGTTGCTGAACCTGCTGAAAAACGGGCTGGAAGCCATGGAAAAGAGCGAGTCCGACGAGCTCAAGGTGGCGGTCATCCTGCACGAACAGCACATCGAAGTGGCCGTGGTGGACCGCGGCCATGGCCTGGCCGAGCCCGAACGCCTGTTCGAACCTTTCTTCAGCACCAAGTCCCAGGGCCTGGGCATGGGGCTGAATATCTGCCGTACCATTATCGAATCGCACCACGGCCGCCTGTGGGCGGACCCGAACCCCGCCGGGGGTACGATTTTCCGCTTTACCCTGCCCTGCGCTGCGTCCCAGACGCAGGCCCAGAATGATCAGTCCGAGGAGTTGCACGCATGAACACGCCCCACCTGTCGAGCACGGTATTCATTGTTGACGACGACGAAGCGGTCCGCGATTCGTTGCGCTGGCTGTTGGAGGCCAACGGCTACCGCGTTCGCGCCTATGCCAGCGGCGAATCCTTCCTGGAAGACTACGACGCCAGCCAGATCGGCGTGCTGATCGCCGACGTGCGCATGCCCGGCATGAGCGGCCTGGAACTCCAGGAACAGCTGATCGCCCGCAACGCGCCGCTGCCCGTCGTGTTCATCACCGGCCACGGCGACGTGCCCATGGCCGTGTCCACGATGAAGAAAGGCGCAGTCGACTTCCTGGAAAAGCCCTTCAACGAGTCCGACCTGCGCGAGATCGTCGCGCGCATGCTGGAACAGGCCACGCAACGCGTCAGCAAGCACCAGGCCCAAAAGGACCACGAAGCCATGCTGGCGCGCCTGACCGCGCGCGAGCAGCAGGTGCTGGAGCGCATCGTCGCCGGCCGCTTGAACAAGCAGATCGCCGACGACCTGGGCATCAGCATCAAGACCGTCGAGGCGCACCGCGCCAACATTATGGAAAAACTGGAAGTGACTACCGTTGCTGATTTGATGAAAGTGGCCTTGGCCAAACCCGAGGCACATGCATGACCGCTAGGATTATTGATGGCGCGGCACTGTCGCTGCGCATTCGCGAAGAAGTCGCCCAGCGCGTCGCCGCCCTGGCCGCCAAGGGCACGCGCCCGGGTCTGGCCGTGGTGCTGGTGGGCGCGGATCCCGCGTCCCAGGTTTACGTGCGCAACAAGGTTGCCGCCTGCGAAAAAGCCGGCCTGCATTCCGTCAAGGAACAGTACCCGGCCGACATGACCGAGGCCGAACTGCTGGCCCGCATCGCCGTGTTGAACCAGGACCCGACCATCCACGGCATCCTGGTGCAGTTGCCGCTGCCCAAGCACATGGATTCGCACAAGGTCATCGAAGCCATCGCGGCCGAGAAGGACGTGGACGGCTTCCATATCAGCAACGCGGGTCTGCTCATGACGGGCCAGCCCCTGTTCCGCCCCTGCACGCCCTACGGCGTGATGAAGATGCTGGAATCCGAAGGCGTGGCCCTGCGCGGCGCTGAAGCCGTGATCGTCGGCGCCAGCAACATCGTCGGCAAGCCGATGGCCATGCTGCTCCTGCAAGCTGGCGCCACCATCACCATCTGCAACTCCAAGACACGCGACCTGGCGGCCCAGACCCGCCGCGCCGACGTGCTGGTGGTGGCCACCGGCAAGCCCGGCATGATCGACGGATCCATGATCAAACCCGGCGCCGTGGTCATCGACGTGGGCATCAACCGCGGCGACGACGGCAAGCTGTGCGGCGACGTGGACTTCGCTTCCGCCCGCGAGGTGGCCGGCGCCATCACCCCCGTCCCCGGCGGCGTGGGTCCCATGACCATCGCCATGCTGCTGGTCAATACGGTTGAAGCCGCGGAACGGGCTGCCGCCTGATCCCCGCCATGCGGCCCGGGCCAGGCGCCCGGGTCCGCCCGGGCCCTTCGCATCGCCCTGCCCCGGGGCGCCGCCGCGCCCTTGCATTCGGGCAGATCGCCCTTACCTGACCCTTATGAACTCCGCCGGCGCCCGGGTGCATGCCCCGCGCGCCGCCCGCCATTGCTCACGCCGGTAACACCATGACCCAGAACCCCCTGCTTGCCCCCGTTTCCGACCTGGTCGACTATGCAGCCGTCAAGCCCGGGCATATCGTGCCCGCCATCGAGGAACTGCTGGGCATCGCCCGCCAGGCGGTCGACCACGCCGCCGACGCCGGCCTGGCGCCCACCTGGGAAGCGGTGGTGGAACCGCTGGACACCGCCTCAGAACGCCTGTGGCGCGCCTGGTCGGTGGCCGGGCACCTGAACGCGGTCGTCAACACGCCGGAACTGCGCGAAGCCTATAACGCCGCCCTGCCGCTGATCACCGAATTTTCGACGTGGGTCGGCCTGCACGAAGGCCTGTACAAGCAATATCAACGACTGGCCGCCGCCCCCGATTTCGCGTCGTGGTCGCCCGTGCGCCGCCGCATCGTCGAGATGGCGCTCCGCGACTTCCGCCTAAGCGGCGTCGAGCTTCAGGGCGCCGACCGCGAGCGCTACGCCCAGATCTCCGACCGCGAAGCGCAGGCCTCGCAGAAGTTCTCGGAAAACGTGCTGGATTCGATTGACGCGTGGTCGCTGCTGGTGGAAAACGAGGCCCGCGTGGCCGGTATTCCCGCGGATGTCCTGTCCGCCGCCCGCGCCGCCGCTGCCGAAGACGACAAGCCGGGCTGGAAGCTGACGCTGAAGATGCCGTGCTATCTGCCCGTCATGCAGTATGCGCAAGACCGCTCGCTGCGTGAAGCGCTGTACCGCGGCTACGGCACCGTTGCGTCCGAGCAAGGCGACGCCCAATTCGACAACTCCCCGCTGATCGAAGAACTGCTGTCCCTGCGCGCCGAGGAATCGGGCCTGCTGGGCCTGGGCACGTTCGCCGCGCTGCGCCTGCAGACCCGCATGGCGCGCGACGCCGGCGAGGTGACCGTCTTCCTGCGCGACCTGGCCGCCCGCGCCAAACCCTACGCGCAGCGCGATCTGGCTGAACTGACCGCCTACGCCACCGGTGAATTGGGCCTGGACAGCCTGCAGCCCTGGGACGTGGCCTTCGCCTCGGAGCGGCTGCGCGAATCACGCTACGCCTATTCCGAAGACGAGGTGAAGCAGTACTTCACCGAGCCGCGTGTCCTGGCGGGCCTGTATGAAGTGATCGAAAAGCTGTTCGACGTGCGCCTGACGGAAACGCCGGTGTCCACGTGGCACAGCGACGCGCGCGGCGTCCGCGTGGAAAACGCCGCGGGCGGCCTTATCGGCTACCTGTACCTGGACCTGTACGCCCGCTCGGGCAAGCAAAGCGGCGCCTGGGTCGACAGCGAGCGCACGCGACGCGTCGTGGCCGGTCACGTACAGACGCCCGTCGTCTACCTGACCTGCAATTTCTCGCGCCCCAACGGCGACCGCGCCGCCGTGCTGACGCACGACGACGTCATCACCCTGTTCCACGAAACCGGCCATGCGCTGCATGCACTGCTGTCCGAAGTCGACGAGCCGGGCGCCGCGGCCTTCGCCAGCGTGGAATGGGACGCCATCGAACTGCCGTCGCAATTCATGGAGAACTTCTGCTGGGAATGGGCCGTGGTGCAAAAGCTGTCGGCCCATGTGGACACCGGCGAAGCCCTGCCGCGCGCCCTCTATGACCGCCTGATTGCCGCGCGCAACTATCAGAGCGGCATGCAGACCGTGCGCCAGATCGAGTTCGCGTTGTTCGACATGCTGATGCACGACCGCGCCCGTGGCGCCACCATTGCCGAAGTGCTGGCGTTGCTGCAGGAAGTGCGCCAGGAAGTAGCCGTGCTGTTCCCGCCGGCCTGGCATCGGTTGCCGCATGCCTTTTCGCACCTGTTCGCGGGTGGCTACGGCGCGGGCTACTACAGCTACAAGTGGGCGGAAGTGCTGTCCGCCGACGCGTATGAAGCCTTCGAAGAGGCCGCCGCCAAGCAGGCTGAAAATCAGGCCGAGAATCCGCTGGGCACGCTGGACCCTGAAACCGGCGCACGCTTCCGTCGCGAAGTGCTGGCCGTGGGCGGTTCCCGCCCGGCTGCCGATTCGTTCGCCGCTTTCCGCGGCCGCCCGCCGCGCATCGACGCCCTGCTGCGCCATAGCGGCATGAGCGGCAACTAAGCTCCGCGCGTTTCTCCCGACGGCCCGCCACGCGCGGGCCGTTATTTTTCGTCGGCCGGTTTGCGCGCCGATACCACCCGCCGGCGCCGGTCAGCGGGGTTTCCAGGTCGTGCTCGATTTTCCGTACCGGTCTTTTGCGCCAGGACAAGAAGCACGCTTGCGCGCCGTCCAGGACGGCTTGCGCGGGCCCGCCCCGCCCGGCGCTTGCAGGTAGAATCAACGGGTTTGCCGGGCTTTTCCCCAATCACCCTTTCGGCCCCTGGACTTATGCGACACCTCATTACCGGCCGCGCCTGGCGTGGCTTGCTGCTGGCCCTGTGCGTCTTGCTTGCCGCTTGCGGCGACCGGAATGTCGACTGGACGCTCTACAACGTGAAAGGCCACCTGCCCGACCTCAAATTCTCGCTGCCCGGCGCGGGCGGCAAGACGGTCAGCAGTGAAGACCTCAAGGGCAAGACGGTGCTGCTCTTCTTTGGCTACGCCAGTTGCCCGGACATCTGCCCCACCACCATGGCGCAATTGACGGCGGTGTTGCAGAACCTGGGCGACAAGGCCCGGGACGTGCGCATTCTGTTCGTCAGCGTGGATCCCCACCGCGACACGCCCGACATCCTGCAGGCCTACGTCAACGCGTTCAACAACAACGCGATCGGCGTGACCGGCGACGAAAAACAGATCGCCGACCTGGCCCGCCGCTATCGCGTCGCCTACCAGATTGAAAAGCCCCGCCCGGGCGACGACGCCGACATGTACGAAGTGACGCATAGCCGCGGCGTGTACATTTTCGACAACGAAGGCCGCGCGCGCCTGTTGGCCTCGGATACCGACAGCATCGACGCGCTGACCAAGGACGTCCGCCAGCTGATTGACCTGACCTCCTGACAGCGGCGGGACGGCGACGATGCGCCGCAACATGTTGCAGACGTGCGCCACATACCAGTTGTTACAGCGGCGCGATTCGGAGCGTGAGTATCATCACAGCTGATTGCCCTTTTCCCCCTAGTAAGGAGTACGCGCATGAGCTTCATCATCATGATCATCGTCGGGTTCATCGTGGGCCTGATCGCCCGGGCCATCATGCCCGGTGACCAGAACATGGGAATCATCATGACCACCATCCTGGGCATCATCGGCGCCGTCGTTGCCGGGTTCCTGGGCCAGACGATGGGCTGGTACGCGGAAGGCGAACCCGCAGGCTGGATCGCATCGGTGGTGGGTGCCATCATCGTGCTGTTCGTGGTCGGCATGATTGCCAAGAAGCGAACCTGACGTTCCCCTAGGCAAGGTTCAACGAAACGGGCCGGTCGAAAGACCGGCCCGTTTTCGTTGATGCCACAGGCGTCCCGCAGGCAACGCGTTCAGCTTGGCGGGCGTCTGCGTTCCTACCCCTCGTACCGCTTGCCGCGCTCCAGCAGCGCTGGCGTGCCGATCACGACGTTCAGTCCGTCGAAATCCAGCATGCGCTCTTTCCACGGCAGCGTCGTGCCGTGGCGGTGCAGGCTGCCGTAATAGCCCTGCAAGGCATGTGCCACGGCGCGCGCCGTGCCACCGGGAAATATCACGATGCGAAAACCCAGCGCGGTCAATGCGTCGGCGCCCTGCACGGGCGTCTTTCCGCCTTCCACCATGTTCGCCAGCAGCGGCACCCGGGCGGCGAAGCGCGCACACGCGGCCTGCATCTGCTCGGGTGTGCGCAGCGCTTCGATGAACAATGCGTCGGCGCCCGCTTCCAGATAGGATTCGGCCCGGTCCAGCGCGGCGTCCAGCCCCTCAACGGCCAACGCGTCGGTACGCGCCAGTATCAAGGTGGAGGCGCTGGTCCGCGCGTCCACCGCCGCGCGCAGCTTTCCGCACATCTCCGAGGCCGGAATCACGGTCTTGCCGTCCAGGTGGCCGCAGCGCTTCGGAAACGTCTGGTCTTCCAACTGGATCATCGCGGCGCCCGCGCGTTCAAAGCCTCGCACCGTTCGCTGCGTGTTCAAGGCATTGCCGAACCCTGTGTCGGCGTCCACGATGACCGGGGTGACCACGCGTTCGGTGATCCGGGCCAGCGTGTCCTCGACCTCGGAATAGGTGGTCAGCCCGATGTCCGAACGGCCCAGCCTTGTATAGGCGATCGAGGCGCCCGACAGGTACAGCGCGTCAAAGCCCGCCTGCTCGGCGATCAACGCCGATAAGGGATCGTAGACGCCGGGCGCCAGTACGGCGCCAGCAGCCAATTGCGCTTTCAAGGGTTGCGTCATGAATATTCCTATACAAGCGTGCGTTCAAGCAGCGTAGCGGCAGTTGCCGCGGCGATATGTCCACCCGCCACCGCGCTAAGCAATCCATTGCCGGACAGGTAGCCGGACACGTCGTTGCCCGACACGCCGCGAGCGGCGCCACCGGCAGCCAGCAGATTGGGCAACGGGAGGCCATCGGCATCCAGCACGCGGCATTGCGCGTCGATATCCAGCCCGCCTTGCGTGTGGAACAGTGCGCCGGTGACCTTGACCGCGTGATACGGCGGCAGCAAACCGCGTCCGAAGCGCCGGCCGTGCGGGTCCACGGCATCCGGATGGACACCTTGGAGCGTCCGTCCCAAAGCGTCGGCGTCGCAGCCGATCAGCGCGGCCAGCTCGGGCAATCCGGCGCAGTGCCGGACCGCCTGGCCCGCTTCGGCCGCCACGAAGTCCGGGAAACCGCGCGCCAGCGCCAGGGTGCGGTCGTCGAACACGTTCCAGGCGATCCCGCCCGGCTGTGCCAGCACGTGGACCGCGGCTTCGGAATAGCCGTGCGTCTCGTCATGAAAACGCAGGCCGTTGGCGTTGATCTGCACGCCGCCATCCATCATGACGGCCCAGGAGATAAGCGCCCCCTGCGGCGTCGCCCAGGATCCATGCCCCTGGTACCCGCCCAGATCGGCCACGCGCGCGCCCAATTGCCTGCCCCATTCGATGGCGCTGCCGTCATTGCCGGCGTGGCCGCCGTACACGGCGCCTCGCATGGCGGGCAAATGCTCGGCCACCATGGCTGCGTTGCCGCCAAATCCGTTGCAGGCCAGGATCAACACTGCGCAGCCAATCACGTCGACCGACCCGTCGGGCCGCTCGCATCCGACGGCGGTGATGCGGCCGTCTTCGGTTGCCCAGATCTCGCGCGCCAGCGCCCGCGTCAGCAGCGTTGCCCCCGCGCCGGTCGCGGCGCGTTCCAGGGCGGCGACCAGCGCCTGCCCCGTGCGTTCCGGCAGGGCGTGCATGCGGCGCGCGGAGTGGCCGGGGTAGAGGAACCCGTCCAGCACCTGGAACGCCAGGCCGTGGCGCCCCAGCGCGTCCATGGCGGCCGCGGCGGCGCCGGTGTAGGCGGCGACCAGATGCGGCGCGGCGGTCCCGCCGGCCTTGGCCTGGATGTCGGCGGCAAAGCGTGCCGCGTCGTCATCGATGCCGGCCTCGCGCTGCACCGCGGAGCCCGCCGCCGGGATGAAGCCCGACGACAGCGCCGACGATCCGCTGGGCGTGGCATCGCGCTCGATCAAGACGGTCTCGATGCCGGCCTCCGCCAACCGCAGGGCGGCAGTCAGCCCGCACGCGCCGGCCCCGATGATGAGCACCGGCACATGCATCACGTCGCCACCCGGGACGCCGCGTTTGACGGTGGGCGCGCTCACGGGGCCAGCCTGCCCAGGAAGTCCTGGCACGTCACGATATCCGCCACCGTGCGCAGGTCGGCCAGCGCGGCATCGTGCATCGCAGGCGTGGGCGCGGCGCAGCCGTCAGCCAGCACCGTCACGTGATAGTCGCGCATATGCGCGTCGCGCGCCGTGCTTGCCACGCCGCCGTTGGTGACGATGCCGGCGATCACCACGTCGGACACGCCCGCGCGGCGCAGCACCCAATCCAGCTGCGTGTTGAAGAACGCCGAATACGCCACCTTCCAGACCGACACGTCCACCAGGCCGTCCAGCTCGGCCACGTTGGCCTGGCCGTGCGACCCAGCGGCGAAATCGCCTTTCGCCAGGAAGGGGCGTAACTGCTTCAGATGCGGCGAGATCATGGGTTCGCCCTGCGCATCGGGCCACAAGGTGAACAGGCTGGCGGCGACAAGGCCGCCTTGCGCCTTGAGTGCGCGGGCGACCGGCGCGACGCGTGCCGGCAGGACGCGCGCCTGCGGACTGACGGCGCCGCCTCGGTCATACGCGCCGCCCGGCGCCAGGAAATCGTTTTGCAGGTCGATGACAAGCAACGCGGTCGTACGGGGGTCCAAGCGGTGCATGGCGGTCTCCTAGGCGTCCCGACGGGTGATCAACAGATTGCCCAGTGCGTCGACGCGGCCGGCAAAGCCGGGCTCGATCCAGATGGTGGTGTCCGGTTGCTCAAGAATGGCGGGGCCCGCCACCTCAGCCCCCACGGGCAAGTCCAGGCGTGCGTACCGCGTGGCTTCGTGCCAATGGCCGGCGTGGAAGACCCGTTGCGTGCCCAGCGCGGACGGCATGTCCTGGCAGGTCGGCGCCAACAGCGCCAGATCGAACTTGGGACGCTGCCCGATGCGGGCATAGCGCAGATTCAGGATGCGCACGGCGATGCCGTTCAGGCTGCGGCCGAACGCCGCGCGGTAAGCGCCCTCGAAGGCGGCGGCGATACCCGGGCGTGTCAGCGCATTGCGCGCGACTTCCACGCGCACGGTATGGCTTTGGCCCACGTACAGCATGTCCAGCTCGATGCTTTCACGGACGCCTTCAAAGGTCACGCCCGCGGAGTCCAGCCGTTCCTGGCAAGCGGCCGCCAGGCCGTCGATGCGCGCAAGCAGATCGTCGGTATCCAGCGCGTCCAGCGCCGAGTTCAACGTCTGCACGCCGTCGTGCCGCATATCGGCCATGACGCAACCCAGCGCCGACGTCACGCCCGGGTAGCGCGGCACGATGCCGTGGGCCGCGTCGACTTCATTCATCATGGCGCACACGTGCAACGCGCCGCCCCCGCCGAACGGCATGTAGGCGAATTTGCGCGGATCGTGTCCCCGTTCGATCGAGACCACCCGGATCGCGCCCGCCATCTTGGCGTTGGCCACGGTCAGGATCGCCTCGGCCGCCGCATGGACGTCCAGCCCCAGCGGCCTGGCGACATGCTCGTCGATGGCGGCGCGCGCCAGGTCCGCGTTCATGGTGGCCAGCAGCCCGCCGCCCAGTGGGCGGTCGGCCGGAATGCGGCCCAGCAACACGTTGGCATCCGTGACGGTGGGCCGGGTATTGCCGCGGCCATAGCAGGCCGGGCCGGGGTTGCTGCCCGCGGATTCGGGACCGACCTGCAACAGGCCTCCCGCATCGACGCTGGCGATCGACCCGCCGCCCGCGCCGATGGTTTCAATCTGGATCATCGGCGCGCGCACCACCATGCCGAAGTCGATCACGGTCTGCGCGGACAGCGAGGCCTCGCCGCCCGCCACCAGCGATACGTCGAACGACGTGCCGCCCATGTCGCCGGTGACAACGTCGGGAAAGCCGGCGGCTCGCGCGATGGCCGCGCAGGCGATCACGCCGGCCGCCGGCCCCGAGAGCGCGGTGCGCACCGGCACGTCGCATGCCGTCTGCCGGGACATCACGCCGCCGTTGCTTTGCACGACCAGCAGTTCGCCTCCGAAGCCGTGCTCGCGCAGGTCGGACTCCAGACGGGTCAGATAGCCGCCCACCACCGGCTGCAAGGCGGCGTTGAGCACCGCCGTCGAGCAGCGCTCGAATTCACGGATTTCGGGCAACACCTCGGTCGCCGCCGTCACGTTGCCGTTGGGCCAGACGGCGCGCACGCGCGCCGCCGCCTGCGCCTCGTTGACCGGATTCGCGTAGGCGTTGACGAAGAACACGCACACCGCCTCGCAGCCTTGCGCCAGCAGCGCGCGGGCTGCCGCCTCGACCTGGTCCAGGTCCACGGGCGTGTGCACCGTGCCGTCGGCCAGCACGCGCTCGCTGACCTCCAGCCGCCGGTCGCGCGGAACGATCGGCTCGTAGTTGCCGCGCAGCCCCCAGGTCTGGGGCCGGTCGCGCCGCCGCATTTCCAGCACGTCGCGGAACCCGACCGTCGTGATGATGCCCGTGCGCGCCACTTTGCGCTCCAGCAACGCGTTGGTGCCCACGGTGGTGCCGTGCACGATGGTGGCGATGGCGCCCGCGCCGTCGGCCACCCGGGCGATGCCGTTCATGAAGCCACGCGCTTCTTCGCCGCGCGTCGACGGCACCTTGACCACGCGCGCGGCGCCGCCTGCCTCGTCCAGCACGAACAGGTCCGTGAACGTGCCGCCCACGTCCACCCCCACGACCAATCCCTGCGGGGTGTTCACTCCATGTGCCGCGCTCATGCCAACTGCTCCTTCTTGTCGTCGCCTACATAGCCCATCTTGCGGTCGTGTTCGCGCGCAGCGGCCGAACGTGCCGCCGGTTCGCCATACCCGCCGCCACCCGGGGTTTCCAGTCGCACGCGGTCGCCGCGCTGCAACTGGATACCCAGCATCTTGGAACTCATGGGTGGCGTGCGCCATTGCCCGTCCTGCCGATAACGGAAGACGTTCAATGCGGCCTCGCCGCCGCCCGCGATGCCCTTGGGCGCGCTACGCCCCCGTTCGCCGAAGATGAATGCCTCGGCGCCGTCTTCCAGTAGCTCGATTTCGTAGATGGCGCCCAGGCCGCCGCGATGGGCGCCGTCACCCGCCGAATCCGGGCGCAGCGCCCACTGCGTGAAGCGCACCGGATAGGCGGCCTCCAGGATCTCCAGCGGCGGAATGGTCGCGGTGGAAATGGGCGCATTGCCGTGGCTCAAGCCATCGCCATCGGAATGTCCGCCATGGCCGCCTCCGAAGAAGCTGAACATCACCCAGCGCTGCCCCTTGCGCGCCGCATCGCTGCGGTAGCCGGCGATGGACAGCGCGTTGATCGTGCCGTAGGCCTGCGCCATGGCGCGCTGGGGCGAGGCTTGCGCCATGGCGCAGAAGATAACGTCGATCATGCGCAGAATGGTCTCGGTGTAGCCACCCACCGGGCGCGGGCGGTCCGCCGAGATGACCAGGCCGTCGGGCAGCACCACGTCCACCGCGTCAAGCACGCCCGCATTCGCCGGCACGTCCGGAAACAGGTGCTTCAGCGCCACGTAGCACGCCGCGATGGCGGTGGCGCGGGATATATTGACCGGACCGGCGCAGGCGGGCGAGGTGCCGTTGAAATCCAGCGTCAGCCGGTCGCCGTCGATCTTCAGCTTCAGCGCGATGCGCAGGGCCACGTCGCGCACGCCGTCGTTGTCCAGCATGTCTTCGAACGCATACTCTCCGTCCGGCAGGCGCGCGATATGGTCGCGCATCAAGCGGCGCGCGCGTTCGCGCAAGGTGTCCAGCGATTCCAACACGGTGGCGTCGCCGTATTCGTCCAGCAGCCCGCCCAGCCGGCCCGCGCCCAGCTCCAGCGCGGCCAACTGACCATTCAAGTCGCCCCACAGGCTGTCGGGCAAGCGGGTGTTGGCCTTCAGGATGGCCAGCACGTCCGGGTCCAGGACGCCCGCGCGCACGATGCGCACCGGGGGGATCTGCACGGCTTCCTGCCAGCATTCAGTAGCCGCCGGGTTGTAGTTGCCGGGCACCGCGCCGCCCACATCGTGCCAATGCGCGGCCGACGCCAGGAAGCAGAACAGCCGCCCGCCCCGGAACACCGGACGCACCAGTTTGAAGTCGTTCGCGTGCGTGCCGCCTTCGTAAGGGTCGTTGAACAACCAGACGTCGCCTTCGACCATGCCGCCGCGCTCGGCGGCCGCCTTCGCCGCCGCCTTGACGGCGAACGCCATAGCGCCCACGAAGACGGGCAGCCCGGATTTGCCCTGGATCAGGGTGGCGCCGGTGGCCGCGTCGTACATGCCGTGGCAGGCGTCGTGGGCCTCGGCGATGATGGGGTTGAACGCGCTGCGGTACAGCGTCGCGTCCATCTCATCGGCAATCTGTTCCAGGCGGCCCTTCAGGACCGCCAGGGTGACGGGATCAAGCATTTTCTTCTTCCTAAAAGGTTTGACGCTGTTTCAGCAGATTCAGCAGGCCGCCGGCCCTGACCATGTCCATCAGAAAGGGGGGAACGGCCTCGCAGAGCATGTCGGCGGGGTCGGCGCCGTCCGCGCGGCGGATGCGCCCGGCGGCGGGATCGAACGCGATGCGCTCTCCTTCGACCAGCGCTTCCGCTTGCGCGCAGGTCAGCAGCAGCAGGCCGACATTGAAGGCGTTTCGGAAGTACAGGCCGTTGAACGACGGCGCGATCACCGCGGCCACGCCCAGGTGCACGAGCGCGGCGGCGGCCTGCTCGCGAGACGAGCCGATGCCGAAATTCGGCCCGGCCGCCAGTACGTCGCCCGGCCGCACCTGACCGGCGAATTCCGGCCGGACCCGTTGCAGGCAATGGCGCGCGATTTCGTCGATGCCGAATTTCATATAGGCGCCCGGGGCCAGCGCGTCGGTGTCGATGTCCGCCCCCACGCGCCAGACGCGATGCGTCCCGTTGTGGTCCGTCATGCCATGAACTCCCGCGGATCGGCGATGCGCCCGGCCACCGCCGAGGCCGCCACGGTATAGGGCGACGCCAGGTAGACCTGCGCGGTCTCCGAGCCCATGCGCCCCTTGAAATTGCGCGCGGTCGTGGAAATGACGCTGGCGCCGTCGGGGATGGAGCCGCCATAGCCTGCGCAGGCGCCGCAAGACGTGGGCAGCACCTGGGCACCGGCCTCGCGCAGCCACTGCATCACCCCTTCCTGCTCCGCCTGCCGCTGGTCCTGGCTGCTGGCCGGCGCCACCATCAGGCGCATGCCGTCCGCCAGCCGGCGCCCGCGCAGCACGCTGGCGGCGGCGCGCAGATCTTCCAGCTTGGCGCCCGTGCAGGCGCCGATATACGCCACCTGCACGGGCACGTCGCGATACTGATCCGCGTCGCGTGCATTGGCCGGGCTGTGCGGGGCGGCCACCTGGGGCGCCAGCGAATCGGCGTCGAAGTCGTGCCATTCGGCGTCCGCGTCCGCATCGCTTCGCCAGCGATCCAGGTTCAGCTCCTGCGCCACGCCCGCCTCGCGCAGATAGGCGGCCGTGGTCTCGTCGGGTGCGATCAGCCCCACCTGCGAACCCAGCTCGGCGCTCATGTTCGACAAGGTCATGCGTTCCTGCATGGACAGCGCGCGCACGGCCTCGCCGCAGAACTCAACCGCCTGGTAGCGTCCGCCATTCATGCCGTAGCGGCCGATCATGTGCAGCATCATGTCTTTCGCCGTGACGCCCGCCGCCAGCCGCCCGCGCCATCGCATCATCAACGTCTTCGGCACCTTGACCCAGATCTGGCCCGTGACGGCCACCCCCAGCATCTCGGTGCTGCCGATGCCGAACATATACGCCCCGAACGCACCGCCCGTGGGCGAATGCGAATCCCCGCCCACGCAGAACATGCCCGGGCGGATATGGCCATGCTGAGGCACGACCACATGGCAGATGCCGACCGAGTCGTACACGTTGGGCAGCCGCTGCCCCGCCGCCCAATCGCGCGCGATGCGCACGATGCGGCGCGATTCGTCGTCGGATTCAGGCACGTAGTGGTCGATGACCAGCACGATCCTGGCAGGGTCCCACAACTTGGCGCCCAGTTCCTCCAGCATGGGTTGCAGGCGCCGCGGGCCGCTGGAATCATGGAACATCGCCAGGTCCACCGCGCAGGTGACGATTTCGCCCTCGTCGACAGCGGATCGCCCGCAAGCGGCGGCGATCAGCTTCTGGGCCAGGGTTTGAGGGCGGGTCATCGCTACATCCCCAGGTAGGCGCGGCGAACGTCGTCGCTGGCCATCAGTTCCGCGCACGATCCGCTGTGGCGCACCGCCCCGTTTTCCAGCACATAGGCGCGTTGCCCGGTCTCCAACGACAGGCCGACGTTTTGCTCGACCAGCAGGATCGACAGCCCGTCGGCGTGCAACCGCCGGATCAGGCCGAACAGTTCTTCGACCATCAACGGCGACAGCCCAAGCGACGGTTCGTCCAGGATCAGCAGCCGGGGTTCGGCCATCAGGCCCCGGCCGATCGCCAGCATCTGCTGCTCGCCGCCCGACATGGTGCCGGCCGACTGCGTCAGCCGCTCGCGCAGCCGCGGGAAGATATCCAGCACCTTGTCCAGGTTCGCCGCGCGATTGCCGCGCGCACGCGTGAACGAACCCAGCTCCAGGTTCTCGCGCACGCTCAGGTTCGGGAAGATGCGCCGGCCTTCGGGCACCTGGATAAGCCCGGCCTTGACGACCTCGCGATAGTGACGCCCCGTCAAGTCGGCGCCGCCAAAGCGGACGGAGCCGCCCCAGGGCCGGCATAGCCCGGAGACGGTGTTGTTCAACGTGGACTTGCCGGTGCCGTTGCTGCCCAACAGGACCACGATCTCGCCCTCGCCCACCGTCAGGTCCACGCCGCGCAACACCTCCATGCGCCCGTAGCCTGCCCGCAGGCCGGTGATTTCCAGCAGCGCGCTCATGCCGCGGCTCCCTGCGCGGCCAGCCGGGCCGCCGCGCCATGTCCCAGGTAGGCTTCCACCACCGTGGGGTTGCAGGTGACTTCGCCTGGCGTGCCCGACGCAATCAGCCGCCCCTGCGCCAGCACCCACACGTGCTCGGCCAAACTCATCACCGCGCGCATGACGTGTTCGATCATCAACACGGTGACGCCATCGTCCACCAGCCTTCTCACCACCGGAATCATTTCGTCGATCTCGCTAGGGTTCAGCCCCGCCAGCACTTCGTCCAGCAGCAGCAGGCGCGGTCGCGTAGCCAGCGCGCGGGCCAATTCCAGCCGTTTGCGCCCCGCCACGGTCAGGTCGGCCGCGGGCTTGTCCAGCACCCCTTGCAGGTTGACGCGCGCGGCAACCTCTTCGGCCGCGGCCAGCGCCGCCCGCCGATCACGCAGGCGCAAATGCGCGCCCACCGCAATGTTCTGGCGCACCGTCTGGGCGCCAAAGGGCTGCACGATCTGGAAGGTTCGGGTCAGGCCCAATCGCGCCGACTCGTGCGGCGCGCGGCCCGTGATGTCCTGGCCGGCAAAGTGCACCGAACCCGTGCCGGGTTTCAGGAAGCCGGACAATAGCGCGAACAGCGTGGTCTTGCCCGCGCCGTTCGGGCCGACCAGCGCGGTCAGCGAACCTTGCGGCACGTCCAGGTCAACGTCCTGGACCGCCTTCAGGCCACCAAACGAAATAGACAGATTGCGGGCTTGCAGCAGGATCTCAGACACGAGCGCGCTCCTTGCCGAACAGCTGGCCCAGCGAGCGGCCGCCGCCGCTGATGCCGCGCGGCAGGAACATCACGATCAAGATGAGCACCACGCCGTAGATCACCATGCTGATGCCCGGCAGTTCGCCGAACAGGTTGCGCGTCAGGTCGGCCAGCCCGTGCAGGACGACCGCGCCCAGCACCGGCCCCCAAAGCGTGCCCATGCCCCCCACGATCGCGCCCACCAGGGCCTCTACCGACACGGCGGAACCGAAGGCGATGCCCGGATCGATGTACTGGAATACCTGCACGTAAAAGGCGCCGGCGGCGCTCATGAATGCCGCCGACAGCGCGATGCCGCCCAGCTTCACGCGCAGCGGGTTCACGCCGATGGCGCGCGCGGCGTCCTCGTTGTCGCGCACCGCCTGCAGGTAGGCGCCGAAACGCGAATGGCGCAACCAGGCCGTGGTGGCCAGCGCCAGCACCACGATAGCCAGCAGCAGGTAGACATAGCCTCGGCGCGAAGCGAACTGCATATTGGCCGCCCCTTCCTGCAACGGCACCATCAGCCCTACTCCGCCGCCCGTGAAGGACGCCGACAACGCCAGAATGCGGAACACCTCGGCGAACGCCAGCGTCACCAGCGCGAAGTACGAGCCCTTCAGTCCGTAGCGGAACGTCAGGCCGCCCACGGCCAGGCCCGCCAGCGCGCCAAACGCAATGGCCATCGGCAGCGCCAGCCAGGGGTTGATCCCCAAGTTCAGTTGGCCCAGCGCCTGGGCATAGGCGCCCACGCCGAAGAACAGCGCATGGCCGAAAGACAACTGGCCGCCATAGCCGCCCAGGATATTCCAGGCCTGCGACAACAGGGCCGCGTACAGCGACATCATCACGAAGGTCAGCAAGACGCCCGACTGAACGAATGCCGCGAAGGCGGCCAGTGCCACCCCAAATAGCGCGATTGCGCAAAGATCCCGGTTCATGCTCAGCCCCTCGCCCCGAACAGCCCCTGCGGGCGAAACAGCAGTACCGCGATGAAGATCGCGAAAATGCCCATCTGGCCCAGCGAATCGCCCAGGAACAGGCCTCCGATGGACTCCACCACGCCGATCAGCAACCCGCCCGCCAGCGCGCCCGCGAAGCTGCCCATGCCGCCCAGCACCACAATGGTGAACGCCACCAGCACGAAGCCGCTGCCCACCTGTGGGTTGACGTAATAGGCCGGCAGCAGGAAACAGGCGGCGGCGCCCAGGCAGGCCATGCCGATGCCGAACGACAGCGCATAGACCTTTTCCACGTCGATGCCCATCAGCCTGGCGCCCTGCTTTTCGCGCGCCACCGCGCGGATCGCCCGGCCCAGGTCAGTGCCGCGGAGGATCCAGAGCAGCACCGCTGCCACCGCCAGCGCGCCGAAAAAGGCAATGACCTTGGGCAGCGCGATCATGGCCGGGCCGATCTCCACGGTGGACAAGGTGTAGGCCGTGTCGATGCTGCGCGTGTCCGACTTGAACCACACCAGCGCCAGGTTCTCCAGCACGATGGCCAGGCCCAGCGTGACCAGCAGGATGTTCTCGTCCTTGCCATGGCTGGCGCGGTTGATCACGAAGCGTTGCAGCGCGTAGCCCAGCGCGAACATTCCCGCCACCACCAACGGCAAGGCCGCGTAGGGATCGATGCCCAGCCGGTCCTTCAGCAGGTAGACGGCGTACAACGCCACCATCAGCGCGGCGCCGTGGGCGAAGTTGATGATGTGCAGCACCCCGTAGATCAGGGTCAGCCCCAGGGCGATCAGCGCATACACCGCGCCGGTCGTCAGGCCGTTGAGCACGGAAGAAAAGAGGATGGCGGGATCCAGCATGCTTCGCGCTCAGGCCTTCAACGGGAAGATGGCATCGGCCTGGCGGTATTCGGCCGGAACGATCACCTTGATGTCGCCACCGATCACCTGCGTCAGCAGCGGTCGCGCGCCCGTGTTCTGGCCGTTCACGAACCGGGTCGGCCCATACGGCATCAGGTTGTCCTGGAAGGTGCTGGCGGCCAGCGCGTCGATGATGGCGGCGCGGTCGGCGGACTTGGCGCGCTCAAGGGCATCGGCCAGCAACTGCATCGAGACGTAGGTCATGAAGACTTCATAGCTGAAGTACGCGCCCTTTTCCTCGACCCGGGCTTTCAGCGGCGCCACGCGCGGATCCTTGGGGTTGAACCAATGGTTGCAATCGATGATGCCATTGGCGATGTCGGGGAATTCCTTCAGGAACTTGTAGCTGGACGCCGCGCCTCCCAGCACCGAGTAGATGGCCTTGGGCTGCACCTTCTGCTGCTTCATGGCGCGCAACAGCAGCGCGTATTCGTTGTAGTAGTTGGCGGGAATGACGATGTCCGGATTCACCGACTTCATGCGCAGCACGATATTGTTGAAGTCGCGGGTGGGGTTCGGGTGCTTCACCACGTCCTTCACCTCGAAGCCGTGCTGCGGCAGCGACTTCGACAGGAGCGCCGCAGTGCCGGTGCCGAACAGCGAGTCCTCGTGCACGATCATGACGGTCTTGGCCGGCTTGCCGGCGGCGTCGTTCAACGCGGCCAGGTCGGTGATGGCGCGTTCGCTGCAGGCGCGGTAGCCGGGGCCGAAGCGGAAGGTGTTCTTCAGGCCGCGCTCCACGATCTGGTCGGCCACGCCTACGTCCACCACATGCGGCAGGTTGTACTTGGCGGCGGTCTGCGTCGTGGCCAGGCAGATCGCCGACGCATACGCGCCGACGATGGCCGACACCCCCGCCTCGTTCATCTTCTCCACTTCGGCCGAACCGGCCTCGGGACGGGACTGCGCGTCGCCCAGCACGGCCGCCAGCGGCGCGCCGCCCAGCGACTTGATGCCGCCGGCCTTATTGATGTCTTCAATCGCCAGCAGCGCGCCCAGGCGGCATTGCTGGCCCGAATACGCCAGCGCGCCGGTCACGGGGTGCAGCACGCCGATCTTCACGGGCGTCGCGCCCTGCGCGCGCGCCACCCAGGGCGCGGATACCAGGGCTGCCGCGGCGGCGGATCGATAGAGAAAGGTGCGGCGCGAATTCATGGGAGATCTCCGAAGGGTTCAATGAAATTGGGCCGACAGCTCTTCGCTGACCCAGACCTTGGCGTCGATGCTGCCGACGCGCGACAGCTGCAATTGGTACTGATAGCGGTCGGGCCGGTACAGGCCCTGCAACAGCTGGACGGGGCGGTCGTTCACGTCGCGCACGACGCGGGTAACCGCCAGCAACGCCGAGCCCACCGACACGTCCAGATGGCGCGCGACCTGCGCATCGGCCAGCTTGGCCGAAATCGTCTGCGTGGCGCCGCCGAACTCCACGCCCGCGGCCTCCAGCAGCATCAGTAACGGCTCGCGCTCCAGGTCCGCACGCGTGAAGTCGGCCACGGCCTGCGGCACATAGGTCGTGATGTGGGAAAGCGGCCCGGCCTCGGTGCTGCGCACGCGCAGGCTCTTGTGGACCGGCGTGCCGGGCGCGATGCGCAACGACTCGGCCACGGCCAACGGCGCGGATACCAGCGTGCTGTCCAGTACCTGCACCGACGTACGCAGGCCCATGTTGACGATGTTTTCCAGCAGCCCGGTCAGATGCGCCTTCTGCGGCGCGTTGGGCGCGGGCGCGGCCTGCGGGCTGGACGCCGCGCGCAACGGCCACGTCCCCAGACCGGGACGCCGAGACACCAGCCCGTCGGCCACCAGCATCTCCAGCGCTTTGCGGATGGTGATGCGGGCCACGTCGAACTGGTCGGCCAGCGCGTGCTCGCCCGGCAGCCCATCCTGATCGAACCTGCCCTCTTGCAACTGCTCACGCAGCACAAGGTAGATCTGATGGTATTTCGGCAAAGGTAGTGAAGTTCCCATGTCGGGAACTCTAGGGGTGTCCTAATGTACCGTCAATGGAACAAATGACGCGGCGGGCTGTTCCATCGGGAAAACACTGAGCCAAAAAAAAGGCCGCGCAATGCGGCCTTGTGGCACCCGATACCGCGGCAAGGGGACGGGCATATCCCCCGCCCCTTGCCGGTTACGACCCGGCGCCGGACCCCGCCGCCGGCGCGGCCTGCGCGGACGTGGCCGTGCGTTCAGTCCAGCCGCCGCCCAGCACCTTGTACAAGGTCACCAGGTTGGACAACCGGGCCAGGCGCGTGTCCACCAGCGCCTGCTGCGAGGTGTACAGCGAACGCTGTGAATCCAGCACGCTCAGGTAGTCGTCGATACCCTGGCGGAAACGCTGGTCGGACACGTCGTAGGCCCGCTGGTTGGCGTCAACCAGCAAGCGCTGCGCCTGGATCTGGTCGTCCAGCGTGCCGCGGCCAGCCAGGGCATCCGCCACTTCGCGAAAGCCGGTCTGGATGGACTTTTCGTACTGGGCGACCTGGATGTTCTTCTGCACCTTCGCCAGGTCCAGGCCCGCCAACAGCGAACCGCCCGCGAAGATCGGCACCGTGATCTGGGGCACGAAGCTCCAGGCGCCGGAGCCGCCTTCGAACAGCCCGCCCAGACTGGCGCTGGCGGTACCCGCCTGGCCCGTCAGGCTGATGGTCGGGAAGAACGCCGCGCGCGCCGCGCCGATGTTGGCATTGGCGCCCTTCAGCTGGTGTTCGGCCGCACGGATGTCCGGGCGCCGGGCCAGCAGGTCGGACGGCAACCCGGCGGGCAAGGTGGTCGGCAGCATGCCGTCGTCCAGCTTGACGGCCTGGTCCAGCGCCGCCGTGATCTCCGGCGACATGGGCTGGCCCACCAGCAGCGTCAGCGCATTGCGGTCCTGGGCAGCCTGGCGCGTGTATTGCGACAGGTTGCGCTGGGCCGTGCGCAGCGACACTTCGGCCTGGCTGAGGTCCAGCGCGGTGGACAGGCCCTGGTCATAGCTTTGCTGCGTGAGCTTGAAGGAGTCTTCCTGGCTCTTCAATGTGTCCCGCGTCAGGCTCAGCAGCTCTTGGTCGGCGCGCAGCGTCAGATAGGCGTTGGCCACCTCGGCGATCAACGTCAGTTGGGTTGCCGTGCGGGTTTCGTCCAGCGCCAGATAGGACTCCAGCGCCTTGTCGCTCAAGCTGCGTATGCGGCCGAACAGATCCAGCTCCCAGGCCGACATGGCGGCGCCCACCTGATAGCTGTGGCTGGTCGTGGCGCGGCCGCTGGCGGACAGGTCCGCAGGCGAACGCTGGGCCGTTTCCTGGCCCGCGATGCCCACGCTGGGCATCAGATCGGCGCGCTGAATGCGGTACTGCGCCCGCGCCGCTTCGACGTTCAAGGCCGCCACGCGCAGATCGCGGTTGTTGGCCAGCGACAATTCAATCAACTGCTGCAAAAGCGGATCGCTGAAGAAATCGCGCCAGCCGATATCCGCCGTGGACATCCCTTGCGCAGCCTGCGAACCGTCGGCCTTGTAGGCCGGGCCCGTGGGATAGGCGGCGTCGACCGGCGCGTCCGGCCGTTCGTAGGTCGGGGCCAGCGAGCAGCCCGCCAGGGCTGCCGCCAGGGAAACAGACAATAAAGTTCTCATCTGGAATTTCATTACGGTTGTCCTTCGGCGGACACTTCCTGCGAGCCGTTGGCGCTGGTGTCGTGCTTGTCTTGGTTTTCGCTCATGCGCTTCACCTTGAACACGCGCAGCATGATCACGAAGAAGGCCGGAACGAAGAAGATCGCCAGGAACGTGCCCGTCAGCATGCCGCCGATCACGCCCGTGCCGATGGCATTCTGGCTGCCGGAGCCCGCGCCGGACGAGATCGCCAGCGGCGTCACGCCCAGGATGAACGCCAGCGACGTCATCAGGATGGGGCGCAGGCGCTGGCGCGCGGCGTGGATGGCCGACTCCGTCAGGCTGGCGCCGGACTCGAAGTGTTCCTTGGCGAACTCCACGATCAGGATGGCGTTTTTGGCCGCCAGCCCCACCGTGGTAAGCAACCCCACCTGGAAGTACACGTCGTTGGACAAGCCCCGCATCAAGGTCGCCAACAGCACCCCGATGATCCCCAGCGGCACCACCAGCATGACGGCCGTCGGGATGGACCAGCTTTCATACAGCGCCGCCAGGCACAGGAACACCACGATCAGCGAAATGGCATACAGCGCCGGCGCCTGCGAGCCCGACAGGCGCTCTTCGAACGACAGTCCCGTCCATTCGAAGCCCACGCCCACCGGCAGTTTGGCCGCCAGCTTTTCCATTTCTTCCATGGCCGCGCCCGAGCTGTAACCCGGCGCCGCCTGACCCTGGATGTTGTAGGACGGCACGCCGTTATAGCGGTTCAGCTTCTGCGGGCCGAAGCTCCACGTGGCCTTCGAGAATGCCGAGAACGGCACCATGTCGCCCGCGTTGTTGCGCACATACCATTTGTTCAAGTCTTCCGGCAGCATGCGCGACGACGCCTCACCCTGCGCGAACACCTTTTTCACCCGGCCGCGGTCGATGAAGTCGTTGACGTACGACGACCCCCACGCGGTCGCCAGCGTGCTGTTGATGTCCGACACGGCCACGCCCAGCGCCCGCGCTTTTTCGCGGTCGATGTCCAGTTGGTACTGCGGCGCGTCTTCGATGCCGTTCGGACGCACGCCGATCAGCACCGGGCTTTTCGCGGCTTCGCCCAGCAACTGATTGCGCGCGGCAAGCAGCTTTTCATGGCCCACGCCGGCGCGGTCCATCAGCTGGAAGTCAAAACCGGTGACGTTGCCCAGCTCCATCACGGAAGGCGGCGGCACCACGAACAGTTGCGCGCGGCGCTCGGTCTTGCCGAAGTGCGCGTTGGCGCGTGCCGCCACGGCGCCGGCCTTCAGGCTGGCGTCGCCGCGTTCTTCCCAGTCGCGCAGCTTGATGAACAGGATGGACGCGTTCTGGCCGCGGCCGCCGAAGTTGAAGCCGTTCACCGCGAACACCGAGGTCACGGCGTCTTTCTCTTCGGTCAGCAGATACTTCGTGGCATCGTCGATGACGGCCTTGGTGGCCTCTGCGGTGGCGCCGGCCGGCGTCTGGATCTGGGCGAACAAGATGCCCTGGTCTTCGGCAGGCAGGAACGCCGTCGGGATGCGGGTGAACAGCCAGCCCATGGCGATGACAAGCGCCAGGTACACCACCATCAGGCGTTTGGTGCGATTGAGCCCCCGCGCGACGCTATTGGCGTAGCCGTTGCTGCTGCGCTCGAACGTGCGGTTGAACCAGCCGAAGAAGCCCTTCTTCGTGCCGTGGTGGCCCTTCGGGATGGGCTTGAGCAAGGTGGCGCACAAGGCCGGCGTGAAGACGATGGCCACCAGCACCGACAGCACCATCGACGACACGATCGTGATCGAGAACTGGCGATAGATCACGCCCGTGGAGCCGCCAAAGAACGCCATCGGGATGAACACGGCGGCCAGCACCATGGCGATGCCGATCAGCGCGCCGGTGATCTGGCTCATGGACTTGCGGGTGGCCTGCTTGGGCGTCAAGCCCTCTTCGGCCATCACCCGTTCGACGTTTTCCACCACCACGATGGCATCGTCCACCAGCAGGCCGATGGCAAGCACCATGCCGAACATCGTCAAGGTATTGATGGAATAGCCAAACGCGGCCAGCACGCCGAACGTGCCCAGCAACACCACCGGCACGGCCAGCGTGGGAATGATGGTGGCGCGGAAATTCTGCAGGAACAGGTACATCACCAGGAAGACCAGGATGATGGCTTCCACCAGCGTCTTGAACACTTCATGGATGGACAGGCTGACGAACGGCGTCGTGTCGTACGGGTAGACGACGTCCATGCCCGGCGGGAAGTACGGCTTCAGGTTATTGATGGTGTCCCGCACCGCCTGCGCCGTGTCCAGCGCGTTGGCGCCCGGGGCCAGCTTGATCGCCAGGCCCGAGGCCGGCTTGCCGTTGTAGAAGCTGTCGATGGCGTAGGTCTGGCCGCCAAGTTCGATGCGCGAGACATCGCCCAGGCGCACTTGCGAACCATCGGCGTTGACCTTGAGCAGGATGCGGCCGAAATCTTCCGCCTTCTCCAGGCGCGACGGCCCGATGATGGTGGCGTTCAACTGCTGCCCGCGCACGGACGGCAGGCCGCCCAGCTGGCCGGACGACACCTGCACGTTCTGTTCCTTGATCGCCGCCACCACGTCGACCGTGGTCAAGCCGTAGTTGACGAGCTTGGCGGGGTCCAGCCAGATGCGCATCGCGTATTGCGAGCCGAACAGCTGGAAGTCGCCCACGCCCTGCGTGCGGCTGATGGGATCCTGGACGTACGACGCGACGTAGTCGGCCAGGTCGTCCTTGGTCATCGTGCCGTCGGTGGACACGAAGCCCGCCACGATCAGGAAGTTCTTCGTGGCCTTGGTGACGCGGATGCCCTGCTGCTGCACTTCCTGCGGCAAGAGCGGCTGCGCCAGCGCAAGCTTGTTCTGCACCTGCACCTGCGCGGTGTCCGGATTGGTGCCTTGCTTGAAGGTCAGCGTGATCGACATGCTGCCGTCGGAATTGCTTTCCGACGAGATGTATTGCAGGCCGTCCAAGCCGTTCATCTGCTGTTCAATCACCTGCACCACGGTGTCCTGCACCGTCTGCGCGGAAGCGCCCGGGTAGGTCACCGCGATGCCGATGGCCGGCGGCGCGATGTTGGGGTATTGGGAGACCGGCAATTGCAGGATGGACAGCGCGCCGGCCATCATCAGCACGATCGCGATCACCCAGGCGAAAACCGGCCTATCGATAAAAAACTTTGCCATGCATGGCTCCCTGATTACTGCTTGGCCGGCGCGGCATTCGCCGCCTGCGGCTGCTGCGCGTTGGCGCCAGCTTCGGTGGCGACGACTTCGACGCCCGGACGCACCATCTGCAGACCTTCCACGATGACCTTGTCGCCAGCGGCCAGGCCGTCGGTGACCAGCCACTTGTCGCCAATGGCGCGGTCGGTCTTCAATTCGCGCAATTCAACCTGGTTCTTGGCGTTGACCACCAGCGCCGTCGGCAGACCGCGCTGGTTGCGGGTCACGCCGCGTTGCGGCACCAGCAGGCCATCGGCGGCCACGCCGTCAGCCTGGCGGGCGCGCACGAACATACCGGGCAACAGGCGGCGGTCGGGGTTCGGGAACACCGCGCGCAGCGTGATCGAACCGGTGCCCTGGTCAACGGTCACTTCCGAGAACTGGAGCTTGCCGGTCTGCTTGTATTGCGAACCGTCTTCCAGCGTCAGCGTGACCAGCGCGGCCTGCTCGCCGTCGGCCTTCTTCAATTGGCCGCTGGCCAGCGCGTCCTGCAAACGCAGCAACTGAACGCTGGATTGGGTCACGTCGACGTAGATCGGGTCGATTTGCTGCACTGCAGCCAACGCGCCGGTCTGGTTGGCCGTGACCAGCGCGCCTTCGGTCACCGAGGACCGGCCGATGATGCCGTCGATGGGCGACAGCACCTTGGTGTAGACCAGGTTGATGCGGGCCGTGTCCAACGCGGCCTTGGCCGACATCACGTCGGCGGCGGCCTGGTCGCGCGACGCGACGGCGTTGTCATAAGTCTGCTGGCTGACGGCGCGGGTGGCCACCAGCGGTTTGTAACGTTCGGCCAGCAAGGCGGCCGTCTTCTGCTGCGCCTGGGCGCGGGCCAGGGCGGCCTTCTGGCTATCGACGCTGGCCTGGTAGAGCGCGGGATCGATTTGATAGAGCTGTTCGCCCGCCTTGACCTCACCGCCTTCGGTGAACAGGCGTTTCTGGACGATGCCGTTGACCTGGGGCCGGACTTCGGCAACCCGGAATGCGGAGGTGCGGCCCGGCAATTCCGTCGTCAGGGAAACGGGCTGCGTGGTCAGGGTCACGACCGAGACTTGCGGCTTGCCCGCCTGCGGCGCGTCCTGCTTTTTGCCGCAAGCGGCCAGGGTGAGAGCCGATGCCGTCAGCGTGACGATCGCCGCGCCGCGCCACATAGCGCTTTTCTTGTTCATAGATTGCATTCCAAAAAATATGAGACCCCACGCTGCACTCGCTTTCGCGGGCTTGCTGCCCCAAAGGGCTTTTTGCCCCGGGAAGGCCAAGCGGCAAAAAGCCGCCGCCGCGCCCGAACTGGCAAGGCAGTGCATCAACTGGGTGGATTCGCGTTGAACACGCAGGGTGGGCTTAGTCGCATTGCTGCATTGCAGAACTCGCATTCTGCGTTATCCCGCCCTGGAAACAAAGGGGCACATTAAGAAAACATCATTCCATTTATGGGACAATTATTTATCGCCGGCCTATGACAGAATCTCGCCATGAAACGCTTACAAGGCATGGAACTCTTCGTGGAAGTGGCCAAGACGCACAGTTTTAGCCGCGCTGCGGCGACGCTGGGCGTCCCCAAGTCCACGTTGTCTCGCCAGGTGGCCGAACTGGAGCGATCCGTTGGCTTGCGGCTGCTCAGCCGCACCACGCGCAAGGTGGAACTGACCGACGCGGGCCGGCTGTACTTCGAACGCTGCCAGCGCATCGTCGCCGAAGCCCAGATCGCCCATGAAGAACTGCAGAAGCTGGTGGATACGCCAGCCGGGCCGCTGCGGGTCAACATGCCTGCGGATTTCGGCACGGACTTCCTGGCTGAATCGTTCATGGAGTTCTCCCGCCGCTATCCCGACGTCACGTTTTTCCTGGATCTTGCCAATCCGGACCACGCATCGCGCGTATTCCAGACTTGCGACATCTCCATCGAAATCGGCGACCTGCCCGATTCGACGCAGATTGCAAGGCTGCTGGGCATGCTGCCTGCCCATCTGTATGCCTCGCATGACTACCTGCAGAAGCACGGCGAACCGCGGCACCCCAGCGACTTGACCCGCCACGAGTGCATAGAGTTCCGCGCTGAAGGCGCTGGCCGCGTGACCCGCTGGCCGCTTTCCAACGGCGATCAGCACATCGAGTTCACGCCGGGCAACCGGTTTTCAGTCAATGGCGTCGCCATGGCTCGCCGGTTGGCCATGCTGGGCGCGGGCATCGCGGTGCTGGTGGGCGGCCAGATGGCCGAACAGCAGTCGGGCCATTTACGGCGCGTGCTGCCGGACTGGCAACTGGGGCCCTTCCCTGTCTATGCGGTCACCGAAACCCGGCTTCTGCCCGCCAAGACCCGGATCTTCATCGAGTTCCTGATGGAGCGCCTGGGCAGCGACGGGCAAGCGAAGAATACCCCCGCTTTCATGAAATAACGGCGTCTTGGAAACAGATTGAAAAATCTGCCGATCACCGGGCAGGCGTCGCGGCCGCGCCCGTCGACGGAGCGGCGGACATTCCGGAACAACGGGGGTCAGAACCCTTCGTCGTCCCGCAGATAGCGCCATTGGCCCAGGGGCAGGTCGCCCAGCGACACGCGGCCGATGCGCACGCGCTTCAAGCCCACGACCTTCAGGCCGACCAGTTCGCACATGCGGCGGATCTGCCGCTTCTTGCCTTCCCGCAGCACAAATCGCAGTTGGTCGTGGTTCTGCCAACGGACCTGGGCGGGCTTTAGCGCGCGGCCGTCCAGCGACAGGCCGTGATTCAAGAGTTCAAGGCCACGGTCCGAGAGGTCGCCCTGCACGCGCACCAGGTATTCCTTGTCGACGCTGGAGTCTTCGCCAATCAGGTGCTTGGCGATGCGGCCGTCCTGCGTCAGTACCAGCAGGCCCTGGGAATCGATGTCCAGCCGGCCGGCCACGGCCAGCCCGTCCAGGTGCGCGCGTTCGAAGCGCTGCGGCGCCCGGTCGCCTGAAAAACGCGAGCGGGAATCGATCAGCGCCACCGCCGGCGTGTAGCCTTTTTCGGCCTGGCCGGACACATAGCCGACCGGTTTGTTGATCAGGATCGTGACCCGCGAGGTCTGGCGCGCCTGCGCGGCGCGCTCAAGCGTGATGACCTGGTCGGGATAGGCCCGGGCGCCCAGTTCGGACACCACGGCGCCGTCCACGCGGACCCAGCCGCGTTCGATATAGCTGTCGGCCTCGCGGCGCGAGCAGAGTCCGCGCTCGGACATGAGCTTGGAGATGCGTACTTTTTCCATGGCCGGTATTGTATGCGGACGCCCGCCGGCCTGCCGCTCAGGCCGACGGGTCGTAGTCGGACGGCGCCATGGGATCCAGCGGATACAGCGGATGGCGCCGGCGTTCGTACGGGAACAGGGAAAAATCCGAACTGGTGACGCCGGCGCTGGCGCATTCCACCAGCGCCTGCGAAATGGGCTCGAACACCGGCCGGCAGTACATGCGGGATTTGACCAGCACGAAGCGGGCCCGGCGCGGGTCCAGCCCCATGCTTTCAAACACGCCCAGGTCCCAGGGTTCGTGGGTGCGCTCGGTGATCACCAGTTGCGCCGCGCCGATATCCAGCACGGCGCTGCGGCCCATGCACGCCGTCTGCCCGGTATAGGTAGGCCCCGTGATGACGTATTGGCCGTCGGTTACGGCCCCGACGACGCCCTGCAGCCGCACCGGCGCCGCCGGCCGGCCGATGGCGGGAATCGGCCGCTTGTTGCCCACCAGGATATCGACCCGGGCGCCCTCGCCCGCCGCCGTCAGCGCCGCCACGGCCTCGGGATCGCAATACAGGCCCGCGACAATGCCCGTCAAACCGGCCTCCACCGCCGCCATCAGCACCTCCATGGTGTCGCAGGTGCCGCCGGACATGCAGTTGTCGCCATGGTCCAGCAGCAACACCGGCTTGCCCGCCCCGCACGCCAGCTCGACGGCCCGGGCCAGGGAATCGGCCAGGGGTTCGCTGTCGTAGAAAAAGCCGTCCCGCGCCGCCCAGATGCCTTGCGCCATCCCGGCCGCCGCCTGCTCGGCCTGCGCCGGCTCGCCCGCCCCCACCACCACCACGCTCAGGCACGGATGCGGAATGTCCGCCAGGGCGAATCCCGCCAGCACGGATACGGCCAACATGCCCGCGTCCTCGGCGCGCCGGGCCGCCTGCACGGCGTCGCGCATGGCGCCTTGCGCCGTGGCGCTGCGCAAGGTGTGCGTCATCAAGGGCAGGCGGCGCCACGCCATCACCGGGCGCGGCCCGCCGTTGAGCCAGTCGAACAGGATGCGGCCCGCGTGGTCACCGGTTTCGTACATGTCCACGTGCGGGTAGGTCTTGAAGCTGACGATGACGTCGGCGTTGGCCATCATCTTGGGCGTGACGTTGCCGTGCAGGTCCAGCGCCACGGCGATCGGCACGTCGGGCGTCTGCTGGCGCAAGCGCTCCAGCAGGTCGCCTTCGCCGTCGTCGGTGCTTTCGACCGCCATGGCGCCATGCAGGTCCAGCAGAATGGCGCCGCATCCGCGCGCGCCGGCCACGATCTCGTCGCAGAGCTTGCGATAGGCCTTCGCGTCCACCCGGCCACTGGGATACGCGGTGGCGGACACCGGCGTGACCACCGACGCGCCGTTCGCCTCGGCAATGTCAATGAAGGCCGACATGGCCGTGCGCTTGCCCTTGTTCTCTTCGTAGGCCGCCGCGCCGAAGGTGGGGCCATCGTTGCCGAACGCCGCCAATGGCGTCGGCACGGGTGAGAACGTATTGGTCTCGTGGTTCAAGCGAGCAATCATGACTTTCATTGTTTTCCTCTTTACCGGCAGGCACTTAGCCGATTTACGGCGGCCCTGGGCGGGTGCCGCCCAGGCCGAGCTTTTCCATGGCTTCGCTGGCCTCGATGATCATCGCAGCAACTTCGGCCACGCTGACGCGCAAACCCGTGGCGCGAGT
>Ga0307412_10000240_pt1 | contig 35631 bp, 34 predicted proteins | sample DK1Cmetagenome_3_FD_203823 | JGI IMG/M metagenome (GOLD analysis project Ga0307412, IMG submission 203823) | Maize rhizosphere microbial communities from greenhouse at UC Davis, California, United States - DK15-C-1 | ecosystem: Host-associated > Plants > Roots > Rhizosphere > Soil | place: USA...
ATCGAACCGGTACTCCTAAGAACTGGTGTTTGAGACCAGCGCGTCTACCAATTCCGCCACCTGGGCTGCTTTAAATCGGTGTGCAAATATAAAAACTTTTATTAATTCTCAAAAGCTTTTAAAGAATTTTTTTAAAAAAATACCTCCAAACCATCGTAAGCAAGGTGCATTCCGGAAGGAAGTTGTTTATCCTCAATATCATGCAATCCCAAATGATGGCTGATATGAGTTAAAAATAATTTTTTAGGTTTTAGCTCATCAAATAATTTTATAACATCCGGAAGGATAAAATGAGCTGGATGAGGATCAAATTTCCTTATACAATTTAAAATCAAGACATCCAGATTCTTCAATTTCTCCTTTTCAGTATCTGAAATAAAACCGGCATCCGTAATATAGGCAAGGTTTTTAAATTTATATCCAAAGACCGTAATTTTATAATGAATCACCTCAACCGGAGTGATTTCTGTATCCAAAATGGTGAAAGGTTTATTTTCAATTTCATGCAAATCAAAAGCTGGAGCTCCAGGGTATCTTGCGTCTGTAAAAGCATACGGAAACCGTTTTTTTATTTCATTTCCAACTCTCTGGTAGCAGTAAAGTGGCATATCTTTTCCACTTTTAAAAATTAGGGGACGCATATCATCAAGGCCAATCACATGATCATTATGTTCGTGGGTCAGAAGTGCAATATCTACGTTGTGCTCCCGGTTGACAAGCATTTGCTGTCTAAAATCCGGGCCGCAATCAATCAGTATTTTTCTGTTTTCATCCGTAGTCACCATGACAGAAGATCGGAATCGACTGTCTTTGGGATTTTCAGAAGTACACACTTCGCAAGTGCAGCCAATAACGGGTACGCCTTGTGAAGTTCCCGTTCCTAAAAATTTCAACTTCATTTTCTTTTGAGGTTGGTTTAATTTTGGTAAATTTACGAAAAATTTAATGTTCTAATGTATCAGAAACTAACTCCTAAACAAAAAGCATTAACAATTAATCTAGATCCTACTATTTATGGTACTTTCGCGGAAATTGGAGCAGGACAGGAGACTGTTCGGCATTTTTTTAGAGCAGGGGGAGCTTCAGGTACGATTGCTAAGGCGATGTCTGCCTATGACAAGGATTTTAGTGATGCTATCTACGGAAAAGAGGTAAAAAACAGATACGTTACCCAAAACAGACTTCGTAAAATGCTTCGTTATGAAGTCGCTTTGATCGAAGAAAGGATTTCCAGGGAAAATAACCCCAATAGAAAGTTTTTTTCATACGCCAATACCGTTACGACAATTAATTTTGATAAAACGGTAAAAGGGCATGGATGGGTAGGAATACGTTTTCAGGTAAAAGAAAATGAAGATTATAATGAAATTGTCATTCACGTAAAATTCAAAGAAAATGATGCTACCTTACAACAGGAAACCTTAGGGAATCTTGGGGTAAACCTTATTTTTGGAGCATTTCACTATTTTGATAATCCAAGAAATTTAATTGAATCTCTTTATGACGATGTAGCAAAAGACAACCTTGAAATTGATATGATTGATTTCAGTGGACCGGCTTTTGCGTATGTTGATAACAGGCTGATGTCATTACAGTTAGTAAAACACGGAATGACGGATGCGGTGATTTTCAATTCTGAAGGTAATAATATGCTTCCTGCTGATATTTTATACAAAAAAAATATTTTTGCGGTAAGAGGAAGCTTCAGGCCGGTAACGAAAGTGAATATTGACATGTTGCAGAACGGCTTGGATATGTTCCTGAAAGATGCCCTCTGTACACCGGATGAAACTGAAGTTTTAATTGAAATTACCATCTCAAACCTGCGTGCGGACGGAGATATTGATGAAAGGGATTTCCTTGACAGGGTTGATATTCTGGCCAAATTAGGCTATACCGTTATTGTTTCCAATTATTCGGAATATTATCGACTGATCGATTATTTTGCTTCATATACAAACGGAAATATTGGTGTTGCAATGGGAGTAAATAACCTGTTGATGGTGTTTGATGAGAAATATTATAAAAATTTATCGGGCGGAATTTTGGAAGCCTTCGGTAAATTCTTCAGAAACGGAATGAGGGTTTATCTTTATCCTTACAAAGATCCTGAAACACATGAACTTTTGAATTCTTCGACCCTTAAAGTAGAGGAGAGCTTAAAAGAATTGTACAAATATTTTAAACATAATGACCGAATTGTAGATATCACCAATTACAATCCGGAGTTTCTGGAAATTTATTCAAGAGATATTTTGAAAAAAATTGCGTGCAATATCAAAGGCTGGGAAACCCAGGTTCCGGATGGTGTTGCAGAAATGATCAAAGAACGCGGAATGTTCGGCTATAAAGAAGAATTTTCCTTAAAACAATTCTCTTAAAACAATATATTATAATGTCAGAATTAAAGAAAAGACTTTCGTCAATCCTTGAAAGTCCTAAACATAATACAGAGGAGAAGCTTGAAAAAGTTTGCCACCTTTTGGATCAGGAAATTTCTTATTTCAACTGGACGGGTTTCTATTTTAAAAATGGAGATAAAGACGAGTTGAAACTAGGTCCTTACGTAGGAGCACCTACAGATCATACCATTATTCCTTACGGAAAAGGGATTTGCGGTCAGGTTGCGGTTTCTAATGAAACTTTTGTGGTTCCGGATGTGAATCAACAAGATAATTATTTGAGTTGCTCAATTGATACAAAGGCTGAAATTGTAGTTCCGATCTTCAAAGACGGGAAAAATATCGGCCAGATTGATATAGATTCTCATACGGTTGACCCTTTTACAAAGGCAGACAGAGAATTGCTGGAATGGCTTTGCAATGAGGTTTCAAAGATTTTGTAATTAAATCAATTAAATTTGAATTTTAAAATATAGACTCCGGCCCGAAGGGCCGGAGTCTTCCATTATTTATCTGCTAGATTCTGATTGAATAAAATCGTGTTATCTGTGAAGATTTGTGTTTAAAATTCCGCCTCAGCAATCATCTCTTTAAAATAATCCCCACACTTCGCAATATGCGTTCCATACCAGGAAAATGCTTCTCCATCCACGATCATAATTTTTTTATCAGGGTAAAATTCTCTTAATTCTTCAATATGTTTTTCTTTAAAAGGAAAAGGTTCGGAAGAAAGCATAATGATATCCGCTTTGGCGAGGTCTTCTGTTTTAATTTCCGGATAACGGGTTTGGTCTTTAAAAATATTTTCAAAGCCTATTTCACCCAGTATTTTATGAATAAAAGTATCAGAACCTACCGTCATATAAGGATTTTTCCAGATGAGATATGCAACTTTTATTGTTGAGTTGATTTTGGCTTGACTTAAAACTTCGTAAATTTTAAGGTTGAAAAGTTGTGCTTTTTCTTCTTTATTGAAAATTGTCCCGAGACTTTTAAGTAAATAATAATTGTCTTCAATATTTTCAACATTAGTTACAATTACTTTAAAATCATTCATTAAAGATTCAACTTGTTCTTTAATATTTTCCTCTTTATTAGCTAAAATTAAATCAGGTTGTAATGCTTTGATTTTATCAATATTAATATTTTTTGTTCCACCGATAATGGCTACATTTTTTACCTTTTCTTCGGGATGAATACAGAATTTTGTCCTTCCAATAACTTCATTTTCCGTTAGGCCCAAATCAAATAAAGCCTCAGTAATAGAGGGAACGAGAGAAACAACTTTCATTTTATTATTTTAGATTTTGCTAAAATTACAAAAGTTTACCCGTTAAGAAAAGTCCTGCTACAGAAAAATAGATGATAAGTCCGGTAACATCTACCAATGTCGCGACAAATGGGGCAGAAGAAGTTGCGGGATCGAGTTTTAATTTTTTTAGGATAAATGGAACCATCGATCCGGAAAGAGTTCCCCAAAGTACGATCATTACTAAAGAAACGCCGACACTCAATCCTACGAAAGGCCAATACACTCCATAATTGAAGAAGCCTGCTTCATGCCAGATCATGATTCTTAAAAAACCGATAATTCCTAAAACTCCGCCTAAGAATAATCCGGTGAAAATTTCTTTTTTCATGACATACCACCAATCCTTTAAGCCTATTTCCTGAAGGGCCATTGCTCTGATAATCAATGTTGCAGCCTGCGAACCGGAATTTCCGCCGCTGGAAATAATTAATGGAACAAACAACGCCAGAACAACCGCTTTCTGAATTTCATCTTCAAAATAGCCCATCGCTGAAGCAGTCAGCATTTCGGAGAAGAAAAGGATAATTAGCCACATTCCCCTCTTTTTTACCATTTCCATCAGAGAAGTTTGAGTATATGGCACATCCAACGCTTCCAGACCCCCAAATTTCTGGATATCTTCCGTATTCTGCTGTTCTATCTGATCAAGAATGTCATCAATAGTTACAATTCCTACTAAAACGCCGGCTTCAGTCACAATAGGAAGTGCTGCTCTGTCGTATTTTTCAAAATACTGTACAGCGTCTTCCTTTGAAGTCGTGGTTGTGATTGCAACAAAATGATTGTCAGTTATTTCTGAAACTAAAGTGTCTTCTTCGGCCAATAATAAGCTTCCTAACGCAATATCGTCTATCAAACGGTTTCTTTCATCAACCACATACAGGTAATTCATGGTTTCCACCCTGCTTCCGACCTTTTTTATCTGCTGAAGACACTTTTTAATTGTCCATTCTTTGCGGATTTGGATATAATATGGCGTCATCAGACGGGCAATAGAATCAGAATCATATCCAAGAAGTTTCAAGGCAATTCTTCTTTCCTGCGGATTAAGATGGTTGATGGAATACTTGATCAGCTCATCCGGAAAATCTTCAAAAAGGGCTGTCCTGTCGTCCGGAGTCATGGCATTCAGAATTTCCGAAACCTCGTCGCTCCCGATACTTCGGATGGTTTCTTCCTGGAAATCAGGATCAAGATGAGAAAAAACATCGGCTTTATATTCTTTCGGAACCTTCAGAAACGCCAGAAGCCTCTCATCAGCATGAAGTTCACTGAGAGTTTCGGCAATATCGGCAGGGTTGAAGATAAATTCGTCCTTAGAATTCAAAACGTCAATTTTTTTGATATGCAAAAATAATTTAAATTTTCAAGACTCACCAATGAAGTAGGAAAATTAAGGATTAATTAATTGCAACAAAAAAACACCCGCAAAAAATTACGGGTGCCTGAAGAAATTTCAATTGAGATTGTAGTTGAATTGTTTATACTAATTTAATAAAATAATTTAAATTATTCACCATTTTATGAATTTAAATTAATGAAATTCAATGGGAAGCATAAGAGTTTAGAAAAATAGTCGTAGAAGTGAATGATAGATTGGTAGTAAAATATTAATAATAAATTTGAGCCTTAAAGTTCAGCGTCCGAATTTTTTACCTTTCTAAGCTGTTTCAGAATATCTTTTATGGCTCCGTTTGTTCCTATTTTCACAGAATTTACGGTAGATCCCAGAAGGCGCATATTTTTTTTGTAAGTGTCGTAGTCGGTTTCGGTAATAAGATTTCCTCCGGCATCAAAAAGCTTCATACTCACTACAACCTGATTGGAAAAAACGTATTTCCCGATTCCCACTTTGAAATATTTCACCTTTGGGACAACAGCAAAATCTGCATCGTTGTTAATGCAATAATCTGTAATGGTTTGTTTATCAATGCTATCGAAAGGAATTTGAGTTTCTGTTCTGATCATTTTGTTTTTCCTTTCACTCAGGTTATCAGAAACTGCACTGAAAAAAGCATAATTAGTCTGCTCCTTGATTTCTTCAATATCAGGGTCTACTTCAGGATTGAAGTATAAGATTTTTCTTATTTTATCGTCAGTATTTTTCTGTGCCTTTAAGGAAATACCAAATAAAAGCAGGCTGAGCGTTGTGAAAGTTATAAATTTTTTCATCATTTAATCGAATGCAAAACTACTGCCTTTTAATGGGATAACATAATTTTTTTAAGAAATCTTTAACACTTTTTTCTATCATTTTTAATATACGGAATCAATAATGTTTGCAGATTTAAAATAAAATCGTAATTTTGCAGCCGTTACATAATAATCATTAAACAATATTGGAATGTACTTAACAACAGAAAAAAAAGCAGAAATTTTCGCAAAACATGGAAAATCTGCACAAGACACAGGAAGCGCTGAAGGACAAGTTGCTCTTTTCACTTTCAGAATTAACCATTTATCTCAGCATTTGAAGGCTAATCGTCATGACTTCAATACTGAAAGATCTTTGGTAAAATTAGTAGGTAAAAGAAAAAGCTTATTGGATTATCTTAAGAAAAAAGATATTACAAGATACAGAGCAATCATTGCTGAACTAGGTTTAAGAAAATAATCTATAAAAGATTTTCAAAATAAAAGCAATCTCCAAAGGGGTTGCTTTTTTTGTTATTGTTGTTTAATCAAATTAAGATAATAATATTACTGATCTGTCTGTTAAAAGCAAAAATTTGGCAAAAGTTAGTGTCTGTTTTGGATATTTTGTTGCTAAAGATTTAAAAAATCATTATAATATATTACCTTTGCATCGAAATTTAAAGAGTTTAAATATTAATTCGTACTCAATACGGAGTACAAGAGACGAAAATTTATGAGTATACCTCAAGCGTTTACAGAAACGATTACTCTTGCAGACGGCAGAGAAATCACAATTGAAACAGGGAAATTGGCAAAGCAGGCTGACGGATCTGTGGTAGTAAAAATGGGCGGGACAATGCTATTAGCAACAGTTGTAGCCAATAAAGAAGCAAATCCTGGTGTTGATTTTTTACCATTAACAGTAGATTACAGAGAAAAATTCTATGCAGGAGGTAAAATTCCCGGAAACTTTTTCCGTAGAGAAGCAAGACCTTCAGATCAGGAAATTTTAACGATGCGTTTGGTAGACAGAGTTCTACGTCCGCTTTTCCCTGAGGATTTCCATGCAGAAGTTCAGGTAATGATTTCATTAATTTCTTATGACGGAACATCTATTCCGGATGATTTAGCTGGTTTAGCGGCTTCTGCTGCAATCGCTATTACTGATATCCCTTTCAACGGACCAATGTCTGAGGTAAGAGTGGTAAGATTCGACGGGCAGCTTTCTGTTAACCCAAGTTATGAAGATCTTAAAAATTCCGAACTGGATATCATGGTTGGAGCTACTAAAGACTCCATCGTAATGGTAGAAGGAGAGATGAAGGAGATTTCTGAGCAGGAAATGTTGGAAGCGATTATCTTCGGTCATGCTGAGATTAAAAAACAAATTGAAGCTCAGGAAAGATTAGCAGAAAAAGTAGGAAAATCTTTCCCTAAGAGAGAATATTCTCACGAAAATCACGACGAGGCAATTCGTGAAAAAGTGTGGAAAGAAACTTACGATAAAGTATATGAAGTAGCAAGAACTCCTTCCGGAAAAGAAGAAAGAGGAGAAAAATTCAAAGCGGTTCGTGAAGAATTCCTTGCTCAGTATGTTGATAATGCAGAAGAATTGGAAAGGGTAACACCTTTCGTAAAAGTATATTATCATGATGTAGAGAAAGAAGCAATGCGCCAGATGATTCTGGAAGACAATATCCGTCTGGATGGCCGTGATCCTCAAACGATCCGTCCGATCTGGTCAGAAATTGATTACCTTCCGGGGGCTCACGGTTCTGCAGTATTTACAAGGGGTGAAACTCAGTCTTTAACGGCTGTAACTTTAGGTTCTGTAAAAGATGCAAACATGGTAGACAGCGTAATGGCAAACTACGACGAGAAATTCTTCTTACATTATAATTTCCCTCCGTTCTCAACAGGTGAAGCAAGACCTTTAAGAGGAACTTCAAGAAGAGAAGTAGGACACGGAAACCTTGCTCAAAGAGCTTTACAGGCGGTAATTCCTGTAGAAAATCCTTATACTATCAGAATTGTTTCCGATATTTTGGAATCAAACGGTTCGTCTTCAATGGCAACGGTTTGTGCAGGAACATTGGCATTAATGGATGCGGGTGTACAGATTACAAAACCTGTTTCGGGGATTGCAATGGGATTGATTACGGATACAAAATCAGGGAAATTTACAGTACTTTCAGATATCTTAGGAGATGAAGATCACCTTGGAGATATGGACTTTAAAGTAACAGGAACTGAAGATGGTATTACTGCTTGCCAGATGGATATAAAAATCCAGGGCCTTTCTATGGATATCATGGAAAAAGCTTTGATGCAGGCAAGAGATGGTAGATTACATATATTAAATAAAATCACGGAAACGATCGCTGCTCCAAGACCGGACGTAAAACCACACGCTCCGAAAATGGTTGTAATGGAGATTTCGAAAGACTTCATTGGTGCTGTAATCGGGCCTGGTGGAAAAATCATTCAGCAGTTGCAGAAAGATACGGATACCGTGATCGCTATTGAAGAAGTTGGCGAAATCGGACGTATCGAAATTGCAGGTACAGACAGAGAGAAAATCAATAATGCTGTTGCAAAAATCAACGAAATTACTTTCGTGCCGGTTGTAGGTGAAGTTTACAAAGGTAAAGTGGTAAAAGTAATGGATTTCGGAGCTTTCGTAGCCATTGCAAAAGGAACAGAAGGTCTTCTTCATATTTCTGAAATCGAATGGGCCCGTTTAGACAAAGTACCTTATAATGAAGGTGATGAAGTAGAAGTGAAGTTTATGGGGTTTGATGATCGTAAGAAAATGAAACTTTCAAGAAAATTTTTATTACCAAGACCTCCAAGACCTGAGTCTAAACCAAGACCGGAAGGGCAGCAAAGATCAGAGCAGCAGCCGAGATCAGAGCAACCAAGAAGAGAGCAACAAGAAAGACCTGAAGGTGAAAAGCCGGCAGATCAAGCTTAAAAATAGAAGCCACCGAGATTTTCGGTGGTTTTTTTATTTTGTTCATTTAAGTTAAATTGTAAAAAATAATCCTTTAAAGTGAATTGGGATTCAATTATTTAAATGGAGATTTACTAGTTTTGTGTCTTTATTTTTCGTATATTTGTACATTATCTTAAAGATAAGTTCTCTGCTTTCGTAGTGTTGTGATTATTAGAATACATTTCTATCATTCATTTTTTTCAAATTGTTCTCTGAACAAGCAGTTCAAAATAAATAAAAACAACCAGAAAACATATTACATCATCTTTTAGAAAGATGTATAACAGCAAGTTTAATAAATATTAAACTAAACAATTTACTCAGTAACAATTAAATTTTAAAAAATATATGGCGGATTCTTTCTCCAAAAAAGAAAATTTCAAGAAAAAACTTCAAAAGAAAAAAGAAAAGGCTCTACGTCGTGAAGATCGTAAAGAGAACAATGACAAAGGTAAAAGTCTTGACGAAATGTTTATGTACGTAGATGCAAACGGTCAGTTGACATCTACACCTCCTGATAATGATATGAAGGCTGAGATCAACCTTGATAACATTCAGTTGGGAGCAGCTCCAATTGAAGCTGAAGAGCTTGTAAAAACAGGAATTGTAACATTCTTCAGTGAAAAAGGATATGGATTTATCACGGAAGATAAGACCAAAGAAAATGTTTTCTTCCATAATAACAACTGCATCGATATGGTGAAAAAAGGCAACAAAGTGTCTTTTGAAAAGGAAAAATCACCTAAAGGATTTTCTGCAGTTAATATCAGATTGGTAAAATAATAAGCGTATTATTTATATATACAGCCCCTTCAATTTGGAGGGGCTTTTTATTATCCCTGATTTAAAATTTTATTTATCTTTAAACAAAAACTTATGAAAAAAATATTGATTCTTTCCCTGGTTGGCTTGGCTTCTTATTCAATGGCACAAACGGTAAATGATATTCCTATTAAAGATATTGATGTGGATTATGTTCAGATCATCGGAACCGGAAGGTCTTTAAGCACAAAAGTAGATATTGAAATTGATTTCGGGCAGGAGACAAAGTCGATTTCATTTAAAAACGGAACCAGCATTAAAGATGAAAAAGGTAAAAATATTAAGTTTAATTCTATGATGGATGCACTTAATTTCATGTCTTCTAATGGATATTTGTTTCAATTTGCTTATACAACAAATGACGAAAAAGATAAAGCAGTCTATTACATTTTGAAGAAAAATAAATAAAAAATCCCGCTGAAATTTTCGGCGGGATTTTTAAGAATAAATTAACCGTTTCCTATTCTTTGCTTTAAATCATCAGCACCACCTGTTTTTCTCGGCTGTCCTGTTTTCCCTGAACCGAAATTGTAGGTATAAGAAAGGGTAATCACCCTTGAATCCCTCTCTACAACGAAGTTTTCTACATAATTATTGAAGGTTGTACGTGCCTTCGGATTGCTTGTAAAGAAAATATCATTAAAAGACAGCTTCAGCGTGCTTGTATTTTTAAATTTCTTTTGAGCGCCAATATTTAGGAACCAGTTGGGTTTTACATCCATATAAGCGTAAACTTCCCGGGCTCTGTAATTTCCGGTGAGCTCTGCCGTGAAACCATTTCCGATCTTGAAAGAGTTGATACTGTTGATGTTAAATGTAAAGTTCCCTTCATTATTAATCTGTGTTCCGGACACATTTCCTGTATATGAACCGTAATAGAAGTTCGCGCTGTTATTCATATCCCACCATTTTGTAACCTTCACGGGCGCAATTAAATTCAATCCGTAATAAGAAACAGAATTTAAGTTTTCATTAGTCTGAACCGTAATGTTCTGTCCGTTTTCAACCACCGGTTTTATAACTTCTGTAATATTATCCGAAGTTTTGGAATAGCTTAAAGTCGCAAAATATTTATTGCTTAAACTATAAGTTAGTTCATAATTCATCGTGGTCTGAGGATTCAAATCCGGATTTCCGGCTCTGTATGTTGTAGGATCAAGATAAAACTTAAATGGATTCAACTGATTATAGCTTGGTCTGGTAATTCTTCTGCTGAAATTGACCTCCAGGTTGCTTTTTTCCGTAATATCATAAGAAAACACCGCACTTGGAAATAACTGAGTATAATTCTTTTTATTAACCTGATTTGTAGTAATCTGAGTTCCTTTTACATTGGTATTTTCAAGCCTTAGACCAAAATTTGTACTGAATTTTTTCCATTTCTTAGAAACATTTCCATAAACTGCATTAATGTTTTCCTCATAAATATAATGGTTGGTTTTTGTTCCGTCTAAAACAGGATTTCCAAGACTGACATTGAAAAATTGAAGGTCATTATCAGCTTTTACGAGGCTGGTTTTAACTCCGCCTTCCAATTTCCAATCGTCTTTTAAAGCTTTTGTAAAATCAGATTTTAGGGAATAAATATTTAAATTTCCATCGATATCTCCTTTCAGCAAATATGGATTCGGATTGTCTGAAGTGGAAGGAGAAAGATTTCCGTTAACATCATAATTTCTTGTATCAAAATTCTGCAAAGAAGTGTTCGAATAATGAATGTAATCAAAATCCGTTGTCAATTCTGAACCTAAAGAATCAATTGTATATTTATGATTTAAGTTAATTGAAGTATTTTTCCAATGATTCCTGGTTCGGTTTTGTGTGGTAAAAGTACCCGTCGGAAGGTGATCGCTGCCAAGAATCACACTTGAATTATCACCTTTCGGATCAAATCTGTTGCTGATAAAACCTACTGAAAATCCCAAAACGTTTTTATCATTCATATAATAATCCATTCCCACTTTTGCGATGTGATTTCGAAAGTTCATCTTTAAAAAATTGTCCTGCACATATGCTTTTTCAAAAACATTATCCGTGTAAAAATTTCTGTCTAACATCAAATGATTAAAAAATTCTCTGTAAGCAAAGCTGTAATTCGCAAAAATATTCACTTTTTTATTCCGGTGATTGATGCTGAAATTATTATTGTTTTTAATAAATCTTCCCGTTCCCAAAGCTGTTGAAACACTTCCGTTTGTCCCTTTTCTCTGATCTTTTTTAAGCTTAATATTAATAATTGAAGTTCCCGCTGCATCATATTTAGAGGAAGGATTGGTAATAAATTCTATCTTTTCTACGCTTGCAGAAGGGATTCCGCGAAGGTAATTCGCAAGGTCGGTTCCCGTCATTGGTGTATTTTTCCCATCGATCTGCACGAGAAGATTTCCTTTTCCGCGGAGGCTGATATTGTCGTTGTTGTCAATCTTCACTCCCGGGGCTTTTTCTAGTACCTCAAACGCTGAATTTCCGGTACTTGCGATGCTGTTTTCAACATTCAGAATCATCTTTCCGTCTTGTCTTTCGATATAAGGTTTGGTTTTTGTAATCGTCACAGCTTCAATTACTTTTTCTCCTAATTGGATTGATGGGAGCGTTGTATTTCCCGTAACGGAAATATTTTCCGATTTATAAGCTTCCGAGCCGTTTTTATTAATTTTAACGATATAATTCCCCGATGCCAGATCATTGAATATAAAATTTCCTTTTTGATCTGCAATTTCGGTTTTAACCAATTTATTTTCGGAATCAAATAAATTGATTTCCATCTGGTTCACCTTATCGGAATCTATTTTTCCTGATAAAGAATTCTGTGATGTTTGTGCCTTCAACAAGCTGAAAGCTGAAAGAATCCAAACAAAAATGAGTAAAAATATTCTGGCCATTGTGTTTATTTTTTAGCGTTAATACAGTTTTTTGATATTTTAAGTAATGCTGAATTCATGATTTGCAGTTCCTCATCTGAAATCCCGTCTAAAGCAATTTTCCTGTTGTTTTCAACTAAAGCCTGAACTTTTTTAATGATTTTCTTTCCGGATTCCGTGACTTCCAGATTGGTCTTCCGTCTGTCTTTATCATTAATGTTCCGTAAGATATATCCTGATTTTACAAGCAGTTCAATAATTCTTGTCACAGATGCATTATCCTTAAAAACCAGATCACCGATTTCATTTTGAGTAATTCCGGGATTTTCTAAAATTGCTTTAATAATCAGCCATTGATCAATTGTAATGTTAAAACCATTCGCCTTTAATTGTCGTTGGGCGTAATTTCTATAAGTTCTGATGGCTTTGTCTAAATTGTAAAATATTATTGAATTCAGTTTTTCCATGGTAAAATTTTTTAAATGCAATTAAATATGATTAATCAATTATTGATATATCAATTAAATAATTGGTAGAGCCTGAAATAATATTGTTACAGAAAAGTGGAAATATTTTTTTGAAAAATAAAAAACCACCGTATTGACAGTGGTTTTAGATGTTTAATTATTAAAAGTAAATTGTTTTATGAATACAGATTCTCTCTGATTTCAATTAACTTCCCTCCATTCATTCTTATAAGGGTCAAATCCGCAACGATTCACTTTTTCCCATGAAGAACCATTAAACTCAATATCAGAACTATCTAAACAGATATAACGAAACTGACAATCTTTACAAATTTCTATACTATCGTTATTGACAAACCATTTTTGAGTGAAATTACTATCTTCAATTAAATCTATCATTCTTTTATTTTTAAAATTTCCAAATGTATTTTTATGTGAAAGAAAATTCTTCAAATTACCATCATTATCAATACATACTTTTCTGTTCAACGCAACATTGTAGCTCTGGGATTCACAAAAGAAATCAATATTAGTAATAAACTTTTCCTTATCAATTACATCTGTCGTATCATTATTTATGACTTTGGATATAAAAACAAGCTTTTTATCTTTAAAAAATTTCGTGTCTTTATATATATTTCTCGTTAGTTCCTCATTCTTAACACTATGAACAACAATAATCGAAATCCTATTTTCTATATCCTTTAGGTACTTAACTAAAGATTCTTCAAATAATGGTTCGGGTAAAAAAACTTCCACACTTTTAATTCTTGACATACGTGTAGCCTCAATTATATTTGAAAGTATATCATTAACATCAGGATTATTTATTCTAACCTGTATAGCAGAACAACCTAACGTACTTAATTCTTTGATTGCTAAATTAAAGTCATAATTACAGCCTTCACTTATCTCCAAAATAGCATTATTAATTTTTAGTGGGGAATTCCAATCTAAATTGAGCTTTGGAAAATTTTTAACATTATCTAGAAAAAAACCATAATCAATTTGATTCAAGTATTCAAAATAATGATCTATACCCTCGTTCAATTCATCATTGAAAAAGTTTTTAATCTCATTTACTGTATAGGAGCGTGTCTTATTAAGTACTCCGAATAACAAATTAGGGATATTAATATATTCGTTGTTCTGTAAATCAACTATTATACTTTCCATATTTCCTTGAACAGGAATACAGTTGGAATATAAATTAAAAAAACTGCTCATAAAATATTGAGTATAGGCTTATGATTATGAAAAATTTCGTAAATCGTAGTTTGATGAAATGTGCTTTGTGCTGAATGATGCATATTAAAACGTTTCATTTCTTCTTTTGTATAATAAACCTTCCTAATCAGGTGATAATTAATCGGAAGATATTTACAGCTTTCCTCTTTAAAAAGTGGAACAAAATCTTTTTTTTCCATATTAATTTATTAAGTATTCTGCAATTTTCTTATGCAGGTTATAATTACAATTACTAGAAACAAATCCAAATTGCCCTATTGGATTAACTTCTAAAAAAACATAACTATCTTTTGTCTTCACTATATCTAAAGAACCGGAATTTAAATTTAATTCATTCATTAAAAGACGAATATTATCCTCCAATGATTCCGGTAATTTATAAGGAACTCGTCTGTTCATTTTTTTTCTGTTGTATCTTCTAAAATCAACACTTGTGCGTTGATCTTTTTGTGAAAACATTGCCATAGAGTATATTTCACCATCTAAATAAAATGACCTAATTTCATATTCCTTTTCTAATTTTTCCTGAAAATGTGTGCCGAAAAAGAATTCTGGCAAAGAATTAATAAAATCTAAGTCTATTTTTTCAGTGTAAGTAGCATAAGTTGAATGTATCTCGTTAATATCACATAACAACATTTCATGCATTTTAGTAATTATTTCACCATTGCATTTATTGTAAAACTCAATTAATCTCGTCTTGCTATTGGTTAATATAGAATTAGGAATCGAAATACCCACGTTTCTAGCAATTTTTAAAACTTCAAACTTATTAACCTCAAACTTTAACGCATCACCTAAAACCCTCTTGGCACTATATTTATAAAGTAAATCATAAGAATTTATATTAATTAGTTCTTGATTCGCTGAATGTAGTAATCTCGATTCCAATTTCTTATTATCAATTTTTTCTATAAACAACTCTTCGGGTATATTACGAATGGGTAATGCTTTTCGCCCAGATCTTCTATACCATATTGATTGCACATTAGTATTTTCTGAAATATCAATGAAATAATCTTCTTGTTTTGGAATAGTAAAATAGTCTGAGTTTATCCTTTTTATTTCTCCATTATATAAAATTGATAGCCATTCAATTACATAGTTTGTTGTAACGTCATTTTCTTCCGTATAAATTACAATCATGTTCTTTTATTAAAGCCAAAAGAAGGATAAAATATCCTTCTTTTGAATTATTATATTAATAAATATTATAATTTTTAAATGTAATTATAATGTTCCATCATAATAATGATCTGGGGCAGTTTGACGGTTGTCGTGATTTCCATCAGAAGTTAAACCTGTTTGAATGTCTGAACTAGCTGTTTCAATACGCTTTCCTCCATAGACTTTATCAAGTTTAACTCGGTCAATCTTTGAATTTTGAAACTTCAACATTAATGCGTCTTTTTTTTGTAAATTTTTCATAATGAATATTTTTTTTTAAATTTTCCGCCTCTTTAAGCCATTCGGATTTTGCTTTGAAATAATTAACCTAATATAGAAAACATTTATTAATATTTTACTATATTAACTCTTTTTAACTAATGTCAAAATCCATTAATGCTATAATAGTTTCTTATGAATAATATTTACTTTATGTCTTATTTTGATGAATTAATTTCTTTAATATAGTTTTCAATAGATTCTAAATTCATAGATTTTCTCCTTGCATTTAAGTTTGAAGAGTCAAGAAGATTATCAAAAACAATTTCTCCCTTTTGATCTACTGAATATTGAGTTCCATAAATCTGTTTTCTATTATTCAACATTTCAACCCTATCAATCAAGTAAGCCAATTGTTTTTTATCAACATTTCCTTTTTTTGAAGCTTCTTTCATTATAGGAAGATACTTCTCCATTATTTCTAATTTATTTGCATGTTGAATTACCACAAATAAGGCTAGGTTAGCATCCTTTCCTATTTTGTCTTTTCCCAACCAACCTAAACTATCTATAATTGATGTAACAATTAGCAAGTTTTTTTCATCAATTGGATTTTGTTTTACGGGATCGTATACCGGCACTCTGTATTTTTGATCATCAACTAATACCTTTTCCAGACGATCTTTTACAATTTGGTAATTATCATTCTTCTTTTTGCACGAGAATAAAATTATTAATAAAATAAAATAATATTTTTTCATTTTGTAATATAATACTTTGAAAGGTTGCTGACTAGCTTTTATTTAAAAATATATAATTTTTCATTGAGAGTTCTATTTGATTTCTATGGGGCGTTCAAGTCATTCATAAGCTAACGGCTTAAACAAATCATAAAACTTCTCATCTTTCAAATAAACGATAGGCGAGTAAAACCAACTCAACAAAGCTGCATTCGACTTCAACAGCAAATGAAAAGTCTTTCTCAAATCCCATCCGGAGTCGTCCAGATCGTCTTCTGTCATGAATTCTATCGTCTCATCCTTGTCCCACGGCGAAAGATACCAGTCTTTTTCGTGGCGGTATATGAAACGTATGTCATAATCGCTGTCAGGTGACGCAAAACCCCAGGCCCGGCTTCCGGATTCTACGGCAAGAAGTATTTCTATGTTCCTTGTTGCCTCTATTTCTTTTAATTTTTCTAATATTTTTGTTGTCATTGTTTTAATTTTATGATACAAAATAACAGAGAGTCTGCGCAATGTTCGTGCGTAGAAAATTTTATTTAAGAAAATTAAAATTTATAGAAATAAAAAAACAGCCATTCTGAGAAATTATGCTCAAAATGACAGTTAAAAAAGAGTATTGTTATAATTTGAAAATCTTGGTAAAGCTATCTTTTTCCAAGGTTTCCAATGAGAAATTGAAGTCCGCTTCTGCTTGGTCTGAAGTGATGGTTGCTCCCAATTCTTCTACGAGATGATTGAAAGAAATCGACTCATACCACTGCTGATACAGCGCATTTGTCGCCATCATTGAAACTTCAGAATTTCCTGAAACATGTGATTGCCCGGCTCCGAAATTCAATAAGATGAAACATTGTTTTCCGTTTTTTGGCAGCAGCATTCCCAAAATGGTCTGCTTCTGAACCGAGTTACATCTGGCTTCAGCAAAGAGATTATTAGGATTCATCATATAATCGTAGGAAATATGATCTCCTTTTCCGATGATGATTTTATACCCGCAATTGCTGTCACCATAATAGACGTTATTCATCACAAGAGTAGGAGCGGCCAGGCCTTTATTGGCGTAAAGATATTCCACCGCACCTTTGGGAGCAGAAGTCATATCCCCGGAATACATCAGTTGGCCGTTATTGTGATTATAAGCCGCATTCCAGCCGATTTTTCCGGCAATATTCAATCCGGAAAGGTCAAGGTCAAAACCTCCCCACGCATCCTCCCAATAAACTCCGATTGCTAGTTTTTCATCATAAAAACGTGTTCCCGTCGGGATATTTCCGACAAACATTTTTTCTGAGGTCGGCAAACCAAATTCTACATTTTCAGGGAAATAGAATTTCTTTCCCGAAAGATCATATTTTGACTTTAAATAATTTAAAATAAAATCATAATTCAATTCATTCACAGAAGTAGTGGTTCCTTTCCTCGTCCAGGATTTTCCGTTTCTGATTCTGTACACAAAAGTGTCCTGACCGTACATTCTTGAATAACAAGCTGATAAAGCCTTAAACAACGCAAAAGGCGTCGCATTTTCCAGCCAATGCAAATCACTGGTTTCCAGCAATGTATTGGTGGCGTCATTCAACGGGTTTGAAATTAACGGTTGATGATGAATTTTTGAAAGTTTCGAAATTTTATTAATCGTTTTCGGTGCTCTGTTTTTATAGGCTAAAAATAAAGGTTTGAAACGGTTAAAAATTTCCGCCAGTTTTTCCAATCCGAAATTTTCAAACAAATAGGTGGGATTGAATTTGCTGAGCTTAATTAAATCAATCAATTCATCATTTTTGATTAACAGCGTTGTATTTGTTGTTTTATAAATCACATAACGGAAAAATTCAACCGGATTTTCAGGGTAAATATTATACAAATCTGCAATTTTTATAATCGCCTCCTTGTTTCTGATGTTTTCTTTTCCTGTAAAATTATACTCAAGTTCTGTATGTAAAATATAAAGCAGATCATCAATCGTTTCTTCTTTCAAAGCAATTCCCGACTTTAGAAGAGAAAGGCATTTTTCCTGCATTTCTTCTTTTGTGTAAGCCTTAATTACTTTAAAAGTTAATTTAAGATCAGGAACATTCAATACCTCTTTCGGAATATAAATTTCGTCCTGATAATTGCTTCCGTAAGTAGAAATATAATGGTTGATCTGCTCAATTAGCAAATCAATTCTTGAGCTGTCTTTGATTTTTTGCCACGACTTGTGAAAGGTTTTATTTAAGTCATTTCCATTCAGTTTTTCTTTTGAATAAAAGGTCAAAATTTCTTTTTTTGCCCAAATTGCATCTGGCTCAATAACAAAACCATCTTCTGAAATGAATGGTTTTTCATCTGTTTCCTTAGCTAAAACAGCATTGAATAATTTAAGTGTTTTCATAGTTTTAATTTAAAAAATAAGTGAGGAGTAGTTCTTTTAAATGAATGTATAGGAACTCCTTTTACCTATAATTTGTAAAAAGGCGGGGAGTAAATTTCCAAAAATATATAGGAACTCCCTTTGCCTGAGGATTTGTAAAAGGCGGAAAGTAATGTGGGAAATATAGGAACTTTCTTTGCCTTAATTTTTTTAACTGATGAAAATAATTAATAGTTAAATATAAACATTTTCATTAGTTTGAGGAGCAGACAGGACTCGAACCTGCGACACACATACTGTAGGAACTTTTTTTGCCAATAGCGGAAAGTGGTTGCTCTACCATCTGAGCTACTGCTCCTGCCTTTATTATTAGTTTTCATAAACCCTACAGGCTTTTACACCTGTAAGGTTGGTTATTAGTTTTAATTGTTATAAAAAATTGCGCCTTTGCGATTAACCGACAACTACGCTTTTCTAAACTTCTTTTTTTTCTTCCAAGGCGCATTCTTCTGAACATCACCCGCCATAATACATCCGTAAGGCATCACTTCATCCAAAACCTCGCAAAGTCCGTATTCTTCAATCTGAGCTCTCACGTTTTTGGCACTTTTATAAGCTGTCGGAAGTTCGGAAATATCAATTTCATTGGAGAAAAAACGAACATCAATCCCTTTTGTTTCCTCTGCAAAAACTTCTTCAATCGTTTTATGAGCCAATGATCTTTTATGCTGACTTCTGCTGAAATTTCTTCCTGCTCCGTGTGGCGCAAATCCAAGATTTCTCTCATTCGTTTTTCCCTGAACAATTAAAACCGGTTCTGCCATATTCAACGGAATCAATCTCGGTCCCGTAATATCCGGCATGAATTTATCATCCAAAGGCGTTGCACCTTTTGCGTGATAAAATAAATCTCCATCTTTAAAAACGAAATTATGTTCGTTCCAATATCTATCCAGCTTTTCGATTTTAAGTTTATTTAAAACTGCATCGTGAATAGAAGTATGATTTTCTTTTGTCCATGTTCTTATTAATTGAAGGGCTTCCCAGTAGGATTTTCCTTCTTCTGTTTCGTAAGGAATCCACGCGTTTTCTCTCAATGTTTCAGGAGAAATTTCTTGTCTGAATCTATTTGCGACCTTCATTCCTTTATCGTACAAAGCTGCTCCCGGCGCTCTTGATCCGTGGTGAGTGATCAACATGGTGTTTCCTGTATTTTTGGAAATTCCGACAAATAAGAAATGATTTCCATCTCCCTGAGTTCCCATATGAGAACGGGCAATGCTGATTAATTTTTCATCATTTAAGAAGTCATTTTCCCTGAAAGCATCCATCAATTCCTGCGACATTTCCATCTGCTCACCTCTCGGTCTTCCTCCATATCCGAAATGCGTCACAGAATGAGCAGCATCCAAAACTTCTTTAGGGTCAGCTTTTCCAAAATCTGTCAGCATTACGGAACAACAGATATCTGCACTATGAAATCCGGGATGAATCGCATTTTTTGCAACAACAACTCCGCCAACGGGAATCTGACCTTCAGGACCTGTAGGACAAGCATCCGGCATGATTGCACCGGCAACCAAAGTTGGAGTTTTCATCAAGACTTTCATGGTGTTGATTACTTTTTCCACGTTATCGTTTTCACCTTCATGTTCAGCTCTGATATTGATCACAAAATCTTTTGCCGTTTCATGAAGCGGAACAAATTCTGGTTGTTTGAATTGTTCTAAATATTCGTTGATCTGGTTTTCGTCTAAATTATTTTCGTTGATATGTGCGATAGCATATTTAAACCATTTTGCTGGTCGGTATCCTAATTCTATTAAATTATTTCCGTTAAATTCCATTTTTATTCATTTTGATAATGCAAAGTAAGAACACAAGTGTGCAATGTTTTTGCGTAGATGAATTTATTTTGATTATTTTTGATAAAAATTATTAAATGTTACTAGAACAAGTAAAAAATTCTCCTGAAACTATTCAGTTTAAAGATGTTGTCGCACATATCGATGATAAATACAACTTTACCCCGACAAAATTTAAAAACGGAAATACTGTTAATGAAGCCAATCAAAATAATGGTTCGTGCAAAGTTTTCAGTTTTGCTAAATTGAATGAATTGTCGAAAGAAGATACATTGAAGCTTTTCGGAGAATTTTATAGAGAAGATGTTTTAAAAAATCCTGAAGGGACCGATCATCAGAATATCAGAAACTTTATAGAATTTGGATGGAACGGGATTTCTTTCGAAGGAGAGGCTTTAACAAAGAAATAATTAATACATCTGTCATTCTGACGAAGGAAGAATGATAAGTGTAATTTTAAGTAATAAAATAATATGTCATCAAACAAAAACGCCCTAATTCGTTATAAAACCCTGGATAAATGCCTAAAAAACAAATACCGGAAATACACTCTGGAAGATTTGATTGACGAATGTTCCGAGGCATTATTTGAATTTGAAGGTAAAGAATCTTTCGTAAGCAAACGAACGGTGCAGCTTGATTTACAGAATATGCGCAGTGAAAAGTTCGGGTATGAAGCGCCGATTGAAGTTTATGACAAAAAATACTACCGCTACAGCGACCCGGATTACAGTATTCATAATATTTCGGTGAATGAAAGTGACCTGAAAGCGATGAATAACGCGGTGCAGATTTTAAAGCAATTCAAGGATTTTTCGATGTTTAAGGAAATGAACGGGGTAATTCAAAAACTGGAAGATTCCATCCATGCCAGAAGCCAGAAATCGATCATTCATTTAGATAAAAATGAACAGCTGAAAGGGTTGGAATATATTGATATTCTGTATGATGCAATTTTGAATAAAAAGGTTCTCAACATTCTTTATAAAAGTTTTACGGCAAGGGAATCCAGTAATTACGTGGTTCATCCGCAGCTATTAAAGGAATTTAACAACCGTTGGTTTTTAATTTGTCTTCATAAAGGAAAAATGTATAATCTGGCATTGGATAGAATGGAAAACATTAAAATTGAAGAAAAGACTGAATATATTGATAAAGATCTCGACGGGGACGAATATTTTAAAGATATCGTAGGAGTAACGGTTTCCGAAACGATGGCTCCGAGGAATGTTGTTTTTTTCGTTGATTCTTCTAACGCACCGTATGTGAAAACCAAGCCTTTACATAAAAGCCAGGAAATTATTAGTGAAACGGAGCAGGGGACGGTTTTTAAGATCTGCGTACAGATTAATTATGAACTGGAACGGCTTCTACTAGGTTTTGGAGACTGCCTTATCGTGCATAAGCCGAGAAAATTGCGATTGAGGATGGAAGAAAAATTTAAAACCGGATTGAAGAATTACGAAAATTTAATTATTCCTGAAGATGAGGTATCTAATGAATGTTAAAGTTTTAATATATAATAAGGCAATGGCTTAAAAATTGTAATTATTATTTAAAATAAACATTATGAAATCAAGAATATTAAAAACAGTACTTGCTATTGTAGCACCCTTGGTGATTGAATTTATTGTTAAAAAAATATCAGAAAAACTGAATAAAAAACCAGCAGAAGACAAAAAGCATATCCCTGTTCAAAATTGGGAGTAGTTTTAAATTTAGATTATAGAAAGAGGCTGTTCATTTCTGAGCAGCCTCTTTTTATTGGTATGTGGTTCTCGAAGCCAGCTACAATATTTACACAAAATCATAAACTCCATTTTTCCAGCCAAGCACTTTAGAAGAATCTGCTTTTAGCCAGTTTTTAAGAATGGTTGCATAGACTTTTCGGAAATCTTCGGAATAAATTAAATCTCCTTCATTCAAATTCTGTAAATCGGGAAGCGTGTTTAAAAGGCCTTTCTTTTTCAGTCCGCCACTGATGAAAAACATTTGGTTGGCTGTTCCGTGATCGGTTCCGTTGCTTGCATTTTGGGCAACACGGCGACCGAATTCTGAGAAAGTCATTAATAAAATATTATCAAAAAGCCCGTTACTTTTCATATCGGCAACGAAAGATTTTACAGCTTCATTAATATCTCCAAATAACTTTTTCTGTCTCTCATTCTGATTGACATGGGTATCAAAACTTCCGACGGAAAGATAATAAACTCTTGTATTAATATCAGATTTAATCAATGATGCAACCGTTTTGAAATCTTTTCCCAATTGAGAATTAGGATAGGTTTGCTCTGTTTTTTTAGCTTTACTTTTTTCAAAAATGTAATCAGCGTTATTGATAGTTGAGCCCAAAGTTTGGTACAGATAAGAAACCGTTTCATCATCGTGATGATGGTCGTATAACGATTTGAAATATTTTTCCTGACTTGTTTGATACAGTCTTTTCGGATCTTTAAAAGCAAAAGCTTTATTATTTTCACCTTTTAAGGCTAAACTTAGCATATCATCAACTTCCAGAGCCTGAGTAGGATGGTCACATTTGTAGCATTCTTCATCCAAGAATCTTCCCAGCCAGCCGGTTTCCAGATATTCGTCACTTTTGCTTGCGGAATGCCAGATATCCATGCTTCGGAAGTGGGATTTATCAGGATTTGGATAGCCAACGTTATTCATGACGGAAAGCTCACCACTATCATAAAGCTCTTTAAAATAGGACAGGGCAGGGTTGATTCCCGCTTCATCAGTGAGCTGCAAAGAATCTTTGATCGCAATATTATTTCTTTCTTTAAAATAAATATCGTTTTTGGTCGGAATAATCGTATTCAAACCATCATTTCCACCGGTAAATTGAAGCACCACCAGGATTTTCTGATTCGGTTCCAACGCTTCATCGAATGTCATCGCCTTCAGGAAATTCGGCATCAACAACGATGCGGTAGCTAATGAACTTATTTTTAGGAATTCTCTTCTTTTAATTAACATAAAATTAGGTTTTAGGTTAAAGATATTAGGTTGCAGTTTGTGTGGTGATGTTAAGCTAGGACCTAAAATCTGCCTCCTGCCACCTAAAAACTACATTAACTGATATTCTGGGGTTGACATAAGATTAATGACATTCATTTTCACACTGTTATCCGAAAAACTCTTCACGGAATTCATATCCAGGGATTTCGAACTTTGAATTAAATAATCTTCAACCTTTTTACCGGTGAAGGCCTTTTCCACACGGATCCAATCGATGGTGATATTTGGGTTTTTGAAGGTTTTATTTAAAGCGGTTTCGCGGGACTTCATTCCCATTTCGATATCGTCGTCCGGTCTCGGAGTATATTCCAAAGGCCGTAAACCCGACCAAATCTGGGGAATCTGAAGTCTCAACATTAAAGTTGAACTGTCAATCCACGATTTTCCGTTGGGCCAGCCTGAGACATTCGGTGGATAAAGGAGCATTTGACCTAACAATTTCTGATAAACAATAAGATTTTCCGGATTTTGAATATTCATCGGGAGAGTTCTCATCATTCCTGCCATCAGTTCGATAGGCGATTTTATCCTATTTCCGATATTTTTTTTGTCATAAAACCATGAGCTTGAAAATATTTCCGTCATAAGCTTTTTGATGTCATAATCCGATTGGTAAAAGTTCTCGCTTAGCTTATTAACAATACTTTCATCAGCATTTTCATTAACGAAAAACTTATAAATTTTTGTGGTAATGAATTTTGCCGTTGCTTTTTGTTCGAGAATAATATTTAAAACATCTGTTCCTGTGAAATTTCCGGTTTTTTCGAGGAAAGTTTTTGTTCCCTCATCATGTTGCTTTTTTCTTTCTATAAAATTCCCTTCCTTATCAAAACCCCATCCTGTAAAGGCTCTTGCACCTTCCCGAATGTCTTTTTCGGTGTAATTTCCGCGTCCCATTGTAAATAGTTCCATGACTTCACGGGCAAAATTTTCGTTGGGATGATCCTTTTTGTTTTGTTGATTATTCAAAAAGCTGAGCATCGCCGGAGCCTGACTTACTTCAAACAAAAGATCTTTGAAATTTCCCAAAGCATTTTTTCTGATTACATTTAAAATCTGCCTGTTAAACTTTGGATTTTGGACCCTTGAAGCAAAATGTCCATGCCAGAAAAACGCCATTTTCTCCTTCATCTGTTCCCTGCTGTTCACCATTTTATCAAGAAAATTAAGATTAAGCTCAAGGTTTTGTTCTCTCTGGATTTTCTGAGTCTGCTTTTTCTTTTCGGCGGGAGATTGGTCATTCATATAATCGATGGGTTCTACATCGGGCGTGTCATAATTGATATATTGAAAGGTTTCTTCCTTCAGCAAATCATTGAGCAGTGTTTTAGTATCTTTTTTTCCAAGATCTTCAAGCTGATAAATTCCTGCACCAAAGCCTGCGCGCCAGAGAAGATGTTTATTATTAATTAATGAAGGAAGTATCATAGAATATTTATTTTTTGGATGTTTTTGCAGGATAAAGGTTAAAAAATAAGACGGTTAAGAATTGTTAATATTGCTGAAATTGACTCTGCAATTGTTTCTGTCGTCATCTTTTTTAGAAATAAAAAGTTACAATTAAATTCAGGATTATTTAAACGTTCATTTAAATTTTAACTAAATTTAATCAATTGACTTTCATTATTTTGAGAATTTTATTAATGTTAAAGTCATAACAAATACGGCTGTTGGCATGATTTTTACATCTTCATGGTTAGTAAAATTTAAATAATTAAACTTATGAAAATGTTTAAACAGGCAATATTACTGGCTGGTATTTTAACGGCCGGTGTTGTAAGCGCACAAAGTGCACAGATGAACAATATGATCAAGGTGGGTGCTAATGCTGGTTTAGCTGTTCCTGCTGATAATGTTTCAGCTTCTGTAGGTGTAGATGTAGCTTATCAGAACCTTATCACTCCAGGATTCGGATTAGGTATTGCAACAGGATATACTCATTATTTTGGAAAAGAAAACAACGGATATAATAATAATGATGTAGGGGTAATTCCTGTAGGGGCTTTGATCAGAATTTATCCTAAACAGACAGGATTTTATTTCGGTACAGATTTAGGATACGGTTTCCTTGTAGGGGACGAAAAAGTAGCATCAAACAACGGACTGAACAGACCGGACGGAGGCTTCTATATCAAGCCGGAGATCGGCTATCACAACAGAGACTGGAATTTCTTTGTTCAGTATCAGAAAGTATTTGTAGGAGATAAAGGCGATTTGCCGAACCAAGACTATAATGTGGGAAACATTGGGGTTGGATTTTCTTACAATATTCCATTAGGAAAGTAGTTAGATTTAAATATAAACAATTATTAGCCAAACCTTTTCAGAAACTTGAAAAGGTTTTTTCTTTCCCTGTCGAATTTACGAAAACTATTATTATATTTGATAAAATTTGAGGTTATGATTTTGAATCCAAAATTTCCACTTTATTTACCAGGAGTAAAAAACGGTAGCAATGATAACGTTTCTATCATTGGCGCAAACCTTCGTGAAGATATTACAAGTTTAGGGTATTTTGTTTCCAGTAACGGAGGTCTTGAGATTAAAATCCAAAATAATTATCCAACGAAAGAATACGCTTCTTTTGCTGATATCTTAAAGAAGTTTATTGAGGATAACCAGCTGGAGAATGTAAAAAGATTAGGAATGGCAGTTCCGGGACCTGTGATCAACGGGAAAAGCCATCCTTCAAGATTAAACTGGAACCTTGATGTGGAAGAATACATAAGAGATTTCGGACTTGAAAAAGTAGATATGCTGAATGACCTTGAAGCTTCTGCTTACGGAATGGGGCTTCTGGAAGACACCGACCTGGATCCTATCTACACCAGCGGACATCTTGAAAACGGAAATGTAGCTATTTTAGCTCCAGGAAACGGGCTGGGTGAAGCCGGGTATTTCTTTGACGGAAAATATTTAAGACCATTTGCAACGGAAGGTGGTCATTCGGAGTTTTCTCCGAGAACCAATGTAGAGGTGGAGTTTTACCAGTTTCTAAATAACCTTTACGGAATTGTAAGCTGGGAAAACGTACTTTCCAAAACAGGTTTATTCAATATTTACAGATTTTTAAGAGATGTTAAAAGACATCCGGAACCGGAGTGGCTTGCAGACAGATTCTCAAACGGGAACTTTGTAGAAGAACTATTCAAAGCTGCTGTTGAGGATGATATTTTGATCTGTAAAATTGCTTTAGATACTTTCCTTGAATTCTTAGCGAGAGAAGCTAATAACTTGACTTTAAAGTTAAAAGCAACCGGTGGATTATTGATCTCCGGGGATATTCCTCAAACGATCAGGGATTATATGGATAAGGATAAGTTCTACGAAAAATTCAAGATCAGCGATAAAATGGAAGAAATGCTGAGAAACATTCCGATTTATTTAATTAAGAATCAGAATACGGGATTGAACGGCGCTGCACTCTATACAGCTTATCAAAACTAAAATATAAACTCCGAGCTTCTTCGGAGTTTTTTAATGACATTATTTATGAAAATAATTGTTTTTATTGATGTACATCAACAAAATCTATCATGAAGTTGGCTACATTTGCATCAGTAAATAACAAACAAAGTAAATAACTTTATTCAAAATGAAAAAAATATTTTTATTGGCAGTTTTAGCTGGTGGACTAGCATTCGGGCAATCAAAAAAAGTAGTAGCTTCTGATGTTCAGTGGTGGGGATACAAAATCGCAAAATCTGAAGCCAGCTCTCACAACGGAACTGTAAAAGTAAAATCAGGTGATATGGTAATGAAGGGAAATCAGCTTGTAGGAGGTTCTTTCGTACTTGATATGACTTCTATCAACGCAACAGACCTTTCGGGAGAATACCAAGGGAAATTGAACGGTCACCTTAAAAACGGAGATTTCTTCGAAGTTGAAAAATTCCCGACAGCTACCTTCAAAATTACAGGAGTAAAGAAAAACAGCGATAAAATCTACAATTCTTTAGTAACTGGAAATTTAACGGTAAAAGGAAAAACAAACCCGGTTTCATTCCCTGCAAAAATTTCTTACAGCAAAGGAGTAGTGAGTTTGGTATCAAATAAATTCACGATCGACAGACAAAAATTCGACGTTGCTTACAAGTCTACCATGCAAGACGTTCTTGTGAAAGATGACTTCGATATGCTTGTAAAAGTAACAGCAAAATAATTTAATCAAAAAAAGATTGCTAAAAGTGTAGAAGTTCTACACTTTTTTTTATTTTTGTTGAATTGTAAATAAAAAAGAATGAAAAGATTACTATTGTTTGCTATGATGTGTGTAAGCATGTCATTTGTTTTCGCACAAAAGAAAGGAGATAAAGTGGTAAAGGTAACATCATCAGAAATCAGATGGTGGGGTTACAAGGTTGTAAAAACAGTTCCTACTACACATTCCGGAACTGTAAAACTGAAAAGCGGAAAATTTACCTTCGATAAAACGGTCTTGGTAGACGGTGAATTTGTGATTGATATGAAGTCTCTCATGGCCGGAGATGTTTCAGATGAAGATCAGATAAAACTCACCAATGATTTGAAGAGTACCAACTTCTTTGAAGTAAAAAAATTCCCTCTTGCGAAATTTCATTTGACGAAAATCATTCCTTTGGCAAACAGCGAGTACAACTCTACGGTGTACGGAGACATCACGATCAAAGGTGTGAGAAAGACCATCACTTTCCCTGCAAACGTTTATATCACTCAGTTTACGGTAGTTATAGAATCTGCGAAATTCTCATTGAACAGAAGAGATTTCAAAGTATTCTACCAGTCTTCACTGAAGGATTATTTCATCAAGAACGAAATGGATATCCAGTTCAGAATTTCAACAGAGAAATTGGATAATGAAAACAGAACTCCTGTAAAGAAGAAAAAATAAGGTTTTACCTTTTTTGATAAAATTAAAGAGTGATTTCAGCTGAAGTCACTCTTTTTTTTAATTAATCCTTTCATGAATTCTGTTGATTTTTAATTTGATTTAAATTAAAACAAGGATATAAATTAATGATTTTGAATGCACCGGGTTATTTAATGTAAAAAAACCGTTTCCGGATTTAATTGAAATATTTCCTGCATATTTGTATTACTTAATACTTACGAAGGTGTGTGAACTTGATTCAAACAAATTACACATCTATGACAAACAAAATCATTATGATTGCTCTTACATCATCAGTAGGAGCCTATTGCCAAGTGGGTATCAATACCACGAATCCGAAAGGAGTCTTGGATATCGTTTCCACAAATTCTACTATGGTAATCCCCAGATTGCCGAATCCCCACATTATTGCAGCACCTGTAGAAGGTATGCTCGTTTATGACTCCATCAACAAAACAATCCGTTATTTTGACGGAACCAACTGGAGTACGCTCATGTACAGTAAGCAGCTAACAAAATCCAACGAAGGCGTTGTGAAAATAAATGCCGGAGGAGCAGGAACAGGCACGAAACCAAGCTGGACAAATGTAGCTGCAAATACAACGAAACAGGTAATTTATCCTGCGCCGTTAAAATACGCAACATGGCCCACTACAAATTGGCCAGATAATTCTGCCGCTTCTGATTCCAAAATTTTCACATCAAATCAGTTTCTTGAAAATGGGGTTATGGGGCAGGTTCATCAATGGAGGATCATCATCAATTATACCAAAAATTCAAACATTTTAAGTCAGGATATCAGGTTTATATTAAGAAATCCTGTATCCGGTTTCAGGTCAGAAATCAGCGGAGTGATTCCTTCCAGCAAAACAAGCGGTATTCTGGTTTATAATTTTACTACAGTTGCTGATGGAGAAAGCCTTCCGCCTCCTTTAGGAACGGGAAGCGGTTATGTGATAGAGTGGGTGGCTTCAGATACAATTACTTCATTATCAATGGACAGTATTACCAGAATATCTTTTCAGAAAAATTAAATTTTAGATTATAATTTTGTTATGGGAAAAAGCATCATTTTGGTGCTTTTTCTTATTTTAGTACCATGAAAATTTATGTAGTAAGCGGACTTGGAGCAGATTTTAAGGTACTGGAAAAATTGCAGTTCCCGAAGCATCACGAAATTGTTTTTATAGATTGGCTCATCCCACTTCAAAATGAAACTTTCCCCCAATATATAGCAAGAATGGCTGAAAAAGTGGATGATTCGGAGCCTTTCTATCTTTTGGGTTATTCTTTCGGAGGAATAATGGTTCAGGAAATTAATAAACTCAAACCGGCCAAGAAAGTGGTCATTATGGGAAGTATTAAATCTGATAAAGAAAAGTCCAGACTCATAAAAGCAGGACAGATTACGAGAATTCCGAAGATGCTGCCTTTAAGATTTTTTAATGATAAAACTACAAATGCTTATTCTGTGGTTAGAAAATTATTTGATCCGAAAAACCCGAAACTTCTGCAATATTTTACCGTAAAAGATCCTTATTACTTAAAATGGTCCATAGAAAGAATCTCCGAGTGGAAATTTGATGAAAATCCGGATGTTATTCAGATCTTGGGCGACAGGGATATTGTTTTTCCGGTGAAGAATTCAAAACCCAATTATATCATAAAAGGGGGTACTCATCTTTTTCCTGCTACAAAATTTAAAGAAGTGTCTAAGATTTTAGAGGAAGTGTTCGAATAATTATATTAATTTTATTTTTAAGTATAAAAAAAAAGGGGTAAATTAATAAAAATTACACTTTTATAGAAAATTATATTTAATTTTGATAGGGTTAAATATAATTTTATGACCGTAGGCTTAAAATGGATTGTTGCATTCTCCCTCATCACCCTTATTGCTGTTGGCGGATTATTCTGGAGCCCAATTGTGGATTTCCCGAATACGGGAGAGTTTTTATCCGAAGATAAAATTGTAGGTGCGGATGTAGCCTGGATTTTGGCCGCTGCAGGCTTAGTTCTATTAATGACTCCCGGATTGTCATTTTTCTATGGCGGAATGGTGGGTAAGAAGAATGTAATTTCCACCATGCTGCAGAGTTTTATTGCCTTAGGTGTGATTTCAATTTTATGGGTTATCGTTGGTTTTTCATTATCTTTTGGAGATTCTATAGGTTTTACGGTTGATGGTGAACATTACGGAATCATAGGAAATCCGCTGAGCTACCCGTTTTTTAGCCGGGTAAGTGTTTTACCTCACAAAACAATGGCTTCTACCATTCCTTTTATTCTTTTTGCTCTGTTTCAGATGAAATTTGCCGTTATCACTCCTGCGCTTATTACAGGATCTTTTGCAGAAAGGGTTCGTTTTATCTCTTACCTTTTATTTATGGTGCTTTTCAGCATTTTTATTTATACGCCTCTTTGTCATATGGTTTGGCATCCGGACGGACTTTTAAATAAATATTTCGGGGTTAAAGATTTCGCTGGCGGAACGGTCGTTCACATGAGTGCCGGTTTTGCTGCTTTGGCGGGAGCTATTACCTTGGGAAACAGGAAGAATCCTCACCACAAACCTTCCAATATCCCTTTTGTTTTATTGGGAACAGGAATGCTCTGGTTTGGTTGGTTCGGATTCAATGCGGGTTCGGCTTTAAGTGCAAATGCTACGGCAGCTACAGCATTCGGGACAACCACTATTGCTTCTGCTTCTGCCATGATGACGTGGATATTTTTCGACAGAATTAATAAAAGAAAAATTTCGGCTTTAGGAGCCTGTATTGGAGCAGTGGTGGGATTAGTGGCCATTACTCCGGGATGTGGCTTTGTTTCGGTTTCAGAAAGTCTTTTTATCGGATTTATTTCTGCAATCGTTTCAAATCTGATGCTCAACTGGAAAGCTTTGCAGAAAATTGACGATACTCTCGATGTTTTTGCCTGCCATGGAGTTGGTGGAATTATGGGAATGATTCTCACAGCCGTTTTTGCTCATGGTGAAAATGCAAGCCTTCTTCACGGTGGTTGGGGAGTATTTTCTCATCATATTATGGCTTTGGTTTTAGTTTCCTTATTTGCATTTTTCGGTTCTTTAGCTTTATATAAAATTACAGATAGTATCATTACATTAAGAGTTTCTGAAGAATCTGAGAATATAGGATTAGACCTTTCTCAGCATGGGGAAGAGATCCATTGGTGATACTTGTATTAATACTTAATGATTTATTAATTATAAATTAAAATTAGTCTACACTACACGAATATTGATGATTTTTATTTGATTTATGGCGTATCTTTGTCTTTAGGAAAATGATGAATTATTCATATGGAATCAATATCGGTTTTTGAGATTATAAAAGTAGGAATAGGCCCGTCCAGTTCGCACACGATGGGACCTTGGAATGCGGCTTCTGCATTTATCAGAATTATAAAAAGAGAAAGATCAATCGCTGAGGTGAAAGAAGTTTTTCTTGAATTTTTCGGTTCTTTGGCTAAAACGGGAATCGGGCACGGAACCGATATTGCAGGAATGCTGGGATTGAATGGTGAAGATTTTAAAACCATCGATACTACAAAAATTGATGAAAAAATAGAGAAAATTAAAAGTACCCAAACCCTTAATCTGGCTGGTGAAAAAGAGATTCCATTTGTTTACGGCCATCATTTAATCTTAAATATGCAAAAATCTCTTGATTTCCATCCGAACGGAATGATTTTCAAGGCAATTTTTGAAGACGGCACCGAGCTTGTTCAGGATTTTTATTCTGTGGGTGGAGGTTTTATTGCAAGCCAGGAAAAAAACTCTATACAAAAACAATGTGTCCGTACATTATATCCTTGCCACAAGGCTTCCGATATTGCAAAATACTGCGAGAAGCTAGGGTTGGATAAGGTTTCAGATTTAATTTTAATTAACGAAGAAAGCTGGAGACCACAGGAAGAAACCAGACAGGAAGCACTTTATATCTGGCAACAAATCAAGGAATGTATTTATAAAGGCGTCAACAAAGAAGGAATTCTTCCCGGCGGGTTGAACGTTTCCCGAAGAGCAGCGGGAATCAACAGGAAATTATTAGGCGACAAAATCTATAAAAATAAAGATGAATGGTTTCAGCAGGTAGTTGATGCCGAAGAAAATTTCACCAATATCAATAAATGGATTTCATGTTTTGCATTGGCAGTGAATGAAGAAAATGCAAGCTTCGGAAGAATCATTACGGCCCCTACGAACGGTGCAAGTGGTGTAATTCCGGCCGTTTTGATGTATTCTCAAGCCTTTACAGATCGTATCAGTGATGATGATATTGTAAGATTTATATTAGTTGCCGGAGAGATCGGAACTTTATTCAAGAAAAATGCTACTATTTCAGCTGCGATGGGCGGATGTCAGGCGGAAGTAGGAGTTTCCTCGGCAATGGCTGCAGCCGGTCTTACCGAAATTCTTGGTGGGAGTGTCGGTCAGGTTTTAATGGCTGCCGAAATCGCGATGGAACATCACTTAGGCCTTACCTGCGACCCGATCAAAGGTCTGGTTCAAATTCCTTGTATTGAAAGAAATACGATGGGCGCTATAAAAGCCATCACTGCAGCAAATATTGCTTTGGAAAGTGATCCTGCAAAAGCAAAAGTAAGCTTAGACCAGGTAATTCAAACAATGTGGGAAACCGCACTTTCTATGAGCGACCGTTTCAAAGAAACCTCCGAAGGCGGACTGGCAATTGCCGTGAACGTTCCGGAATGTTAATATTACATCATAAACGACCTAGGAAGCTGAAGTGTTAAGAAAATTAAAAATTAATCCGTTAAAAATTCCCACTGTTCGAAGCGCGACCAGAATTTTGAACCGAAGAACAAATCTAGTTATCGCGCAAGTTTTGGGGATTTTAGGATTAACTTTTAATTTTTAGCGGAAGCTTCCAGTCTTGAACTTTTGTTTCTTTTGTTTCAAGACAAAAGAAATTTATTTAAATTAATAGCTTAGATTCTTTCAGAATGACAAGCGTGATAATTAAACTAAAACAAAAGAAATTACTTTTTATCAAGAATCCCCCTTATTTTATTAGCATTCAAAATCAACTCTTCTAAATATTCAAAATTTTCCTTTTCCAAAGCAGCTTTGAATTTTTTGAGCTGAAAAATATGTTCATTCAAAACATCCAGAACGTTTTCTTTATTTTGTTTAAAAATGGGAACCCACATTTCAGGATGAGATTTTGCAAGACGAACTGTGCTCGAAAACCCCGAACTCGCCAGCTGAAAAATCGTTTCTTCTTCACGTTCTTTTTCTAAAACAGTGTTGGCCAAAGCATAAGAAGTAATGTGTGAGATATGTGAAATATAAGCTGTATGAACATCGTGATCTTCAGCATTCATATAGATCAGATGCATGTCGAGGGCTTCTACAATTTTCTCTACTAAATTCAAGGCATCCTTATCAGATTCTTCCTTATTGCAGATAACGCCCGCTTTTCCTGAAAAACTATCCGGAATAGCTGATTTTGGACCACTATTTTCCGTTCCCCACATTGGGTGGAAGGCTACAAATCTAGATCTTTTCGGATGACTTTTTACGGCATTTACAATTCCTGCTTTTGTTGATCCTGCGTCCATTACCGTTTGATGTTCCGAAATTAGATCTAAAACGCTAGGCAGCAATTTTCTCGCCGCATCTACAGGAATTGCCAGAATCACCAGATCAGAATTTTTAATTCCGTATTCCAGATCTACTTTTGCATCAATTATCTTTAAGTTTAGTGCTTCGTTGAGGTGTTCATTATTATTGTCGATTCCATAAATAAAATCAACGATACCTTTCTGTTTCAGTTTTAAAGCAATTGAACCTCCAATCAATCCTACACCAATAATACTTATTTTCATCTTTTAAATTTAAAATAAAAAACCCCGCCCAAGGACGAGGTTATGTTATATATAATAAGAAATCCTTATCCCAAATTTGAGTTAAAAATTCCATAATAATATGTTCCGTTGTTTGTAATCACAGCACGAAGATAGATAATTTTTTTTAATCAAGATTAAAAAAGTGAATTTTGCTTTGCAGTCAATTAATTTCATTGTGAATTTAAAAAAAAAATGACCATTGACTTCGCGGAGCAAAATTAACTATTTGCCATTTTATGGATTACTGATAATCAAAGTTGATGGAATATCCGATAACCAGAGACTTTTCGTATCGATCAGGTTTTTCCAGCTTTTACTGCTGATCAGCATTAAATCTTGTGAGGTCAAAAATTCCTTTTCGATCTTTTTTTCGTTATATAAAGTGATGTGATTGGGCGCAACCTGTTCGATGCTTCGGATGAGTTCTTTCACTTCAATATTATTCCTGATCTGTCCCGCAACGTCCAGAATAATAATTTGGGAATTGTTGTTGTTGATCAGCCTTTTCGCATATTCAAGTAAATAAAAATCACTTAAATTAAATATAGGAACAAAAACACTGTCTGCGGAAGTGAAGCCTTTTTCCACCAAAACTCCCACAGGAATTGTTGCCCTATCCAAAACCTGAAATGTAAGGTCATCAAAAGCAGAATTATTGAAAATATTACCTTTTCCTTTTACTGTGTTTAATAATTTTTCGGGATTAATGATTTTTGTAGTAAAACCTAAAAGTCTGCCCAACAAACTTCCTTCATACATCGATTTTCCAAGCATAACGAGCAGAAGATCATAATTTCCTTTATTGGTAATATTGGTAAGGTCGTTTTCCACGTCCGTAGAAGCCTTGAAAAGAGTAGTGATCTCCAATTTAAGTTCGTGCGAAGTTTCAACCACATTTTTAAACTGTTCTTTTTCAAAATTTTCTATATCGAAAGCGTGAAGCTCATCAACAGGAGCAATATTCATGGCGGTCACACTTTTGTTGCCGTTCATTTTATGGGTGAGATTATCGGCGAGCTTCAAGAGGATGCTTCCTGATTTCGCGGTTTCAAATGATAAAAGAACTCTGTATTTCGCATCGTGATCTTCCTGATCTTCCTCCAGCATTGATTTTTTACCTTTAAACAGATAATTGATAAGATCAAGACAAGGACCCGTCATAAAAGTTGTAAATAACGCCATGATCACAAGCATCGCAAACAATTCCGGACCTAAAACCCCGAGATCATATCCGATATTAAGAACGATAAGC
>Ga0307412_10000241_pt1 | contig 35462 bp, 33 predicted proteins | sample DK1Cmetagenome_3_FD_203823 | JGI IMG/M metagenome (GOLD analysis project Ga0307412, IMG submission 203823) | Maize rhizosphere microbial communities from greenhouse at UC Davis, California, United States - DK15-C-1 | ecosystem: Host-associated > Plants > Roots > Rhizosphere > Soil | place: USA...
AGGTCCTTGTCTCTGTGCAGCAAGGTACTGTTTTACTTCTAAGTAAACCGCGTGCTTGTTTGGCTCAATTCCGAATACTGATTCGTCTAGAGTTACTTTTTTTCCGGTCTCCTTTCCTGATGTATTTAATACTACTAGTTCCATTTTCTGATAATTACATAAGAATTTTTAGCTCCCGGAACAGCACCTTTTACTACTAAAAGATTTTGTTCTTGATCCACTTTTAATACCTGAAGGTTTTGAACAGTTACCTGCTTACCTCCCATTCTTCCAGCCATTCTCATCCCTTTGAATACTCTTGAAGGGTCTGATCCAGCACCGATAGAACCTGGAGCTCTAAGTCTGTTGTGCTGTCCATGAGTTGCCTGCATTACACCTCCAAAGCCATGTCTTTTCACAACACCTTGGAAACCTTTACCTTTTGAAGTTCCTGTTACGTCAACGAATTCACCTTCAGCGAATAGATCAACTTTTACTTCTTCTCCTACTTTTACTTCATCAACGAATTCTCTGTAGAATTCTACCAATTTAGCTTTAGGAGCAGAACCAGCCTTTTTAAAATGGCCAGCTAACGCTTTACCAACGTTCTTCTCACTCTTGTCATCGAAACCCAATTGAACTGACTTGTAGCCGTCCTTTTCTATGGTTCTGACCTGTAAAACCGAGCACGGACCAGCTTGAATAACTGTACAAGGAATGTTTTTTCCTTCTTCGTTAAACAAAGACGTCATACCGATTTTTTTACCAATAATACCTGACATTGTTTATATTATAATAAAATTTATCCTTATTAATTCCCACTTTTTAGGAGGCTTGGAGTAATTTCTACTTTTGATATAGGCATACTACACCCCTAAAATGAGTGTGCAAATTTATGAATATTTTTAGAACTGACAAATATTTACAGCAAAATATTTTGATTTTTAATCAATTAGATAATTTTAGGAAAATTCAAGTAGAATTTCCGGGAAAATATTTTTGAATTGTAAAAAATTTAAAAATGAATTGACATTTATTTAATAATCACACTCACTCCTATCTCCTCAAGTTTATTCTTGTCCTCTTCCAGAATATCCTTATCCGTGATCAGATAATCAATTTTGTCCAGAGCAGCGATCTTTCCGAAACCTTTTTTATTTAATTTGGAAGAATCAGCAAGAATAACAACCTTATCGGAACATTCAATCATAAGCTGATTCAGGTGAGCTTCCGCAGCATTGGAAGTACTAATCCCGAAATCCATATCAATTCCGTCCACACCCAGAAATAATTTATTACAAGAAAACTGTTTTAAGATCGTTTCAGAAATAGAACCCACAATTGAAGTGGAACTTTTTCTCACCTCACCTCCAAGCTGTATTATATTAATATTAGGGTTATTGCAAAGCTCGATCGCAACACGCAAAGAAGACGTAAGAACTGTTAACGGCCCGAAATTCACCAACATTCTGGCAAGATAATGCATCGTTGTTCCCGAGGCAAGGATAACACAATCATTCTCCTGAATCAATGACAAAGCTGCTTTTGCAATACTCTGCTTCGCTTCTACATTAATATTTTCCTTTTCATCAACATTTTTTTCATACGCGTATCTTACATGCTTACTCGCGCCTCCATGATTCCGGAAAAGCAATCCTAAACTTTCGAGATAATTCAAATCCTTTCGGATCGTAACCGACGAAACGTTAAATTTTTCACACAAATCCTGAACAAGCACATAATCCTTTTCATCCAATTCCTTCAATATATCGTTATGTCTTGACAGTAATTTTTCCATGTTGTTAATTTCATCAAAAATAACATTTTTATTTTGATTCGAAAAATTTCATTTATTTTCTTTTTGGTTTCGTTTTTAATTTATATATTTGAAAACGAAACATAACGAAATATTATGAAACGAAATGAAGAGCTCAGCAAAATAACCACTGTAAAAGAATGGGACATTATTGTCATCGGTGGTGGAGCGAGTGGTTTAGGTTCGGCATTAGACGCAGTAAGCAGGGGATTCAAAACATTGTTGCTGGAATCTCATGATTTCGCCAAAGGAACCTCAAGCAGAAGTACAAAACTGGTACATGGCGGGGTAAGATATCTTGCCCAAGGCGATATAGGATTGGTAAAAGAAGCTTTAAAAGAAAGGGGGTTATTGGCAAAAAATGCAGCGCATGTTGTGAAGAATCAGTCTTTTATCATTCCGAATTATACTTGGTGGGGAGGAATTTATTATAAAATAGGACTTTCGGTATATGATTTTCTTGCAGGAAAATTAAGTTTAGGCAAAACGAAATACATCAGTAAATCCAAAACCGTTGAAAAACTTCCGACAATTGAACAAAAAAGTTTAGTAAGCGGGGTTGTTTATCAGGACGGGCAGTTTGATGATGCGCGATTGGCTATTAATCTTGCTCAAACCATTATTGAAAAAGGAGGAAGCGCCATTAATTATGTTAAAGTTATTAATTTAATTAAAAATGATTCCAATAAAGTGAAAGGTGTAGTTGTAGAAGATCAATTCACGAAACAACAATATAATATCAATGCGAAAGTTGTCATCAACGCAACCGGAGTTTTTACGAACGATATATTAAATATGAATAATCCGAAACACGGAAAATTTGTTGTTCCAAGCCAGGGAATTCATTTGGTTTTGGATAAATCTTTCTTAAAAAGCGATGATGCGATCATGATTCCGAAAACTTCAGACGGAAGAGTTCTGTTTGTCGTTCCGTGGCATGACAGGGCTTTGGTAGGCACAACCGATACCTTATTGGAAAACGAAAGTTTTGAACCCCGTGCTTTGGAAGAAGAAATCGATTTCGTTTTAAATACAGCACGACAATATTTAGCCAAAAAACCGACCCGCGAAGATGTAAAATCAGTTTTCGCAGGACTCAGGCCTTTAGCAGCACCAAAAGACGGGAGCAAAAACACAAAAGAAGTTTCAAGAAGTCATAAAGTAGTAACCTCAGAAACGGGATTAATCTCAATCATCGGCGGAAAATGGACAACCTACCGGAAAATGGCCGAAGACACCATCAATGAAGCCATGAAAGTACACCGGCTGGGAAATACTACTTCCAAAACACAGAACCTGTCCATTCACGGGAATATTAAGCCGGAACAGGTTGACAGAAGCAGTCATCTATACGTCTACGGCTCTGATATTGACAAAATAAAAGCATTGCAGAAAAGCAGCCCCGAATATTCAGAGAAAATTCATTCTGACCATCCTTTTACAGTAGCAGAAATTATTTGGGCTGTTCAAAATGAAATGGCAGAAACTATAGAAGATATTTTAGCAAGAAGAGTACGTCTATTATTTTTGGATGCAAGAGCTGCAATAGACAGCGCACACAAAATTGCATCAATCATTGCAACAGAAAACGGACATTCAGCGGAATGGGCCAATTCGCAGGAAAAAGAATTTATCGAACTAGCAAATGGATATTTACTGACGCCTTCTTCACCAAAATCAATTAATCTTAATTAATATTAAACAATGAGTGAAAAGCTGATTCTCGCTCTGGATCAAGGTACAACCTCGTCAAGAGCCATCTTATTCAACCGCAACGGAGAAATTGAATATGTCTCCCAGAAACCTTTTGAACAGATCTACCCTACTCCGGGCTGGGTAGAGCATGATCCTAATGAAATATGGTCCTCACAGATTTCCGTAGCTGCAGAAGTAATTGCTAAAGCAGGAATCTCAGGAAGGGAAATTGCCGCCATAGGAATTACCAACCAACGTGAGACTACCGTAGTTTGGGACAGAGAAACAGGAGAACCTGTTTATAACGCCATCGTATGGCAGGACAGAAGAACATCAAAATACTGTGATGAATTAAAATCACAAGGTCACGCTGAAACGATTAAGGAAAAGACAGGGCTTGTTTTGGATGCTTATTTTTCCGCAACAAAGCTGAAATGGATTCTTGATAACGTAGACGGCGCAAGAGAAAAAGCTGAAGCCGGGAAATTGTGTTTCGGAACGGTGGATACATGGCTTGTTTGGAAACTGACACGAGGAAAAATGTTCATCACCGATGTTTCGAATGCAAGCAGAACAATGCTCTTAAATATTCACACATTAGAGTGGGATGAGGAATTATTGAAATTATTTAATATTCCAAGAGCTGTTCTTCCAGAAGTAAAACAAAGCAGTGAGATCTACGGGGAAACTTCCACTACCCTTTTCTCAACAAAAATCCCGATTTCCGGAATTGCAGGAGATCAGCAGGCGGCATTATTCGGGCAGATGTGTACAACGCCGGGAATGGTAAAAAACACCTACGGAACCGGATGCTTCTTATTAATGAATACAGGAAAAGAAGCTGTTTCATCAAAAAATAACCTGTTGACAACCGTTGCTTGGAAAATAAATGGTGAAGTGAATTACGCTTTGGAAGGAAGTGTATTCGTTGGAGGTGCTGCTATTCAGTGGTTGAGAGATGGTCTTAAATTAATTAATACTGCAGAAGAAATTAACACTTTGGCTCAAACTGTAGAAGATAATGGTGGTGTTTATTTTGTTCCTGCACTTACGGGTTTAGGTGCTCCTTATTGGGATCAGTACGCCCGCGGAACTATCGTTGGGGTAACCCGTGGAACGACAAACGGGCATATTGCCAGAGCCACTTTGGAAGGAATTGCTTTTCAGGTGTATGATATTGTAAAAGCAATGGAAGCCGATTCCGGAAAAAACAGCCCGGAACTTAGAGTAGATGGTGGAGCTTCTGCAAGTGATTTGCTCATGCAGATTCAGTCGGATTTATTTGGATTTAAAATTACAAGGCCAAAAACGCTTGAAACAACAGCTTTAGGGGCGGCATATCTTGCAGGTCTTGCGGTGGGCTATTGGAAAAATATTGATGAAATCCAGTCTCAATGGATTATTGATAAAGATTTCCATCCAAAAATGGAAAAAGAGAAAGTTGAAAAAATGGTAAATACCTGGAACAAAGCCGTTCAGCGTTCTCAAAACTGGATCGAAGATTAATACCTAAACGTAAAAACACATATAATATGACTCCATTTATAGCAGAAGTGATTGGAACAATGCTTCTTATACTATTAGGAAACGGCGTGGTAGCCAACGTCGTTTTAAAAGATACAAAAGGTAACAACTCCGGATGGATTGTGATTACCACAGCCTGGGCACTTGCCGTTTTCGTTGGCGTTACGGTTGCAGGACCAATTAGCGGGGCGCACCTAAATCCGGCAGTAACATTAGGATTGGCTATTGCAGGAAAATTCTCCTGGGACTTGGTTCCTACTTACATTGCAGCACAGATGATCGGGGCGATGCTCGGAGCTTTCCTTGTTTGGTTATTTAACAAAGATCATTTTGCCATTACAGAAGATGAAGGCGCAAAACTGGCTTGTTTCAGTACAGGTCCGGCGATCAGAAAGCCACTTTCCAATCTTATTAGTGAAACAATCGGGACTTTCGTTCTTGTATTTGTCATTTTTCATTTTGCAGATCCAAGTATTAATTTAAATAATGATCCAACTGCAAAAATAGGATTGGGAACAGTGGGCGCGTTACCCGTGACTTTACTGGTTTGGGCCATTGGTTTGTCATTAGGAGGAACAACAGGTTATGCCATCAATCCGGCCCGTGATCTGGGACCTAGAATCATGCATGCAATTCTTCCGGTAAAGGGAAACAGTGACTGGAGCTATGCTTGGATTCCCGTTATAGGACCGATTTTAGGAGCAGCCATCGCAGCAATATTACACGGAATACTCAGTTAACCACAGAACAAAGTTCACAATGAAAAAATTATTAATTATTTGCCTGGTTTCACTAGGCACAGGGAGTCTTTTTGCCCAGGAAAACACAGAAAAACAGGAAGAAAGCAGACTGGATTTTACCGCAAATATTCAGAACAATCACCTTTGGAGAGGATTAATTATAACCGACAAACCGGTTGTGATGGGACATCTTTCCTACGCTTTGGATAAAGACAAAAAATGGAAAGCCGGAATCTGGGGAGCTTCTTCGCTCACGGACGACAAGGATGGAACTCATTATAAAGAGATCAATTATTATGTTCAATATTCGGACGGACGTTTTTATATTGGTTTATGGGATCTTTTTAATTCAAGAAATATTAATACTGAAAAGGCTTCAGACGATATTTTCAATTATTCTAACAGGAAAACGGCGCACATTATTGATTTAAGGACAAATTATACCTTCGGCCCTTCTTTCCCGATCAATATTGAGGCAGACATTATGCTTTACGGCGGTGCTAATGCCGGTGAAGTTGTTTTGGAGGAAGACGGAAGCTATAAAAAGAATAAATATTCAACCTATATCCAGGCAAGCTACCCCGTCATTAAAGATAAAAAAGTAAATCTTGATGCTTTTGTGGGAGCCGGTTTTGCTTTGAATGATGCCGTTTCGCTGTACGGAAACGGTAAGAAAGGTTTTCAAGTAGTGAATATCGGATTGAAAGCCAGCAAAACAGTGAAAATTACAGAACATTACAGTTTACCGGTTGCCATGACAGCGATGTGGAATCCTGCACACAAATATGCGAGGATCCAGCTTGCAGCTACCGTATTTTAAAAATATTTAATATTTTTTTTAAGCCATTCTGTTTCGGGATGGCTTTTTTATTATTAAAACTCATCAATAAACAATCATCGTAATTTTACGGTTTAATGTTCGATAAGAAATCTTTATTTTTGAGTAAATTTAGAATATGAAAAAAATCTTCACCTTATTTATTTTATGCGTTTGTATGCTTTCATTCGCACAGTCAAAAGCACCATTCACCGGAAAAAAAAGCTTCAACATTGAACAGGGAGCAAGCGGATCAGGAACTCCGTCTTATTATTTGGATGTGAAAAATAATAATGACGTCCATTTTGGTTTTATACAGATCAATCAGGCAGACGGAACGGAAACAAAAGAAGAAATTAATGCCGGAAAATACAATCCTAATGTCATGAAAGTTCATTTTAAAACATATAATGAAACTTTTTACGTAAAATTTGATAAAGAGAAAATTTACCTTACCGACGAAAAAGGAAAAATAAAAAAATCAGATGACTGCTGCCCTGTTTCTGAAATGGCTGAGCTGAACTGCAGTTGTGAAAGCATATTATACAAATAATGAAGCTTTTGCGATATTTTTTCCTCTTTACTTTTCTGGTATCATGCAGCCCGAAAAAGAATCATCCATACACATTTTATTATTGGAAGACGAAGCTTTCCTTACATCCTGAAGAAAAGCAAACATTGGATAAGGCTACCGTTCCTTATTTATATGCCCGATTTTTTGATGTCGATAGGATTAATGGAAAATTTCAACCGGTCGGAGTGATTACAAAAGACAAAAGTTTTGAAACCGATAAGCAAATAGTTCCGACGATTTTTATTACCAACCGTACTTTTCTTTATATTAAAGATGAAGAAACCAGTTTTCTTGCGAAAAGCATTATTGATTTAATTCAAAAAAAAGCTTCAGAATACAATTTAAAAATCAACAACGAAATCCAAATCGACTGCGACTGGACAGTCGGAACAAAAGATGATTATTTTAAATTTTTAAAAGAGTTAAAAAGGATTTCAGGGAAAGAAATCACCTGTACACTTCGGCTTCACCAGGTAAAAGATAAAAGCCAGACGGGAATTCCGCCCGTGGAGAAAGTGTATCTGATGTGCTACTCCACTTCGTCACCATTGGAAAATTCAGGCAAAAATTCAATTCTTGATGTGAATATTCTGAAAAGCTACCTTTCTAAAATTGATGAATATCCCATAAAAAAAATTGAAGTTGCCCTTCCCATTTACTCTTGGGGAATTGTCACGAATTATCTTGGAAAACATAAATTAATTAATGCTTTATCTAAAAATGATTTCCAAAATTCAAACTTTAAAATGATCTCCGAAAATGAAATTGAGATCAAAAAAGATGGATTTTACTTCGGTACTTATTTAAATAAAGGCTTTAGAATTAAGGTCGAGGAAATTTCAGATCAGCAGTTGGAAGAAGTTGTTGATTTTCTGGAGAAAAAAATACCGCATTTCAACATTATTTATTACCAATTAGATAGTAAATTTGTTACTGGGCAGAATTTCAATCTATACTAATTCAACCAAAATTATAAAAAACTAATATGAAAAAATACTTCCTTTCACTCGCTGTTGTATCGCTTTTCTATACAAATTCCGATGCATGTGCCTGGTCCGATCCGGATTATGAATACTTTAATTTGTTTACCCAAAGTATCATCAAGGATAAATCTTATCTGCCGTTTCTTCACAGCTACTCGACGAGATTTTATACGGATTATAAGCCTAATCAGATTCCGGATGAAAATATCGATGCCTGGAAAAAATTCTTTAATAATCAGTTGACCTATGCGGAAACCGATTATCTGGTGAATAAAATGAATATTAATGATCTTAATGCATTGAAAAAAGGAAATCCTACAAATCAGTTATTGACAAAACTGGGAACAGGTTTCTACCAAAAATATCGCGAAGGAATTGATTACTTAATTGAGGCGAAATATCTGGAACCTTACATGAGAATCAATTATGTTGAAAGCCCAAATTCATTTTATTACGGTGAAAGCCAAAGTGAAAAAAATGCTACCAATCTCGATTATAACAAAACAATTTCCGCATTAACATCTTTATACAATGCGGCAAAAAATCCGGAAATAAAGCAACGTTACGGTTATCAGCTTGTCCGTTTCAATCATTATACAAGAAATTATGATGCAGCAGTTCAAGCTTTTAAAACTTATGTTGAGCCCATCAGATCAAAGGGTGCGCCTTATATCATGGCACTTGACCAACTTGCCGGAGCACAAAGAGGCTTGGGAATGAACAGCGAAGCCAACTGGAACTTTTTCCAGGTTTTTAAAGACAGCAGAAGCCGTAAAGAATCTGCTTTTGTTTCAATGAAGCTTTCGGATACCGCTTCTTTTAATAATATTTTAAAGAGAGCCGGGACAAATGATGAAAAAAATATGGCTTATTTCCTTTTAGGCTATGAAGATTTCAACAATCCGATTCCGGTGATGGAAAAAATGTTTGAAATTAATCCAGATTCGGAAATTCTTAAAGTGATGGCTGTAAGAAGTATTAATGAACTGGAAAGAAATTATCTCCCTATTTATTATTACAATTCAAATGATGATAATTCAACGGTACAGACGACAAACAACCTAAATAAAACGGCTGATCAAACCAAAACTGAAGCCCCAGAAACAAAAAAAGAAGAGCTCTCTTTCTGGCAAAAAATTGTACGGTTTTTCAAAAACCTCTTCAGTAGTTCAAAAGAGAAAAATTCTACTGAATCTAAAGCCGATCAAAACGATGATGAACTGTTGAATAATCCGGACAGAATCCCGGTTTTCACCAAAAATAATTATTGGTATGATGAAAAGTCCAAAGATTTTCTAGATGAGCTTGAAAAATTCACCGATAAGACAAAAGAAAAATCTAAAGACGAATATTGGCAGATTGCAGATGCTTATTTAAAGTTTCTGAAAAAAGATTATAAAGCAAGTACGGAAATTCTAAATGATATAAAAACTACCAATCCTGAATATCTGGAAGAAATCAAAAGAATGAAAGTCTTGAATGATATTGTTTCCCAACCGAAAATTGACGCGGATTATGAAGATCATTTAATGAAAGATTATGCCGAATATTTCACCGAAAAAGAAGCTACAAAAGACAGTACGGAAACTACGGATTATTATGGCGAAGTTCCGTCGACTAAAGATTTTTTGAAAGATGTTCTAGCCAATCGCTACTTTCTTCAAGGTGAAGACGGAAAATCTTTTTTAATGAATAATAAGCTTTCTGATCTTCAGTACAACCCGAACTCAAATTTGGTAAAAAGTGTGGAAGATTTTTACAGAAAACCGAATAAAACTCAGTTTGAACAACAGATTATTGCTAAAAATATTAATGATGTAGGAAATATCGATGCTTTCTTTGCAGTGATTTATGGTGACCGCGCCATGAGACAGGCGGATTTTGAAAAGGCAAAATCTTATTATCAAAAGGCTCACGGTTTCACAGGGATTCCTAGATCTGAGTGGAATTATGATGCGAAAAAAGCTACGCCTCTTCAATATGCTGCTAATATTTATAATGGCTTCAACAATATTTCTGATCTGGTTTTCGGGCATAATGCATGGGAAAGCTATCAAAGTGCACCTGATGAAAGTATGGAAAAAGAAGATTACTTGCAATTTCCATTTATCAAACCAACAATGAATAAACTTGAACTGGCAGATGCTTTGGTACAACTTAAACAAATCGGAAATGGGAAAGATGAAAAATCTGCAAAGGCGAATCAGTTAATCGGAAACCTACTTTATAATACTTCTATCTTAGGATATTATCGGGAATTGTTTGTGATGGATATTGATAACTCCAACGGTGGAAAATATGATTTCTGGAATACAGACCGCAAAAATCCTTATCAATATTACTATAAAAACTTCCTGGATAGATCTTATATTGAGCCTGATAATTTTGATCTTGCTATCAATTATTATAAAAAAGCATTAGACAATTCATCCAATAAAGAACAAAAAGCTAGAGTCCTTTTCCAGATGGCCAGTGCAGAACAGGGAAAATATTATCAGTATGAAGCAAAAAATCCTTCCAAGATTGATTATTCCGATCCGAAATGGAGTGAAAAAAGTGATGCTTATCAAAAACAATTGGATCAAATTAAAAATCAGAAATACAGAACGTATTTTGCGATGCTGAAGACACAATATGCAGATACTGAAACCGCGAAAAACCTGATGGGAAGCTGTTCGTATTTTGGATATTTTATGAAATAAGTTAAATAAAAAGGAATCAATTATGATTCCTTTTTTTGTTGTTTTTCAAGCCATTCTTCGTGTTTTTTTCTGAACACTTCATTTTTATAATCTTGATTTCTATGAGCCGCATCTATTGAATGTGAGCTATGGATATCATCATCTTCTTCGGCGAAATCGGAAAGTTTTTCATAATAATTATGAAGCTGATCGAGTTCTTTTTCTGTTAAATCTTCTATATCTACAATCCTGTTGCTGGCTTTTTCATTGGCAGCGAGCAATTCATTAAGCTTTATCTGGATTGCTTTTGAGTCTTTATTTTGAGCCTTCTGAATCAGAAAAACCATCAAAAAGGTAATAATAGTGGTTCCTGTATTGATAACAAGCTGCCATGTCTCTGAATAATTAAAAAACGGACCTGAAATAGCCCAAATAATAACAATAGTAGTGGCGCCAATAAAAGCGTATGGACTTCCTGTAAATTTTGTTGCCCAATCTGAAAATTTTTCAAAAATACTCTTCTTGTGTGAATTTGCCATTTTAATCAATTTGGTTAAAAACATGCAAAAACTCCGCCGAAATAGCAAAGTTTGATTAGGCTAATTAGTTAATATTTTACAGCTTTGTTGAGCTCTATCGGATTGTTTGTTTTTCTGAACATTTCCTGCAGTTTTTTACTAAGATCATTAAATTGTTCGATATTAGTAATCTTGGTTCCCATGACAAACATTTGTCCCTGCATATTCTCTTTGAAATTATTTCTCATATTTGCTAAAGGATCATTAAAAAATTCTTTCTTTTTCTTTTCCCTGATTTTCTCAGAAATCACTAAAGGTTTTCTTCCATAGAAAGTTTCAACAATTCCTGTGGTGTCATACGTTTCTTTTAGCTTATTGTTTTTAACCAAAGTAAAAATGAAATTTGATTTTGTATCCCGCAATTCGAATATCAAACCTGGCAAGCCGTTGAACTTGTATGGACCTTCCTGAATATTAATTTCTTTATTAAACCAGGCAGTCCAACTTCTTCCGCCGAAATTAGCAGTTGCTTTTTGTAAAGTATTTTCTCCCACTCTTTTCGTTTCACTTAATAAACTCCAATTGATTTTATCTTCGCTTGTGTAAGAGAACATATCAAAATTAATTAATTCATAATTCTGATTTCTGAAGGAATTTCTTTCCCGCTTCACCGTCGGGAAATCACCGCCGTACTGATGCTCATAATTGCCTTTTACCTTGTTAATTGAATCGGATTCCAAATAATAATATTCGTAAAATTTAACATCTTTCGGATTGACATCTAATACAAAATTTAATTTGACGAAATTTGATTGTGTCGAATCTCTTTTAAATTGAAGCTCATAAATAAACCGATTCGTTTGTGCATTAATACACAAATTCATTAATACCATTAATAATAGAATTCTTTTCATAATAATTTTTTCACAAATATATTAAATTAATAGAACCTTGCAATACATAATAGTGTTAAATTTAAAACACAATAATTACTAAATTTTAAAATATATCTCAATTATTTGAATTAAATTTAATCAAACTAAAATCCATAAAACAATTATTATGAAAACAAACAATTCAAATGAGGAATTCTATGCCGGCCTGCAACAGATGCCAAAGCCAAAATACCCTTTTCCGGACTTTATTCATCCCGATTTTCAGCAACTAAGACAAGAATATTATGACTGGATAGACCGGGAATATACTTTCCACAGTCAGAAAGCCCGGGAAAAGCACAAAGAACACAACCTAACTGATATCGCTGCACGTGGCTGTCCGTTCCTGAAAACAATTGATGAACTCCGGCCTTTGGCAAATTATGCCGCAAATGGTGCTATGATGGATGATTATTGGGATCGCTGCACTCACGAAGAAATGACTGAAATAAGCAAACGTATAATTGCACTCCTCACCGGTGAAGATTCAAAAGAACCTATTGACAATGGGATATTCCATCAATTTTGGATATTAAGACAGGACGCCATTAAATGTGGAATGCCTGAATATTTATATCAAAAATATGTCAAGGCAATACAAGATGTTTTTCAAGGCTATTCGGATGAAAAGGTGTATTATAGAACGAATGCTATTCCCACTTTAGCCGTTTATATGCTTATCCGAAACGCTACAAGCGGAGTACATCCTTTTTGCTGGTATGTAGCCATGCAGAAAGATTATCGCCAGTTGCCGGATGATATATTTGATCACCCACACATTTTACGTTTGCATACGATTTGTTCAATATTGATCGGTATTCACAACGATATTATTTCTTTGCCGAAAGAGCTTAGCAGGGAAGAAGATACGATGAACCTTGTTAAAGTATTACAGCAGGAACATAAAATATCAATACAGGAAGCTTATATGATGGCTCTTGATATACATGATAATTACTTAAATGAGTTTCTGGTTTTACAGCAAAATTTACCTCAATTTCAAAAGTGGCAGAGTCTGGCTTATGATTATGTACAGGATCTGGGCATTATGGTAGCCGGCGTTTATGCATGGCATACCAATGACACAACACGTTATGTAAACGGTGGATATGTGGAAGGTGAATATACAAGTAAAGACAATGCTTAAAAGAAAAAGGAATCAATATTGATTCCTTTTTTTCTTAGATATAGCTCATTAATATCCTACATTCATATAAACTTTTCTTCCATTTAAAGGCTGTAATGCTCTGAAGTTTGGATCTGTATAAATTGATTTGTAAGAATTAAACTGATCAGCAGATAACTGTTGCTTGTTTTTAAATACGAACCATGTAACCGGCCCTCCGTTTGTAATAGAAGAGCTTGCCCCAAAGTTCGGAGTTGTAAGTGAACCGTTATAGGTAAAATATTCACGTGCATTATTTGGTAATAATCCCGAAATATCAAACGTTGTGTTTGGAGAATTTATTCCATTACTCGTTGTTGGGGATTGGGCAAATAAGTTTTGAAACAAACTGTTTCCATTACCAAGATCAACCAAAACCCCTAAAACAGCATAAGAATTATCAGTCGCCACATTCACGAAATGAATTTCCATGGTGCTGTATTTTCCGTCAACAGTATGTTCGCTGCTGTAATGGAAATGGAAATTAACCAGATTATATTTTTTTCCTCCTACAGTAATGTAATTATTGAAATTATCAGTTCCATTTACATTTACCCTGAGATTTTCGCCGGCATTATTTTGAACCGAACTTAGAGTAACCGCTCCGTAATGAATTGTTGGATCACTGCTATGAAAAAGAACTGTTTTTGATGGTTCAATATTAATTGGAGTTTGAGCTTCTGCAACTATAGCAGGAATGTTTGAAGTAGAAATTGGTGTACTGATAATGTCTGAAGGATAGGAATTCAGCTCATGCAATCCTTCATTATCGCTTTGGCAGGAAGTCATCAACAAAGTTGGAACCAAACCTAAAATAAAAACAACTTTTCTGACATTGGGTTTCAATTCCAATGGTAAACTTTCTTTTTTTCTCATTTGTATTAATAATGTTTTTAATTATTAATGCAAATTTAGAGATATTTAAAAGTTAACAATCAGTCAATTAATAATTTAATTAAGTTTTAATCAGTATTAAAAACTCATAAAATGGTTAAATATTTAACTTGAATATATTAAAGGAGAAAAAAAATTATTTATAGATTTCAAAGCAAAATTGAGGAAGAAATATTAAGCAAAAAAATCCGTCCCAAAAAGGAACGGATTTATTATAATCATTGCAAAGGATGCAATTATCACACTTTAATTTCCACGTCTACACCGCTTGGTAACTCTAATTTCATTAGAGCATCCACAGTTTTAGAAGAAGAAGAGTAGATATCCATCAATCTCTTGTGAGCAGAAAGTTGGAACTGTTCTCTAGCTTTCTTGTTTACGTGCGGAGATCTCAACACAGTGAAGATTCTCTTATTTGTTGGCAATGGAATTGGTCCGTTTACAACAGCACCAGTAGCCTTTACCGTTTTTACGATTTTCTCTGCAGACTTGTCTACCAAGTTGTAATCGTAAGATTTTAGTTTTATTCTGATTCTTTGTGACATTTCTTTAGTTTAAAAATTAACCTTTTGCTTTAGCAATGATTTCCTCTGCAACGTTCTGCGGAGTCTGCGCGTATTTCTCTAATTCCATAGAAGAAGTAGCTCTTCCTGATGAAAGTGTTCTTAGAGTTGTTACGTATCCAAACATTTCAGAAAGTGGAACTGAACCTTTAATTACTACAGCACCATTTTTCTCTTCCTGACCGCTAATTGTACCTCTTCTTTTGTTAAGGTCACCAATAATGTTACCCATATATTCTTCCGGAGTTACAACTTCCAGTTTCATAATAGGCTCCATAATTACCGGCTTAGCAGCACGTCCCGCTTCTTTAAATCCTAATTTAGCTGCCATTTCAAAAGAAAGTGCATCAGAATCCACTGCGTGGAAAGATCCGTCTTTAAGAACTACTTTAATACCTTCAACTTCGAAACCAGCCAAAGGACCGTTCTTCATTGCAGCTTTAAAGCCTTTTTCAATAGCAGGAACAAATTCTCTAGGAACGTTACCACCTTTGATCTCGTTAATAAATTCTAAACCTATTTTACCTTCGTCAGCTGGTCCTAATTCAAATACGATATCAGCAAATTTACCTTTACCACCAGATTGTTTTTTGTAAACTTCTCTGTGATGAGCAACTTTTGTAAGATTTTCTTTGTATTCTACCTGTGGCTGGCCCTGGTTTACTTCTACTTTGAATTCTCTTCTCATACGATCTACAATGATATCCAAGTGAAGCTCACCCATACCAGAGATAATCGTTTGTCCTGAAGCCTCGTCTGTTCTTACCGTAAATGTTGGATCTTCTTCAGCTAATTTAGCTAGAGCGTTACCCATTTTATCCTGGTCAGCTTTAGTTTTAGGCTCAACAGCGATACCAATTACCGGATCAGGGAAAACCATCGATTCTAGAACGATTGGGTTTTTCTCGTCACACATTGTATCACCGGTTTTGATAGATTTAAATCCTACCGCTGCACCAATATCTCCTGCTTCAATATATTCTACAGGATTTTGCTTGTTAGCGTGCATCTGATAGATTCTTGAGATTCTTTCTTTATCACCTGAACGAGTGTTCAAGATATAAGAACCTGCATCTAATCTTCCAGAGTATGCTCTGAAGAATGCTAATCTTCCTACGAAAGGATCGGTAGCAATCTTAAATGCTAAAGCCGCGAAAGGCTCGTTTACGTCTGGTTTTCTTGTAATTTCAGCATCAGTTCTAGGGTCTGTACCTTTGATATCATCTTTATCCAATGGTGAAGGCAAGTATTTACATACTGCATCCAACATAAACTGTACTCCTTTATTTTTGAATGAAGAACCACAAGTCATTGGGATAATAGATAAATCGATAGTAGCTTTTCTTAGAGCTGCATTGATTTCTTCTTCAGAGATTGAATCCGGATCTTCGAAGAATTTCTCCATCAAAGTCTCGTCGTAGTCAGCAACAGCTTCTACTAATTTCTCTCTGTATTCCAGCACTTCATCTTTCATGTCTTCCGGAATTGGAACTACCTCGAAAGTAGCACCTTGTCCAGCTTCATCCCAGATGATCGCTCTGTTTTTAATTAAGTCTACAACACCTTTGAAATCTTCTTCAGCACCGATTGGTAAAACGATTGGAACTGCGTTTGATCCTAACATTGTCTTAACCTGGTTTACCACGTTAAGGAAGTCAGCACCTTGTCTGTCCATTTTGTTTACGAATCCCATTCTAGCAACTTTGTAGTTGTCTGCAAGTCTCCAGTTTGTTTCAGACTGAGGCTCTACTCCATCTACTGCAGAGAATAAGAATACCAATCCATCCAATACTCTTAAAGATCTGTTTACTTCTACAGTGAAGTCAACGTGTCCCGGTGTATCGATGATGTTGAAGTGGTAAGATTTACTTTCAGGTAAAATTTTACCTTGGTCAGTTGGGAAATTCCAGTTACAAGTAGTTGCAGCAGAAGTAATTGTAATACCTCTTTCTGCTTCCTGCTCCATCCAGTCCATTGTAGAAGCACCATCGTGAACTTCACCAATTTTGTGGTTTACCCCTGTATAGAATAAAATCCTTTCTGTAGTGGTAGTTTTACCGGCATCAATATGCGCGGCAATACCAATATTTCTTGTAAATTTAAGATCTCTACTCATTTCTAATTAGAATTTAAAGTGTGAGAAAGCTTTGTTAGCTTCCGCCATTTTGTGAGTATCACTTTTCTTTTTGTAAGCAGCACCTTCTTCTCTTGAAGCAGCTACAACTTCGTTAGCCAATTTCAAAGCCATAGACTTATCATTTCTAGCTTTAGAATATTTGATTAACCATTTCATTGCCATAGAAATTTTTCTATCAGCTCTGATTGGCATAGGAATCTGGAAGTTAGCTCCACCTACTCTTCTAGAACGTACTTCTACGTGAGGCATAACGTTTGTTAATGCATCTTTCCAGATTTCAAGGGCAGTCTTTTCAGTTTCTCCTTTTTTAGTTTCTACGATATCTAAAGCATCATAGAATATTTTGAATGCGATAGACTTCTTACCGTCTAGCATCAAGTTGTTTACAAATCTAGTTACCAATTGATCATTAAATTTCGGATCTGGTAACAACGGTCTTTTTTTCGCTTTTGTCTTTCTCATTGTTTCTGTACCTTATTTAATGATTATTTTTTCTTTCCTTTTGCTGGTGCAGCTGCAGCCTGACCCGGTTTAGGTCTCTTAGCTCCATACTTCGATCTTCTCTGTGTTCTTCCATTTACACCTGCAGTGTCTAATGCACCTCTTACGATGTGGTAACGTACTCCCGGTAGGTCTTTCACCCTTCCGCCTCTTACCAATACTATCGAGTGCTCTTGAAGATTATGTCCTTCGCCCGGGATGTAGGCGTTAACTTCCTTCCCATTAGAAAGTCTTACCCTTGCAACTTTTCTAAGTGCAGAGTTAGGTTTCTTAGGAGTCGTGGTATATACTCTCGTACATACACCGCGTCTTTGTGGACAAGAATCAAGGGCAGCCGATTTGCTCTTCTTGGCAAGCGTGGCTCTTCCTTTTCTTACTAATTGTTGAATAGTAGGCATTTAATTGCTTTTTATTTTAGGGTGCAAAAATAGCAATATTTTTTTAATTAACAAGCAGTTAAGTAGAAATAATCTTTTTTATTAAAAATTAATTAACAGATACTTACATTATTCAATGATTGTCACCTGTACATTTTTGTTCCAATTGAAATCTTTAATATTTTGTTTAAGCTGCTGAAGATTATTAGTATTAATAGAATAAACAGAAACTTCGTCTTTTGAAACAGTAGTAAGATCATTTATTTTCAAAACGGCCGCTTTTTTCCATGTTTTCGGGACATGTCCCTGAAACCATTCATCATAAATTACCGCTACATCATATTTATTATTAATGGTATACTGAGTCAGAAAATCTTCAAAATGAGCATCAATCGGTTTTTTATTTTCGTTAAAAGGAATCATTTCCTTTGAGCCCAATCCTACGATATCCAACAGGTGAATATCCGTGAAGTAAGTAATTGCACCGATGTCGTTAGCAACAATTTTCGACGTATTATAATAAGTATGTAGAAATTTTGCCGACTGAATTTGTTGTTCATAAATATTTTTCCCGCCGTTTTCCAACATTTTATGGGCAAAAGAAAATTTATAAACCAAAAGAAAAATATTCATCACGATAAGAGCAGGGATTAATTTTTCCTTTTTAATATAATGTTGGAAATCTTCAAATAAATTCTTCACCTTCGGAATTAAAGCCATTGAAAACCCCACCAGAATATAAGCTTCATATCGGAAAGCGCCCTTAAGATCTGCAAACATGGAATGACAGATCATTAATAATGACAGAACAATCAACAGAAAATTATTTTTAATCAATTCCTTAACATTCTTCTTTTTAAAATCTCTTAAAATAAAAATCAGACATAATAGAATAGGAAAAAATCCAATCTTGTAGAAACTTATATTGAATAAAAAATTATCCAAGAGAACCGATTTCAATTGATATGGGAAGTTGGAATCAAAAGTGAATTTCGTTCCCTTCACAACAACAGAATTCGGGAAAAGATACCCGTCCTGCTGATAATTAAAATAGCAGAAAACCACAATCGGGATAAAACCTATCAATAAAATGGCAATCGCCTTCTTCCATTTTTTAATTAAAATAAAAACAAAAGCCAGAATCACAAAATAAAACATACTTTCAAAACGAACCAGTCCCATTAATAATAAAGACAGATAAAATCCCAAAACGGCCGATTTATTTTTAAAATTTGAAAGACAAAAAATATTGACAACAAATAAAAAAACATGAAAAACATGCTCCATTCCCGACAAAACCTGTAAATGCAAAACAGCAAAAAGCACAGTAAAAATAACAGAAAGAACAATATTCTTAATCGTAGTGAAAATTCCGGAAAAATATTTATTCAGAAAGTAAAGGATTCCACCTCCGAAAACAATATTAAAATAAAGCGGCAACTGGTCATTATTCCCGAAAATTTTAATCAGAACACTTAAAAGATAAGTAAATAAAGGCGAAGAAGACGTGGAGGAAAACTTATATTTCGTAATTCCCCAAACATCATGGAATGCAAAATTTTTCGCCATCGCCAAATGAATATAAGCATCATCAATAAAATAAATATAATGCGCATCAGTTTTTTGAAGCACATTAAAATAATATCCAAAACATACAGCAAAGAATATGATAAACGATATCAGAAAACTCCTTAAGCTAAGTTCTGAAGATGGGCCCATATTTTAAATACATTATAAAAATCTCAAAGATAAGTATCATCAATCACGAAACCATATTTTACGCCACAATATTTATTAAATTTGTTAGATAAAAAAATAAACTACTATATAATATGAAAAATGCGAACATTATCGGTCTGAAAGAAGACGATTGCAAAAAAATTGCAGAAAAGCTGAATATCCTTTTGGCAAACTACTCTGTTTTTTATCAAAATACAAGAGGCTCTCACTGGAATATTAAAGGTGATCAGTTCTTTACTCTTCACCCAAAATTTGAGGAACTTTACAACAGTTTAGTTTTAAAAATTGATGAAATTGCGGAAAGAATCCTGACATTAGGAGCAACACCGGCACACAATTATTCTGATTATCTGAAAGTTGCAACCATTAAAGAAAGTCAGGAAGTAAGCGACGGAACAAAAAGCGTGGAAATTATTCTGAACTCATTCAAAGTGGTGATTGACTTACAAAGAGAGCTTTTGGATATTACAGATGCAGCCGGCGACGAAGGTACAAACTCCCAAATGAGCGACTATATCACAGAACAGGAAAAAGAAGTCTGGATGTACAACTCTTATTTAGGAAAGTAAACATAATAAATTTCAACTGAAATTTTAAAAAAATCGCCTTACATTTAGGCGATTTTATTTTTAATTATTAAATTTGCGTATAAATTACACAATTATGCACGACGTACGTTTGAATTCCATTTTAGATAATGATTTCTATAAAATAACCATGCAGAACGCAGTGGTAAAATTGTTCCCAAGCTCTATTGTAAAATACGAATTTATCAACAGAGGAAAGCATCAATTTCCGGAAGGTTTTGACGTTGCTTTAAGAGAAGCGGTAAATAAAATGGCAGAACTTAAATTAACCAAAGAAGAAAAAAAATTCATGGCAAGGACCTGTCCTTACATTGATCTTCCCTATTTGGATTTTCTTGAAGGCTACCATTTTGACCCATCTGAAGTTAAGATCCGCCAAGAGGGAACTGATCTTTCAGTAAGTGTTGAAGGGCTCTGGTACAGGACAATTCTTTGGGAAGTACCATTATTAGCCTTAATCAGTGAACTTCATTATCAAATGAACCACATGGAAAGAGATTCCAACGAAGTTGTGATGAATAAAACAGTCGAAAAAGCGGATTCTTTGGCAAAATTAGGAGTAAATTTCGCAGAATTCGGGACAAGAAGAAGACATTCTTACAAAGTTCAGAGTTTGGTAATGGAAGCTTTGACACAGAAAAAGGATTCAACATTTATTGGAAGTTCAAACGTTCATTTTGCCATGAAGTACGGAGTAAAACCAATCGGAACCCATGCCCACGAATGGTTCATGTTCCACGGTGCAGAATACGGTTTCAAAATGGCCAATGAACTAGCTCTGGAACATTGGGTAGACGTTTACAGAGGCGATTTGGGGGTCGCTCTTTCAGATACTTATACCACGGATGTTTTTTTCCAGCAATTTGATAAAAAATTTGCTAAGCTTTTCGACGGCGTGCGTCACGACAGTGGTGATCCATTGGAATTTGCAGATAAAACCATTGCTCATTACCAAAGACACGGCATCAATCCGTTATTTAAATATATTATTTTTTCCGATGCCTTAAATTTGGAAAAAGTAGAAGAAATCACCAATTACTGCAACGGAAAAATCGGGATTTCCTTCGGAATCGGAACCAATCTTACGAATGACGTCGGCGTAAAACCCATGAATATTGTGATGAAATTAATCGGTGTACAGGCTCCGAACCAGGAATGGATTCCTACTGTAAAACTTTCCGACGAACGCGGAAAATATACCGGAGATCCAAAAATGATCGAACTCGCCAAAGAATTTTTAAGAATAAAAGATTAACAAGATGAAAACGAAAATTATTTTAACATTATCTCTTTTCGCAGCAATTTTTTCATTTGCTCAAAAGACTACAGAAAAACCAACATTCAATCAGAAGCTCGCAACAGAACTGGGAGCCGACAAATACGGAATGAAGCCGTACGTAATTGTAATGCTGACAACAGGCCCGACAAAAGTGGAAGATAAAACAAAAATGGACGAACTGATGAAAGGACATCTAGGAAACATAGGGAAATTAGCCGACGAAGGAAAAATTGTCGTTGCAGGGCCTTTCCTCGAAAAAAATAAAGAAAACTACCGCGGAATGTTCATTTTTAATACAAAGTCAAAAGAGGAAGCTGAGCAATGGGTAAAAACAGATCCTGCAGTTCAGGCCGGGGTTTTTAGTTATGAAATTTTCCCGTGGTATGGTTCGGCGGCATTGCCGATGTATTTGAAGCATCATACGGAAGTTGCGCAAGAAAATCCTTAGAAAATGGGATTTTACAGTAAATTTTCCGAACAGGATTTGATTGAGTCCTACAATAATCAAATTGATTATCAAGGTAAACCAAATAAAGAACTCTTGGACGAAATTTCACAGAGAAGTTCACTGCAAGATTTTCAAGCTAAAATTGAAGATCAGAAGACGCTATTGAATGAACGCAACAGGATTATCCGCGAAGTTCACCAGCATTATATGAATAAATCTTCAAAACAAGAATGTTTTTCACTCTTAAGTTCTGATATACTCTCAAAAGCAGAAATCCAACTGATTGTTAATGAAAAATATGTTCAAATTCATCAAAATGTTGAAAATTTAAAAGTTGATTCAGATACTATATTATATAGTTTTTTAGGAATATTCATCGCCTCAGCGGTGAGTTCTGTTATTTTATTTTTATGTATTTATAAATTCACCTTTTTAGCCGCCCTCCATTTCTATTTACTTATCCCTGCATATATTATTAATTACTTGATCATAAAATCAGTAACTAAAAAAACAAGAGATAATCTGGCAGTTTTTATTGCAACTTTTATAGCAACCGTTTTAAATCTTATCTTTTTTATAATTTTAATAAATTAGAAAACAACCTTAAATATTGACAATTCAAACCTCACAAAATCTGTGAGGTTTTCTTATATTTATCAAAACAAACAACCATGAAAACCATCGAAGAAGTCCTGAAAAAATTAGACGAAATTATTATCTGGACTAAAGAAAATCAAAGTCCGGCCGGATATTTTGCCTGTACTTATAGAATTATGACCGCTCAGGTTTTGAAAGGAATTCAGCAGAAAAAATTTGAGGACAATCCAAGAATGACACAACTTGATATAGCTTTTGCAAACCGTTATCTCGAAGCTTGGGAATCCTATTCTAAAGGTAGAAAATGTACAAACGCATGGTATATCGCCTTCGAGGCTACAAAAAATAAAAATCTTCTGATTTTACAGCATATTTTTTTAGGAATGAATGCTCACATCAATCTCGACTTGGGAATTTCTGCAGCATCCATCATGCCTTATCGGAAGATAAATCCATTAAAAAAAGATTTTGAAAATATTAATAACGTTATTGCATCCATCAACCAGAAAGTTCAGGATTCATTAAATAAAATTTGTTATCCTGTAGATTTAATTGATAAAATTTCCAACGGAAAGGATAATGTTGTTTTAGATTTTGCCATTTCAAAAGCTAGAGAAACTTCCTGGGCTACCGCTGTCATCGCATCGAATACACCGAATTTTTTACGAGAATCCGTCATCGGAATTGTGGATTATGCCGCTGCAAAAGTAGCTACACAAATTTTAAACCCAAAAATTCTTACGCCTGCTTTAACAAAGGAATTGAAAAAATGTGAGAGCAGCAATGTGGTGAAGAATATTGAGATATTATCAAGTACAAAGAGTGTTTGATAAATTAAAGATGCTTCGACCAGTTCAATAAACTTGAGTTCTTAATAAAACAATTTCTTTTCAAGTAAAATTCTACGGTTTCCCGTAAATAAAATCAATTTTTCTTTTTGTAATTTTGAAACATGGAGATGACATATTTAATTATCGGATTTATTGCCGGCGGAATTCTGGGTGCAGTTATTCTATTTTTTGCTTTGAAATCGACGATGGTTTCAAGAAATTCTTATGATGAACTTAATAATTTACACATTAAAAACAATTCAGATTTAGAAAATTCTAATCTGAAAATTCAGGAATTAATTCAGACTATTAATAAAGAAAAAGAAGTTAATCTACAACAAACAGACATTTTAAATGATCTCAAAAATGAATTTGCAAAAATTTCGGCTGAACATTCTTCTTTAAACACTCAGTTTTCTGAACAAAGGGAAATTAATTCAAGACAAACTACACAGATTGAAAGTCTGTTAACAGAAAAACAAAATATTTTTGCTAAAAACTCTGAACTTTCTGCCATCAATGAAAGTCTTCAAAAATCATTACAAACTCAAAAAGAAGAAATTACAAAAATTCAGGAAGAGTCAAAACTGCAGTTTGAAAATCTGGCTAATAAAATTTTGGAAGAAAAAACGGAAAAATTCACCACTTTAAATCAAAATAATTTAAAAACCATTCTTGAACCTTTTCAGGAAAAAATTAATGATTTAAAAAACCGCGTAAATGAGGCTTACGAAAAGGAAAACAAAGAACGTTTCTCCCTTGCTGAAAAAGTGAAAGAACTTGCGGAATTGAACCAACAAATTTCAGAAGATGCCAAAAAACTGACAAGAGCTTTAAAAGGTGAAAGCAAAACCCAAGGAAACTGGGGAGAAATGATTCTCGAAAGCATTCTTGAAAAATCCGGACTGGTAAAAGGACGAGAATATTTCCTTGAACACGAACTCCGCGACGAAGATAATAAAGCACTTTTTTCGGAATTCTCCGGCAAGAAAATGCGTCCTGATGCAGTCATAAAGTATCCGGATGAAAGAAATGTGATTATTGATTCTAAGGTTTCATTGACCGCTTTTACGGAATTGGTGGATGAAACAGATCAGGATATTTATCTCATAAAACTGAACCAGCATTTATCATCTATAAAAAACCACATTACACAATTAAGTCAAAAAGCTTATGACGATTATGGGAAATCTCTGGATTTTGTAATGATGTTTATCCCTAGTGAACCAGCTTATATCGCGGCGATGCAGGCAGACCAAAATCTTTGGAACTATGCTTATGAAAGAAGAGTTTTATTATTGAATCCAAGTAATTTAATTACATCTTTAAAATTGATAGCAGACCTTTGGAAGCGAGAATACCAAAATAAAAACTCATTGGAAATTGCCGAAAGAGGAGCAAAATTATATGATAAATTTGTTGGTTTTGTAGAAAATTTGGAGAAAGTTGGCAAGAATCTGGATCAAGCTAAAAATGTTTACAATGATGCTTACAAACAGCTTTCGACAGGAAACGATAACCTTATTACCCAAACTCAGAAGTTAAAATCTTTAGGAATCAAAAATAAAAAGGATCTTCCCCAGAGTTTGATTGATAACTCTCAGATTTCCTTAGATATTTCAGAATAAATTAAAAAAATATATAGCAAACCTCAGTTTTATACTGGGGTTTTTGTTTATAATTTAATGACAAATTTTACATAATTTTGTCAAATGTTAATAGAAAGCTTTCAGAACGATAAAATAAAAAATGTCTCCAAACTTCTTACGGACAACAGATTCAGGAAAAAATCCAACGTTTTTGTAGTGGAAGGACAGCAGGAAAATGAAAGGGCACAGAAATTTGATTTTGAAGCTGTTGAGTTTTTCATCTGTGAGAATATTTTTCAAAATGAGCTTCCCAAAGGAAAAATTCATCTCGTAACCGATAAAGTGTATGAAAAAATTGCTTACAGAGGCAGTTCGGAAGGAATTATTGGGGTTTACAAAACAAAAGAATCGGATTTAACTTCATTTAAACCAAAAGAAAATTCTACTGTAATTATTGTTGAAGGCGTTGAAAAACCGGGAAATCTTGGTGCAATTCTTAGAAGTTGTGAGGCTTTCGGAATTAATGCATTAATTGTTTCTGATGGAAAAACGGACTTCTATAATCCAAACGTTATCCGATCAAGCGTTGGCTGTCTCTTCGGAATGGAAATTTTCCAGGCGGATAATCAGGAAACGTTGGAATTTCTTAAGGAAAACAACTTTAATATTTACACAACGATTATGGATGAAACTTCAGAAGATCTTTACAAAAGAGATTTTAAACAAAAATCTGCGGTTTTATTTGGAACAGAACATTCCGGGTTGAGTGATTTCTGGATCGGGAAAGGAAAAAATACCTTAATTCCAATGTCCGGAAGTATTGATTCTTTAAATTTAAGTAATGCCGTTGCGATCACTTGCTACGAAGCTTTGAGACAGAAGAAAGGTTAATTTTTTTGAGAGGTTGAACATTGCTGGTTAATAGTTTTAATATTACTTAATTACCATTACTTACTACTCATAAAAATATATGCATAAAAAAACCGCATCACTGGGTGAGCGGTTCTTTTATTTTAAAGCTTAGGCTAAATTATTTTTTAGTTGCATCTTTAGCAGCATCAGCAGCACCTTTAGCAGCATCAGCAGCTCCTTTAGCAGCGTCAGCAGCACCTTCAGTAGCAGCTTTAGCAGCGTCAGCTCCAGCAGCAGTAGTAGCAGCAGCAGCATCTTTAGTAGCATCTACAGCAGTAGTAGCAGCAGAATCAACAACTTTAGCAGCAGAATCAACTACAACAGCAGCAGAATCAGTAGTAGCAGCAGCAGCTGAATCAGCAGCACCTTCAGTAGAAGTAGCTTCAGTTTTTTTACAAGCAACTAAAGAGATTGCAGCGATAGCAGCTACGAATAATGACTTTTTCATAATAAATTAAATTTAATTTTGTTAATATTGTTTTATAAAATCTTTCTCTGTTCTGTTATTTGAACAAGACAAAGGTATAGCAGATAGAAAATTTGTTTAGGAAAAATAATTGTAATACCTTTGTAAAATCATTTTACAAATAAATACAACTGATAATCAATTAATTAATCATTAAAGAAGAAATTGACAGATTTAGATCTATTACACTTTGAGCAGCTGAAAAAGGATGTACAGGCTCAATACTTGAAAGAATACGCTCCTTCCTTTGATGATATTTCAAAATGGAAGGGTATTGATATCATTTATTTTCAAGAAGACCTTCGTAAAAAAGCGAAAGGCAACATCAGCGAAAAATCTTTTTACACCTATTTTAAGAATTCACCGGTAACCAAACTTCCAAGGATTGACATGCTCAATTTATTGAGTATTTATGCGGGGTATGACTCATGGTATGACTTTAAGAAACAACATCTTTTTGCTGGAGAATTATTAACTGATGAGGAAGATTTGGACGAGGAAAAAATGCAGGAATTGGAAAAAACAGTTTCAAATTCGACAGAGCTTCCAAAAAATGAAATTCAAGCTGAAAAAGTAGCAATAAAAGCACCTGAAAACATTGATTTACAAAAATCAAACACTGATAATCAATCAATTAACAAAAATACAGGATTATCTCAAACTTCTAACTTTGAAGCAATAAAACCGAAGAAAAATTTCTTCAAAACGAACGCTTGGGTCATTGTAACTTCTATTTTAATTATCCTCACAGGCTTTTTAGGTTTCAAGGATGAAATTTTTTCCAAAACTTATAAATATTGTTTCACTGATGCCGACAGAGGCGTTGGGGTAATCAATACATTAGAAATAAAGGTAATTAAGGAAAATGAATCTCCAATTCTTTATAAAATAAAACCGGGAGAATGTTTCTACTATTCTACTAAAGATAAAAATCTAAAAATGCAGATCAGTGCTCCTTTTTATGAGTACATGGAAGTCAACAGAAGCCTGGAGAACGCTCCTGACGAAGAAATGATTGAGCTGAAACCTGATGATTATAAAATGGCGGCTTATTATTTCTCCATCAAAGATGTGACGGGCGCACCGAAGGAAGAACAGCTGACACTTATAAAGCAGAAAAGAAACCAACTTGAGAACCTCATCAGCAATAATGCGGTTATTTATCAGGTATACGACAACAATACATACGGTATTGAAAGACTTGACAAACAAAAATATATTACGTTGGTAACAACTCCTACCACATCCTTAAAAAATTTAAGTGTAATAGAAATGAAAAAGGATAATAAAGGAAAAATTATCTCCATTAAATTTAAAATTGCAACCACAGATGAAAAGAATAAATAATTTTTTACTATTTGCAATGTTACTTCTTGCATTTGTTTCCTGTAATAATAAAAAAACAGAAGTAAGTGATCTCGACAAGCTCAGAAACAGCACAAATACAAAGACTTATCCCGCCATACAAGTGGATAGCGCGCAGGCGATCAATTTAATTACCAAACAAAAAGTTCAGGAATTGCTGGATCTTTCCACTTTATATCTTTCTGGAAACAGAAACACGGAAATTGATACTGTGATTTATTCCCAAATGCAAAGCTATTTTCATAAACCAGATAGCCTAACTTTTAGAAAATTATTCAGTGAATTGGATAGTTTGAAAGTAAAAAGTGCAAAAGTAAACAGCTTGGAAGTCTATAAAGATTTTTATAAAAAAGATACTTTGGATTTTGCAAAATTTAATGTAGAATATTTCGATAATAAGAATAGATCATTAGGAAGTTTTGAGAAAAATGCACAATATATTTTGCTTTCTACTCCAAATACCAATAATGAGTTTAAATTTTATTTCCTGGATTTTTATTCCAAACCTTTAGTAAGAAAAGACAGCACTTCAGTAGGTGTCACCAGATAATCCAGCGGAATATCATTTTCGTAGATATCATCAACGATTTCATCGGGGTTAAAATAATTAATTCCGATTTTTTTTGAATCCTGTGAAATATTTTCAAAAAAGGCATCATAAAAGCCTTTTCCATACCCTACCCGATTTCCTTTTTGATCGCAATACAAAAGTGGTGTAATTACATAATGAAGATAATTCTCCCCAGAATCTTCATTAGAAACCGGTTCAGAAATCCCCCAATTATTAGTTTCAAACTGAGTATCATTAAAAATCTGTACTGAAATTAATTTTGCATCAACAATTTTAGGAACAAAAACATTAATATCCCGGTTTAGAAAATAATCAATAAAGATCTTAGTATCAATTTCTTTAAACTTCGTAATTGGAATGAAAATATGTACGTTTTGTCCTGAAATCGGTTTAAAATAATCAATAAAATTTTTAAAAACCTTTTCGGATAACAAGAAAGCCTCATCACTTGACAAGGCTTTTCTTTTTTGCATATATTTCTTTCTAAGCTCTGATTTCAACATGGTTTTATGCTTTTTCAGATGGCTGTACAATTTTATACAATTTGTCGGACAAACGAACTCTGAACGGAAGTTCAAAAGTGATTTGATCTCCTTTTTTTGCCGTTTCACAAGGTCCGCCGTTTACATAAAGTTCAGCGATTGCAAATTCCTGCTCACCGGTTGTCGGTCCTGAAATCAGTACTTTATCACCCACTGAAAGTTCTTTATTTTCAATTAAAAACTGCCCGATTTTTGATTTTGAATAATAATGTTCTGCTTTCCCAAGCAATACTTTTTTAATGCTTATTTTCTTACGAATGTCTTTCGTTTCGGCTTTTGCTAAAGGTTTAACAGCCGGCAATTCTCCGGATTTTTTAAATTTTAAAGCTTCCGATCTTCCTTTTCTGAAAACTTTATTCCCAACTTGTAGGCCTTTTCTCAATTTCACCTGTTCTTCTAAAGGTAAATGGATAATTTCCAGACATTCTGTAGAACAGCAATTTTCCATTGCAGCCTTGCATTCGTCACATTGAATAAACAATAAATGGCAGGAATCGTTAGCACAATTCGTATGATTGTCACAAGGTTTTCCGCATTGGTGACATTGTGCAATGATATCATCTGTAATTCTTTCTCCTAAACGGTGATCAAACACGAAATTTTTACCGATAAATTTACTTTCAATCCCCTCTTCTTTTATCTGGCGGGTATATTCAATAATTCCGCCCTCCAATTGGAAAACATTCTTGAAACCCTGATGTTTAAAGTAAGCACTGGCCTTTTCACAACGGATTCCGCCTGTACAATACATTAATAGGTTTTTATCTTCTTTAAAATCTTGTAATTGTTCGTTGATAATCGGCAAACTCTCTCTGAAAGTCTCAACATCAGGAGTAATCGCCCCTTCAAAATGACCAACTTCACTTTCGTAATGATTTCTAAAATCCACTACAATCGTATTCGGGTCTTCTAATAAATTATTAAATTCCTTTGCTTTAAGGTGAATTCCTTTATTGGTAACATCAAAAGTATCATCATTCAAGCCATCTGCAACAATTTTATGTCTTACTTTTATGGTTAATTTTAAGAAAGAATGATCGTCCTGCTCAATAGCTACATTTAAACGGATTCCTTTCAAAAAGTCGTAAGCCTCCAACGTTTCTCGAAACGCTTCAAACTGGTCCGCAGGAACACTCATCTGAGCATTTATTCCTTCATGGGCAACATAAATACGGCCGAGTGCATCCAGTGCATTCCAGGCTATAAATAATTCGTCGCGAAACTTTTTGGGATCTTCAATTTTGGCATACGCATAGAAAGACAACGTAAGGCGTTCCTTACCGGCTTCATCAATTAGTTGAGCTCTTTCTTCTGCGCTTAAGGTGTTATACAGTTGCATGCTATAAACGTTTTAAGTGAGAAAAATTTTTGCAAAGATAAGTAATTATGAATAATTAGCAATGAGTAATCAATCGTATAGCTTTAACAGTTACTCATATTCTGCCACTTTGTCATTAATATAATTTTAAGTTTTGTTAATTGACACCAATAATTATGACTTAATCTATAAAATATTGTTATTCTAGTTAAATTTTAGTTAAAATTGAAACAATACATACCAATCGCATACCTATTTAGCATTAAATTTGTTTACAATAACACGAAAAAAAATTAGAATTAATAATTAAACAAGAAAGATATACAATGAAGAGTACTTTAAAAAAACTATTACCATTTGCAGTAGTAGGCGTTATTTCAGGAGCTACTACCGTTGGAACTATTCAATATTTCGGTCATGATTCTAACAACGGTGACCAATCATACTTTACAAAAGCATCTAATGTTTCTTTCGCAGGAATGAATTCTTCGGCGGTAGGAGATGATTTTGTAAAAGCTGCCAAAACTACAGTTCCTGCTGTGGTTACCATCAAAAATTATCAATCAAGAACATCAAGCAGAGCCTCAGAGCAGGATCTTTTTGATTTCTTCTTCGGTGATCCGTTTGGAGGAAGAGGGCAGCAAAGACAACAACCTCAGAGACAGCAGGCTCCGGACAATATGCCTTCTGGGATGGGTTCGGGGGTTATCATCTCACCGGATGGTTACATTATCTCAAATAACCACGTTGTAGCGGGTGCTAACAAACTTGAAGTGGTTTTAAGCAATAAAAAATCTTATATCGCAACATTAGTTGGGACAGACCCGAATACGGATATTTCATTATTAAAAATTGAAGAAAAAGGATTACCATATTTAAATTTTGCCAATTCTGACAATATTGAAGTTGGACAATGGGTTCTTGCTGTAGGAAATCCTCTGGGATTGAATTCTACGGTAACAGCAGGTATCGTTTCCGCCAAAGGAAGGGGTATCGGAATTTTGGGATCTCAAGGAAAAGCGGCCAACCCAATTGAAAGCTTTATCCAGACGGATGCCGCGATTAATCCCGGGAATTCAGGCGGTGCTTTGGTAAATACCAATGGAGATCTTATCGGTATCAACTCTGCAATTCAATCGACTACAGGGTATTATCAGGGATACGGATTTGCGGTTCCTGCCAACTTAGCCAGAAAAATTGTTGAGGATATCAAGAAATTCGGTATTGTACAGAGAGGTTTCCTTGGGGTACAGTCTTTAGACTTATCAAATGACATGCAGGTTGCTGCTTATAATAAAGAGAAAAAAGCTAATGTAAAAGCCGGCTCAGGAGTTTATGTGACAGGATTCGGGGACAACAGCGGTGCTGAAGATGCAGGATTGAAGGTGGGAGACGTAATCACCAAAATTGATAACACAGCTGTTACGGATTTTGCAGATTTGTCAATCGCAATCGGCAGCAAGCGTCCTGGTGACAGAGTCGCGGTAACTTACTTAAGAAACGGTAAAGAAAACACTGCCACAGTAACATTAAAAGACCAAAAAGGAGGCACTTCTACAAGAACAAAAGCCGACCTTAGTGTAACTGAAAAAATCGGGGCTGAATTTGAGCCATTAAGTGAAAGATTCAAAACTGATTACGGCTTAAACAGCGGTGTAGTAGCTAAAAACGTATCTGAAGGAAGTGAAATCGCCAAAATCGGGATTGTAGATAATTATATTGTTATCGAGATCAACGGTAAGCCGGTAAATTCTCAAAAAGATGTCGAAAAAATCCTTGATAAATATTCAGGAAATGTTTCGGTGAAGTTTGTGGATGCTTATGGACAGATTTATACTAGAGGATTTAAAATGCCTTAATAAAGAACTAAACTCAACTTTCATATCAACAAAAAACGCTGCAAATTTGCAGCGTTTTTTTATTTATGATTTATTCATTTTCTCGGCGATTCTTTTTTTCTTCTTTCGTTCATAAATTACCGCTACAATTTTACCACCAATCCACGAAAAAGGGAAAAAGGTGAGGAAAATTGATATTTTATAGAACGTAGGATGATAAGGAAAAACAATCACATCCAGCATCGCTATAAAAAGCATAATAAAACCGATCAGGATAGCATAAGCTACTTTAGCGTACTTTACGATCATTGCTGTTGCAACGCCTCCTACCGTAGTTCCCAATCCTGAAATAAACAAAAGAAAACCAAAGAAAGCATCATCGTGCTGCATGCTTTCAAGAAATCTCTGCCAATGCTCGAACGGAGCAAAAGCATCGAAAGTAATCCATTGCGGAAATACCCTTATTCCAAGAGTAATGATAAGCCCGGCAATACCAAGACCCACGATAACCGCAATTGTATTTCTTAAAAAATTCATTAATCCTGATGTGCGATCATAGAAATTTCGATATCAACATTCTTTGGCAGGCAAGAAACCTGTACAGTCTCACGAGCCGGATAGCTTTCTGCATCTAAATAAGAAGCATAAATATCATTCATTACAGCAAAATCATCCATATTTTTAAGGAAGATAGTAGCTTTTACAACATTTTTAAACGTCATTCCCGCTTCAGTAAGAATAGCTTCAAGGTTTTTCATTACCTGGTGCGTTTCCTTTTCAATTCCTTCCACCAATTTCCCGGTTGCAGGATCTACAGGGATCTGGCCGGAGATGTACAAAACACCATTTGCCATGTTTGCTTGTGAATAAGGCCCGATAGCTGCAGGAGCATTAACAGTGTTGATTACTTTTTTCATTAGAAATTTATTTTGGGTGCAAATATAAAATTTATATTCTATTTATGTTATCAAATATCAAATCTGATGCTAGAATGGCGCATTCGGTTGTGTAAAGCTTCGGTCTTTATACTTCAGGGCATCACTTAAGATGTTGGCTTTGATACCGATAAAGAAGTCATACACTTTATATTGGCCGAAAGGAACCCAGTTGAAATTAATCGTGAAACTTCGCTGATCTCTTGAAAAACCGATTCTTGTATATGCCAGTTCTTTGGTTACAAGGTCGTAATGTGTGCTCCCATTAATGTTCCAGAATGGGGTAAGTTTTAAGCTTCCATCCAGACCTATTGAAGCCAGTTTCGTAGGTGTTCTTGAAGCTGTACTTCTTGTGTAGGCATAGTTGGCATTAACATTTAAAGTCCAGGCCTGATCGAAATGCGCATAATTATCATCATCAAAATAATAATTTTCATTCCTAACCTCTCCTTTTGACTTATATTTTTTAGCATAATCGGTTTTTTCACCAAACAGTTCGCTGCTTAAAGGATAAGACAACTGAACATTAAATCCTTGTATGCTGAAATGCCCGAATTCCTCTGTTCTGATTCCCGTTTCCTGTCCCGGAAGATAAATAATTTTATATGGATCTAATGATAAACTTGTATTTACGCTTAATTTGTTATCAAAGAAAGAAGATTGCCCATTTAAAGTAAGGATGGACCATGGATGATCTTTTGCTGCAAAATTGTAGCTTCCTGAAAGGTTTAAAGATTCAAAAATCTTAATTTTCTTCACACCGGTTGAGTCGCTTTTAGACTTTACCTTCATTTCAATATTGTTCCCGATATTGAAACCTAAAGCGCCCACCATTCCGCTTGATGGGCTTCCGATAATTCCTCCTTCAAAAATTGAATACGGCGTCAAAGCTCCATTCGCATCATAATAATTTTTGTAATATCCAAAACCGGCCCCCCCGAAATCAGGAGAATAAGTAAACCCGATACTCGGTGTCATCATGTGTCTGATGGCTTCAATTGTTGATCCTTTTTTGAAATTCAACATTCCGTATAAGGTTGTTTGGATACTTGCCGTAGTTGAAAAAGTAGAATATCCCGTAACACCTTTATCCGTTTCCGTTACAACTTTATTGTTGACAGGATCATAAAATTTGTTAACGCTTTTTGTTGTTAAAGCATTATCAATATTAGCTCCCAAACTGAATGTAAAATATTTGGCTACCGTCGTATTAGTTCCTAAAGCGATATTGTTTTTCACACCGGTCTGCATTTTTTCCCACATTTCCTTTTTGAAAAGTTCGCCTTCGTTGGTTTGTACGAAATTGGTTAAATTAATTCCTGTATTTACCGTTAAATTCTCCAATAAACCTTGTCTTACGCCTGTTTTTGATTTAAATAAATAAAACTGGTTAATCGCAATATTCATCTGTGGCAAACGAAGATCTGCCAATCCTGTGGCAAAGTTCTGTGAGTAAGAAGCAGTTCCGGTAATCGTTACTGGTAATTTTAAAAACCTCTTGGTAACAGTTACCGTTGAGTTTTGCTGGGTATTTAATACGTTTTGATTTAAAATATAATTGTTATTCAACGTATTATTATAAAATTTCGTGCTTACGATATCCACCGAAGCAGAAAACGTAAGGAACGGGTTCGATTTCGTATCCTGAGTATGTCTCCAGGCGATTCTGTAGGTCCCGGTTCTGCTGTAATCGTCCAACCCTTTGATCCCCCTTACCATTGTTCCGACATCTGCGGAGAAATTCCCGGAATAGCGGTATTTTTTCAGGTAATTCATCTCCGGCCTTAAGTTCCAGCTTCCTTTGGTGTAAATATCCGAAAGAATTTTAAGGTCAAAATGCTCTCCGATAGGCTGATAATATCCCAAGCCATTCAGGAAGAAACCTACATCCTGTCTTTCCCCGAAACTCGGAATAAGAATACCTGCCGATCTTTTATCCGAAAAAGGTAAAATGGCAAAAGGCATGATTAACGGAGTCGGAACCTGCTCGATATACATCTGGATAGGCCCTGAAATGATGGATGACTTATTTTTCGTTTTGACTAATTTAATATGCGACGCCCTCAAAAAATAATCCGAAGCCGTATCTTTTTTCTTAATAAAATAATCATCAGTAGTATAATCTGCCCGACGCATCGCAAAAACCGAGTCGTTGTATTTTTTCGTTTTATCAGCTACAATTACGCCTTCATTTTCCTCCGTTCTGGCATTGAAAGCAATGGCCTGCTTGGTTTTTGTATTGTACTGAAACTGATCTGTTTCATACTTTTTCCCGGCCTGGGTAATAACTGCAGGCTCTATAAACCTCCCTAAAGAATCCTGCTTTCCCCGGGCAAACATCAGACTTTTTTCCTCATCAATAGAGATATAATCTGCATCAATCTGTATATCCTGGTACTTTACCTGCGCATTTTTGTTGAGATAAATCATCTTTTTCTGAAAATCTCTGCGGTTATAATCTGCCTTTGTCTGTAGAACATCTTCCAGAGATTCTTTTTTTAAGACAATGGTATCATTCTTGGAAATAGTATCGTTAGCCACATTTT
>Ga0307412_10000242_pt1 | contig 35451 bp, 44 predicted proteins | sample DK1Cmetagenome_3_FD_203823 | JGI IMG/M metagenome (GOLD analysis project Ga0307412, IMG submission 203823) | Maize rhizosphere microbial communities from greenhouse at UC Davis, California, United States - DK15-C-1 | ecosystem: Host-associated > Plants > Roots > Rhizosphere > Soil | place: USA...
CGGACCGCATCCCGTCATTGCCAGCGCGGCGCGCGAGCTGCTCAACAAGTCCGACAACGAGCGGTCCGGCGTGCTGTCGACCGCCATGTCGTTCCTGGGTCTGTATCGCGATCCCGTCGTCGCCGAGGTGACGCGCCGCTGCGACTGGCGCATCGCCGACATGGTCGGTGGCAAGCATCCGACCACCCTCTACCTCGTGGTGCCGCCCTCCGACATCAACCGGACCAAGCCGCTGATCCGCCTGATCCTCAATCAAGTCGGCCGGCGGTTGACCGAGGACCTGCAGGCGAAGGGCAACCGTCATCGGCTGCTGCTCATGCTCGACGAGTTTCCGGCGCTCGGCCGCCTCGACTTCTTCGAGAGCGCCCTGGCGTTCATGGCGGGTTACGGCCTGAAAGCCTTCCTCATCGCGCAATCGCTGAATCAGATCGAGAAGGCCTATGGCCCGAACAACTCGATCCTCGACAACTGCCACGTCCGTGTCAGCTTCGCGACCAATGACGAGCGGACAGCCAAGCGCGTGTCCGATGCGCTCGGCACCGCCACCGAGATGAAGGCGATGAAGAACTATGCCGGCCACCGCCTCTCGCCCTGGCTCGGCCACTTGATGGTGTCACGCTCGGAGACCGCCCGGCAATTGCTGACGCCCGGCGAGATCATGCAGCTCCCGCCCTCCGACGAGATCGTCATGGTCGCCGGCGTTCCGCCGATCCGCGCGAAGAAGGCCCGTTACTATGAGGATCGGAGATTTCAGGAACGCATCCTGACGCCGCCCGGACTGACCAAACCGGCGAGCGCAAGGGCGGACGATTGGAGTACGCTGGCTTTGCCCGAACGGCCGGTGCTGAACACGCCCGTCGCCGTGGACGACGTGGCCGATGACGATCCGACGGATTCCGAGCGCCGGCATCAGCCCGAACTGAGCCGCACCAAGACCGTCGAGCGAAAGCCGGTCATCGAAAACGAATTCGAGATCGATCCCCGCGATGACGCCGACGAGGATGCCGCCCGCCTCAACCGGATGACGCAGACGATGCGCCAGGTCGCGCGCCAAGCCTCGCTCGATCCCGGCGACGGCATCGAATTGTAGGAGGAGCCGGTGACTAAACCTCCCAAGAAGCAAAGGCTGTCGGTCTACCTCGACCCGGACGTCATGAAGGCGCTCGCGGCCCATGCAGCGCGACGCGATCTCTCGCTGTCGCTAGTTGCCGAGGCCGGCATCGCCTCGTTCCTCTCGCCAGACGCCGCGGAACGGCAGGAAGCGGCGACGACAAAGCGGCTCGATCAGCTCGACCGCCGCATGGCGCGCATGGAGCGCGACCTTGGCATATCGGTCGAGACGCTCGCCGTGTTCATCCGCTTCTGGCTGACCTCCAATCCGCCGCTGCCGGAGCCGGCCCAGATCGCGGCACGCGCCAAGGCGGCCGAGCGCTATGAGGCGTTCGTCACCGCGCTCGGTCGCCGACTCGCACACGGACCGAAGCTCAGGCAGGAGATTTCGGAAGACATCGCGCCCGCGCGCGACGCGGATTAATCACGTCGGCGAAAGGCGCAAGTATTCCCACGCTCCGCCGTTTCCCTGTCTTTGTACGCCACAGTACGACGACCACATGATGGTTGTTGTCAGACCATAATTTCTGCCTCTTCTACTCATCCCCGATCCAGGGCCGCACTTCGCGGACCCGCAAGAGAACGGGGACGACGTGGCGTCAACTCACCAGAAATCCGAGGCGATCCTTCGCGGCGCGCGCATGCTGCGCACCGCGCTCGGCCCCGCCATCGCCCGGTTTCTGGAAGACCCCGCGATCGTCGAGGTGATGCTCAACCCCGATGGGCGGCTCTGGGTCGACCGTCTCTCCGAAGGGCTTTCCGATACCGGTGAGCAGCTGTCGCCGTCGGACGGCGAGCGGATCATCCGCCTCGTCGCGCACCATGTCGGCGCTGAAGTCCATGCCGGCGCCCCGCGTGTCTCGGCGGAGCTGCCCGAGACGGGAGAGCGCTTCGAGGGGCTTCTGCCGCCTGTCGTGGCCGCGCCCGCCTTCGCGATCCGCAAGCCCGCCGTCGCGGTGTTCACCCTCGACGATTATGTCGCGGCCGGAATCATGTCGGCGGCACAGGCCGAGGTGCTGCGGGATGGCGTCGCCGCCCGCGCCAACATCCTCGTGGCGGGCGGCACCTCGACCGGCAAGACGACGCTGACCAACGCTCTGCTCGCCGAGGTGGCGAAGACCGCCGATCGCGTCGTCATCATCGAGGATACGCGCGAACTGCAATGCGCGGCACCCAACCTCGTCGCGATGCGCACCAAGGATGGCGTCGCATCTCTGTCCGATCTCGTCCGCTCCTCGCTGCGCCTGCGCCCCGATCGCATCCCAATCGGCGAGGTGCGCGGACCGGAAGCGCTCGACCTTCTGAAGGCATGGGGCACCGGCCATCCCGGCGGCGTCGGCACGATCCACGCCGGCAGCGCCATCGGCGCGCTGCGCCGCATGGAACAGCTCATCCAGGAAGCCGTCGTCACCGTGCCCCGCGCACTCATCGCCGAGACGATCGACCTCGTGGCGGTGCTCGCCGGCCGCGGCTCCGTGCGCCAGCTTTCCCAACTCGCCCGCGTCGAGGGTCTCGGCCCCGACGGCGATTACCGCGTCCTGCCCGCCGTCATGGAGGGCGACGGCGGCGCGGCTTCCACCAGCCCCGCCCTCGATCCGAGCCCCGAAGGAGACACCCCGTGATCCAACGCCTGCGCCTCCCGCGCTTCACCCATGTCCGTCATCGCCTCGCAATGACGGTTTCTGTCGCCACGCTCAGTTTGGTCATGGCCGCGCCAGCCTATGCCTCCGGCTCGTCGATGCCGTGGGAACAGCCGCTGCAACAGATCCTGCAATCGATCGAAGGGCCGGTCGCCAAGATCATCGCCGTCATCATCATTATCACCACGGGCCTGACGCTGGCGTTCGGCGATACGTCGGGCGGCTTCCGCCGGCTGATCCAGATCGTGTTCGGCCTGTCGATCGCATTCGCGGCCAGCTCGTTCTTCCTGTCCTTCTTCTCGTTCGGCGGCGGGGCGCTGATCTGATGGCGGGCGTCGTCGATCAGGGCGGAGACGTGCCCGGCTATACGGTCCCGCTGCACCGGGCGCTCAGCGATCCGATTCTGCTCGGCGGCGCGCCGCGCGCCATCGCGATCCTGAATGGCACGCTCGCCGGGGCCATAGGCCTCGGCCTTCGCCTCTGGCTTGTCGGCCTCGCCATCTGGGCGATCGGCCACTTCGCGGCAGTGTGGGCCGCCAAGCGCGATCCGCTCTTCGTCGAGGTCGGCCGCCGCCATCTGCGCATCCCCGCGCATCTTTCGGTCTGAGGGGCGCGGCCATGATGAACCTCGCCGAATATCGCAACCGGAACGCCCGGCTCGCCGATTTCCTGCCTTGGGTGGCGCTCGCCGGTCCCGGCATCGTGCTCAACAAGGACGGTTCGTTCCAGCGCACCGCGCGGTTTCGTGGCCCAGATCTGGATTCGGCGGTGCCGGCCGAGCTGGTCGCCGTGGCCGGGCGCCTGAACAACGCCTTTCGCCGTTTCGGCTCTGGCTGGGCGATCTTCGTCGAGGCACAGCGCCATCCCTCGAACCTCTATCCCGACAGCCGCTTTCCCGATGCCGCGTCCGCGCTGGTCGATGCCGAGCGGAAAGCGGATTTCGAGGAAGCGGGCAGCCATTTCGAATCCAGCTACTTCCTGACCTTCTGCTATCTGCCGCCGGCCGAAGATGCCGCCCGCGCCGAGACCTGGCTCTATGAGGGCCGGGAGAAGACCGGCATCGATCCGCACGAGGTGATGGCGGGCTTCGCCGACCGGACCGACCGGCTGCTGCGCTTGGTAGAAGCCTTCATGCCGGAATGCCGCTGGCTCGACGACGGCGAGACGTTGACCTATCTGCATGATTGCGTCTCGACGCACCGGCATCGCGTCCGCGTGCCCGAGACGCCTGTCTATCTCGATGCGCTGCTCGCCGATCAGCCGCTGACCGGCGGGCTGGAGCCGCGCCTGGGATCGTCGCATCTGCGCGTCCTCACCATCACTGGCTTTCCGACCGCGACGACGCCGGGCCTGCTCGACGAACTGAACCGACTGGCGTTCCCCTATCGTTGGTCCACCCGCGCGATCCTGCTCGACAAGACCGACGCCACAAAGCTGCTGACCAAGATCAGGCGGCAATGGTTCGCCAAGCGCAAGTCGATCGCCGCGATCCTGAAGGAGGTGATGACCAACGAGCAATCCGCGCTGGTGGACACCGACGCGTCGAACAAGGCAGCCGATGCCGACCTTGCGCTTCAGGAACTCGGCGCCGACTATGCCGGCATCGCCTATGTCACCGCCACCGTGACGGTGTGGGACGCCGATCCGCGTATCGTCGACGAGAAGCTGCGCCTCGTCGAGAAAGTCATTCAGGGCCGCGACTTCACCGCGATGGCCGAGACCATCAACGCGGTGGATGCCTGGCTCGGCAGCTTGCCCGGCCACGTCTACGCCAATGTCCGGCAGCCGCCGATTTCCACGCTCAATCTCGCCCATATGATTCCGCTCTCCGCGGTGTGGGCGGGGCCGGAACGGGATGAGCATTTTGCAGCACCGCCCCTGCTGTTCGGCAAAACCGAAGGCTCGACCCCGTTCCGGTTTACCCTCCACGTCGGCGATGTTGGCCACACGCTGATCGTCGGGCCGACCGGTGCCGGAAAATCCGTGCTGCTGGCGCTGATGGCCTTGCAGTTCCGGCGCTACTTGGGTGCGCAAGTGTTCGCCTTCGACTTCGGCGGCTCGATCCGCGCGGCGGCGCTCGCCATGCGCGGCGACTGGCACGATCTCGGCGGCGGGCTGACGGATGGATCGGAATCCTCCGTCTCACTTCAGCCGCTCGCCCGCGTCGATGACTCCGCCGAGCGCGCTTGGGCAGCCGACTGGATCGGCGCCATCCTCACGCGCGAAGGCGTCGCCATCACCCCGGAGGTGAAGGAGCATATCTGGACGGCGCTCACCTCGCTGGCTTCCGCCCCGGTCGAAGAACGCACCATCACCGGTCTGTGCGTCCTGCTGCAATCCAACGACCTCAAACAGGCGCTACGCCCCTATTGCATTGGAGGCGCCTGGGGCCGGTTGCTAGATGCCGAAAGCGAACATCTCGGCACCGCGACGGTCCAGGCCTTCGAGACCGAGGGGCTGATCGGCACTGACGCCGCGCCCGCCGTGCTCGCCTATCTCTTCCACCGCATCGAGAACCGGCTCGACGGATCGCCGACGCTCCTCATCGTCGATGAAGGCTGGCTGGCGCTCGACGATGAGGCCTTCGCCGGGCAACTCCGCGAATGGCTAAAGACGCTGCGCAAGAAGAACGCAAGCGTGATCTTCGCCACGCAAAGCCTGTCCGACATCGACGGCAGCGCCATCGCGCCAGCCATCATCGAAAGCTGCCAGACCCGGTTGCTGCTCCCCAACGAACGCGCGATCGAGCCGCAGATCACCGCCATCTATCGTCGCTTCGGCCTCAACGATCGCCAGATCGAGATCATCGCGCGGGCGATGCCGAAGCGCGACTATTACTGCCAGTCGCGGCGCGGCAACCGGCTTTTCGAGCTGGGCCTCTCCGATGTGGCGCTGGCGCTCTGCGCCGCATCCTCAAAGACCGATCAAGCTGCCATCGCGAAGATCGTCGCCGAGCACGGCGCAAACGGATTCCTCCCCGCCTGGCTGCGCCATCGGGGCGTCAGCTGGGCCGCCGACCTCATTCCCACTCTCACCAACCTGGAGACACTGCCATGATCCTTCGCCGCACCTTTGGCGGCCGGCTCGCTGCCGCGCTGCTTGTCGCACCCGTCGCCCTCGCGCCCCTGCTGGCAACGCCGGCGCACGCCATCATCGTCTTCGACCCTTCGAACTATGCCCAGAACGTGCTGACCGCCGCGCGGTCGCTCCAGCAGATCACCAACCAGATCACCTCGCTTCAGAACGAGGCGCAGATGCTCATCAATCAGGCCCGCAACCTCGCGAGCCTGCCGATCTCCTCGCTGCAACTGATCCAGCAGTCGGTGCAGAAGACGCAGCAACTGCTCAGCCAGGCGCAGAACATCGCCTATGACGTGCAGGCGATTGATAAGGCGTTCCAGACGAAGTACGCCAATGTCTCGATGTCGGCGTCGGATACGCAACTGGTCGCCGACGCCCGCTCGCGCTGGCAGAACACGGTCGGCGGCCTGCAGGACGCCATGCGCGTACAGGCCACCGTCGTCGGCAATATCGACACCAACCGCACGGCCATGTCCTCGCTGGTCACGGCCAGCCAGGGCGCGACCGGCGCGTTGCAGGCGACACAGGCCGGCAACCAGCTTCTCGCGCTGCAAGCCCAGCAGCTCGCCGACCTCACCGCTGTCGTCGCGGCCAACGGCCGGGCGCAAGCGCTGCAATCGGCCGAACAGGCCGCCGCCGCCGAACAGGGCCGCGAGCAGCGCCGCCGCTTCCTGACGCCGGGGACCGGCTATCAGGCCGGCAACGCGCAGATGTTCTACGGCAACAACTGAGGGCGGCGCGATGGACGGCAAGACCCTCGCGCGCATCGGCGCCGTCATCTTCGTCGCGGTCGCCGTCGTGGCGACCGCTATCGAGGTGAACCGCAAGCCCGACAGCTCGGATAACGCCCCGGCCGTGGCGCATTCCTCGCCGCTGCGAGATCCGCTCGATGCGGAACTCGTCCGGTGCAGCGGCATCGGCGAGGCCGGGCCGCGCGATCCGTCCTGCCAGCGCGCCTGGGCCGACAATCGCCGCCGCTTCCTCGGCCAACCCGCGCCTGCGCCGTCATCGACTCTGGCCGCGCGCACGACGATGTTCCCTAGCGCACCGGATTCCGCCGAACCGGCCACGCCCGCCGCCCAGCCCGAACCCTCGCGGACGGAGGCGCGCTGACCATGCAGGGCACCGGCGTCATCGACCATTTCCTCGAAGTCTTCACCCGTTACATCGACGGCGGCTTCGGACTGCTGAAGCCCGAGGTGGCCTTCATCGCCACCACGTTGATCGTCATCGACGTGACGCTGGCGGCACTCTTCTGGTCTTGGGGCGCCGACGAAGACATAATCGCCCGCCTGGTGAAGAAGACGCTGTTCGTCGGCGTCTTCGCCTACATCATCGGTAACTGGAACAATCTCGCCCGCATCGTCTTCGAGAGCTTCGCCGGTCTCGGCCTGAAGGCGTCCGGCACGGGCTTCTCCGTCACCGATCTCCTGCGCCCCGGCAAGGTGGCGCAGACCGGGTTGGACGCCGGCCATCCGCTGCTCGACTCGATCTCGAACCTGATGGGCTACTGGTCTTTCTTCGAGAACTTCATCCAGATCGCCTGCATGTTGTTTGCCTGGGCGCTGGTGCTGCTCGCCTTCTTCGTCCTCGCCATCCAGCTCTTCGTCACCCTGATCGAGTTCAAACTGACGACGCTCGCCGGTTTCGTGCTGATCCCCTTCGGCCTGTTCGGCAAGTCCGCCTTCATGGCCGAGAGGGTCCTCGGCAATGTCATCTCGTCCGGCATCAAGGTGTTGGTGCTCGCCGTCATCATCGGCATCGGCTCGACGCTGTTTTCCGAGTTCACCCAAGGCTTCAACGGCGCGACGCCGACCATCGACGATGCGATGGCGATCGTGTTGGCAGCACTGTCGCTGCTCGGCCTCGGCATCTTCGGTCCCGGCATTGCCAACGGTCTTGTCTCCGGCGGCCCGCAGCTCGGCGCAGGCGCGGCGATCGGAACAGGCTTGGCCGCTGGTGGCATGGTCGCGGCGGGTGGAGCGGCAATTGGCGCGGTGGCATCAGGCGGTGCATCGCTCGTTGGCGGTGCTGCCGCTGCCGCGCGTGGTGGGGCGACGCTCGCCGGTGGCGCATCCACCGCCTACAGCCTTGGGGCTGCCGGTCAGTCCGGCGCGTCCGCCGTCGCGTCCGGCCTCGGCAATGTCGCTTCGACCGGCGCGCAGGCCGCCGTCTCGCCCTTGAAGCGCGCGGCCGGCCGGGCCTCCGACAGCCTGAAGTCTAGCTATCAGTCCGGGGCGCGCGCGGCGTTCGGGATGTCGGGCGGATCGTCTAGCGACGGCACGGTCGGCGGTGAGGCCGAGGCTGCATCGGCGCCGGCCGCGTCTTCCTCCTCTTCCGCCGCCGATGGTCCGCCCGCCTGGGCGAAGCGCATGAAGCGCTCGCAGTCCCTGTCGCATGGCGCGCAGACCGCCGCCCACGCGGTGCGCAGCGGCGACGCCCATGGTGGCGGCTCTTCCGTCAACCTCTCCGAAAGCGACTGACCATGTTCAAGCGACCCGCCGCCCATTACGGCAAATCCCCCGAGCCCGAGACCCCATACCAGCGCGCCGCCCAGGTCTGGGACGACCGCATCGGCTCGGCGCGCGTGCAGGCGAAAAACTGGCGGCTGATGGCCTTCGGCTCGCTGGCGCTCTCCGCCGGCCTGTCCACCGCACTGGTCTGGCAGTCGCTGAGCGGGTCGATCGTGCCGTGGGTGGTGCAGGTCGATCGGCTCGGACAGGCGCAGGCCATCGCGCCCGCGACCGCCGATTATCAGCCCAACGACCCGCAGATCGCTTTCTATCTCGCCCGTTTCATCGAGCAGGTCAGGAGCATCCCGGCCGATGCGATCATCGTGCGGCAGAACTGGCTGCGCGCCTATGACTTCACCACCCAGGGCGGCGCGCTGGCGCTGAACGACTATGCTCGTGCCAACGATCCCTTCGCCAAGGTCGGCCGGCAGCAGGTCGCGGTCGAGGTGTCGAGCGTCATCCGCGCTTCGCCGTCGAGCTTCCGCGTCGCCTGGATCGAGCGCCGCTATCAGGATGGATCGCTCAGCAGCACCGAACGCTGGTCCGCCATCCTCACCGTCGCCGTGCAGCCGCCCCGCGATGCCGACACGCTCAGGAAGAACCCGCTCGGAATCTACATCAACGCCATCAACTGGTCGAAGGAGCTTGGACAATGACGCCGACCTTCCGCACAGCCGCCCCAAGAAACGCGGGAAGTCCGGCGTTCCGTAAAGCCGCGTTCCCGCTGATCCTGTTTTGCACGTCGGCATTGGCCGGCTGCGCCGGTCATGTGCCGCCGCCCGAGATTTCCTATGACGATGCCGCGCCTGCCGTGCAGACCGTCGATCCGCCGGCGCCCGTCACCGTCGTCAGCCTGCCCAAACCTCTCCCGCTGCCCGGCCAGTTGAAGCCGGTCGGGAAGGACGGCAAACCCGTGCCCGAGGCGGCCGAGCCGACCATCCGCGTCAATCAGGCCAATGCGAGCGCCCGGATGCAACCCGCGCGCGACGGCTTCATCAATTCGATGCAGGTCTATCCCTTCGTCGATGGCGCGCTCTATCAGGTCTATGCCTCGCCTGGGCAGATCACCGACATCGCGCTTCAGCCCGGCGAAACGCTCGTCGGCTCCGGCCCCGTCGCCGCCGGTGACACCGTGCGCTGGATCATCGGCGACACCGAGAGCGGAACAGGTGCTACGAAGGTGGTGCATATTCTGGTGAAACCGACACGGGCCGAGCTGATGACCAATCTCGTCATCAACACCGACCGGCGCACCTATCACATGGAACTGCGCTCGACGCCTTCGACCTATATGGCCTCGGTCTCCTGGCAATATCCGCAGGACCAGCTCATCGCCCTGCGACGCCAGAACAGCCAAGCCGAGGCCGCGCAGCCCGTCGCCACCGGCGTCGATCTTTCCCGCGTCAACTTTCGCTACGAGGTCTCCGGAGATCGTGCGCCGTGGCGGCCGCTGCGCGCCTTCGATGACGGACGGCAGGTGTTCATCGAGTTCCCGCGCGGCATCGGCCAGGGCGAAATGCCGCCGCTCTTCGTCGTCGGGCCGGAAGGTGACACCTCCGAACTGGTGAACTACCGGGTGCGCGGTAACTACATGATCGTCGACCGGCTGTTCGCCGCCGCGGAACTGCGCTTCGGGGCGGCGAAGGACCAGAAGCGCGTGCGTATCTCCCGGACTGATGGGGGGAGGAGCGGTCCATTCTCATGGATGCAAAGCCCCGGTGGGGCTTCGCAAGCGACGAACGCCCGAAGCGAAAGCGGAGGGCAGGCATCGTGAGCGAGACCGATCCCGGCAAGGAAGAGCGTGTCCCGGAAACGCCGCTTCCGCCCGAAGCGGAAGACGAAGCCCGCCCGCTCACCGGCGAGCCGGCGGCCGCCATGCGGCTGCGTCCCGAACCGCCGCGCGTCACCCGCCTGTCGCGCAAGGTGTTGATCGGCCTCGGCGCGGCCGGCAGCCTCGCGATCAGCGGCGCGCTTTATTATGCGCTCCAGACCCGCAATGGCGGCGGCCAGGGTCAGGAACTCTATTCCACCGACAACCGCACCACGCCGGACGGCCTCGCCGGCCTGCCGAAGGACTATAGTGGCGTGCCCAGCCTCGGCCCGCCACTGCCCGGCGATCTCGGCCGTCCAATCCTCAACGCCCAGAATGCCGGTCAGCCGGTTCTGACACCGGGGATCGCCACGCCCAATGCCGGGCCGTCACCGGAGGAACAGCGCCGGGTGCAGGAACTGGAAGCCGCACGGCTTGCAAAACTGTTCGCACCCACCGAGACGCGGGCCGCGAACAACGGCACAGCGGGATCGCCCTCGACCACGACCATGCCGCAGACGGACCTCGCCAGCCTCGGCCTCGCGCCACAGCCGGCGACGCCCTCGGCGCAGGATCGCCAGCTCGCCTTCCTCAACCAGACGCCCGACAAGCGTACCGTCTCGCCCGATCGTGTCACCGCACCTGCATCGGCCAATGTCCTTCAGGCCGGCGCGGTGATCGCGGCGGCACTCATTACCGGCATCCGCTCCGATCTGCCCGGCCAGATCACTGCGCAGGTGACGGAGAATGTCTATGACAGCCCCACCGGCAAAATCCTGCTCGTGCCGCAGGGCGCCCGCGTCATCGGCCAGTATGACAGCGGCGTCGGTTTCGGCCAGCGCCGTGTGCTGCTCGTCTGGACCCGGCTGATCTTTCCGAATGGGCGCTCGATCGTGCTTGAGCGTCAGCCCGGCGCCGACAGCAAAGGCTATGCCGGTCTGGAGGATGGCGTTGATTATCACTGGGGCGAACTGTTCAAGGCGGCGGTCCTCTCGACCATCCTCAGCGTCGGCGCGCAGGCCGGCTCATCCGGCAACGACAGCGACATCGTGCAGGCCCTGCGCCAAGGCGCGTCGAACAGCATCAGCCAGACCGGCCAGCAGATCGTCGGCCGTCAGCTCAACATCGCGCCCACGCTCACCATCCGACCGGGCTTCCCCGTCCGCGTGCTCGTCACCCGCGATCTCGTGCTCGAACCCTACGGAGGTTGACATGACCAAGCTGAAACTCGGTCCCATCGCTGACGACAAGCCCGTCAAGGTGACGCTGGAACTGCCCGCCGGCCTGCACCGCGATCTCGCCGCCTATGCCGGCATCCTCGCCCGCGAGGCAGGCCAGTCGCCCGCCGATCCCGTCCGGCTCATCGTTCCCATGCTGGAGCGCTTCATTGCGACGGATCGCGGCTTTGCGAAGGCGCGAAAGGCTCAGTCGCGCAATGCTCAACAGCAGCAATAGATCGTACAATCTCCAGAAATCTGAAAACAGCAGGGTTTTCGCCATCTTCGGACCACACGGCACCCCACGGCACATCCTCGGCGTCATAAGCGATGGGCCGAAAAACTGCGCCTTTGACCGACAACCCAAGAGCTGACGCGCTGGTCACGGTCGCTCCGTAGCCCATAGCCACCAGATTTATGAGATTTTCCCGGGCAACATGATGTACCTCTATTCTGGGCCTGAACCCCATCTGCCCGATTTTTCGGACGAGAAGATCAAGGATATCTGGTCCCGAGCCATTACTGCTGAGGATGAACGTCTCCGAGCGAATGTCCTCCCAAGAGAGTTCCGACTTAATCGCCAGAGAATGAGAATCGGGTAGCACAGCAAAAATGCGCTCTCGCCATAAGATTTCGCTCTTTTGGCGGGGCAACTGAGGCAGTCCCGCAACGAAGACGATATCCAAGTCTCCTTTCGTCAACCGGTCCAAATTGTTCTCTGCAGTTCCTTCGTGCAATATGATCTTAATCCTCGGATGCCGCCGTCTCACTTCCTTGAGCGCGAGATGCAGGAATCCCGCCGCCAGGGAAGCGAGAATACCGATACGCAGCATGCTGTTATGCAATTCACCCTTTGATGAACCCAAACGGACGGCACGACGAAGTTGATCGATTCCAGGCGCTGCCTCTTTGAGGAAATTATCGCCCGCATGCGTTAACCGAACCCCTCGTCTATCTCGAACGAAAAGCGTGAAACCCAAGCGGTGTTCGAGAAGTTGGATACGGCGCGTTACCGTGGATTGTGATGTATCCAGCGCAAGTGCCGTCTGCCGAAAACTACCGTGCGCAGCGGCGGCGATAGCGCAGCGGAGGTACCGAAGATCAAACGTGAGGTCTGGCACGTCCATCCGATCTTCATTCACGCCTTGCTCTCGGCGCTTTTCGCTAGCGAAATCGCTGTGGTTCGTTCTTCGATTGCTCGGACCACAGCGATCATATCGTCGCCGCCAAGGCCCAAGGCTTCCGTCTCTGCGTAGAGCGTCAAGCAGGCGTCCATCTGAGGCGAGGCTATGGCTGCCTCCCGGGCGGCTTCAATGACGAGGCGGCTGTTCTTCAGAACGTCGGAAATCCCTGCCTGACGCTCGAAATCTCGACGTGCCACCTTCGCGGCCTTGATCCGCGACACGTCGCTCGCCATCGGGCCGGCGTCAAGAATGGTGATGAAACGGTTTAGATCGAGACCGTGCCGCTCGGCAAAATGCGTCGCCTCGGCGAGCCCGGTCACCATGGTGATCAGAAACACGTTAACCGCGAGCTTCATGCGCAGAGCGTTGGGTGCCGGGCCACAATAGAAGACTTCCCGACAAAGCAGTTCGAGTAGAGGCCGTATCTCGGCAAGGTCCTCTTTCTCCCCCGCCAGCATCCCCACGAGTTCACCGGCCTCCGCAGGCTTGCGCGACCCCGAGACTGGTGCCTCCACATAGCGCCCGCCTGCCCTCCTGATCTCGTTTGCCAACGCAAATGAGTAGCCGGGGCGCACCGTGCCCATCGCGACGATCCGGCGTCCGGCCACACGTTGGGTAAAATCGGGTAATCCGCGGCCAAGCACGGCGTCGGTGGCAGCCTCGTCGGCAAGCATCAGGATAACCGTCTCGGATCGCTCAAATACATCGGCAGCGCTGGGTGCCGCGATCGCGCCGAGTTCCGCCAGCGGCCCGCAACGCTCGGCCGAACGGTTCCACACGATCAGTTTCGTTCCCGCTTGGACGAGATTTAAAGCCATCGGTAATCCCATTGTGCCTAGCCCAATGAACCCGATCGACGTCGATTTATTCATCCTGTGTCTCCTGTTTTCTCAGGAGATTAATCCATCCCAACAAATTCGAAAATTTGATAAGGTTGAATTACAACTTCACGGAATCGGGTAGATGGTACCACAGTTCGACATTGAAGCGCTGCGTACGATGATCGTGGGCACCGACCTCGGGAGTTTCGCGCGCGCCGCTCTACATCTCGGCAGATCGCAGTCAGCTGTCAGTATGCAGCTGAAGCGCCTCGAAGAGCAGGCAGGTCATGCCCTGTTCCACCGGCGCGGTCGCGGATTGGTGCCAACGGAAGCAGGCGACACTCTCCTCAGTTACGCGCGTCGGATCGTAGCCATGCATGATGAGGCAGCCATGGCGTTGGGTGCATCGGTGGCACCGCCAACCATCCGCCTGGGTCTGCCACAGGATTTCTTCGAGGACGTCATGCCCAGTGCTCTCGCGACCTTCTCCCAAAACCGACCGAACGTTCATGTCGCGGTTCGTGCAGGCAGAAACTACGCGCTCGAACACGAAGTAAAGTCCGGGCGCCTCGATCTTGCTCTCGCTTTCGCAGGCATGGATCGTCCTGGAACCGGGGAACTCCTGGCGACGATGCCGATGTTGTGGCTTTCCAAAGACAAAGACAGTGAACCGCCTCGCGATGTCTCTGGCACTCTTCCGCTTGTGCTCTTTGATCATCCCTGTCTGTTCCGGCAGGCTGCACTTCGCTCGCTTGATGAGGCTGGCATCCTATGGCGCCTTTCCCTGACCACGCCAAGCCTGCCCGGTGTTTGGGCGGCCTTACGGTTTGGATTGGGCGTCACCGTGCGTACAGCCCATGGCGTGCCGCCCGGAATACGCCGGCTGGACAATTGCTTGCCGGCACTACCGCCACTTGAGTTGCGGATGTTGAAGCAGGACCATCTACCAGAAGCCGCTCAGGATCTCGCGCACATCCTCAAGGCTGCGATCGAAAATCAAGGCGTGGCTGACCAACTGCCGACACGGTGAACGGTGCCACGCACGTCCCTGCTGCCAAGCCTCACGGTGCTCGACGACTGCCCGGATATCTACCTCTGCCCCTTGGCACCGGCTATCGTGGCGATTTCCTCTCGGAGCCATCTATGCGGGGCATCCTTTTCGCGACGGCGATGCCATGTCTGGACGAATGGAAAGCTGCTCAGCTGAAACGGCAGTTCGCTGCACTGAAGGCCTCCCTTTCCCAGATGCTCAATGCTACGCTTCGCTGCGGTCAGCACGAGATCGCTTCCCCTGACAAGGTCCGGTGCGGCAGACCAATGTGGAAGCTGAACTGCAATGCGGCGCTTGTAACCAAGACGTGCAAGCGCGTCGTCGACCTCACTGTCGTCTTGCAACGCAACACTAACGCGCACATGAGGACGAGCGAGATAATCATCGAAGGAAAACGGGCCACACCCGCTCGATTCATCGAACAGGCAAGCGAACGTCTCTTCAAAGAGCGATGCACTTCTGAGGTCGGCGTGCCTAGCCTGCTTGAGGCTGGGATATACCCCAACCGCCAGATCAATCTCCCCGTCTATGAGCGCGGCAAGCGCGCGTTCCCTGCCGTATGATACGATCGAAAGGTCCACCAACGGTGCCGACTTTCGAAGTCGCGATACGAGGGTGGGCAGGAGGATTGCCGATCCATAGTCCGACAGAGAAAGACGAAAATGGCGGTGGCACTGCTCCGCGTTGAAGGACGGCTGATCGACCATGGAGCGCATCAGCGCAAGGGCCTCACCCAGTGGCTCAGCGAGTTGAAGCGCCCGCGCTGTTGGCTGCAGGCCGCCGTCGCCTCTGACCAGCAGCGGATCGTTGAAGATGGTCCTTAACCTTGCCAGAGCGTGGCTGACCGCCGGCTGCGAACGGTTGAGCCGCAATGCTGCGCGGGAGACATGTCGCTCCTCGATCAGCGCCTCGAGGAACGGCAGCAAACCCAAATCGGATGGATGGAAATTATTCGTATCCTGCATGATTCCTATATAGATCTTCGATTTCCATTCGATCTGTCAATGATGCAAATTGAGGGAAAAGGAGAATTGAACATGATCCGGTCGCCCGAAACAGATCTAGGGTTGTCCCACGTAGCGCTGGTCGTGCGCGATCTCGATAAGAGCATCGCCTTCTATCAGGAATTTGCCGATCTTCAGGTAATTCACCGCCGAAACGCAGGCGGCGATATCGAAGAGGTCGCGTGGATGGCGGATGGCTCGCGCCCGTTCGCGCTTGTCCTCGTTGCATCTGCGAATTTGAATGATACGCCACTCGGACCATTCGGTCACATAGGCGTTGCGTGTGCCAAGCCGGGAGATGTCTCGCGCCGTGCGGCCGAAGCTGAGCGCCGCGGCATCCTGCGGTCTGCCCCGCGCAATGATGGGCCGCCGGTCGGCCTCTGGACGTATATCTCTGACCCGGATGGCAACACGCTTGAATTGTCGTTCGGGCAGGAAATAGCATTCAGTATTGGCAGTGGCCACGATGCTCTCGAAGTGTCGTCCCGAACTTGATCCGGAAGACCGAAAATCGGAAAGTAGCGAGCAGCTTAGCCGCTGTCGCCTCACAGATGGCTTTTGTCAATCACGGCTGCAGCGTGCCTTCTGTTCCGGTCGCCGGCCAGCATTATTGGAAACTTCTACTGGCTCTCCCCAAGCTACGCGTCGCCCGTCCCACCGACGATATAGAAGCGCTTATTCGTTTTTATGGAGACGGCCTCGGGCTGGAAATCTTGTATCGATTTGAGGACCACGATGGTTTCGACGGCGTGATGCTCGGACATGCAGGCGCACCTTATCATTTCGAGTTCACGAAGGCGCATGGACATACCGTAGGTCGCGCGCCGACACGAGACAATCTGCTCGTGTTCTGCCTTCCGGACCCTGGAGAATGGCAAGTCGCTGTCGAAAGAATGGAAGGAGCCGGGTTCAGAGCCGTCCCGGCGTTCAACCCCTATTGGGATCGCTCAGGCCGCACCTTTGAAGATCCCGATGGCTATAGGGTTGTGATCCAGCGGGCTGACTGGAATGCCTGACGGAGCAATGGGCTCTGCGGGGCTCCCTTTGTTTCCGGCAAATTAATGAGGAAGGCACAATGACTACAATTAAGACGCTCCCGTCCTGACGAGGGCGACCGCGCAGTGGAAATCTGGCGCGGTGCGGTCGACGCCACCCATAACTTTCTCTCGGGTGAGGATCGCGTTTCCATCGAAGAGATGGTGGGTGGCTTTCTGCCCCAAGCGCCGCTTTGGTTTGCCGTGGACGCTACCGACTATCCGCTGGCTTTCTTGCTAATCGACAAGGGCCACATGGAGGCGCTGTTCGTCGATCCCGCATATCGAGGAACTGGAATTGGTGCCGCACTGGTACGCCACGCCCTTACACTTCATCCTAAGCTGACAACCGACGTCAATGAGCAGAACAGTCAGGCGGTCGGCTTCTATGAAAAAATGGGCTTCAAGCACATCGGTCGTTCTCCGCTCGACGGGCAAGGAAAACCTTATCCGCTCATCTACCTGAAGTACGGTGAATGACTGACATTTTTTTATTTCATAACCTGAAGTTCTTTGAAGTCACGCCCTGGCGGGCCACTAACGCGCGGCGCGAACCAAGTGGTGGACTGCAATCCACGTGGGCATACTGAATAATGCACGAAAACGCCCACAATCTTGTCAAAAAACGGTCTAAAAAAGCAGTATCGGTCCCGATGATTAACCTGACGCACAGGGTCGCGACAGATAGCAACTTGAAGATATGGCGGAAGCAAAGGCAAAATGACTCGGATGTTCACACGACGGACTACATTTTTGACCCCACTCATTGCATTGCCTTGGTTGTTAGGGCATGGCGCGCGCGCAGATAACGGCCGAAGCATCGTCGAAGACCGGCTCCGGGAACTCGAAATCCGTAGTGGTGGTCATCTTGGCGTGGCGGTCCTGGACACCGCGACCGGTCAGGTAATTGGGAACCGTCTCGATGAACGCTTCGCTCTGTGCAGCACGTTCAAGGCTCTGGCTATCGCGTTCACGCTCGCACGCGTTGATCGCGGAGAAGAGAAGCTGGACCGAAGAGTCTTCTTCGGCGAAAAGGATCTGGTTATGCCTTTCAAGGCGACTAAACCGCACCTTGCTGACGGCATGACAGTTGAGCAGCTCTGCGAAGCGGCAGCAATTGTCAGCGACAGCACCGCGGCAAATCTACTGATGGCCAGCTTCGGCGGACCTTCTGCATTGACCGCCTATCTGCGCTCAATAGGTGATCAAACGACCCGTATCGACAAGACCGAACTGGCTCTCAATATCGTCAAGTCCGGAGAGACGCACGACACGACTTCGCCGCGCGCGATGGTGGGCACACTGCAACGCATCGTGCTCGGCTCCGCTCTGTCGCCGACGTCGCGGGCGCACCTGACCGAGTGGATGATGGCGTCCAGGGATGCGGCCGCACAACGCCTGCGGGCTGGTTTACCGGCTGGGTGGCGGATCGCGAACAAACCCGGGACCTGGGAAGGAATATCGACCAACGATATCGGCGTGCTCTTCCCGCCCAATCGTCATCCGATCGTCGTCGCGGCCTATCTGGGCAAGGCACGTGGCTCAGTGGCGGAGCAGGAAGCCGTTTTGGTCGACGTAGCACGCATCGTTACGAGAAACGTATAATCGAACGACTTGCCAGCGGCAGCGAAACGTCCACTGTCGATCGAGCAAGCCGTCACCTCAGCCGGTGCGGGGCGGAGTCTCCACTTCCGAAAGCAGCCAGCCTGTATCAGGCCGTCACTCAACTGGGCCTGCTCTGGGAGGATCAGGCCGAAGGTCGTGGAAATCGAAAGAGCTTCGAGCCAGGATGCCACCAGACGACCTTTCGCTGCTTCCATCTCGACATAGAAACGCAACGCCAATTCTACATGCATGTTGCGCATGAGGAACAAGGCTACCTCTTGCAAGAGGCAGATATCCTTCCCAGAGACCAACCGGCATCCGCTACGGCGCCCCTCGGCGTGCGCCGCACGAGATCCAAGGGGCGCGCCGGCGCTCATAGAGACCCGATCGTCCCCTTGATCAGAAGGCGCTCAAGCGTAGTTGCGAAGTACGGAGGTGCCTCCTCCATTGGGTAGTGGCCACAATTAACAATGGTTTCCACGGTCAGATCGTCAAACCATTGTCGAAATAGAGGCGCGACGGTCGCCTCATCCAAACCTGGATCATGGTCCCCTAGGATAAGGTTGACTTTTGTAGCCGAACCCAGAAGCCGTTGGGAGAAGTCCGTTCGGAACAACCCGAAATACTGCATCTTCACCTCGGGCGAGGAGGCAAGGCGGCTCCGAATCCGTTTCGCTTCCGTCCACCCCTCCGATAACTGGCCCGACAAATAACCAATCAACCTGCGAAATGCGTCGTCGTCCCGGGCAGTAGAAGCGAAAAACGCTAGCGCGTCGTCACTGGCCAGTGAACCGCTGGCTGGGATTGGACAGACAGCAGTCAGGCTGACGATGCGGTTTGGTACCAATACCGCAAGGTATTGCGCGATCATCGCGGACAGGGAATGCCCTACGATATGGAATCGCGGCCAATCGAGTTCATCGGCCAAGGCGATAATAGTCGATGCAGTCTGTTGAATGCTGGCTGGCCCGGCGTGACCGCGAGACAATCCGTAGCCTGGAAGATCAGCGAAGGCGTAATGAAACGTATTGCCGTCGATGTACGGCAAGATGGGGGTATATAAAGTGTGGTCTCCATGCCAGTCATGCAGCATGATGACCTTCTGTGGACCATTGCCAACTGTTTTACGGCCGATGATCGTAGAGCTTGTATCGTCTTTCATGTAGATCTCCTTTGGCGTTGCGCCAAAAAGATCTCGGCCGCCTTTCCGGCGGCGCTGATACGCAGCTTGCTTCTCACCTCGGCGTGTTGAAGTCAACCCCTGCCGATCTAAGCGCTTTTACAGCGACCAACGATATCGGCGCACTCTTCCCATCTAGTCGCCCTCAGATCGTCGTCGCGGCCTTTCTCGGCAAGGTGCGTGACTCTATGGCGGAACGGAAAGCCGCCTGCTCAGCCGGCGCGGGGCAGAGTTTGCACTTCCGAAAGCAGCCAATCCGCAAAAGCCTGTATTGGACCGTCACTCAACCGGATCGGCTCTGGGAGGATCAGGCTGAAGGTCTTGGAGATCGACTGGCCTTCGGGCCACGGCGCGATCAGACGACCTTCCGCCAATTCCGTCTCGACATAGAGGCGCGGCACCAGCGCGACGCCAAGCCCCGCAAGTGCGGCCTCAATCAGCATGATGTGGAGGTCATAGCATGGGCCGATCGTGGGATTGGTCAGCGTGATCCCGGTTTCCTGCGCATAACGCTGCCAGGCATCCGGGTTCTGGCGACGGTGCAGACGTGGCAGGCTGTCGAGCGACGCCGCATCTGCGGCTTTGTCGAGAAGGGCCGGATAACAGACGGGCACCAGCGTCTCGTGCAGCAACCGGTGCATTCTCATACCAGTCCACGCGGGATGCTCGAAATGGATCGCGGCATCGAAGCCGCTTCCGGCGAGCACGAATGGTTCCATTCGTTCGGCAAGATGCACAATGATGTTGGGATGGCGCTCCTGAAATCCTCCAAGGCGGGGAATGAGCCATCGCGTGGCGAAAGTCGGAATTGTCGCGATATCGATGCTGGCGCCATCCTTGGGCTGCCCCATCAGATACTGGCTGTCACGTTCCAGCCGGTCGAGAGACTCTCGAACCTGGGCTGCATACCGTTCCCCACTCGGCAGAAGCCTGACGCGGTTACCGACGCGTTCGAACAGCGTCACGCCGAGGAAAGCCTCCAGCCGACCGATCTGGCGGCTGATTGCTCCTTCGGTCAGTGCCAGCTCGTCCGCTGCGCGCGCGAAGCTGCCATGACGCGCCGATGCCTCGAACGCCATGAGCGCTGAATTGCTGGGAATTTTACGGCGCATCGGAGGTCTCCGCAGGTTTGGTCGGCACTTGATCGACCCCAGCTTGATATTAGATCATTGAAGGGTGACGCAATATCGATATCCATTGGATCGGTCGCCTTCTACCATGACAAAATGTCAATTACAAACGAAGCCGGAAGCGCTGCGCGGCCGGCCGGAGGCGATATGATGATCTATACGGTTGAATGCAGCTTTGCTGATCCGCACAGCGAAGCGGAATGGAACGCGTTTTACAGCCTGGACAAGCTGCCCGCCCTGATTTCTGTCAGCGGCTTTCACACCTCACAACGTTTCAAAGCGTTGAGCGGCGGCTGTCCCGTCTACCTCGCTCTCCATTCGATCGACGGCCTCGATATTCTGACCGGCGAAGAATATAGCCGGAAGGGCGGCGGCAACTTCGCCCGTTGGCAGCAACACATCACCGATTGGCACCGGAACCTGTACGAGGGCATCGAACGCGCCCCGGCCGTCGGCGAAACCGAATATCTGGTGCTGAGCACAACAGGCCCTCAGCCGCTACGCGAATTGGGCCTGACGCCTTTTGCGATGCGCGCGGTCGCCATGGAGAAGTTCCCGGAACACCGCTGGCTCGCGAAAGCAGGTCGCGACATGATCGGAGATATCGGACATCTGCCGGACGATGTTCACGTCTATGCGCCGATGACGCCGCAATTGACGAACGGCGATGACGTCGCCTCTGCAAGCGCGCGGTGAACGCCGATGCCGAATGTCACCCTCTACATCTCGCAAGACAGGATGCCGCCGGAGGAGATGCTCGTGGCGCTCGCGGAGCGATGCACAGCGCTCTGCACCGGCATCCTTCGGGCGGCCTTGGAGAATGTGCATATCATTTTTGTCGCCGTTCGGCATGGCCGGGGGCATCCGGCCTTTGTCGAGATCCAATACCGCCTCGAACCGTTCCGGACAGCGGCCGTGATGGACCTGTTCATGAAGGAATTGGACGACGTCATTCAGTGCAGCACCGATCTGACCGCGCGCATTCGCTGCTTCGGCTACGAAGCGTCGAGCATCCACGCACGCAACTGAACTCACGCCAGAGAAGAACCATGACGATGACCGATTTTCCCAGCCAGACGGTCGGCGACCTGACCCTCACAGCCATCAGTGACGGCTATCTTCACGCCAGTTTCGGCCTACTCTCGAATATCGATGCTGACGATGCCTCTCAAATGCAGGAGAATGCGGGGATACGGGATCACACCGCTATCCACATCAACTGCTATCTGGTGCGCGGAGGCGGTCGCACGGTCCTGATCGATGCCGGCGCGGGCGGTTTCAAACAATGGGGCGGCCGGCTGAAGGACAACCTCGCCCAGGCGGGCATCCAGCCTGCTGCTATTGACGCCATCCTGTTGACGCACGCCCATCCAGACCATGTCGGTGGACTGCTCGACCCCACAGGCGACGCCGCATTCCCGAATGCCGAGCTTATCGCCCATCGGCAGGAAGTCGCGTTCTGGCAGGATGACGGCAATCTGAGCCGCGCGCCCGAGCGTGCCCACGGCAACTTCATCTTCGCCCGTCAGGCGTTTGCCGCTTATCGTAGCAGGTTGCGCACGTTCGAGACCGGAGACGTGCTTCCCGGCATGACGGCAGTTCCGCTCCCTGGTCATACGGCAGGACATACCGGCTACCGTCTTGAGTCCGGTGGCCAGAACCTGTTGGTCTGGGGCGACATAGTCCATTTCCCAGAGATCCAAATCCCGCGGCCGGACGTGTCGATCGCATTCGATCAGGATACGCATCTCGCCGCAGCGACACGATCGAGGCTGCTGGATATTGTCAGTTCGGAACGGCTTCTGATCGCCGGGATGCATCTTGGTGAGCTCGGTTTCGCGCGCATCGAGCGAGCGGGGAGAAATTACCACGTCGCCTATGAGGAATGAGCACCGCAAACTCCACATGCGTGACAGAAGGTGTTCACGCGCGTTCGGTGTTTAGGAACGTCAGACCAACTTCCTGCCCAAGTCCTCCAGATCGCCCAGAAACCAGCACGACGATCCCAGATTTGATTCATACACGAAGTCCTTCAGCGCTCTGCTTCGCGCGCATGCGCTTGAAATGTCGCCGAGGACTGCCAGGCGAAGTTGGTAATTGACGAATTTCTGAACGAGCAGCCCCGCAAATCCCGTTTGGAGATCGAAGAAATTCTGCGCCAATCGCACTGCGGGTAGTGCGACCAGATCGGCCCTTTCGCCAAAGGCGGTTCCGATGAGGCTGTTGACATCAGCCTCTGTAGAAATGTGCTGACCGTTCGGGTCGCACGACAATACGCGTAAATTGCCCAGGATTGTAATGACGTCGCTCATGGAATGCGTCCGATTTGCTTGCCTCGAAGAAAATTGAAGATGGTTTCCCGCTGATTGGGGAGGTGATGAAAGGCCTGTTCCAGATAATGAAGTTGCGCGTTCGGCATAGTGCTCTCCACCCGCCGCCTGGTCTGACTTGAATGAATAAGAGCATCCCGTCCCCCAACAATGATGAGGGCCGGCATCTTCAGGCTCCTGAGATCTGCATCCGAGACGAGCGGAATCGTAATCGACCGTGGGCGGACTTTCGAATGAATGCTGGAGACGAGATCCATCAAAGGTCGCGCCCTGTCGGCCAACGTTTGCGGCTGCGGGCCCATGACCATCGCGCGAACCTTGGCCTTTCCCCAGGAGCCGAGCAACAGAAGCGGCAAGGCTTTTAGGAAGAACGGCTTCTGGCGGCCGATTCCTGCCGGACAAAGCAACGCGAGACGATCGACACGAGACGGCCGGCGGACGGCGTAATCCAGAGCAAGCCACCCTCCGAAAGAAACGCCGACAAAGGCGGCGCTTTCCAGATCCAGCCCGGCAAGCACGTCGTCGAGCCACGTCGCGTACCTACCGCCTTCCAAGGGAAGCTGTTTAGCTGTACTCAGTCCTGGCTCCCCGATCACGTCGACGGCGTAGACACGAAACGACTGCGACCAGAGTTCGGCATCGAACATCCAGATCGCCGAATTGGTCAGCGCTCCATGCAGGAGGACGAGCGGGGGCGCATTCCTGGGACCACAGGCGACGACAAAAGTGGTGCCCTCTCGTGTATCGACCCAGAGGTGATCGGCAGCAACCGGCCATTGACCAAGAACGTTCCGATATTGATCGACGAGCACGGTGTCGAGTTTCGACATATGCGATATCTCCGTCGTCACCTGACCGCCTCCAGTTGCCTGTCCAGGCTCCTCAAGAGTTCGGAAGTATCGGATGCGGAGCCGATCATAATCAGCTTCAAATGCCGCAACTCCGCATCGTAGACGGAATTGAATTGAACGCGGTCGGGGCTGCGCTCCTGAGAAAGCAGCATTGCCTGAATGGTTACTGTCAGGCGACGCGACAGCTCGGGGGAGACATCCGGCACATCAACAACACAGGATACTCGTGCCGTGATCGGCTGCTGCGGAGCCCGCGCCGCGCCGGCGAATGCATCCAGGTGGGATCGTAGAATTCGATAGGATTTACCGATTTTCGTCCCCTGCAGGCGTCCTTCACGGATAAGCCGGAGCACGGTTTTCGGGTGCAGTGTCAAACGTTCCGCCGCCTGACCGACAGTATAAAACTCTTCAGACATGTCGCCAAAATCATCCTTATTATTCCATAAAAAGGGAACTTATGGATATAATAAGTAGCATTGCGGAACATGGCAAGGCGCAGCACTCAGCGCGACCTGTTAGGTATGCCCGTCTCGACCATCTCCGGGACTGATGACGGGCGCCGCGACTGAGAGCCAACGCCGTTTCTCGCTGACCAAGTGCATAGTCAGGCAACCGATTTTATATCGGACGGGATCGATATCGTTGCGATAGCCGCAACGATAGAGGCGATGCCCGCCAGAATGAATGTCGTGGACAGCGATGACGTGATCACCATGCCGGCCAAGGCGGAACCGAGAGGGAAACCGGCCAGATTTAGGCTCATCGAAATTGACATGACGCGGCCGAGCTGTTGCGGATCGGTTCGACGCTGGCGAAGCGTCAGAAGAGCAACATCGATCGGACCGGACATGACGCCGGCAAGCATAAGGCCGATCGCCAGCCCGCCAAACCCAAACTCAGCTGCCACGGGCCATGCCGCCAAGGCCGTAATTACCATTCCGATAGCCATAATGTGACGCTCGCGACCGGTCGTTCGCAGGTGTCCTGCGAGAAGTGCGCCAATTCCGCCAGCAATCCCCATCGCAGCCCACAGGAAGCCTGTCACCGAGCTACCAACCGAAGCGTCATAATGGCTGGCGACGAAAACTGGGACCACAACATAGAGCACGCCCCAGGTGACCTGGTACATCGAATAGGAGATGGCGAGGCCGCGCAGCGTCGGTTGTCTGGCGACGATCTGAATACCTTCCACTGTCTGTTGCATGAACGAAATCTGTCTGGACGCCAATCCGGGAAGAAGCGGTACAAAGGACAGGCAGATGGCGGCAGCGGCGTAAGAGAAGGAGATCACCGACATCGCGCTCTCAGGTCCGAGCCAAGCGACGACAATGCCGGCCATCGCGGGCCCGACGACATCGACGACGGCATAGATCGCTGTATCGAGCGCATTCGCACGATCGAGTGCATGGGAGGGCACCAGGCGAGGCAACAGCGTTCGCGTACCCGCCGCGCCCAACGGGCCGGCCAGAGAGAACAGGATTACCAGGAAAAGCAGAACTGGCGGCGTTGCCCAATCGAGCCAGCCAACGATGCTGATAGCGCCAATGAATGTTGCGCTGGCAATCATGTCGATCCTGACCGCGATCGTCGGACCTACGCGGTCGAGTAGAACGCCCGCGACCGGACTAACCAGCAACCCCGGAACGATTGCTGCGAACGTCAACCAGCCGGCCAGTGCCGGTGAGGAGAACCGCGCGAGTACAAACAGCACCAACGTAAGGATGAACATACGGCCGGCTAGACGAGACAAGGTTGCAGCACAGATAAGAGGCATCAAGCCGGGAGTTCTGATGAGTGCTCTGTATGAGCTTTGCTGCTTCATGGGAATCTTCGTCATGACCGGAAGGACTGATAGCGCAGGCTCGGGCATCGCCCGATCACAGATTATATTGCATTGCCATTGACGCCTGTACAACCATCAAAGTTAGCCGGCGCGCGGCCAAATGACAGCTTGCGCAACAATGACATCTTGTCCGTTGAAAGTAGCGGCAGGAGAGCCGTGCAGTTGGAAGCCAAGATCCAGCGCCTCTGAAATACGGTGACAGAAATTCGCGTCATCTTTTCCTGTCAATAGGCGATATCGTGGGAGGTTATGGGGAGGTTTCGTTGCAAATTCAGGGCATCTTTCATATGTCGTCCAACATCTTTTCCATATCTACGATCGTAAATCCCGGCCTCGCCGTATTTGGCCGGCGGCCCGTTTCTCGATAGCCGAGCTTCAGATAAAGCACGATGTTTCTCACCATGAGCGCGTTGGTGTAGAGCGTCATGCGTCTCTTGCCGGCAAGGAACGCCTGTCGCTCCGCCTCTGCGATAAGACGAGGGCCGATACCTTTTCCAGCGCTGTCCGGATCAACGGCGACACTGAAAATAAGGTGATGGTCATCACTGGGTTCTACAGCAATCAGGCCGAGCACATGTCGACCATGGCAAGCCAGCAGAACTTCGCCTCGTTTGATGCGAGGCCCATGATCATCCGTCATCGGCTGGGCTGGGTAGCCCAAGACCGGCAGCCAGGCAGCATACGCCCTTTGTGTGATCGAATGAACCGCTGCCAGATCCTCATATCTTGCTGCTCTCGTCTCAATCATCAGTGTTGCCTCGCGATAGTGACCGCAGCGCCGCCCAAGGCGACGGCACCAATTCGGTGGGCGATCCGCGTAGCATGTGGAGTTCGCAAGAGATGCCGGGCTTTATGAGCAAAGAAGATCCAGGTTAGGTCTACTGCGGCCAGCGTCAAAAGTGTAATGGCTGCAAGGATCCCCCATTCGACAATCCCAGCCGCAGAAAGTTTGATCAAGGACGGTAAGAGAGCAATATAGAACACCATGATCTTGGGATTTCCCAGGGTCAAAGCTATGCCCGCACCGAACATCGACAAGGATGAGGCAGAACGCGGAAAATCTTCAGCATTTTCGCCGACAGGCTCCTGCCACGTCTTGAACGCCAGCCAGCAGAGATAGATAACGCCCAGCCACTTCAAGACATGAAAGCCAAATTGGAAGGTCTGCGCCATCGCGGTGAGGCCAGCCATCGCCATTGTAAGCCAGATCACTTCACCGATCCACATGGCAGCGACGAAGGGCATGATGTCTCGCCAGCCTCTAGTGATCACGCGCGAAACCTACGGGATACGTCGGGAGCAAATCATAGCTGATCGTTGCTGTAACTGGCTATAACTGGACTCTATCTGCAATCGACAACCGTTCATGCAGCAACGGGAAATCCTCACTATCAACATTTCGAGCCTCCTCGACTCAATAGGTTGACGGCCTGTTCTCCGAACGCCATTTCAATTCGGCTGGCGTGCCTGGATGAGGCGGTTTCAGGCCGTTAATCATCCACAAATCGAAGGGTGTGTCGTCGACATGCAACTCCCAACGATAGCCGCGCCCAGCGACATAGGGCTCGAGCACCCGCGAGCAGCCGACTAGGAATTGCTGCTGCATTTCCGGGTCGTCGATCGAGCGCGCGATATGATCGATCGTGACGCGGACAAAGTCGTTCGCCACCTGGCCGCCAATGAAAAGGCCGTCTTTCGGGATCGAATGAAAAAAGACGTTCACATAAAAGCGCGGCAAGAAACTCTCGTAGATCGCCGTGATTTTTCCAGCCAGTTCCTGTTTGTCGGATTCGGAAAAGGCAGCTTCCGGATGGTAGATTTGCCACATCGGCATAGTTATTCTCCTCGGATGACGAACGTCAATTCTTTCTGGCAGCTTCAGCGGCGTAGCGTTGCGCAGGTAGACCGGTTTGCAGCAGCGCCTGCATCAGTTCCTTGCGGGAACCCTCGAACCTGTTCCACGCTTCCGCATCCTGCAGGCTCGGGAAAATCACGGCCTCACCGCGGTCCAGGCCAGCCAGCGCGGTGTCGACGAGCATTTCCGCCGACATGAATAATTCAGGCGGGAAAGGCGGCGGCCTCTCCCCAAAAAATTCCGAATGCACGGGACCCGGCATGACGACCTGAACGGTCACCCCATGGCTCCCCACTTCAGCCTGAAGGGCCCTCGAAAAATAGAGAACATATGATTTGGATCCGCAGTAAGCGCCAGCACCCGGTGCGGCCATCAGCGCGACGATTGATCCGATGTTGATGATCGTCCCGCTTTTGATGCTGGTGAAGCGGCGGGCGGCCGCCAGCGACAGCCGCGTCAACGCCACAATATTGACCTGGAGCATGGCGTCGACCGCTGTTGGATCGACAAGCGACGCCGGCCCCAACGCACCCGTCCCCGCGACGTTGGCGATCAAGCTGAGATCGGGAGCGTCGCGCACGATCTCCTCGACGCGACGAATACCGTCTTCGTTCGCGAGATCAGCAGCGATAATGTCGACGCGCTGCCCACTCATGCCGCGTATCCGATCGGCAGCTGCCTCCAAGCGATCAAACCGACGCGCCACCAGAATCAAATCGAAACCCCGAGTGGCGAGTCGATTGGCATAGACGGCACCGATGCCGGAGGACGCGCCAGTGACGATTGCAGTTCCTTGTTGTGACTTTCCAGTCTCGACCATCAACTACCTCCTAGATAACGGTCGCAGGTAACTCTCATAATAAGAGTTAGTTAAGCTCTTATCATCAGAGTTACGACATGCTATCGCTGGCGCATCCGAAGCAAGTAGAGGCGAGAGAAAACGATGCGGTCGAAAGGGTTCGAGGGAATGGCTTGCTCGATCGCCGCCGTGATGGGCGCGATCGGGGATCGCTGGGGTATGCTCATCATGCGGGACCTGCTGCTCGGCATTCGCCGTTATGACGACCTGCGCCAATCGAGCGGTGTCACCAACGCCACCCTGTCGGACCGGCTTAAACTGCTGGAGGAAAACGGGCTCGTCGAGCGACGGCGGTATCAGACACGGCCCGAGCGGTTCGAATATCAGCCGACCGGAAGAGGGCGCGATCTCGGCCTCCTCATGCAGGCAATGGTGCAGATCGGCGACCAGTGGAACCTGTCCAACCTCGAAGGACCGCCCCTCGACTTCATCGACAGGCGAACGGGCCAAGGCGTCAAATTGATTACCGTCAATCGGGAAACGAGTGGGCCAGTCGAGAGGGATCATCTCGGCGTGCGGCCAGGGCGCGGCGCCGACGCGTTAATGACCTGGCGGCTCTCACGGGGGTCCGAACGCCCAGAGTCCTCTGCAGTCCGTTCCGGCCAAAGTCAGGGCGCGGACTATCCCGCAGTCCGGGATGACCATTCCTCCGCCAGAAGCCCGTAAATCAGAGAGTCCCGAACGCCGATATGCGTCTGCCATTCGGCCCGCAGGCGCCCCTCCAGCGTGAAGCCGAGCCTCGTCAACAGCGCGATCGACGGCTGGTTGTCCGGATCGGTATCGGCGAAAATGCGCCGTTGTCCTTCGACGAATAATTGGTCGATCAGCATGGTGACAGCTTCGCGCGCATACCCATGCCCCTGTGCTTCGCGCGCAAGCAGATAGCCGATCTCGGACACACCTTCGCGTTTCTGGCCTGCCGCCACGAAGCCAATGGCAAGCTCTTCACCTGCCCGTACAATCGCCCATGAGCGCCAGTTCGATTGATCGTCGTTGGCGAAATACTCCCGCAGGTCCTCGACATACTCAAAGGGTGCGCGAGACCACCACCGCATCATGTCTGGATCGGCCATCGTTAGAAATAAGGCGTCAGCGTCGGACGGACGGCGTGGGCGCAGTGTCAGGCGATGCGGCTTTGACGTGTCCCCAATCAAAGTCAGTGCTGCTTGTGGGAATGCCATTCTTACTTCCTTTCCGAGTGCGTATGCGGTGCAAGACGGCTAGACTCGATCAGGCTTGGGAGTTCACGCTCGAACAAGGTCGCAAGCGTCCGGATTCGAGATGGGATCGGTCGGGTCGCCGAATAAAGAAGATGAAGGTCAAAGCCGGGCAACCCGAAGTCCGGCAGGATGCGCCTGAGGCGCCCGGCGGCGAGGTCATCGGAGCAAACGGGCTCCTGCAAGACACCAATTGCCCCGCCGTCGAGCAGTATGGCGTGCAAAGGCCGCCAGTTGCTCATGGTCATGACAATGTCGACCGGCGCCGACGTCAGTCGCCCATCAGCCGTTTGCAAGGGGAGATGGCCATTGTTGAACAGGCCAGACACGCGCGCGAAGGGGTGGCGGAAAAGCTCTGCCGGCGTCATCGGCGCGCCATAGCGCTCAAGATATCCGGGTGAAGCAACCAGAACGCGGGAAACATGGCCCAGCTTACGTGCCACGAAGTTGCCCTCGCCGGGATCGCCCAGCCGGAACGAAATATCCACCCCTTCGGTGGTCGGATCGACGATCCGGTCATTGAGTACCAGATCCACCTTGAGTTCGGGATGACGATTGCGAAGCTCGAGCAGAATGGAGGGCAACATGACCTCCCCCAACCCGTAGGGCGCCGCGATCCTCAATGTACCGCGTAACGGCATACCTTCCTGCACGCTGGCGAGCGCATCATCGGCAGCTTCAATGGCGATCTTGCACCGTTCGTAGAACATCGCGCCGACATCCGTCACGGAAATCGTGCGAGTGTTCCGCCGCAACAGGCGTGTGCCGAAATCGGCCTCGAGTCGCTCGATCCGCTCGCTGACGGCCGGCTGGCCTATACCGAGATCGCGAGCCGCTGCAGACATGCTGCCGCGCTCTACTACCCTCACATAAACCCGCATTGCCGCCAGATAATCCATGATCGATATTCTATCGGATCATCCGATAAATGAAAGCGGATTGAGCTGCCTACCGATCGGGCCATCCATCATGCAAATTGCGCTCCGCAACTTCAACCGATCACGGCGTGACAGGCTCATGAGCAACATCAAGCTTTACATGTTTCAGTCGGGCACTCAGCAATGTAAGGTGCACGATATCAAGATGAACCGGGGCAACGGCGCCGATTACGAAATACCGGTCCCCTGGTTTCTCCTCGTTCATCCCAAGGGCAACGTCGTCATAGACGGCGGCCTGGCGGCTGAGGGACTGGCCGATCCGCGCGGCTACTGGGGCGCCTCCGTCGATTCCTACAAACCCGTCATGGCCGAAAGCCAGGGTTGCGTCGCGCAATTGGCGACGCTCGGGTTATTGCCTGAGGACGTCAGCTTTGTCGTGCTTTCTCACCTTCATTCGGATCACACCGGCGCAATTGGACGCTTTCCCCGCGCAAAACACATCGTTCAGCGACGGGAATATGAGTATGCCTTCACGCCCGATTGGTTCGCCGCCGGTGCCTATGCGCGCAAGGACTTCGACCGCCCCGGTCTGAGTTGGCAATTCCTGGAAGGCGACGCGTCCGATCACTATGACCTGTTCGGCGACGGCGTCCTTCAGATAGTTTTCACCCCGGGACATACTCTCGGTCACCAATCCATTCTCGTGACCCTCCCCAACAATGGCTCCATCCTGCTGGCCGCCGACGCGGTGTATACGATGGATCACTGGCAAGAGAAGGCGCTGCCTGGGTTTCTCGCCTCCGCCGTGGATACCGTGCGGTCGGTGCGTAAATTGCGCGCCCTCGCCGAGCAGGTGGGAGCAACTCTTGTCCCGGGTCATGATCCGGAGATGTGGTCGCAATTCAGGCTTGCACCGAACTTTTATGATTGATTGACGTCAAATGACCGTTCCCGCGTTGTCATGAACGCCGATGCCCGACGGAAGGCTCTCCCTGGAAGTGAGCGTATAGGTGGTCCGCGAAAACGCGCACCCTTGGCACCATGTCCGCTCGATTTGGAAACGTTAGATTGAGCCGCGTCGGGCGGAGCCCGGCCTGCGGGAAGAGCGGTTCGGCGTTGCCGGTCATCACGGCATCCTGACACAAACCTTGCGGCAATAGAGCGACACCAAAGCCATTCAACATCAGATCCCGGGCCATTGCATGGCTATCGACCTCGATCGCACCGGCAGGTAGGCAAACACCACCCAGCACATGCTTTTCCAGGTAGCCGCGCAAGACTGGTTGCGGCGAAATAAAATCTGCCAGATCGCCGACGTTGTCCGGCCGTCCGTTCCGGTCCAGCCACGATGTGCTGGCATAGAATGCCCATTCAATGTCGAGCAACCGGCGTTCGATTGCAGTCTGGGCAGGGTTCGCCCCGACTCTGACCGCGATGTCGATGTTGTCCTGCACAAGGTCGAGCACTGCGTTTGTCGACATGATATGGAACCGAACCGCCGGATGGGCTTGCGTGAAGCTGGTGATCGCGCTCGCCAGTAACGCCGTTGGAAAATCCGCCGGAATGGTCAACCTGATCAGACCGCCCAGTACGCCATCTTCCACTCGCAGGTCATCAAGCGCCCGGACAAGATCGTCTACCGCACTCGATGCCTTTTCATAGAGGCGCTGTCCCTCGTCCGTCAGGGCAAACGAACGGGTCGAGCGCTTGAGCAACCGAACCCCTAACGTTTTTTCTAGCATCCTGACCTGAAGGCTCACCGTCGAACGCGGCGTCCCCGTGCGCCGCGCCGCTACGGTAAACCCGCCAGCACGAACCACTTCGACAAAGGTCTGGATCGGATCAAGTTTCATCATTGTCCACAATAATAGATAATGATGGCAGTATTTGCCAGATAATCGTGCGTTCTCTGATGAGCTACAGTGGGACCGGATTATAAGGAGACCACATCATGGACATCACCCCTCATCTCGTCACGCCTTCAAGCGGCGTACTCTCCTCCCACGCCAGCGCCCGCTTCTCGGGTATCGATGCCGAAATCCTGCTCGGTGGCGAAGCTGCACCCATGACCGTCATGGCAATGACAGTCCAACCGGATCAGGGCGCGCCGGCGCACACCTCGTTTGAGGAGGACAAGGTCTTCTGCATCAGCGAAGGACACTTGCTGTTCCTGATCGACGTACAGAAGATCCAGGTGAAGGCGGGAGATCGACTCTTCGTCGCCAAAGGCGTCACGCATAGCTTCTCCGCGATGGGAGGCGTGGCGCGCATGATGTTGGTATCGACACCCGCACGCCACGATCGCTTTTTCCAGGCCATGGACGCCCTGCCGGTGCCGCACGACCTCAACCACGTCCAGGCCGTCTGCGAAACGTTCGGCCAAGCCATCGTCGGCGCGGTCGTGACTTCGTAAAGTCGACTGGTACAGGAATGGGAGGGTAACGATCGGCGTCACCCTTAAACCCTGCGAAGCCGTCAGGTTCCTTCATGATATGACCGGCCTTTCATCACATCGCACATCGCGTCGATGATCCGTACCTCGAATTCGCGCGGCAGATCATGTCCCATGCCATCGATCGGCAGGTAAACCGCATTCGGTATCGAGAGCGCCGTATCCTGACCGCAGGCGGGCGGAATCAATGGATCATCCGTTCCGTGGATGACGAGTGTCGGTACCGTGATGTTTGCAAGTCGTGCTCGCCGGTCTCCAGCCACCGCCATGGCAGCGATCTGCCGCGCGGTGCCGCCCGGATCGAAACAACGCCGTACTTCTTCCAAGAGAACGGTGCGATGAGCATCTTCATCGAAGGGATAACCCGTACCCGCGATTCTGCGTGCAAACGCGAGACGCACCGCCAGAAAGCCTTCTGGATCGATCATAGGATCAGGCGCGGGGCGCATCATCATCGCCATGACATCGGGTGCAGCCTGCGGCAGGGCCGGATTGCCGGTGCTCGACATGATCGACGTCAGGGAAAGGACGCGATCGGCATGATCGCTCGCGAGGACCTGCGCGATCATGCCCCCCATCGAGCGTCCAACGACATGCGCCTTGGCAATCCCCAGCGCATCAAGGAGGCCGATCGCATCCGCCGCCATGTCGTAAAGCGTATAAGGCACGTCGGGTCTGCGCCCGGCCATCAGGGCAGCTGCGAGCGCGCCGAAATCCGGGGCGGGCGAAGTGCGGAAATGCGTCGAGCAGCCTGCATCCCGGTTGTCGAAGCGGATCACGCGATAGCCTCTGGCGGCCAACCCCTTACAGAAGGGCTCGGACCAGCGGATCATCTGCGTTCCGAGCCCCGAAATCAGCAGGATCGGTTCCGCATCGGCATGGCCGCAACTGTCCCAAGCAAGTTCGATGCCATTGGCCTTAACAATATTCATGGTCTCACTCCTGCGCCGGGTAGCGGCATTTCGGACAGCGGCAGAAGTCTGGAATCCGTCACCGCCGCCGTGCGGTGACCGAGGCCCACCAGGTAGCCCGAATGGCCGGCGAAGGAGAGGAAGGACGCGGCACTGGCCTGCCTGATCAGCATCGCCAGATCCCAGTGTTCATCGCCGGGGCCGATCAGGAAGGGGCCGCCGTGGCCAAGAAACAGGATATCGCCACCGGTCTCCTGCAATAGGGGCAACGTATGCTCAATATAACGATCGAAAGCCTCAGCGCCGCTGATCGGCCTGGCAGGTGCCAGATCGGGATAACCCGAATAATCGGCGATGTCCCTGAAGCGCAGCAAGTTGAGCATCACGACGGGGCCGGCAAGATCGCGCTGTACGAACGTGCGGCCGGCTTCCTGTGTCGGTTCCAGGTAGGAAATGGTTTCAGTTCTGGTCATTAGCGTTCCGTTGAATGGCGGGTTAAGCGCCTTGGTTGTCGCCCGCACCGAATGCGAGACGCATCGCATAGGTGCGGATGTCTTCAGGCCACGCGGCGATTCGGTTTTCCAATGAGGAGCGGTCGTCGGCGAAGAGGGCCCGGGTCGCTTCTTCGTAGCCGGGCAGATCGCCGGCGATCGCCTGCATGAACTGATACGCGGCCTCCTGCGCCGCTCGCCTCTGCTGGCGTGAGCTCGCCGTTTTGCGCGCCTCGTCGACGAGACGCCTCAGCGTCGCGGAGGCCCCGCCGGGCTGGTCTGTCAGCCATTCCCACTGCCGGGGCAGCAAGGTCACCTCGCGGGCGACGACGCCCAACTTCGGCCGGCCTCGGGTTTTCTGGCTCTGAGCTTCCTCCGATCCCGTCGAGTCGGACGCCGGGTCGGTTTTGGGGCGATAGCGTCCCGCATTTATCTTCCGGGGTTGGGATAGCCGCTGAAGTATCTCGGCATCGTCACCACGTAGATCAAGGTCGATGATGCAACCCGTCGCGTCGTCGAACACCAGAACCGTCTCGGTCACGACGCTTGATCGCCGAACCGCCAAGGCTACTTCAGCGAGTGGGCCTGTGAGCAGCAATCGTTGGCCGGCAAATGCCGTGCAGGACGTGGTAGTAGGATCGGGCATATCGTGCTCGTTCAATGGAATGCACAATTAATACCCGGGTAGAACCTATACGTCAATTATATCCGGGTAAAATCTTATGCTATTTCCTCGATCAAGCACATGCCGGGCTAGAGGTGCCCGGCTAGGAGAAGCAAACCGGTGATCGGTGGAGGAGCGACTATCTACGGATTTGAAGGATGGTGCGGGCGGTCGGACTCGAACCGACATGGATTGCTCCGGCGGATTTTGAGGGAGTCGCGTTTACCGAATGCGCCTCCTCCTCGTAGCAGGCGCCGCAAGTTTCGAGTTCGTCTAGCAGCGCCTGTTCGCTCCTGCTCTGCACCTAGCAGTCGAGTAAAACCCGCCGATGTGTACGCTATGGCCCGAAAACACCGCACGGAAGTTCGGCGGGGCTTCCAGTATCAGCATCTATCAGTCTCAATCGCCTCAGCAACGCAGGAGATTGAGCATGGCAAAGATCGAAACAGCGCAAATTCGGAGAACAATCCGGCGGCAGCAGTTGCGGGAGATGGTGCCGATGGCTGACAGCACTATTTATGAGATGGAGCAGCGTGGCGAGTTTCCCCGCCGGTTCGCGCTCTCGCCACGTTGCATTGTGTGGGATCTGGCAGAGGTCGAGGCTTGGCTGATAGCAAGGCGGGCCGCCCCGATTCGACGAGCCCAGCACCCTGACGTCACCAAGCGCAGAACCCGCCCCGTCAAAGGGCGGGATCAAGCTCCATCAGGGGCATAGCTTGC
>Ga0307412_10000243_pt1 | contig 35366 bp, 26 predicted proteins | sample DK1Cmetagenome_3_FD_203823 | JGI IMG/M metagenome (GOLD analysis project Ga0307412, IMG submission 203823) | Maize rhizosphere microbial communities from greenhouse at UC Davis, California, United States - DK15-C-1 | ecosystem: Host-associated > Plants > Roots > Rhizosphere > Soil | place: USA...
TATGCAGTTGGGTTGTGGGATTGACCTTTATAACGTGCGGGGTGCAGGCGCAAACGCCAGCGTCCGACGATCCGTTGCTGGAGAGCAACGTTTCGGCCAGTGCGTCGGGCAACGAGGCGCGAGGGGTACTTCGGGCGCGGGATCAGGCGGTGCTGGCCAGTGAGCTGGCCGGGCGGATTGTCGAGTTGCCGTTCAGTGAGGGCGAGTCGTTCAAGAAGGGCGACACCCTGGCGCGTTTCGACTGTTCGGCCTATCAGGCCCAGCTCAATGCGGCCCAGGCGGCCAGCCGTGGCGCCGGTGAAGAGCTGGCCCACAATCGGCAGCTCGCGGCGCTGAAATCCGTCGGACGTTTCGAGGTGTCGCGGGCCGAGGCCCGTCTCAGCGAGGCGCAGGCGCAATCCCAGGTTTATCAAGTGCAGGTCAAGCGCTGCAGCGTCATCGCGCCGTTCGATGGGCAGATTGTGGCGCGCAAGGTCCAACGTTATGAAAGCGTCGCGGCCGGTGCGCCATTGTTGGACGTCGTGGACAATCGCACGCTGGAAATCCATCTGTTGGTTCCTTCGCGCTGGATGGGCAAGCTCAAGCCCGGCCAGTCGTTCAGCTTCGTTCCCGATGAAACCGGCAAGCCGTTGCAAGCGACGGTCAAGCGCCTGGGCGCACGCATCGACGAGGGCAGCCAGACGCTGCTGCTGGTGGCGAGCGTGCCGGATGCCAGCGATCTGTTGTCTGGCATGAGCGGTACGGCGCGTTTCTCGGAGTCGAAGTGAACGCGCCAGTGACGGGCAGCGCCGAGCAGGTGTTCGCCCGCTTCCTCGATCTGGAGCGCCAGACCAGGGCTGCGCGCACGCCCGAGCAGTTGCGCTACAGCCTGGTCAACGACGGCCAGGCGCTGTTTGGCTTTCGTCATGCCGCGTTGTTGATCGCAGGTAAAGTGCAGGCCGTGACCGGCGTCAGCGCCATCGAGCCGAACGCGCCGTTTGTGGCATTTGTCGAGCAAGCCGTCGCGCAGTTGTTCAAGAAGGGATCGCTGGACAAGGCGCGGGTCATTGCCCCTGGCGAGGTGAGTGAGCCGGTCCAGGCGGATTGGCGAAGCCTGTCGGCCGGGCAAGTGTTCTGGCTGCCCTTGATCGATCATCAAGGCCAAGTGTTTGGCGGCTTGTGGTTCGCCCGCGACCTGCCATGGACGCCGCCGGAGCAAGTGCTGCTGTCGCAACTCGGCGACACCTACAGTCATGCGTGGCTGGCGCTGCAACCGCGCAAGCCGTGGCGCCTGCGTTGGACGCGCAAGCGCCAGGTCGCACTGGTGGCGGTGTTGCTGCTGGGGTTGCTGATCCCGGTGCGCCAATCCGTATTGGCCCCGGCCGAAGTGGTACCGCTGGGCGGGCAGGTGGTGGCGGCACCGTTGGATGGCGTGATTGCCGAATTCCTGGTCAAGCCCAACCAGGCGGTGAAGAACGGAGACCTGTTGCTGCGTTTCGAAAGCACCACCCTCAAGGCCCAGGCCGATGTCGCCGAGCGGGCATTGGGTGTGGCCGAGGCGGAACTCAAGGCCAATTCCCAGCGCTCGTTTGCCGATGCTGAATCCAGCTCGAAGATCGACCTGCTGGCGGCTCGCGTCGAACAGAAACGTGCCGAGCGCAACTATGCCATCGAGCTGCTCAAGCGCAGCGAAGTCCGCGCCGAACGTGACGGCATTGCCGTATTCGCCGATGCCGAGCGCTGGCTCGGAAAACCTGTGCAGACCGGCGAGCGGCTGATGGAAATCGCCGATCCGAACCAGGCCGAGTTGCGCATTGAGCTGGCTGTGGGCGACGCGATTGCGTTGGAGCCAGGCGCGCAAGTGGCATTGTTTCTCGACAGCGATCCGTTGCAGCGACACCTGGCCCGGCTTGAGCGTTCGGCCTACGAAGCGCAGCTCACCGCCGCCGGGCAGTTGGCCTATCGATTGGACGCGCGTTTCGATGCCACGGCGCCGCGCATCGGCCTGCGGGGCACGGCGAAAATCTTCGGTGATCGCGCGCCGTTGGCGTTGTATCTGTTGCGGCGGCCGCTTGCGGGTCTGCGCCAGAGCGTAGGTCTGTAGCGTGGACCTGCCGAGCCTGCGGTCGGACCTGCAATTGTCGCCCGCCGCCCCCGACCCGGATGGCTCGCCGCAATGGACCCTGGCCGATCCGGTACGCGGACGCTATTTCAAGCTGGGCGCGGCGGCGATGCGCATGTTGCGGCACTGGTCCCTGGGTGATCCGGAGCAGGTATTGCGAGCGGCGAACCGCGAGCCGGGGCTGCCGCTCAATGGCGAATCGCTGGAGCAATTGCTGGGTTTTTTGCGCGGCCATGACCTGATCAGCGCGATGGACCCGCAGCAACGCGACAGCTATCAATACAAGACCGCTTCCCAGCGTCAGAGCCTGTGGCAAATCCTGCTGCATCAATACCTGTTTTTCCGCATACCGCTATGGCGTCCGGATGCGTTCCTCAATCGTGCCTGGCCATTTCTCGCGCGGTTCGGCCCCGGCATCCTGCGCTATGGAATACCGCTGACCCTGGGCTTGGGCATTTTCCTGGTGTCCAGGGACTGGCAGCGGTTCCTGGCGACGTTTCCCCACCTGTTCAGCCTCGGCGGTGCGCTGGCGTTCGGGGTGGCCTTGTTCTTTGCCAAGCTGTGTCACGAATTCGGCCATGCGTTCATGGCCAAGCGTGCCGGCTGCCGCGTGCAAAGCATGGGCGTGGCGTTCATGGTGCTGCTGCCGATGTTCTATACCGATGTTAGCGACGCCTGGCGGGTCAATGATCGTCGGGCCCGATTGCTGATTGGTGCGGGCGGCGTACTGGCGGAGTTGCTCTTGGCCTGCATCGCATTGCTGGCCTGGTCACTGTTGCCCGACGGCCCGGCGCGCACGGCAGCGTTCATGTTGGCCAGCGCCACGTGGATCACCACGCTGATCATCAACCTGAACCCTTTCATGCGCTTCGACGGCTACTTCCTGCTCAGCGATTTGTGGGCTGTGGACAATCTCCAGGGCCGTGCGTTTGCCCTGTGTCGCTGGCGCTTGCGCGAAGCCTTGTTCGGTTATGGCGCTGCTGCCCCGGAACCCTGGTCACCGAAAATGCGCCGGCGCTTGCTGGTGTGGGGCTATGGTTCCTGGCTGTGGCGTGCGGCGTTGTTCTTCGGTATTGCCCTGGCGGTCTATCACCTGTTCTTCAAGGTGCTGGGCATCTTCTTGATGTTGGTGGAATTGATCTGGTTCATTTTTATGCCCATCGTGAATGAAGGACGGCAATGGTGGAGCCGCCGCGAGCAGGCCCATGGCCCCCGCGTGTTGCTGACCTGTCTGGTGCTGCTGGTCGTTCTACTTGCCTTGCTGTTGCCGTGGCGCAGTGCCGTGGAAGTGCCGGCGATGCTTGAGGCCGGTCGCGCCAGCGCCTTGCATGCGCCAGTGGCGGCGCGGGTCAAGCAGGTGAATGTCCGTGACGGCCAGGTCGTGGCCCAGGGCGACGTATTGATCGAGTTGGAATCACCGGACATGGCGTCGCGCCTGGCGATCGTCCGTCGGGAAATCGAGATCCAGCAACTGCAGATGCGCCGTCAGGCCGGCCGCAGTGAAACCGCCGCCGATGCCGGCATTGTCGAACAGCAACTGGCCGAAGCCGTGGCCGACTATCGAGGGCTGGTTGCCCAGCGTGAACGCCTGCTGTTGCGTGCGCCCCACGCCGGACAGGTACGCGATCTGCTGGCGGACCTGACCGTGGGGCGCTGGTTATCGCCCACGCAGCCGCTGGCGCGGGTGGTGCAAGCCGACTCCCGCTTGCGCGGCTACCTCACCGAAGCCGAACTCTGGCGGGTCGCGCTTGGTGCCACCGGACGGTTTATTGCGGACGATCCGATGCACGCCTCGATTGCCATCCAACTGAACGAAATCGACACCAACGGCGTGGCCTGGGTCGAGCAACAGGCGTTGACCTCCGACCACCACGGGCCGATCGCCGTGCGACGCGATTCGCAGCAACGGGCCGAGCCGGTACAGGCGCAATACGGTGTGCGGCTCAGTGCGGTGGACGACACATCCGCCCCCGTACAGCCGCTGCGTGGCGTGGCGGTGCTGCAGGGCAAGGGTGAGTCGGTATTGGGCGCGGCCTGGCGTCGGTTGGCGGCGTTGGGCGTCAGGGAAAGCGGGTTCTAAATCCAGGGAGCGAGCATGGACTCAGTGGCGGCAGAAGGATTGGTGGTGCGTCCATCGCGGGTCAGCGATGGTCCGTTCCTGCAGGGCCTGTATCAGGCGGCGCGGCCGGACTTGCAATGGATCGACGGCGATCCCGAGCAGGTGCAGCAAGTGATCGCCCAGCAGTTCGAGATCCAGGAGCAGGGCCTGGGGGACAACTTCCCCAACGCCATGCATTACGTCGTGGAAAAGCTCGGCACCGCCATCGGCGCCTTGAGCACCGATTTCGGCCCTAACGAAATCCGTGTCCTCTACTTGGCTTTCGTCCCCCAGGCCCGTGGGCAAGGGTATGGCCGGGCAGTGTTGCAAGGCGTACAGAAAGCCGCACAACAGATCCGCTGCCCGGTGGCGACGGTGGTCTGGGCCAGCAACCCCCACGCCCGCCGACACTACCTGGCGCTGGGCTTCGAAGTGCAAGAGCGCAACCCCGCGGCGGAGCGGTTGGTCTGGTATCCGAAAGGCAACTGACCCGATCTTGCGGACGCTAAAGAACCCCTGTGGGAGCGGGCTTGCTCGCGAAGGCGGTGTACCCATGACACCCGCGCCGCTGAACCCCGCTTTCCGAGCCAACCCGCGATGGAGCCCTCCGAAGCGTAGGAAGAATCGGTTTTTTGCCTAGGACGTTTCCTATTCGCTCTAAATCCATACCCCCGGGATTGCAGCTTTCCCGCAACACAACGTCTTATTCATGGCTCTGAAATTCGTTCGGCTTGGCAGGGGTCAAGCGGACAACTTCCCGTGAGTAGGAGCCTTAAAAATGCATGCATCCTTGCAACTCGCCTATACCAACGAAGCATCCGCTGAATATCTCCGTCGTCTGGACGACTCACCTTTTACTGATCATCAACTTGCCGGTTTCGACGAGCATGCGCTGGCGAGCGTTAACCAACAACAGGCGTACGCCCAGGCTCATCCACCGATCGCCATTTACCGAGTCGCCACCGAAGGCAGCCAGACCCGCGACGGTGGGGTAATCCAGCAAGGTACGGCACCGCTGGAATTGCCTTTGGCGGACGGACGCCAGGCCCGCGCAGCGTGCAAGGGTGACCAGGTTGTGTATGCCGATGGGAGCACTGCACGGATCGTCACTGGCGCAGGCGAGGGCAACAGCCATGTTGCGCTGGTAGGTAGCGTTCTGAGCAATGGCGATGAAATCATCAATACGCCACAAGGCGCGCTTTTGCTCGTCGCCCGTGAAGGCGTGCCGATGGCGGAGGACTTCCTGCCCGCGATTGAACAGGTGCGGGGAACCGGCCTGCGGTCAGATGAGATGAAGGATGCCATCCAATGAACCGGGGTTATTACATTGGACTGGGAGACGAAACCACCTGTGGTGGGAAGGTTCTGGACGGGGATGCGAGCTTCAGTCTGGACGGCCTCCTTCATGCCCGTGAAGGCGACCGGGTAACGTGCGGCAAAGATGGCAAGACGTATCGGATCATCGGCGGTATAACCCACATGATCAGCGGTGGCAGGCTCATGGCCGGTACGCTGGACAGCCAAAGTGGCTGCCCCTGCAACGCGCGTCTGCTGCCTTCCGTATTCACAGCCAGCTACATGAACGAAAACCCTCCCCAGCGAGCCAGCCGCGCCGCTCAACCGGCTCCACAATCCGCGACCTATGCCTCGGCTGCACCGCGTCATTCGAGCTTCGCCCCCTCAAGCCAGCTGCCGCTTGGAGCATCCACCCGCCTTGAACCCCAGGAACCGGGCTTCTATGTAGTCCCTGAAAGCGTGAGCCGTGAAGCGCTGGAAGCCACGCTGTTCCCCGCGCCCGACCCGCAGGTGATGCGCAAATTCCGAGCGTTGAACCCTCACCGCGATGTGGTCAAAGCCGGCTCGATGATCGTGTTGAGCGACCCGAACAACCTGCAATGCACTCGCGAAGAGGCGCAGGTGATGGCGGCAGCGGAAACAGTCAATGCTGCGCTCGAAGACCTGACTGCCGAACAGGCCGACTTCATGCACCGCCACGCCGCTGAGATCGCCAGCTTCACCGGCCAGACCTCGACCTGGCTGGGCGTGAGCGCCGTGGTGATGGAAAAACACCTGGCGAGCCTGCGCGACACCCTGCAAGCCATGGAGCGCTTGCACCAGGACAGCTATCGCCAGCATGGGCATCTCAAATCAGCGCAATTCTTTACCGAACGCAAACTCCTGCTCGCCCAGTTGGACGCTCACTTGCTGAATTCCACCCGCCTGCGCGGCCATACGACGCTGGGAGACCATCCCAAGTTGAAAACCGCCCTTGGCATTTCGAGCCGCAGCCTGGTTCATCATTGGAACAAGGCTGGCGCGCCGGGGCAGATACCGGGGTATGCCACGCATGTGGAGGCGACCAGTCGTGCTGCGAAATATATGCAGATGGGTGGGTATGTTGGTATTGGGATTGGTGGGGTGTCTTCTGTGCTGGCGGTTCAGGCTGTGTGCAACGGGGGTTCAGAGGAGGCTTGTGAGCGGGTCAGGTTTACTGAGGGAGGGAAATTTGTCGGGTCAGCAGTTGGTGGCTGGATTGGAGGGGTCGGTGCTTCTGCTGCGAGTGGTTCTGTTTGCTTACTGCTAGGAGTCACTACCGGCATTGGAGGTGTTCTCTGCGTCGGCGCGGTGGTGGCGGCTGGTGCGTGGGGAGGTACGACGCTAGGTGCTATGGGGGGCGAGGGGATTGGGGAAGTACTGTACGAGGAAATTTTGCAATGATACCGGAGGAGTTCTGGAAGTCTTGGCTGGCTTTTTGGTTTATGGCCGGCCCCACCCTGCTGGGCTTTTCGAGCTTTTTATTCTGCCTCTATCTGAGCCGCCGACATTTGAACGCCATGATGCAGGCCCTGAATAACAGCCGCTACATCCATCTTTGGGGCCCCGCATGGCGGAGGCGAGGCTGGGTCGGGGGGATCATACTGATCGTGAAAATCGCCGGAATGGTAGTGTTTCCAAGGGCAAATATACTGAGCGGTAATGTAGATCCAACCGATATTGAAAATTTCCCACCGCGTCTGAAACGCCTTTTGACTGTTTTTTTGGCGATCGTGTACGCTTCCTTAGTCTGGGCGATAGTTGTGTATTTGCTGATGAAATTTAAGTAGCTTGGGCGAGCAGCATGATGGTCTGGACGGGTGCCATCGCGAGCAAAGACGCTCCCACAAACTAAGCAAAATCCCATCAATTAAACGCAATATAAAAATACCCCACCCCCGGATCCCGTCCCATCGGCGGTATCCGTGACACGAACACGCCTTCGAGCCTGCCCAATTCCGGCACTTCCAACCCACAGAGCCCATCGACGAAGTCGGTGTTTTCCAGGCTGTTGAATTCGACGCTGAACGGCATGCGTTCGCTGCTGGGCATTTTCGCCCGGGGTGCTTCTTCCAGGGTTTCGATCCGTACGGGCAGGCAACTGCCGTCGGGCAAGGTCAGGTGGCTGGTCTGGCCGAGCAGTGGTTGGAAATGGCGGCTGTGAACCTGTTGCAGCATATCGTTGCTCCCAAGAGCCGGAAGGCCGGGGCCTTCCGGCGGGTGGTCAGTTGCGGGATGGGAAATAGCCTTGCAGCGCGATGCTGAAGTTGATCGCCAGGAATGGGTTCATGATCGCCATCGGCGTGCTGCCGCCGGTGGGGGAAACCGTGCCGCTGACCACCGTGGTCACGCCTTGCAATGGCACCGGTGAAGCACCTATCTGATCGGAATAGATCGCCGCGGAGCCGGGCCCGGTGCCCGAGGTGCCGATGAACGAGTTGGTGGCCGTCGGCGTGTTCACCGGGTTGCTGGCCGGGTTCGCCAGTTGCAGCGTGGTGGCGGCGGTAATGCCGGTGAGTGCATGGGTGTGGTTGGGCAGGTTGTTCAGCGTTGCGCTGACGTTTTCCGTACCGGAAATTTCGCCGATCACCCGCGGAGTCAGGCCCAGCCCGTTGCCTTGGCCCAGAGGCAGGCGCCCCTGCAGGTTGGGCAGCATGAAGGTCGTCTGCCCGTTGCCGCCATACGTTACGCCGATCAGCGCGAACAGGGTCTGATACTGGGAAAGGGCGAGTGTTTGCCCGTTGCACAGGGCCCAGTCCCTAGGTGCAAAGTTAAAGGCGAATGACTGGATAGTGCCGATGAATACTTCCATAGATTCCTCGTCCCTCGGGTTATGGGTCTTGCAATGCCTGGCACGTGAAGGACAAGAGTGCGATCAGCCCGACTCCTTCATCCCCTGGCCTGGTCACGCACGGCTGAGCGTAGACGGGGATGCCTGATTTTGCCGGACGGATCGAATGAAAAAAACGGCTCGGCGGGCTTAATCGATTCAGGTCTCGGGCGCCCCGATACCGTCCATCTTTTTTACAGGTTTTGATGTGTTTGATATCAAAACACCACTAGGCGAAGTTTTTTTCCTCGGCTACGCTTCGGCTACAAAGGACTACAAACAAGGTGAATGGATTGCCGCAGTTTCACTTTATCTCCGGTCTACCGCGCTCAGGCTCGACCCTGCTTTCTGCGATTCTGTTGCAGAACCCGCGCTTCCACGCCGGCATGACCAGTCCCGTCGGTACGCTGTTCAGCAGCGTCTTGCAGCAATGCAGTGCCGGCAGCGAGTTCGGTTCGGTGATCGACACCGACCTGCGACGCCGCCTGTTGCGCGGCCTCTTCGATTCCTACTACGCCGACAAATCCGATAAACCGGTCATCTTCGACACCAACCGCCAATGGTGCGCGCGCCTGCCTGCCCTGGAGGACCTGTTTCCCCAAGCCAAGACCATCGCCTGCGTGCGCAACGTCGCCTGGATCCTCGACAGCCTGGAGCGGCTCTACCGCGCCAACCCCTTCGAAAACACCAAGCTGTTCAACGACGATGACGAGCGCAACACCGTCTACAGCCGCTGCGAAACCCTGGCCCAGCGCAACCGCCTGGTGGGGTTCGCCTGGACTGCGCTGAAAGAAGCCTATTACGGTGAAAACGCCGAATCGCTGCTGATCGTCGATTACGACCTGTTGAGCCAGGCGCCTGAACGCGTCATGCGGCTGGTCTACGAGTTCATCGGCGAGCCGTGGTTCGAGCACGACTTCAATCACTTGACCTACGACGCCCCGGCCTTCGATCAGGCCTTGGGTGTTGCCGGCCTGCACAAGGTCAAGCCCAAGGTTGCACCGCAAGCCCGACGGACGCTGCTGCCGCCGGATCTGTTCGATAAATATGCCGAATTGTCGTTCTGGCGCGATGGCACGGCCAGTGCCGCCAATGTCATTCGCATGAAAGCCGACGCCGCGATCAGTTGATCGCGGTTTTTATCATTTGCGTTTAAGAAAGTTCGAGTCCGGGTGATCGTCATGTGGTGGAGCAAAGGCAAATCGCGGGTAACCGAGGGCGCACAGGCCCTGGCATCGCCAATGATCATGTCGCTGGAGCCGCGAATGCTCTTCGACGGCGCGGTGGCCGCGACCGTGGCCGATGCCGCGCAGCCGGATGCACACCCGACCGCCGACGCCGCGAAGACGCCAACGGCGGACCAGCCTTCCGACGGCCATGCGCCCCAGGGGCAGACCGATGCCACCGAGGCGGCCGTCCCGGGCAAGTCCGTGGTGTTCGTCGATTCCCGCGTGAAGGACTCCGCCCAGTTGTTGCAAGGCGTGGCGCCGGGTACCGAGGTGGTGCAGCTCGATGGCACCAAGGACGGCTTGCAGCAGATCGCCGATTACCTGGACACCCACCAGGGCGTCAGTTCGGTGCAGATCATCGCCCACGGCAACGCCGGTGATTTGTGGCTGGGCAACAGCTACCTGTCGGCGGATAACGTCCAGGCCCGCAGCGAAGTGCTGGCGCAGATTGGCAAGGACATGAACGCTGGCGGCGATATCCTGATCTATGGCTGCTATACGGCCGAAGGCGACCGCGGCATGAGCCTGGTCAACTCGCTGGCGCAGCTCACCGGCCGGGACGTGGCCGCTTCCGACGACCGCACCGGCCTGGGCGGCGATTGGAACCTGGAAATCGCCACCGGCAGCATCGAAAGCGCCAACGTGCTGTCGGCCAATGCCATGAGCGACTACCAGTGGGGCCTGGCCACCTGGACCGCCACCAACAACCTCAATAGCGGCGTGGGCTCCCTGCGCGCCGCCCTGGCGTCCGCGCAGAGCGGCGACATTGTCACGTTCAATACCAGCATGACCGTCGCCCTGACCCAGGTGCTGGTGGTCAACAGGAACGTCACCATCGATGGTGACCTGAACAATGACAACGTCGCCGACGTGACCCTCGACGGCCAGAACCGCACCCAGATCATGCAAGTGACGTCCGGCACCACGGCCACCCTCGATGGCCTGGTGATCACCCGGGGCATGGTGGCAGGCAACGGTGGTAATGGCGGCGACGATGCGCTGGTGTCCCAGGGCGGCGGCATCTACAACGCCGGCACCTTGACCCTGCGCAACGTTACGGTCACCGCGAACGCCGCTTCAGGCGGCGGTGGCGGCGGCGGTGTGACGCCGCAATACGCCGGTGGCGGTGGCGGTGGCGGTGGTGCGGTCGGTAGCGGTATCGGCGGCAAGGGCGGCGACACGCTCAACTCCACGGGTTCCAATGGCTCGGCCGGGCAGGGCGGCGCGGGCGGCGGCTTCTTCAACATTGGCGGGCGTGGCGGTTCCACCACGGGTGGCGCGGGCGGTGCGGCCTATCCGGGCTACAGCACCGGCTCGGCCGGCGGCACGGCCAGCAGCGGTGGCTTGTCCATTGGCGGTGGCGGCGGTGGTGACGGGTATGACAACTTCGGCGGCGACGGCGGCGGTGCGGTCGGTGGTATCTACAACGACACCGGCGCGACCCTGCGGATCATTGGTAACTCGGTCATTTCCAACAACGTCGGCGCGGGTGGTGGCGGTGGCGGCGGTGGCGCCGGCGGTAGCTATCTCCAGGCGGGCGGTGCGGGCGGCGTCGGTGTCGGCGCCATCTGGAACAAAGGTTCGATCCTGATCACCGCCGCGAACTTCGCCGCCCTGGCCGGCAACGTCGGCGGCAGTGGCGTAGGCGGGACAAGTGCAGGTACCGCAGGGGTTTCACCGGCGTCAGTGGCCAACGTCTACGGCGATGGCGGCACCATCAATACCAACTATGTGCCGGACGAGACGCCGCCCACCGCGACCGTCGTGGTGGCCAACACCAACCTGAACTCCGGTGGTACGTCGACGGTGACCATCACCTTCTCCGAAGCCGTGACCGGCCTCACCGCGGCGGACCTGACGGTGCAGAACGGCACCGTTGGCACCTTGACCACCAGCAACGGCGGCATCACTTGGACCGGCACGTTGACCGCAGCCAGCGACATCGCCGACACCACCAATATCATCACGCTGAACAACACCGGTGTGGCTGACCTGGCCGGTAATGCCGGGGTGGGTACCACTGACTCGAACAACTACATCGTCAACGACACCGTGGCGCCGACGGCGTCCATCGTGGTGAGCGACACGGCCCTCAGGATTGGCGAGACCTCGACGGTGACCATCACTTTCTCCGAGGCCGTCTCCGGCTTCACCACGGCCGACATGACGGTGGCCAACGGTACGCTCAGCGGCCTGAGCACCAGCGATGGTGGTATCACCTGGACCGCCACCCTGACACCGGATGCGACTGTCACCGACACCTCCAATCTCATTGTGCTGAATAACACCGGCGTGGCGGACCTCAATGGCAACGCCGGCGTGGGGACGACCAACTCCAACAACTACGCCATCGACACGCAACGTCCGACCGCCACCATCGTGGTCGCCGATACCGCGTTGAGCGCGGGCGAAACCTCGGTGGTGACCATCACCTTCAGCGAGGCCGTGAGTGGGTTCACCGCGGCGGACCTGACCGTTGCCAATGGCAGCGTGACCGGGCTGAGCACCAGTGACGGCGGCATCACGTGGACCGCGACGCTGACCCCGAGCGCCAGCACCAGCGACACCAGCAACCTCATCACTTTGGACAACACCGGCATTGCCGACCTGGCCGGCAACGCCGGCAGCGGCACCACCGACTCGAACAACTACGCCATCGACACCCAGCGTCCGACTGCGTCCATCGTGGTGGCCGATACGGCGCTGAGCGTCGGTGAAACGTCCCTGGTCACAATTACCTTCAGCGAGCCCGTCACGGGCTTCACCCTGGCCGACATGACCGTCGCCAACGGCAGCTTGAGCGGGCTGAGCAGCAGCGACGGCGGCATCACCTGGACCGCAACGCTCACCCCGAGTGCCAGCATCAGCGACGCCACCAACCTGATCATCCTGGCCAATACCGGCGTGGCGGATGCAGCGGGCAATGCCGGCAGCGGTACCACCAGCTCCAACAACTACGCCGTCGATACCCAGCGTCCCACGGCCAGTATTGTCGTGAGCGATACCTCGCTGAGCGTCGGCGAAACCTCTTTGGTGACCATCACCTTCAACGAAGCGGTAACAGGCTTTACCACCGCAGACCTGACGGTCGCCAACGGTGCGGTCACCGGCCTGAGCAGCGGCGACGGCGGCATCACCTGGACCGGAACACTGACGCCAAGCGCCAGCATCAGCGACACCAGCAACCTCATCACCCTGGATAACACCGGCTTGACCGACGCGGCGGGCAATGCGGGCAGCGGCACCACCGACTCCAACAACTACGCCATCGACACCGCGCGTCCGACTGCAACCGTCGTGGTCGCTGACACGGCGGTCGGTGCTGGCGAAACTTCAGTGGTAACGATTACCTTCAACGAGGCGGTGACCGGTTTCACCCTGGCGGACCTGAGCGTCACCAACGGCAGCCTGAGCGGCCTGAGCACCAGCGACAACATCACCTACACGGCGACGTTCACGCCGTCGGCAGGCGTCACCGACACCACGAACCTGATCACCCTCAACAACACCGGCGTGGTGGATGGCGCGGGCAACACCGGCAGTGGCACCACCGACTCCAACAATTATGCCGTCGACACCCAACGTCCAACTGCGACCATCGTGATCGCCGACACCGCGCTGAGCGTGGGCGAAACCTCCCTGGTGACCATCACCTTCTCCGAAGCGGTCAGCGGTTTTGACAATTCGGACCTGAGCGTGGCCAACGGCACATTGAGTGCGGTCAGCAGCAGCGATGGCGGCATTACCTGGACAGCCACCTTCACCCCGGCCCTCGGGGTCAGCGATACGTCCAACGTCATTACCTTGAATAACACCGGCATCACTGACGGGGCGGGCAATACCGGTACCGGGACCACCAACTCCAACAACTACCAGGTCGACACCAACGTGCCGACGGCGACCATCGTAGTCGCCGACAGCACCTTGGGCATTGGCGAAACGACGATCGTGACCGTGACGTTCAACTCGGCGGTCAGCGGCTTCGACAATTCGGACCTGACCGTCAGCAACGGTACCTTGGGCACGATGAGCAGTACCGACGGCGGCGTCACCTGGACCGCCACCTTCACGCCGAGCACCAGCATTTCCGACACCAGCAACGTGATTACCCTGGACAATACCGGCCTGATCAACGGCGCGGGCAACGCCGGTGTCGGCACCACCGACTCCAACAACTACGTGGTGGATACAGTGCGTCCGACCGCGACCATTGTCGTGGCCGACACCGCTATCGCGGCCGGCGAAACTTCCTTGGTAACCATCACCTTCAGCGAGGCCGTGACAGCGTTCACTGCCGGCGACCTGACCGTCGCCAACGGAACGATCTCCGGGCTGAGCAGCAGCGACGGAGGGATCACCTGGACCGCGACTTTAACGCCCACCAACGGGATCAACGACAGCAGCAATGTGATTTCGCTCAACAGCGGCGGCATCATCGATCTGGCGGGCAACGGCAACGTCGGCACGACCGATTCCAATAACTACGCCCTCGATACCCAGCGTCCGACTGCCACCATCGTGCTCAGTGATTCATCACTGAGACCGGGCGAAACGGCGCAAGTGACCATCACCTTCAGCGAGGCGGTGAGCGGTTTCAGCAACGATGACCTGAGTGTTGCCAACGGCACCTTGAGCGCCGTGAGCAGCAGTGATGGCGGCCTGACCTGGACCGCCACGTTTACCCCGTCCCTGGGCGTGAGCGACACCACCAACCTGATCATTCTCGACAACACCGGGGTGAGCGATGCGGCGGGCAACACCGGAACCGGTACCACCGATTCGGCCAATTATGCGGTCGAGACTCGCGTACCGACCGCCACTGTCGTCGTCGCCGACACCGCGCTGAGCGTGGGCGAAACGTCGCAGGTGACGATCACCTTCTCCGAAGCGGTCAGCGGCTTCGACAACAGCGACCTGACCGTCAGCAACGGGACGCTGAGCAATGTGTCGTCCACCGACGGCGGCGTCACCTGGACGGCAACGTTCACGCCGGCGAGCAATATCACCGACACCAGCAACCTGATCAGCCTGGACACCAGTGGCGTCACTAACGTTTCGGGCAACAGCGGTGTTGGTCTGGTCGACTCCAACAACTACGCAATCGACACCGTGCGCCCGGGCGCGACCATCGTGGTGGCCGATACCTCGCTGGGCATCGGCCAGACCACCACCGTGACCATCAGCTTCACCGAGGCGGTGTCCGGTTTCGACCTGTCGGACCTCAGTGTCGCCAATGGCGTGCTGTCCAACCTCGCCAGCAGCGACGGCGGCCTGACCTGGACGGCGACCCTGACGCCAACGGTGGGTGTCAACGACGCCACCAACCTGATCCTGCTCGACGCCAGCAACGTGCAGGACAGCGCCGGCAACGCCGGCGTGGGCATCGCCATCTCCGCCAACTATGCGCTGGATGCGACCCGGCCGACCGCGACCATCGTGGTTGCCAACCCGACCCTGGGCGTGGGCCAGACGACCCAGGTGACCTTCACCTTCAGCGAGGCGGTGACGGACTTCGACCTGTCGGACCTGAGTGTCACCAACGGCGAACTGAGCAACCTGACCAGCAGCGACGGTGGCAAGACCTGGACGGCGATTTTCACGCCCACGGTGAACCTCACCGACCCGAGCAATTTCATTGCCTTGGACACCAGTAACGTCAGCGACCTGTCGGGCAACGCCGGATCAAGCGTGGCGGTGTCCAACAACTACGCGATCGACACCGTGGTGCCCAACGACGTGAAGCCACCGCCGGACTTCCTGACATCGGACCCCGTGACGGTCATCCCGCCGTCCGAGGTGCCGTTGCAGCCGATCGTCTTCACTCCACCGACGGGCAACCTGGGCACGCCGCTGGGCTTCCCGCCGCTGTTCGAACAGCGGGATGTCGGTGGCCTCGATCCTATTGGCAGCATTTTCATCAACCGGGGCGAGCTGGCGCCCAGCTATATCGCCCAAGTGTTCAGCAGCGACGCCGCCGGGGACGGCTCGGGCCAGGGGTTCCTGGGCTTTGGTGGTGGCGATGGCGGGGTGTTCGGCAGCAGCACGATTTCCAGCCTGTTCAACCAGGACGCCAGTTACGAAGGCGAATCGCTGGATGCCTTCGACAACCAGTCGATCAAGGGGGGCGATGCGTCCCAAGGCATGCGCGGAGTATTCGGCGCACCGACCCTGGGCCAGCAATTGCAACAACTCAAAGACACCGAGCAACGTCAGGTGGACAGCCTGGCAATGGCTCTGAAACAGGCCGGCATCCGCCACGTGCAGGCCTGAATAATTCCCATAAGAAAATACGGCAGCCAGGGGCAATCCAGGGATGAATAGAAGTCAGAAGTTATTCGGTATGAGTCTGCTGGCGTTGGTGGTCAGCGGTTGTGCGGTCACCAGCGAGCCGATCGATCGCAGCGTCAGCGAGCAACGCGCCCGCACCGACCTGCAGAATATGTACAAGGACCAGGAGCCCCTCAGTGGACCGCTGACCTTGCACCAGGCCATGGCCCGCGCGGTGAAGTACAACCTTGAAGGCCGCTTGAAAATCATGGAAGAGGCGTTGGCCAAGCGCCAACTCGACTTGGCCAGTTTCGACATGCTGCCGCGCATGGCCCTGGACGCGGGCTACGTGGGTCGCAACAACGTCAACGCTTCCAGCAGCCAGAGCGTGGAAACCGGCACCCAGTCCCTGGAGCCGTCCACCTCACAAGATCGTGACCGTGAGGTGGCGGACCTGACCATGGTCTGGAATGTCCTCGATTTCGGCGTCAGCTACATCAGCGCCAAGCAGGCCGGTGACCAGCGGCTGATCGTGCAGGAGCGTCGGCGCAAGGTAATCAACACGATCGTCCAGGACGTACGTTCGGCCTACTGGCGAGCCATGGCCGCCGAGCGTCTGCTCAAGCAGATCGACAGCCTGATGGCCCGGGTCGAGACGGCGCGTGGCAACAGCCAGAGCATGAGCGAGCAGCGTATCGGTGATCCGGTACAAGCCTTGGGTTACCAGCGCTCGTTGATCCAGGCCACCCGTCAGTTGGAAGAACAGCGCCGGGCCTTGTCCCTGGCCAAGACCGAACTGGCGACTCTGATCAACCTGCCCCTGGGCACCGAGCTGACCCTGGCGACCCAGGATGAATACGCCATCCCGGAACTCAAGGTCGACCTGGCTCGCCTCGAACAGGAAGCCTTGGCCAGCCGGCCGGAACTGCGCGAGCAGGATTACCAGACCCGCATCACCGCCGCCGAAACCCGCAAGGCCATGTTGCGCCTGCTGCCAGGGCTGGAGTTCTCGGCCGGCGGGCATTACGACAGCAACTCGTTTTTGGTCGAACAGGGCTGGGCCGACTATGGCGTGAAAGTCACCTGGAACCTGTTCAACGTGATCTCCGCCCCCGCAGCCATCGACGTGGCCAAGGCCGGCGAAGAAGTCGCGGCGGCGCGGCGCCAGGCCATGTCGATTGCGGTGCTGGCGCAGCTGTACGTCGCCAACGCGAACTACCGTGAAGCGCTGCGCCAATTCAAGACCAGCCAGCAGCTGTCGAACATCGATGGACAGATCGTCGGTCAATTGCGCAGCCGGCATCAGGCCGCAGGCATCGGTGAATTGGACCTGATCCAAGGTGAATTGAACACCTTGCAGGCCGACCTGCGCCGGGACCTGGCCTACGCCGACTTGCGCAACGCCTATGGGCAGATCTTTGCCAGCGCCGGTCTCGATCCGCTGCCAAACGAAGTGCAATCGACCGAGGTACAGTCGATCGCCACCGCGCTGGCTAATCGCGAAGCGGCCTGGGCCCAAGGGGACATCGCGGTGGCAACGCCGCCGGTGGCGCAATAACGGAGTGCTGGGATGACGCTTGCGGCGTTTTCCCGGCTGCCCGTCACGGTAAACCTGCCGCTGCTGTTGCAGGCGTTGGCCGCCGTCGAAGAGGATCGTTGGCAAGGCCATTTCAATACTGCTTATCACAGCGGTAATTGGAGTGGCGTGGCGCTGATTTCGGCGGCCGATGCCTTGACCGAACTGTCGCCCGGACGCGGCAGGCCTTTGGCCCGTGCGCCCTGGTTGGAGGACGATCGCTGGCGGCAGGCGTTGCGCGACTGGCCGCTGGATATTGTCTCGGCCCGTCTGCTGCGGTTGGGGCCTGGTGGGCGCATCCACGAACATCGCGACTACGACCTGGGTGGGCCGGATGCCGACTTGCGCCTGCACGTTCCGCTGCTCAGCGCGCCTGATGTGGATTTCTGGCTGGACGGGCAGATCATTCCGATGAAAGCGGGTGAGTGCTGGTTTCTTGACCTGGCGCGCCCGCATCGTGTGGCTAATCGAAGTGACCGGGTGCGGGTTCACTTGGTGCTCGACTGCCGTCCCGGGCCATGGTTGGAAAAGCAAATTGTCGACGGGCTGACCTCCACGCCCTTCGCCGGCGTCAAGCAAAGTGACTTGGCCCGCTTTCAGCGGCGCGTGGAGGCTGATCCGCACCTTGCCCGAACGTTGCAAAGCCTGCAGGACCTGGACGTGTTCATTGAATCGGCCCTGGCGTTGGGGGCGGAGCAGGGGTTTCACTTCACCCGGGAAGAACTGTGCGCCGCCATGCGCACCGGTCGCCGACAATGGAGCGACCAATGGAAGAGCTGAACCTGGAGGGGTGGCTACCTATCCGTCTATGGCAAGAGACGGGGCAGTGGCGGGTCGATTGGTGCTGGTTCGGTGATCAGCGATTGTCACAGCCATTCTTCAGCGATGCCGTCGACCAAGCCCTGCGCTTGCCGTTCAACCAAGCGTTCCGCCGCCAGACGGCGCTGGACGCTCTCGGTCAGTGGCAACGTCAGAGCCCGGGACTCAAGCCCGGTGCGTTCATTTTCCATGCCTCCCGATGCGGCTCGACATTGATCAGCCAGATGCTCGCCCGATTGGGCGACCACATCGTTATCTCCGAGCCGCCGCCCCTGGACGCACTGCTGCGCAGTGACCTGCCGACCGCCGAACGGTGCGTGGCGCTCAAGGGCTTGATGTCCGCCTACGGGCAACGTCGCCGAGGCGTGGAACAGCGGTTGGTCATCAAGCTCGACGCTTGGAACATCGGTGAATTGGCGCTACTGCGCGAGTGCTTTGCCGATACGCCCTGGCTGTTCCTGTACCGCGATCCTCTGGAGATCGCGGTTTCCCATATGCGCCGTCCCGGCATGCACATGGTGCCGGGGTTGATTGGGGCAAGCGTGCTGGACGACGGAACTCCGTTTGATGGCCAGGAGGATTATGTTGCGCGGCGATTGGGACGGCTGTTGCAGGTGGGATTGGAGCACTGCCGGGCGTTTGCCGGAACGGCGGTCAACTACAGCGAATTACCCGAGGCGATGGCAGGCAGGTTGGCCGGATTTTTTCAATTGGACGCCGAACAACGCGGGCAAGCCTTCTCTGCGGTAGGGCAGCATGCCAAGCAGCCGACGCAGGCGTTTGTGGGCGACAGCGAGGACAAGCGCCGACAGGCGTCGCCCCTGTTGCGCGATCGGGTAGAACGTTGGGCACAAGCGCCTTACCAATCGCTGGATTTGCTGAGACTGGTCGAAGCCAAGACAAAGGGCTCGGTGTCCACGCCAAAGGACTAGACTTCGGGGACAGCGCCCCAGCCGTCCGACCCTGCCAAGGAGCCCCCATGGAAACCCCGGTCCACACCCTTCCTGCCTTGTTCAAACAACTCGGCCTGCCAGATGACGCCGTCAGCATCGACCAGTTCATCGCCAGTCATTCGCCACTCAAACCGGATCTGCATCTGGCCGATGCCTTCTTCTGGAGCGAGGGCCAACGGCAATTGCTGCGCGATGAAATCCTCGAGGATGCTGACTGGGCGGTGGTGGTGGATCAGCTCGACGTGCTGCTACGCAAAGGCCGCGGTGATTGAGGCTTATGCTGCATACCTGTGGGAGCGAGCTTGCTCGCGATAGCGGACTGTCAGTCGATCCTGATGCAACAGACACATCGATATTGCGAGCGAGCTCGCTTCCACAAGCTAAGCTGATATTCTATTTTATTATTAATAAATAGCTTCTTATTCCTTAAACAATATAACTCTCCTCCTTATACTCGTCCGGGAACAGACACGCGGGAGAGCAACCCATGCGCAACGAATCGATTCGCTACCTGATTGTGCCGGGCTGGCAAGGATCGCCGGAAAATCATTGGCAAACCCACTGGCAGAACAGCTTGCCCAACGGCACTCGGGTCGAACAGGCTGATTGGTTGACGCCCCGGCGAGAAGATTGGGTTGCCGCGCTGGCCGAAGCGATCGCCGCCGACAGCACGCCAGTGATTCTCATCGCCCACAGCCTGGGCTGCATCACGGTGGCTCATTGGGCCGCTACCGCGCCGGTGCAATTGTTGCGACAGGTGCGCGGTGCATTGTTGGTCGCGCCGGCGGATGTGGAGCGTCCGGCCTGCGCCCCGGCGCTGCGTAATTTCGCGCCGATCCCCACGACGTTGCTGCCTTTCCCCAGCCAAGTGGTCAGTTCCGACAACGACGCGGCGGTCAGTGCCCCACGCGCCATGGAGTTGGCCCGCAACTGGGGCGCCGAGGCCGGGATCCTGGCCGGGGCGGGGCATATCAATGTGAAGTCCGGCCACCAGCGGTGGGAGCAGGGATTCGCTTATCTCTATCGTCTGCAAAACCGCATGGAGCATCACGCCCTGCGTCGCGCCTGAATTTTAAGCGCCCCCCGTCTCCCGGCGGCCTGGGGCGGGAGACTGCCATGAGTTTGCATGAAACCTTTGGTCAGCCCCTGCTGACCTTTCCCGATGCGGAAAAAAGCCCCCTGAGCATCCGCGCCAAGGCGCTGGTGTTCGTCGACCCACGCTCACGCCAGTTGCGCGAGGAACTGGAGCAACTGGCGCCACGCTCGGTTTCGGTGCTGATACGCGGTGAAACCGGCACCGGTAAGGAATTGTTGGCTCGGCACATCCATCGCGAGAGTAATCGCGGCGGGTTGTTTGTCTCGGTCAATTGCGGCGCCATCAGCCCGACCTATGCCGATGCCGAATTGTTCGGCTATGCCGCCGGCAGCCATAGCGGTTCGGCCAGCAGCCGGGCAGGGTGGTTCGGCTCGGCCAATGGCGGCACGCTTTACCTCGATGAAATCGGCGATTTGCCGCTGCCGATCCAGATCAAGTTACTGGCGGCGCTGGAGAACCACGAAGTCACCCGTGTTGGCGCGCATCAGCCCAGTCCGGTGGACGTACGCTTGGTCGCGGCCACCAGCATTGACCTGGCGCAAGCGGTGGCCGCCGGGAAATTCCATGATCGGCTCTACCACTACCTGAGTGAGGGGCCGCTCGAATTACCAGCCTTGCGCGAGAGGTTGGGCGACATCCTGTCCCTGGCCGAATATTTTTTGGGCATCTACAGCCAGCGCCTCGGTCTGGCGGTGCCGCTGATCAGCGAAGCGGCGCAGCATGCGCTGGAGCGGCATGGCTGGCCGGGCAACACCCGTGAGTTGGAAAACGTCATTCATTTTGCGTTGTTGGTGAGTGCCGGCGATGAAATTTTTCCGGAACACCTGAACTTGCCGTCCCAGCCATCGGCGCTGGAATCGATTGAGCGGCAGGTGGCGCAGGTCATCGCCCAGGGTTCGGAAGCCGAGCGGACAACGCTCAGGGCGCTGTTCGATCAATTGAGCCAAACGCTATAGGCCGCAATCTTTTTCCCGCGGGCCTGTTGGAGCTGTCGAGTGCAACGAGGCTGCGATCTTGTCCCAGACAGTTGAGTCGCAAGCGAAAGATCCAGCTCAAAAGATCGTCCGAACGCGGCCCGAGGCTTCGCCAGCTCCTACACAGGGCGGGAGCAAGCTCCCTCGTCACAAAAGCGGGTCTTTTCCTATATGAGGAAAATGAATATGGACTTGAATAAAAGATATTGTTAAGGCATAAAAAATATCGGTATCTTCCGCATCACGCCAGCGATAGCACTTCGCTGGCACTCTACTTTGGCCGTCGTCGATGACGACCGTGATTTTCGATAAGGACACTGCATGAAAAAGGTTCTGTTGTTCACCGCATTGGCGGCAGCCCTGACCTCGGGCCTGGCCCAGGCCGCGGAGAAACTGGTCGTCGCCGCTACCCCGGTACCTCACGCCGAGATCCTCGAGCTGATCAAGCCGGCCCTCGCCAAAGAAGGCGTGGACTTGGAGATCAAGGTGTTTACCGACTACGTCCAACCCAACGTACAAGTTGACCAGAAGCGCCTGGACGCCAACTACTTCCAGACCCTGCCGTATCTCAAGAGCTTCAACGAAGGCAAAGGCACCAACCTGGTAACTGTCATTGGCGTACACGTCGAACCGTTCGGCGGCTATTCGAAAAAGGTCAAGAGCCTGTCTGAGCTGAAAGACGGCGCCACCATCGCCATCCCTAACGAAGGCAGCAATAGCGGTCGCGCCCTGATCCTGTTGCAGAAGGCTGGCCTGATCAAACTCAAGGATCCGAAAAACGCCCTGGCGACGCCGAAAGACATTGCCGAGAACCCGAAGAACTTCAAGTTCAAGGAATTGGAATCGGCCATGTTGCCGCGCGTGCTGGATCAGGTTGACCTGGACATGATCAACACCAACTACGCCTTGGAAGCAGGCTTGAATCCGGCCAAGGACGCCTTGGTGATCGAAGGTTCGGATTCGCCTTACGTGAACTTCCTGGTGGCCCGTCCGGACAACAAGGACAGCCCGGCCATCCAGAAACTGGCCAAGGCCCTGACCAGCCCGGAAGTGAAGGCTTTCATCGAGAAGAAATACAGCGGCGCGGTGCTGCCGGCGTTCTGATTCGCGCGGTAAACCTTTTAACGGTTTCAAACGCCGACGGCTGTTACAGCGTCGGCGTTTTTTTATGCTCGAAAGATTGTTTGGGCCAGGGACAGGATTACCTGTGGCGAGGGAGCTTGCTCCCGCTCGGCTGCGCAGCAGTCGCAAAACCCGCTAATACGATCTACCTGAAGGACTGCTGGGGGCCTGCTACGCAGGCCAGCGGGAGCAAGCTCCCTCGCCACAAGATCAAAGGCGCAAATCAGGCCACCCTGGCCTTCAACGCCCGGCGCAATGCCACCAATAATTTCACTATTTCCTGCGGTTCCAGTCGCTTCGGCACTTTCACGTTAGCCATGTCTTCTTCCTTGTTATGGTTCCGGGATTTCCCATATAGGTCTTCCTTGTGACGCAAGGAAAGTAGTCGTCTTTACCCGTCCGGGCAAATGCGCGGGGATAGTTTTTTGGGCGATATCAATATGCTTTAACGGTATTTAAATTCTACTTCTTATGCCTTTAAAGTCGCTTCCTGCCAGCAGTCATCCGCTGCCCATGGACTGCATTACCGCCGCTTATCCAGTGGCGTCCAGGATCTTCAATGAACTTCGATTTTGCTTTTATCCTCGGCACTCTCCCGGCGTTCCTCAAGGCTGTGGGCGTGACGTTGCAGGTCGGTCTTATTGCCATTTTGACGTCGCTGCTGGTGGCGCTGATCAACGCGACGATCCTGGTGCTGCGCACGCCTTATCTGCAACGCCTGGTGGGGCTGTATGTGGAGCTGGCCCGTAACACACCGCTGCTCATCCAGCTGTTTTTCGTCTACTTCGCCCTGCCGGCGCTGGGCATCAAGGTGTCCGGGTTTGCGGCGGCGATCATCACCATGACCTTCCTGGGCGGTGCCTACCTCACAGAAGTGCTGCGGGCGGGCGTGGACGCAGTGCCCCAGGCGCAATTGGAATCCGGTCGTTCCATCGGGCTGTCCCACGGGCAATTGCTGCGTTACGTGATCCTGCCGCAGGCCGGGATTCTCAGCCTGCCGTCGTTGTTCGCCAACTTCATTTTCCTGCTGAAGGAGACCACCGTCGTCTCGGCCGTGGCGGTGCCGGAGATTCTCTACACCACCAAGAGCTACATCGCGCTCTATTACAAAACCTACGAAATGCTCGCCGTGCTGACGTTGATTTGCGTGCTGCTGTTCTTGCCGCTGTCGCTGTTGCTCAGCCGCCTGGAAAGGAGGCTCCAGCATGGCCAGTTCGGGTCTTGAATTGCTGTGGGTGTCGTTGCCGCAACTGAGCAAGGGCGCCGTGCAAACCCTGTCGATTTCCTTTCTCGGCATCGCCTTCAGCACCGTTGGCGGCGTGCTCTATGGCGTGTTGCGGACGTTGGGCGTGAAGTGGCTGGACGCCGTCCTGCGGGTCTACCTGGAGCTGTTCCGGGCGATTCCGGTGCTGGTCTGGTTGTACCTGCTGTTTTTCGGTCTGCCGATTTTTTTTGGACTGAGCATTCCCAGCTTCTGGTGTGCGGTCCTGGTGCTGTCGTTGTGGGGCGCCAGTGAGGTCGGCGAAGTGGTGCGTGGGGCGTTGCATTCGCTGCCGCGGGGCCAGCGGGAGGCGGGCTTGTCGATTGGGCTGAACGGGCCGCAACTCTATGGGCACGTCCTGTTGCCCCAGGCGCTGAGACGCATGACGCCGCCGACCATCAACGTCTACACCCGCATCATCAAGACCAGTTCCCTGGCGGTGCTGATCGGTGTGGTGGACGTGATCAAGGTCGGCCAGCAGATCATCGAGCGCACCTACGAATCCGTGCTGATCTACGGCGCGCTGTTCCTGTTTTTCTTTTTCATCTGCTACACGCTCTCGGCCGCCTCGCGCGTGTTGGAGCGGCGCTGGACGCAAGCATGAGCGCATTGATCGAGTTCAAGGGTTTCAACAAGTTTTTCGGCGAACAGCAGGTGCTGGACGGCATCGACCTGCAAGTGAAGACAGGCGAAGTGATCGTCATCCTCGGCCCCAGCGGTTGCGGCAAAAGTACCTTGCTGCGGTGCCTCAACGGGCTGGAAGTGGCCCACGGCGGCAGCCTGACGTTTGCCGGACGCGAGCTGCTGGACAAGGGCACGGACTGGCGCGAAGTACGGCAACAGATCGGCATGGTGTTCCAGAGCTATCACTTGTTCCCGCACATGAGCGTGCTCGACAACGTGCTGCTCGGCCCGGTCAAGGTACAAAAACGCGACCGCCGCGAAGCGCGCGACCAGGCCGAAGCGCTGCTGGCGCGGGTGGGCCTGCTGGACAAGCGCGATGCTTTCCCGCGCCAGCTCTCTGGCGGTCAACAACAACGCATCGCCATCGTGCGTTCGCTGTGCATGAATCCCCAGGTCATGTTGTTCGATGAAGTCACCGCCGCCCTCGATCCGGAGATGGTCAAGGAGGTGTTGGAAGTCATTCAAGGCTTGGCCCGCGAAGGCATGACCCTGCTCATAGTCACTCACGAAATGGCCTTCGCCCGCGCCGTGGCTGACCGCATAGTGTTCATGGATGCGGGGCGGATCCTCGAACAGAACCCTCCCGAGATTTTCTTTACGAACCCGCAAACCGCACGCGCGCAGCAGTTCCTGGAGAAGTTCTCCTACGTCGCCGCACTACCCAAAACGACTCAAACAAAGGAACTGCAACCGTCATGAAAACTGCCAAGTCTTCTCTGCTGCTATTGCCACTGCTCGCTGCCTTCCTGCTGGCCGGCTGCAATAAAACCGAAGAACCGCCGAAGCCGAACGTCGCCAGCCAAGGCACCGCGCCGGCCAGCTACCTGGACAAAATCAAGGCCCGGGACAAATTGATCGTCGGTGTCTTCACCGATAAACCCCCGTTCGGTTTCGTCGATGAATCGGGGCGGTATGTCGGCTTCGATACCGACATCGGTCGTCGATTCGCCAAGGACTTGCTGGGCGATGAAAACAAGGTCGAGTTCGTCGCGGTCGAGCCGGCGAGCCGGATTCCGTTCCTGCAAAGTGACAAGGTCGACCTGATCCTGGCCAACATGACCGTGACCCCGGAGCGCAAGGAAGCGGTGGAGTTCACCAATCCGAATCTGAAGGTCGCGGTGCAGGCGCTGGTACCGCAAGCCAGCGCGGTGAAAAGCCTCGATGACCTGGCGACCCGCACCACCATCGTCACCACCGGTACGACGGCGGATATCTGGCTGACCAAGAACCACCCGGATTGGAAGCTGCTCAAGTTCGAAAAAAATTCCGAGTCTTTGCAAGCATTGGCCAACGGTCGTGGCGATGCCTATGCCCAGGACAATCTGGTGCTGTTCAGTTGGGCCAAGCAGAACCCCGGCTATCGCGTGCTCGAGCAGACCCTGGGTGCCGAAGCGCCGATTGCACCGGCGGTGAAAAAGGGCAACGTCGAACTGCGTGATTGGGTCAATGCCGAGTTGGCGAAGCTGGGTGAGGAGAAATACCTGCTCAAGCTGTACGACCAATATGTTCGCAAGGAACTGAGCGATGACACCAAGCCTGAGAGCGTGATTGTCGAGGGAGGTAAGTGGCAGGGTTGATGGATTAAAGAGTGCGCTTCAGCCAGGTAAACCACCATCCTGTGGCGAGGGAGCTTGCTCCCGCTGCCCCTGCAGGCGCTGTAGGAGCTGTGTAGGAGCTGCCGAGTGCAACGAGGCTGCGATCTTCCAAAGACTCTCGAATCTCAAGCGAAAGATAAAAGATCAAGATCAAGATCAAAAGATCGCGGGCTTCGCCAGCTCCTACAGAGCCGAGCGGGAGCAAGCTCCCTCGCCACAGGGGTGTTGCCTAGTCCGGCCAATGCCACGCCGGCTCATCCAGCGCGCGCTGCCCGGCAATCCCGGTCTGCCCGAAGTCTTTTTCCAGCACGATGCAGTTGCAGTCCTCGTCCTGTTCCAGCGCGGCGATCAGGCGCGTGGCGTGGGACACGACCCAGACCTGGCAACTGGCTGAAGCTCGGATGATCAACCGCGCCAAGGCCGGCAACAGGTCCGGGTGCAGGCTGGTTTCCGGTTCGTTGAGCACCATCAGCGAAGGCGGTCGCGGCGTGAGCAGGGCGGCCACCAGCAACAGGTAGCGCAAGGTTCCGTCCGACAGTTCGGCGGCGGTCAGCGGTCGCAGCAGGCCGTGCTGCTGGAAGGCAATGGCGAAACGTCCACCTTGCAGCTTGTCGATCTGCAGATGAGCACCTGGGAAGGCATCGCCGATGGCGGCATGCAACGCCTCGACGTCGCCTATTTCAAGGATCGTTTGCAGCGCGGCGGCAAGGTCGCGGCCATCGTGATGCAACACCGGCGTGCGGGTGCCCAGTTGCGGTTGGCGCACCGGGGCGTCGGCGTCGCTGCGAAAGTGATCGTAGAAACGCCAGCGGCGAATGAACTCGCGCATTTGCAGCACCTCCGGCGAGGCACGCAGGCTGCCGACCTGGTCGAACAGGCTGTCGAAGGTCGGGGTGTGTTGGGACAGGACGTCCCAGGAGCGCCCCTCGCGGGCACGGACCATCGGCCCGTTGCGATCCACCAGCAGGCTGGCCGGTCGAAACACCGGGCCGGCCCAGATACATTCGCGCTTGATCTCCGGGTCCAACGAAAACGCCGAGCGACTGGGCTCCGGCAGGCCCAGGGCGATCGAATAGCTGAAGTCTTCAGCGGCGAATCCCAGGCGCAGGCGCTTGGTGCCCTGACGCACCGTCGCCTGAACAGGCACTTCGCCGTTGCGCATGCGCCGGCTGATTTCTTCCGGCCCCGCCCAGAAGGTCGAATCCAGGCCGCCTTCACGGGCCAAGGCATTCACCACCCCGCCCTGCGCCGTCTCCGCCAACAGGCGCAGGGCGCGATACAGATTGGATTTGCCGCTGCCGTTGGGGCCGGTGATCAGGTTCAGCCGGCCCAGCGGGATGACCAGTTTATTGATGGACCGGTAGTTGGCCACCGCCAGAGTCTTGAGCATGCATATCTCCTTTGCATGGGCCGTAGGAGCTGCCGAGCGAAGCGAGGCTGCGATCTTTCCTCACCCAGTTGAATCTCACGTGAAGGATGAAAAGATCGCAGCCTCGCTTCGCTCGGCAGCTCCTACAGGGGGCGATCTGTTTGCCCGATTCGCCGCATCCATTGTATTCGGTGAACCCTGTTCTAAGCTCACAGTCGTATCGTCACTGGTACGTCGGTACAACGCAAAGGAGTCTGCATGACTGGTCCCGGAATCAAACTGATTGTTGGCTTGGGCGTGTGTGCGTTGTTGACGGGTTGCGGTGAGAAGAAACCCGAGGAAAAAGCCTTGCCTCGGGTGTTCATCCAGCAAGCCACGCCCAGCGAATACGCGGCCTCGGTTACGCTGACCGGTGATGTCCAGGCCCGGGTTCAGGCCGATCTGTCGTTTCGCGTGGGCGGCAAGATCATCGAGCGCAAAGTCGACGTCGGCGATCGGGTCTCGGCCCGGCAAGTGCTGGCCCGGCTCGACCCTCGCGACCTGCAGACCAATGTCGATTCCGCTGAAGCCCAAGTGGCCGCCGAACAGGCGCGGGTCAAGCAGAGTGCGGCGGCGTTCGTGCGCCAGCAGAAGCTCTTGCCCAAGGGCTACACCAGCCAGAGCGAATACGACGCGGCCCAGGCGCAGTTGCGCAGCAGCCAGAGCGCGTTGACGGCAGCCCAGGCCCAGTTGGCTAACGCTCGCGAACAGCTCAGTTACACCGCGCTCATTGCCGAGGCGCCCGGCATCATCACGGCGCGCCAGGCCGAAGTCGGCCAGGTCGTCCAGGCCACGGAGCCGATCTTCAGCCTGGCCCGGGACGGCGAGCGCGACGCGGTGTTCAACATCTATGAATCACTGCTGCGCGAACCGCCCTCGGACCCGCAGATCACCATCAGCCTGCTGGACAACCCGGCCATCAAGACCACCGGCACGGTGCGCGAGATTACCCCGGCGGTGTCCGCCGAGACCGGCACCGTGCAGGTCAAGGTCACGCTCAACGATTTGCCTGAAGGCATGCGCTTGGGGTCGGTGGTCAGCGCCACGGCCAAATCCGCCGGAAAGACCGCCGTGGAATTGCCTTGGTCGGCACTGACCAAGAACCTCAGCGAGCCGGCCGTGTGGTTGGTGGACGGCGAGGGCAAGGCGCAGTTGCAGACGGTCACGGTCGGTCGCTACTTGACCGGCAAGGTCATCATCAGTGACGGGCTCAAGGGCGGCGAGAAGGTCATCATTGCCGGCGGGCAATTGCTCCATCCTGGCGTGCGCGTCGAGATCGCCGAAAACAATCACGACAAAGCCTCGACAGGAGCCCAGCCATGAAGCGCCTGTGGATGGTCTCGGCCGGCTTGCTGCTGGCTGCCTGCTCGAAGGAAGAAGCGCCGCCGGAGCCGATCCGGCCGGTGTTGTCCATCGAGGTGCGGGCCCTCGACCAGCAGGCCCTCGGGCGCTTCGCCGGAAATATCCAGGCGCGCTACGAAACCAATGTTGGGTTCCGGGTGCCGGGCCGCATCGCCAGCCGCAACGTCGATGTCGGCGCCGAGGTGAAAAAAGGCGATTTGCTCGCGACCCTGGACCCCACTGATCAGCAGAACCAATTGCGCGCCGCCGAGGGCGACCTCGCGCGGATCCAGGCGCAGTACATCAACGCCCAGGCCAACGCCCGTCGCCAGCAACAATTATTCGACCGTGGCGTCGGCGCCCAGGCGCAACTGGACATCGCCCAGACCGAGCTGAAGACCACCGCCGCCTCCCTGGAGCAAGCCCGGGCTGCGGTGGACCAGGCCCGTGACCAGCTCAACTACAGCGAGCTTCGCACTGACCATGACGCGGTCGTCACGGCTTGGAATGCCGAAGCCGGGCAAGTGGTGACCGCCGGCCAGCAGGTGGTGACGCTGGCCCGCCCGGACATCAAGGAAGCGGTGATCGACTTGCCTGCCGGACTGGCCGAGCGCTTGCCTGAGGATGTGGTGTTCGAAGTCGCCGCGCAACTCGACCCGGCGACCCGCACCACGGCCATCGTCCGCGAGATCGAGCCCCAGGCGCAAAGCGCCACTCGCACGCGCCGCGCACGCCTGACCCTGACTGACACGCCGCCCGGATTTCGCCTGGGCACGGCGATCAGCGTGACCTTGAGCTCGGCCATCGAGCCGCGCATCGAGTTGCCGCTCAGTGCGCTGCAGGAAGTGGATGGCAAGACGCGAATCTGGCTGGTCAACCCGCAAGACCAGACGGTTTCGCCCCGGGACGTACAGGTGCTCGAACGATCGGACGGCTCGGTGTTGGTGGCCAACGGCATCAAGCCCGGCGACCGCGTGGTCAGCGCTGGTGTGAACAGTCTCCAGCCAGGGCAAAAAGTGAAACTCGACGAGGACGCGCGATGAAAGGGCCTTTCAACTTATCGGAATGGGCCCTGCGGCATCAGTCGTTCGTGTGGTACCTGATGTTCGTCGCGCTGCTGATGGGCGTGTTCTCCTACATGAACCTCGGACGGGAAGAAGACCCTTCGTTCACCATCAAGACCATGGTCATCCAGACCCGCTGGCCTGGCGCGACCCAGGAAGAAACCCTCAAGCAGGTCACCGACCGCATCGAGAAAAAACTCGAGGAGCTCGATTCCCTCGATTATGTGAAGAGCTACACCCGGCCCGGTGAGTCCACGGTGTTCGTGTACCTGCGCGATACCACGGGCGCCAAGGAAATCCCGGAGATCTGGTACCAGGTCCGCAAGAAGATCAACGACATTCGCGGTGATTTCCCTGAAGGCCTCCAAGGCCCGGGATTCAACGACGAGTTCGGCGACGTCTATGGCTCGGTGTACGCCTTCACCGGCGACGGCCTGTCGATGCGTCAGTTGCGCGATTACGTGGAGCAAGTACGTGCCGAGATCCGCGACGTACCTGGCCTGGGCAAGGTGGAGATGGTCGGCGAGCAGGACGAAGTGCTTTACCTGAATTTCTCCACGCGCAAGCTCGCAGCCCTTGGCATCGATCAACGCCAGGTGGTGCAAAGCCTGCAATCGCAAAACGCCGTGACCCCGGCCGGGGTGATCGACGCCGGGCCGGAGCGGATTTCCGTGCGCACGTCGGGGCAGTTCCAGTCGGAGAAGGACCTGGCCAACGTCAACCTGCGACTCAACGATCGCTTCTATCGACTGGCCGACATCGCCGACATCCGCCGTGGTTACGTCGACCCGGCCACACCGATGTTCCGTTTCAACGGCACGCCGGCCATTGGCTTGGCCATCGCCATGAAGAAGGGCGGCAACATCCAGGAGTTCGGCAAGGCCCTGCACGCACGCATGGATGAACTGACCGCCGACCTCCCGGTGGGCGTCGGTGTGCACACGGTGTCGGACCAGGCCGAAGTGGTGGAAGAAGCCGTCGGCGGCTTCACCAGCGCGTTGTTCGAGGCGGTCATCATCGTGCTGGTGGTCAGCTTCATCAGCCTCGGCATCCGGGCAGGGCTGGTGGTGGCGTGCTCGATTCCGTTGGTGTTGGCGATGGTGTTCGTCTTCATGGAATACAGCGGCATCACCATGCAGCGGATCTCCCTCGGCGCACTGATCATCGCCCTTGGGCTGCTGGTGGACGACGCGATGATCACGGTGGAAATGATGGTCACGCGCCTGGAAAAAGGCGACAGCAAGGACCAGGCCGCCACGTTCGCCTATACCTCGACCGCTTTCCCGATGCTCACCGGGACCCTGGTGACCGTGGCCGGTTTCGTGCCCATCGGCCTGAACGCCAGTTCGGCGGGTGAGTACACCTTTACCTTGTTCGCGGTGATTGCCGTGGCGATGTTGGTGTCGTGGATCGTCGCGGTGCTGTTCGCCCCGGTGATCGGCGTGCACATTCTCAGCACTGACATCAAACCCCACAGCGCCGAGCCGGGGCGGATCGGCCGGGCCTTCAACGGTGGCCTGTTGTGGGCGATGCGCAATCGCTGGTGGGCCATCGGCATCACGGTGCTGCTGTTCGCATTGGCGGTGTTTTGCATGCGCTTCGTGCAGAACCAGTTCTTCCCGTCTTCGGACCGCCCGGAGATCCTGGTGGACCTCAACCTGCCGCAAAACGCCTCGATGGACGAGACGCGCAGGGCGGTCGATCGTCTGGAAGCGACCCTCAAGGATGACCCGGACATCGCGCGCTGGAGCACTTACATCGGCGAAGGCGCCATTCGTTTCTATCTGCCGCTGGACCAGCAACTGCAGAACCCGTACTACGCGCAACTGGTGATTGTCAGCAAGGGCCTGGAGTCGCGAGCGGCGCTGACCGAGCGCTTGCAGAAACGCCTGCGGGAAGATTTCGTCGGCATCGGCAGCTACGTGCAAGCCCTGGAAATGGGCCCGCCGGTGGGGCGGCCGATCCAGTATCGCGTCAGCGGCAAGGACATCGACCAGGTGCGCAAGCATGCGATCGAGTTGGCGACCGAGCTGGATAAGAACTCGCACATCGGCGAAATCATCTACGACTGGAACGAGCCGGGCAAGGTGCTGCGCATCGACATCGCCCAGGACAAGGCGCGGCAGTTGGGGCTCTCTTCTGACGACGTGGCCCGGCTGATGAACAGCATCGTCAGCGGCTCGCCGGTGACCCAGGTCAACGACGATATCTACCTGATCGACGTGGTAGGGCGCGCCGAAGACGCCGAGCGTGGTTCGCCGGAAACCCTGCAGAACCTGCAGATCGTCACCCCGGGCGGCACGTCGATTCCGCTGCTGGCCTTCGCCACGGTGCGCTATGAACTGGAACAGCCGCTGGTGTGGCGTCGCGACCGCAAGCCGACCATCACCATCAAGGCCGCCGTGCGCGATGAAATCCAACCCACGGACCTGGTGAGGCAACTGCAGCCGGATATCGACAAGTTCGCCGCCAAATTGCCGGTGGGCTACAAGATTGCGACTGGCGGTACGGTGGAAGAAAGCAGCAAGGCCCAAGGGCCTATCGCCAGCGTGGTACCGCTGATGCTGTTCTTGATGGCGACGTTCCTGATGATCCAACTGCACAGCGTGCAGAAGCTGTTCCTGGTGGCGAGCGTCGCGCCGTTGGGCTTGATTGGCGTGGTGCTGGCGCTGGTGCCGACGGGCACGCCGATGGGGTTCGTGGCGATTCTTGGCATCCTTGCGCTGATCGGCATCATCATTCGTAACTCGGTGATCCTGGTGACCCAAATCGACGAGTATGAGCGTGACGGCTACGAACCCTGGGACGCGGTGGTGGAAGCCACCGAACACCGGCGCCGACCGATCCTGCTGACGGCGGCTGCGGCGAGCCTGGGGATGATCCCGATTGCCCGCGAAGTGTTCTGGGGGCCGATGGCCTACGCGATGATCGGCGGGATCATTGTCGCCACGTTGCTGACGCTGCTGTTCCTGCCGGCGCTGTATGTGGCCTGGTACAAGATCCGCGAGCCGAAGCGTGATTGAGCCGCGCGCGGACCCTGTGGCGAGGGAGCTTGCTCCCGCTCGGTCCTGTAGGAGCTGTCGAGTGCAACGAGGCTGCGATCTTCCACTACCAATTGAGTCCGGAGTAAAGATCAAGATCAAAAGATCGCAGGCTTCGCCAGCTCCTACACCATCCAGCGGGAGCAAGCTCGCGATGAGGCCCTTCCTGTCACCGCAGATCTTTACTTGCGCAACAACCGCAACCCATTGAACACCACCAGCAAACTCACCCCCATGTCGGCAAACACCGCCATCCACATGGTGGCGAATCCGGCGAAGGTGACGCCGAGGAAGATCGCCTTGATCACCAGCGCCAGGGCTATGTTCTGTTTCAGAATGCTCGACGTCTGCCGCGACAGCCGGATGAACGCCGGTATCTTGCGCAAATCATCATCCATCAAGGCAACATCGGCAGTTTCGATGGCCGTGTCGGTCCCGGCCGCCGCCATGGCGAAACCGATTTCCGAGCGGGCAAGCGCCGGGGCGTCGTTGATGCCGTCGCCGACCATGCCGACGCGGTGGCCTTGGGCATACAGATTTTCGATGGCGCGCAGCTTGTCCTCCGGCAGTAGGTCGCCACGAGCCTGATCGATGCCGACCTGCTGGGCGATCGCCTCGGCGGTGTGGGCGTTGTCGCCGGTGAGCATCAAGGTCTTGATGCCCAGCTCATGCAATTGCCGGATGGCCTCGCGGCTGGAATCCTTCACGGTGTCGGCCACGGCGAACAGCGCCAAGGGCTTCGTGCCGTCGAGCAGCAGCACCACGGACTTGCCTTGTTTTTCCAGGGCGAAGAGTTTTTCTTCCAGTTCGGGGGAGCACAGGCCGAGGTCTTCCACGAGGCGGTGATTGCCCAGGTGATAGGTCTGGCCGCCGATGTCGCCGCGAACACCGCGCCCGGCCAGCGCGGCGAAGTTATCCACCGCGTGCTGCGTCAGTTGTTTATCCACAGCCGCGTCGGCAATCGCCCGGGACACAGGGTGATCGGAGCGGGTGGCGAGGCTGGCAGCCAGGGCTGAAACGGTGCTTTCCATGGTTGGGTCCAGCAACACGTAGTCGGTCTGCACCGGCTTGCCGTGGGTGATCGTGCCGGTCTTGTCCAAAGCCAGGTAATCAAGTTTGTGGCCACCCTCAAGATAAACACCGCCCTTGACCAATATGCCTTTGCGCGCCGCAGCCGCCAGGCCGCTGACGATCGTCACCGGGGTGGAAATCACCAGGGCGCAGGGGCAGGCGACCACCAGCAGGACCAGTGCGCGATAGATCCAGTCGAACCAACTCGCGCCCATGAACAGCGGCGGGACGACGGCCACGGCCAAGGCCAGGGCAAACACCGCCGGGGTGTAGACCGTTGAAAACCGATCGACGAAGCGCTGGGTCGGTGCCCGGGAGCCTTGTGCCTGCTCCACGGCGTGGATGATTCGCGCCAAGGTGGACTGATCGGCTGCGGCGGTGACGGTGTATTCCAATTCTCCGGCCTGGTTGATGGTGCCGGCGAAAACTTTGTCGCCCACGGTTTTTTCCACCGGCAGGCTCTCGCCGGTGATGGGCGCCTGGTCGATGGTCGAACGCCCGGCGACCACGTCACCGTCCAGCCCAACCCGTTCGCCAGGACGAACCCGTACCCTTGCACCCAGGGCGATGGTCTTCACATCCTTTACCTGCCAGGTGCCGTCGGCCTGTTGCGCCGTGGCTTGTTCCGGCGCCATTTGCATCAGGCCGCTGATGGCGTTGCGTGCGCGATCGAGGGATTTGGCTTCGATCAGTTCGGCCACGGTAAACAGGAACATCACCATCGCCGCTTCTGGCCATTGGCCGATCAGCACGGCGCCGGTCACGGCGATGCTCATCAACGCGTTGATGTTCAGGTTGAGGTTTTTCAGGGCAATCCAGCCCTTCTTGTAGGTGCCGAGGCCGCCACTGAGGATCGACACCAGCGCAACCAGCGCGACCACCCAGGTTGGCGCGGCGTTGGTGAAGTGGATCACCTCGGCAGCCAGTGCCGTGACGCCGGACAACGCCAGCGGCCACCAGGGCTTTGCTGGGGCAGGCAGGTTGTTGGTTTCCGGTTTCTCGCCTGCGGTCAGCGGATCGGCCTGCATCCCCAGGGATTCGATGGCCTTGATGATCGGCGCGTCGCTGGGCAGATCGTGGGTCACGCCCAGCACGCGGTTGATCAGGTTGAATTCCAGCTGCTGCACGCCTTCGAGCTTGCCGAGTTTGTTCTGGATCAGCGTTTGCTCGGTGGGGCAGTCCATGGCTTCGATGCGGAAACTGCTCAGCCGCGCACCGTCCGTCGTCGCTTTGCCGAGATTGACCACCGATGGGGCCGCTTTCGAGGCGCAGCAGGAATGCCCATGGGCATGGCCGTGGTCGGGTTTATGGATGTGAAGGGAATCGCTCATCGGGTGACGTCCGTGAAAAGTGCCTGTTGCGCAGTAAAGACCCTGTAGCCACTATAGGGTCAAGCACCTATTTCGGAGGCCGCACCATGAAGATCGGAGAACTGGCGAAAATCACCGACTGCCAGGTCGAGACCATCCGCTACTACGAGCGCGAAGGCCTGCTGCCGGAACCGGCCCGCAGCGACGGCAAT
>Ga0307412_10000244_pt1 | contig 35274 bp, 38 predicted proteins | sample DK1Cmetagenome_3_FD_203823 | JGI IMG/M metagenome (GOLD analysis project Ga0307412, IMG submission 203823) | Maize rhizosphere microbial communities from greenhouse at UC Davis, California, United States - DK15-C-1 | ecosystem: Host-associated > Plants > Roots > Rhizosphere > Soil | place: USA...
GTGCTGCAGGTTGCCCTGGCACCAGCGGCGGTCGCGCACCAGCAGGTCGGTCAGCGTCGGCGGGCCTTCCTCGTAGCTGCCGCCCAGGTAGGGCACCATGTGCGCGGCCCAGCCACCACGGCGCATCAGCGCCGCTTCCACGAAATCATGGCTGAGCACGTGGCCGCCGAACGGCTTGCGCCCCGGCAGCTCCGGCAGGCCAGCGTGGTCGGCGAAGGCACGGGTGCGGATGATCGCGTTGTGCCCCCAGTAATTGCTTTCGGCACCGTGCCACCAGGCCACGCCACGGGCGATCACCGGCCCGTACACGCGCCCGCCGAACTGCTGCATGCGCGAGAACAGGGTGCGGCCGCCGATCACCGACGGCAGGGTCTGGATCAGGCCGACGTCGGCGTTGTGCTCCATGCCGGCCACCAGGCGCACGATGCTGTCACCGGTCATCAGGCTGTCGGCATCCAGGATCAGCATCTGCGGGTAGGCACCGCCGAAACGGCGTACCCAGTCGGCGATGTTGCCGGCCTTGCGCGCGCTGTTGTCGCCACGGCGGCGATAGAACAGTCGCGCACGCCCATCGGGCACCAGCTCGCGCAGTTCGGCGAACACCTGTTCTTCGGCCCGCGCGATGTCCTCGCGACGGGTATCGCTGAGCACGAAGAAATCAAACCGCTGCAGCTGGCCGGTGGCCGCCACCGATTCGTAGATCGCACGCAGGCCGGCCAGCAGCCGGCGCGGGTCTTCGTTGTAGGTGGGCATCAGCAGCGCGGTGCGGCTGTGCACGGTCGGCAGCGGCTTGTCCGGATCGATGCCCAGCCGGTAGCCCCGGTCGAACACGGCCGTCAGGAAGCCAGCCACCGCACTGGCAAAGGACAGCGCGATCCAGGCGAACAGGCCGACGAACAGCACCAGCAGGCAGGCCTCCAGCACGCTGATGCCGTTGCCGGACAGCACCCGCCACATCATCCGGGTGGCCACGGCGGTCATCGCCACGGTGCCGCCGAGGATGTACAGGCGACGCAGGCCGATCATGCGTGGCGAGGTGCGATGGCGCCGGACCTTCAGCGAGCCTTGCCGCAGCGTCTGTTCGGGCATCACCAGCGGTGCTTCGGCCGGCAGCAGGGCCCAGCCCGCGTCGGGACCGGCCGTGACTGGTTCCGTGTCGATGGTTTCACTCCCCATGGCCGCCTACTCCCTGCAGGCCGCAGGACCGGCCGTCCCGGCCAGGCTGCATGCACCAAGGTTCATGGCCCGCATTCCAGGCGTCCGCACTTGTCCTGTCTGCCACGGCGTCATGCCGCGCAGTCGCTGTCTGTCACTACCAGAACCCACACGATCTCCAACGGGGCGGAATCGAAAAATGCGGCCCAGTCTATGGCCCCGAATGTAAGCCGGGTGCGAAGGTCTACGCCGGAAAATCTCCCCATTCAGCAATCAGCAGGCGAACCACGCCGTGCGCCCCGCGGGTGTCGATCCATCCCGGAAAGTACTGGATCGTAACAAACGAGAACGGTTATCATTACGTTAACCAGGCAGGTCGCCGTGCTCCGCGCACCGGACCCACCCAGCTGCGCCGGACCCTCCGCGCGCCCGACGACCCAGGGAAGGGGTTGGCTGCCTGCTGTCTGCGTGCGCCTGCTGCTTCCACCGGGTCTCTCCTCTCCCTTGGAAGCCGTCATGTCCCCTCTCCGTTCCGCGCGCCTGTCGCGCACCCGCCTGGCCAGCGCCCTGGCCGCCGCCTGCCTGCTGGCCCTGCCTGCCCTCGCCGCCGCTGAAGCCAGCGCCGATGCCTCGACCAAGGACCTGGATACCGTGGTGGTTACCGCCTCGGGCAACCAGCAGTGGATCAAGGATGCCCCGGCCAGCATCAGCGTGATCAGCCGCGAAGACATCGAACGCCAGCCGGTGCACGACCTGGCTACCCTGCTCAGCCGTATTCCGGGCGTGACCGGTGGGCTCAGCGCCATTGGCGAGCAGTCCAAGATCAAGCTGCGCGGCATGCCGTCCAACTACACGCTGGTGCTGGTGGACGGCAAGCGCATGGGCAGCTCGGCCTCGACCAACTATCGCCCCGACCTGGGCCGCCAGGACCTGAACTGGATTTCCCCCGACCAGATCGAACGCATCGAAGTGGTGCGTGGCCCGATGTCCTCGCTGTATGGCTCGGACGCGATGGGCGGGGTGATCAACATCATCACCAGGCGCATCGGTGACAGCTGGACCGGCAGCGCGACCCACAGCTACACCCGGCCGCAGGATGGCGACCGTGGCGACACCCAGCAGATCGGCGCGACCTTCTCCGGCCCGCTGGGCGAGCGCTTCGGCCTGCGCATCGGTGCCAACAGCATGCGCCGCGACTCGGACCGCTCCAACGGCGGCGTGTATGGCAACGCCTACGCCGGCGAGAAGGACCACAATGTCGACGCGCTGCTGCAGTGGAAGCTGAGCGAGGCACAGGAAGTGTCACTGGAAGCTGGCCACGGTGTGCAGCAGGCCTTCATCGCCCGGGCGCTGGAAAAGCAGGACGAAGGCGCCTGGGGTGCCAGTGAGCTCAAGCGCAGTTCGCTGGCGCTGAACCACGACGGCAAGTGGGATTTCGGTACTTCCAAGCTCAGCGCGTACTGGACCGAGTACAAGAACGACATCGGCGCCACCGGTCGCTCCGAGGCAACCGATACGATCATCGAAGGCAGCCTGAGCACGCCCTTCACCCTGGGCGTGGACCACCAGTTCGCGGTGGGCGGCCAGTGGAAGCGCCAGGAGTTGACCAACACCGACACCATCGGCCAGGCGCCGGTGGACTATGCCGGCAACCCGGTGGTCGGCTCCAGCCTGGAAGTGGACACCTGGGCGCTGTTCGTCGAAGACGAGCTGAAGCTGCACCGTACCCTGGCACTGACCCTGGGCGCGCGCCTGGACCACCATGAACAGTTCGGCAGCCATGTCAGTCCGCGTGCCTACCTGGTCTGGCACCCGAGCGAGCAGTGGACGATCCGTGGCGGCGTGTCCAAGGGCTTCCGCGCGCCGAGCCTGACCGAGAATTCGCCCAGCGCGGCGACCCAGTCCGGTGGCCGCGGCTGCACCTCGCTGTACCCGCTGGGCTATACCCGCGGCGGCTGCTACATGGCCGGCAACCCGGACCTGGACCCGGAAACCAGCACCAACCGCGAGATCGGCATCAGCTTCGACAACGACCTGGTCGACGCCGGCCTGACCTACTTCCATACCGACTTCAGGAACAAGATCGAGTATGAAGCGCTGGGCTTCTTCAACGGCTACTGGTGGACGCGCATGAGCAACGTGCAGCGCGCGCGCACCAGCGGCATGGAAGGCAACCTCAACTTCCGCTTCGGCGATCACTGGCGCTGGCGCACGTCGGCGACCTGGATGAAGGAAGCCAAGAACCTGACCACTGGCCGCAACCTGATCGACACCCCGGAGTTCTCAGGCTATTCGTCGCTGGACTGGACCCCGAACACCACGTTCTCCAGCAGCCTGTCGGCGCAGTACACCGGCAAGCAGACCGGCGTGGTCAATACCTTCCTGAAGGCCTATACGCTGTATGACCTGACCGCTGCCTGGAACGTCAATGAGGTGCTGACCCTGCGTGGCGGCGTCAGCAACCTGGCCGACAAGAAGCTGTACGCCGACGGCTCTACCGACTACTTCGTCGCCGGCCGCAGCTACTTCCTCAGCATGACCGCGCGCTTCTGATGCGCACTGCGATCGCGCTGGCAGCAGGCCAGCGCGATCGCGGCTGGTTTCCCAGGCTCAGTCGTTTTCCAGAACCGCCGGCGCAGCGTCGCGGCTGGCCGCGATGCGTGCACGGTCCATCGCCACCGCCAGTTGCTGGCGGGCGAGCAGTTGTTGTGCCTGCACCACTTCGGGTGTCGGCAGGAGCACCGGTCCGGGTGCGTTTTCCGGTGTAGCTGGTGTGGTCATGCAACCTCCATGGACATACCGCTGCTACCCGTGAACAACCGGGGTGGCAGCGGAACTGCGCACCCTATCCTAAAAACAAGGCGGATGGGTGACGGTGCGGCACCGGGACGCAAGCCCTTTGCCGTAGGAACGTCACATTTTTGACGCTCCAAGCTGGTTTGCTGAATGTGACTCACTTATCATGAAAACGTTTTCCTAACAGGGAAGTCCCTATACATGAACACCGTTGACCTGACCCGCTTCAGCCCGAAGTGGCAGTTCCGCTTCAACTTCTTCCAGCAGCACGGCGCTCCCAAGGAGCCCGGCTTCAAGCAAGCCTGGAAGGCGCTGTCCTTCGGCGACCGCCTGAAGATCAACCTGAACTTCTTCGCCTTCTTCTTCGGCGCGATCTATCTGTTCATCCTGGGCATGTGGCGCAAGGCGCTGGTGGTGATCGGCATCAACATCGTGCTGATCGCGGTCAGCCTGGTGCTGCCGGACATCGTGGCCCGCGCACTGTTCATTGCAATGAACTTCCTGGTCGCCTCGAGCACCAACTACAGCTATTACCTGGAACAGGTGAAGGGCAACACCAGCTGGAACCCCTTCGAAGGCATGTTCTAAGCCCAGCGCACCACACACGCAGTGGCACATCGACGCCCGGCCTTGGCCGGGCGTCGTCGTTCATGCCCCGGCTCAGGCGGCGCGCAACGCGGCAGCCGGTCGGGTGTCGGCCTGCAGGCGGAAGCGGGACACCGCCACCGCCAGCTGCTCGGCCTGTTCTTCCATCGCCCGCGCCGCAGCGGTGGCTTCTTCCACCAGCGCAGCATTCTGCTGGGTGGTCTCGTCCATCTGCACCACCGTCTGGTTGACCTGCTCGATACCGGCCGACTGCTCGCGCGAGGCGGCCGAAATCTCGGCCATGATCTCGTTGACCCGGCCGACCTGGCCGACGATCTCCTGCATCGTGCGGCCCGCACCGTGCACCAGCTGCGCGCCGGCGCCGACATGGCCGACCGAAGCGTCGATCAGCTCCTTGATCTCCTTGGCCGCGCCCGCCGAGCGCTGTGCCAGCGCGCGCACTTCGCTGGCGACCACCGCAAAGCCACGGCCCTGTTCACCGGCGCGCGCCGCTTCCACCGCCGCGTTCAATGCCAGGATGTTGGTCTGGAAAGCGATGCCATCGATCACCGAGATGATCTCGGCGATGCGCTGCGAAGAGGTCTCGATCTGCTCCATGGTCTGCACCACCTGGCTGACCACCTGCCCGCCTTCGCTGGCAACGCCTGCGGCCGAGGCCGCCAGCTTGTTGGCCTGCAGGGCATGATCGGCGTTCTGGCGCACGGTGGAGGTCAGTTCCTCCATCGACGCGGCGGTCTCTTCCAGGTTGGCCGCCTGCTGCTCGGTACGGCGTGACAGGTCGCTGTTGCCCGACGCGATCTCGCCTGCGGCCAGGCGGATGCTGGCCGCAGACTGCTGGATCTGGCCGACGATCTGGGTCAACTGCTGCACGGTGCTGTTGGCATCGTCGCGCATCACCGCGAACACGCCGTGGAAGTCACCCTCCATCCGTGTACTCAGGTCACCGGCGGCGATGGCGCGCAGCAGCGTCGACAGCGCAGCCAGGTTCTGGTCGCTGACCTGCATCATGGTGTTGAGCGTTTCCACCATGCGGCGGAAGTCATGCTCGAAGCGCTGGGCATCGCCACGCACGGCGAAATCACCTGCCGCCGCCGCAGCGGCCAGCTGCTGGATCTGCTCGTTGATCGCCGCCAGGTTGGTCTTGGTGGTTGCCATGGCAGCGGTGAATACCGCCTTTTCGCCCGGCAGTGCCTCCATGTCCACGCTCAGGTCACCCACCGCGTAGCGCTGCATCACCTCGACCAGGCGTTGGGTGACCGCATTGCTGTCGGCCACCAGCTGGTTGCTGTCGGCCACCATGCGGCCATATTCGCCCGGGAACACCGAGGCATCCATGCGGTAGCTGATTTCACCGGCATCATGGCGGCGCGCCATCTCCGCCTGTGCGGCCATCACTGCCTGCAGCTGGCCACGCATGCCCTGCATGGCGTCCAGCAGGCGGCCCACTTCGTCGTTGCCCAGCGCCGGCATGGCGGTATCCAGCTTGCCCGCAGCCACGTCGCCGGCGATGCGCACGGCCTGCGCCAGCGGTCGCACGGCCAGGCGCTGCAGCAGCAGGTAGACACCACCACTGAGCACCAGCGCAGCCACCACACCCACCAGCAGGATGATCCACAGCAGCTCGCGGGCCTGCGCGATGATCACCGCATGAGGCACCACCACGCCCAGCGCGAAACGCTGCGGCGCGTCACCGACCTGCAGAGGCACGTACAGGCGGACGTTGCCGGCAGCGTCGGGCTCGAACGCTTCGTAGGTCTTGTCGGCGGCGATCTGCGCCAGCATGCCGAGGGTGGCGGCATCGGTACGCGGCTTGCCGATCTCGGCAGCATCGGCCGAGGCCAGCACCACGCCCTTCGGCGACAGCAGTTCGACGCGGCCGGCGCCCATCGGCGTCAGCGTGGCCAGGTGCTTCTGCAGCGCGTCCAGCGAGAAGTCGACGGTGAAGACACCGAGGAAGGTGCCGTTCTCGACGATCGGCGTGCTCAGCGTGCTCATCAGCACCTGCTTGCCGCCGATGTCGTAGGCATACGGTTCGCTGACCAGCGGCAGCTTGTCGCGGCTGGGCACCATGTACCAGTTGCCCGAGCCGCTGGGCGTCTCGGTGTAGTCGGTCATCGTCGACTGCTGCGGCTTGCCGTCCTGCCAGGCCCAGTAGCTCATGTAGCGGCCGGTGGCGTCGTGCGCCTCGCTGTTGACGAACTCGGCGTCCTTGCCGTCGAAGGCATTGGCCTCCCACATGGTGCTCTTGCCCAGCCATTCCGGGTGCGCGTGCAACTGCTCGCCGATGACATTGGCCAGGCTGGCGCGATCAGGGGCATCACCGCGCGCACGCTGGGCCAGCACGGTTTCCACCATCGCATCGTTGCTGGCAAAGGCCGTGCCCAGGTCGGCAGCCACCTGCCGCGCCTCGGCACGGGCTTCGCTGGCCATGGTCTGCCGCGAGGACGACACCAGTGCCGAACTGGCCTGGTGATAGATCAGGAACGCGGTCGCGCCGAAGCACAGCAACGCGATCACCGCGGTGCCCAGCATCAGCTTGTGGGCGATGCTGCCGGGGCGACGGGCAGCGACGGAACGGGAAGAAGACATGGGAGGATCCGCAGGCAGTTCAGGTCGACCGGTGCCACCAGGGCACCGCGCAGATGCGCGATCCGTCGCGCGGGCCGCCTGCCCGCCGGATCGGAACCCGGCGCGGGAAGGCGCGCACCGGGTTAGCGGCCATGGCCGGGCGAGGTTGAGGCTCGCCGCACGCACAAAACCTGAACCCACTCAGCTGCGGCCGTCGACCCAGGCCTGTGCTGCTCGCCTGCGCTATTCGGCGACGCGGTCGCGGATCCACTCCGCACGGGGCAGGACCTCGATGCTGCCCGCGGCGTACTGTTGCAGCACGTCCTCCGGACCGAAACGTGGCTGCCAGCCCAGCGCTGCACGCATCCGGCTGCTGTCATAGACCCGATCGATGCTGAGCGGCAGTGGCCAGCCACGGCGCTCGAACTCGGCCAGCAGCTGCGGTGCGCGGCGCGCCAGCACCTGGCGCGGATCGGCGGCCAGCTGCAGGCAGTCCTCGCGCCGGAAGGGCGTCGGTGCACAGGCGAGGTAACGCTGGAAGGCCGCGCCTTCATCGTGCAGCAGCGCGGCATGCGCGCTGGCCACGTCGCGCGCGTCGATACCACGGTGCAGGCGGAACATCGCCATGCGGTCAGGCGGTTCGGGGAAGCAACGTGCCATCCGCAGCACGCGCACGGTGAATGTTGCACTGGCCGTCGCTTCGGCCAACGCTTCGGCCTGCAGCTTGGTGCGGTGGTAGATCGTGCGCGGCAGCGGCTCGGTGTCCTCGTCGATCCAACGGCAGCCGCCGGACACCACGGCATGGCCGTACAACGCCGTGGTACTGGTCAGCACGAAGCGCTGCACGCCGGCCTCGCGCGCCAGTTGCAGCAGGTTCGCGGTGGCCTCCACGTTGATCTGCTGGAACACCGCGTCAGGCACCAGGCCCACGTGCGGGGCGTGCAGGGCCGCGGTATGGATCACCGCGTCGACCCCCTGCACGGCACGTTCCAGCGCCCGGCGATCGGTGACATCGGCAATGACGCGCGTGGTGGCGAACGGACTGCGATCCAGCCCCACCACCTCATTGGCAGCGGCCAGCGCACCGAAGATCGCCCGCCCTATCCGCCCGGAACTTCCGGTCAACAGAATCTTCATTGAATCCATTCACTCGACAGCGCCCGGGACCTACCGGGATGACTTGATTCTAGGCATGCACGATGGCATCGGCGATAGCAGACGATGACATTCTGCATGCCATCCACATTCGGCCAACCGCTTGGACTCTCCCTTGCCAGGGCGCTACGGGTGGCTGCCGTGACGACCGGTTGCAGAGCCCGGCGCTTCCTGCACGGTAACCGGTCGTCAAACGCGTGCGCAGGCCATGTGAGCCTCGTACAGCCCACTTCGACCTGTCTTTAGCCTGCACTGTGCAACATGGGACCGTCACTGATGGCAGCGACCCATGTTCACACCGGAGACCGGTAATGACCAACTCACGCAATGGCAACAGCAATCGTGGCTTTGCCTCGATGGACGAAGACAAACAGCGCGCGATCGCGGCCAAAGGGGGACGTGCTGCCCACGCATCCGGCAATGCACACCAGTTCAGCCCGGCCGAGGCCCGGGTGGCGGGCCGGAAAGGCGGTGAAGCGATCAGCCAGGACCGCCAACACATGGCCACGATCGGCCGTGAAGGCGGCCATGCGCGGCACGCCAGCAGCCGCCAGCAACAGCAACAGCAGGACATGCCCGACAAACCTGACAGCGGTCAACAACGTTGACGTGTTGCGGTCACTGCGCCGCGTACCGGCGGTGCGGCCGACGTCGATCAGCACTCAGCACTGCCAGCACAGTGGAAAGCGCCGCTGAGCTGGCGCGAGCCGGCTAGGTGTGGGCGAGGATGTTCAACAGGCGCCCGAACGGGTCGCGCACGTAGAAGCGACGTACACCCCATGGCTCTTCGGCTGGGCCATATTCAAGCGCGATGTCCGCGTGTCGCAGGCGTTCGAGCACGGCGTCCAGATCATCCACCTCGATCGAAAGATCCGGCACCGGCGTACCCGATCCGCCTTCGCTGGCAACGCTGAGTTGTGCCAGCGCAGTGCCCTGCCCACCGTAGGTGACGATCCAGCCGTGGTCCATCACGATGTCCATGCCGAGGATGTCGCCGTAGAACGCGGCCGCCTGCGCAGGATCGGCACTGGCGATGTTGGCGACGACACGTTTGACGGCCATGTTGCGGCTCCAGACGATCAGGACCGCGGACTTCGTGCCTGCGACCAGGTGAAAAGGGGCCCCTGGATCGGGCCCCCCATTGCGAACGGTATGCAGGCCTCAGACGGCGCCGCACCTGTCCATGACACAGCGATCGTATTCGAACTGGCACTCCATGGCATCGCCGCCGCCGGAAACGCAGGCCTGGTAGGCCTTCCAGCACGGGAAGTCGCACGGCTGGACCGGACCGGCCACCGCCACCGAACCGGTACACGCAAGTGCAAACACTGCAGCAACGATCACTTTCCTGATGGCTCGCATCGATATCACTCCCTGATAGGCCTGGTGATTCCAGGCTGCATCACCGTAGCCGTGCGTGCGGGATAGGAAGTGAAGGCGCCGGTTCAGCCTGCCAGCAATCGCAGATCACGCAGCTGCGCGCGCAACTCCGCGATGTCATGCCACGGCAGTATCGGCGAGTTCCCGCGCTCATCGGGAGGGTTGCCCGGGAGCCCCTCCGACCAGCCACCCGCGCCCACCAGCGGCAGCAAAGGCCGCTTGTGCAGCCAGGCCAGACACACTTCGGAAATCGTGCCCGCGCGCCCGCCGATGACAATGCAGGCATCGCCGGCCAAGGCCATGATCAGGTTGCGGGCATCGCCCATGCCGCATGGCACCACCACCGTTGCCGGCCAGTCTGCTGCGGGCATGTTGCCTTCCGGAATCACGCTCAGCACCGTGCCGCCAGCTGCGACTGCATGCTCGGCTGCCACCCGCGTGGCTGGGCTGCCACAGCCGCTGACCAGGGTGATTCCATTTTCGGCGAGGAACCTGCCCGCCTGTGCAGCGAGGTCGAACGCCGGTGAGCCAGGATCGGCACTCCCCAGGATGGCGATCTGGGGCTTGCGGAAGGACTTGCGGGAGGTTGGTGTCATGAAGCGACCTGGGTGACCGAACGGAAGGACAGCATGGAGACGGAACCGATCCGGGCAGCCACTGTTCAATTGCCCGACGCGGGAACGTATCACGCCAGCAGTTTGTCTTTCTGATGCTGATTGCACAGTTCACCGCCTCAGCATCACCAGGCCACCCAGGCTCAGCGACGGCAGCAGCAGCCCAAAGGCCACCAGCGGCCAGACCGTATCGCCCGGCAGCAGCAGCGTCGCGAGCGTGCCAAGCGTTGCCACGATCAGGCTCTGCACGGCGTAGTACAGCGCCACTGCCGTGCCGGAGGCATCGGCAAAATCGCGCAGCGCACCGTTGGCCGCCACCGCAGCCACCATCACGATGCCGATGGCCACCAGCCACATCGGCAACACGACACTGGCAAAGGATGGCGGCAGCATCGCCGTCATCGCCATGACCAGCGCGCCGCCAATCATCACCATCAGCCCACGCTGGAAACTGCCACCAATGCCCCATCGCCCGATGAATCGAGCAGCGAAGCGCGAGGTGACGATCATCACCAGTGCCACCGTCGCGAAGGCCAGGCTGAAGCCCATCGCCGAATAGCCGGCCCTCCCCATCAGCACCCGCGGGGCGATCGAGAAAAACACGAAGAACGTGCCCATCGCCGCACTGAATCCCAATGCATGAACCCAGAAGCCGGCATTGCCGAGGATGCGCGCGAAGGCTGGCGATGCGTGGACATGCTGCGGTGGCCGTGTCTCCTGCCAGCCGCGCCATGCGCGTACACCCGCCAGCAGTCCCAGCACACCCAGTGCGATGAAAATGGCCCGCCAGCCCAGCGTATAGGCGATCAATGCGCCGAGGATCGGACCGAGCGCCGGCACGAACGCCAACATCGAGGCGAACAGGCCATAGAGCGTGGCGCCCTCGGCCGTATCGGCATACACGTCGCGCACCGTGGCGAAGGTGGCCACCAGTGCGGCCGACGCCCCAACCGCCTGCACGCCGCGCCACGCAAGGAATGCCGCACCACCGCTACACGCGGCCAGCGCGAACGACGCCAGCGTGAACAACAGCGCGCCCATCAGCAGCACCGGCCGTCGCCCGATCCGGTCCGACAGTGGGCCGAAGATCAGCTGGCCCAGCCCCAGCACGAGCATGTACAGGCTCAGCGTCAACTGGATGAGGGCGGGCGACGTGCCGAGTGCCTGCGGCATGGCCGATACGACCGGCAGGTAGATATCCATCGCCAGCGAGGCCAGGAGGTCGAAGGGGGCCATCAACACGATGGCGCCCGGCAGGGAATGGGCCCAGCGAAGGGCTTTTCGATCAGACATGGGGAAACATCCGCTCAGGAGGGAATCCGGCGGTGATCAACCCAGTGCGTGGAAATCGCAGGACAAGATCACCGCAACAACGTGCGTACCGTTGTTGCGGCTCAGCGGACTGTCTGCGGACCGTTCCCGTTGTTCATCTGATGATCCGGTGGAAGATCGAGTGCGGCCAGTGTAGCAAGGCCATTGCGGGGCAATCCGGCAACGTCGTCCGCAAAGGCCTCAGGACAAGGGCAGCATGTCGATGCGCCGGGAGGGGGTACGCCGCACCTGCTCGATGAGCCGGCGGACCGCTGGCGATGTTTCCTGTTCACGGTACAGCGCAGCGATGGTCGAGGCGATGACCGGCCCGGCGATCGGCAGATACACCACGCCTGGCAGCAGCAGCGTCCGCTGCAGCACCGACGGCACGATCGCCACGGCGCCATCGCCCACCGAGACCTGCGCGAGCACCGCGACAAGATGACCGGGACGGGAGCGGATGTCCGGCACGAATCCGCCACGGCGGGCGACTTCCAGCGTGCCGGCGGGCTGCTCCGGCATGATGAACGCCTCCTTCGCCAGCAGCGCCGGCTGCACCGGCACCCCCGCGTGGGCCAGCGCATGCGATGCCGGCAACGCCACGCAGAACTGATCTTCGATCAGGATGTGCGAACCGAGCGCATCGGGCACCTCCATCGGAAGCCGGCAGAACACCACATCGATGCGACCGTCCAGCAGGAGGTCCGGCAGGTCGGCCATCGGCCATTCGCCGACCTTCAGCTCCACATCGGGCGAGGCGCTGCGGAACCGCTGCAACTGCTCCTGCAGCGCGCCGGCATGGACCGCCGAACCTACGTAGCCGATCTCGATCCTGCCGATTTCCCCGCGACCAGCGCGGCGGCCCACGGCCTCTGCCTGCTCGAACTGGCGCAGCACGTTGCGTGCTTCGGCCAGGAAGATCGCACCGGCAGAGGTCAGCGTGACCTCGCGCCTACTGCGATCGAACAAGGAGGTGCCCAGGCGACGCTCGATCTGCTGGATCTGAACGCTCAGCGTCGGCGTGGCGATGCCCAGGCGCAGCGCGGCGCGCCCGAAATGCAGCTCCTCGGCCAGTGCGACGTAGTACTGCAGATGTCGACGGTCCATGCGCACCGGCTCGTTAGCTTTGGCCTAACGTACTTGAAGAACACCGGCAATGAAACAAACAGTCGAAGTTGCTTGAATGGGCCTTCTTCCTTCCCCACCCGAGTGCCCGGTGTCTCTCTTCCCCCGCCGCAGACCGCCCAACTGGATCCTGATCATCGCCTCGCTCGGCTGCACGATGACGGTGCTGGAAACCAACGCCGTGGCCGTCGCCCTGCCGACCATCGCGCGGGATCTGCAGGCTGACTTCGCCGACATCGAATGGGTGATCAGCTGCTACATCCTGACCTTCACCTCGCTGCTTCTGCCCGCCGGTGCCATCGCCGATCGTCATGGCCGCAGGCGTGTGCTGCTGATCGGCATCGCACTGTTCGCCCTCTCATCGCTGACCTGCGCGCTGGCCCCCACGGCCAGTGCGCTGTATGTGGCCCGAGCGTTGCAGGGCGCGGGTGCCGCTTTCCTGCTGGCCCCATCACTGTCGGTGATCGGCCACGAATTCCACGAGGGCAAGCAACGCGACGATGCCTGGGCCTTCTGGGGCACGGCAATGGGCATGATGATGGTGCTCTCGCCGCTTATCGGTGGGCTGTTGTCCTCGCTGTGGGGATGGCGCTCGGTGTTCATCGCGATCCTGCCCTTCCTCGCCTTCCTGGCCTATGGTGCGATCCGCTGGGTTCCCGACACTGCCGACACGGTGGTACGCCCGCTCGATCCGCCCGGCATCATCACCTTCAGCATGGCGATCTTCGGCATCGTGTTCTTCCTCGTGGAAGGACTCGCGCAGGGATGGACATCGGCGGTGGCCTTGGCCGGCCTGGGCCTGGGCATCGCGATGGCCGCGCTGTTCACCTGCATCGAGCTCACGCGTCGGCATCCGATGGTCGACCTGCGGCTGCTTGCCAGCCCGCGCTTTGTCGGTGCCCTGATCGCCATGATCGGCTACGCGGTCAGCGCGCAGGTGATGGCCTCGATGCTGCCGCAGTACCTGCAGAACGGCGTCGGCCTGAGTGCGCTGGCCACGGGCGCCGGCATGCTGCCGTTCGCTGCGGCGATGCTGCTGTTCCCCAGCGTGGGCAGGCGCCTGGGCAGACGGTTGTCGAGCGGGATGGTGCTGGCCATCGGCCTGTCCATCACTGCCGCCGGCAATGCGCTGGCCGGTGTCGGTGCATGGCACAACCAGCCGACGGTGGCGCTGCTGGCGATGGTCATCATCGGCGCAGGCGGTGGCATCCTCAACGGCGAAACATCCAAGGCGATCATCGGTTCGGCGCCCCGCGACCGCGCAGGCATGGCCTCGGGCATCAGTGCGACGACGCGCTTCGTCGGCATCCTGCTCGGTTTCACGGTCCTCTCCAGCGCCCTGACCGTCGGCATCCGCGCCGGACTCTCAGCACGCGTTCCTGCAGATGAAGTCATGCGTCTGGCCGACACCATCGCCACCGGTGCACTGACCCGAGGAGCCCAGGTTGATCTGGCGCGGGCGATCTACAGCCAGGGCTTTGCCGCGTCCCTGTGGACTGCGGCCGCAGCAGCGACGCTGGCCAGCCTGGCCGTTGCCCTGCTCAGGCCACGCGCCTGATCGCAGATGGCAGACGCAGAAACGACCAGGGCAGCACTGGGCTGCCCTGGTCGCGGCGATGTGGGGGGACGATCGCCAGATGCGATCAGGCAGCCTTCATCGCATGCTTGCGGTCGCGCATGACCGAGTGGCATTCCTGCACTTCCGGCAGCCACTGGGTCACTTCCTGGCGCACCGCCGGCGGCAGGTCGTTGTCCTTCAGCACGTCCTTGAACGCGCCCAGCAGGCGATCCTCGGACTCTTCAAGTTCGGCCACGTAACCGTAGTTGGTGTCACCGAAGGCCGCACGCACCTTGCCGTAGAACTGCTGCATGGAACCGACCATGGTGCCGTGCTCGGCCGGCTTGCCGCCGGTAGCGGCCACCGAGCTGCTCAGCGAGGACACGATGCGGCCCTTCACGCCGGCGATGCGGACGAACAATGCCGACAGCTCGGCATCCTTCACCTTGGTTGCGGCTTCCTCGTAGAAGGACTTGCCATCACGTGCGATCTCGATCAGGTCGTTGAGGCGATGCTCGATGGTGGACTGGGTGCTCATGTGTAGTCTCCTCTGGGGGGAAAAAGGGCAACAGTGGAATCCGTTGCCTGCGAGCCCAGACTGGCCGACCGGGTGTGGTTCGCGGGTGAGCATCGATTGATGCGGTGATCATGCTGCCCAACGGCGCCCCACCCACTCACGCGGGCGACGCGGTGTCTTCACCGCATCTGAATCCTGGCAAATGACCTGCCCGATCATCCGCACCGCATGTCTAGTCCACCGCTACCCGCACCACGTGGCTGATGCCCCGATGGAACATCTTCGCGTACGGACAGACCCGCTCGGTGTTGCGCACCAGTTCGGCTGCACGTATCGGGTCCATGCCAGGCAGGCACACCACGATCTCGGCCGACAGCAGGTACAGGCCGTCCACGGGATCTCGCGCGAACGTCACCGCTACCTCGATGCTCGGCTCGACCAGTTCCATTCCTGCACGCGCAGCCACCAGCACCATCGCACCGTGGAAGCAGCCGGCGTAGCCCGCCGCCAGCAACTGCTCGGGATTGGTACCGCCACCGGGTCCACCCAGCTCAGCAGGCAACCGCAGGTCCACTGACAGCGCACCATCATCGGACCGCACCACGCCCGACGCCCGGCCATGCTGTGCCACGCCACCACTGACCCGCACCCGTCCGGTATACAGCGGGCGCACCTCATCACCGTGGTACTTGTCGAGCACCGTGTGCGGAGGCGGTTTCAGCCCGGTCATCGCAGGTTCCTGCTGTCAGCGTCCACCGCCGATCAGGCCGGCTGGCCCTGTGCCAGCCCGGACTGCTGCAACCAGCGCTCGAAGCCGATCGAGCCGAGCCATGCCTGGCCCACCGGCACCAGCGTGTCCTGCTGCAGCTGCGCACCGAAGTAGCGCGCCTGGGCATCGCCAACCACTTCACGCGCGTCACCGGTTGCCTGCAGGAAGCGCTGCGCCAGCACCGCCATCGATTCGCGTTCCGGGCCGGCGATCTCCACCACGCCATTGGCTGGTGCCTGCAGCGCGATGCGCGCAACCGCATCGGCCACATCCTCGGCGGCGATCGGCTGCACTGCGGCGGTCGGCAGCTGCAGGGTCTGGCCGTCACCGGCTGCCTGGAGGATGCCCGGCAGGAACTCGAAGAACTGTGTCGAGTGGATGATCGTGTACGCCAGGCCCGAATCGCGGATCAGGCGTTCCTGGGCGATCTTGCCGCGGAAATAGCCGCTGGCCGCCAGCTTGTCGGTACCCACCACCGACAGCGCGACATGATGGCGTACGCCTGCCTGCGCCGCGGCCGCCAGGATGTTGTGGCCGGCCGTCACGAAGAACGACAGCACCGCCGCATCTTCGAACGAGGGCGAGTTGGCCAGGTCGACCACTACCTCGGTGCCTGCCATCGCAGCGGCAAGGCCCTCGCCGCTCAGCACATCGATACCGGTGGAGGGTGCAGCGACGACGACCTCATGGCCGGCCGCATGCAGGCGATCAACCACCTTGCTGCCGATGCGGCCGGTGCCACCGATGACGAGGATCTTCATGACAGGTCTCCTGGAACGTGGAAAGTTCGGATGTGGCTGCATGCTAGGAACGCATTGGCCGGCGCAGTAGATCCGCAGCGGGCCACGCACTGTTGCCGCATCGGCACCAATGCGGTCATGCCCAGGCCGGGGCCGCATCGCGCTGCGCTGCCGCCTGCTGCCGCGCTTCCCAGTGCGAGAACACATCCAGATCCAGCGCGCGTATGCGCTGGGTGCTGAAATCGATGAACGCGCGGATCCGCTTGGGCAGCTGGCGTCGGCTGAGATAGCACAGGTAATGGCCACGATCGTGCGGCGCGTAGCGGTCCAGGCAGGTCACTACAGCGCCTGCGCGCAACGCATCACTTACCTGGTAGCTGGGCAGCTGGGCGATCCCCAACCCGTCGATCACTGCCTGCAGGACAAGATCGGCATCATTGAACACCACCTCCGCCGGCGGCTGCAGATTCACATCCTGGCCGTCCACACGGAAGTCCCAGCGCTGCAGGCGCCCACCGGGAAGGCGTCGACCGATGCAGGCATGGGTGGACAACACTTCGATGGTGTCTGCCAGGCCATGCGCCTGCACATACGCAGGCGATGCACAGACCACCAGCTGCATCGGCACCAGCTGCTTGGCGATCACCTGGCTGTCTTCCAGCACGCCATCGCGGAACGCCACATCGATGCGATCGGCGGCCAGGTCCGGTGCCTGCTCGTCCAGCAGCAACTCCACAGAGACCTGTGGATACTCCGCGCGGAACGCAGACAGCAGCGGCGCGATCACCCGGCGTCCGAAGCCATGTGTCGCACTGATCCGCAGATGCCCGCGCGGTGGTCCCTCGCGCAGGTCGCGCATTTCGTCCAGCGCCTGCAGGATGCTGGCAACGCCCGGGCTGCAGCCCTCCAGGAACAGCTCGCCTTCGCGGGTGAGTGTTGTCGAGCGCGTGGTGCGCAGGAACAGGCGCACGCCCAGTTGTCCCTCCAGCTTCTGCACGCTGCGGCTGACGGCCGAACGACCGATGCCGAGGCGATCACCAGCGCGAGCGAAGCTGCCCTCGGCGGCTACCGCGATGAATGCCAGGACCCCGGCATAGCTGGCGGAGAAGGACGCCGTGAGGGAATCGCGGCCGTCGCTGGCCAGGCAGGACTGCGGCATGACATTCATGGTGTTCCGGGCTCCTGGAAGTCGCGTCGGGCAAGCAGGTGGGCGCGTGCACGGGCCAGTCGCTGGCGGCATGCCGGCAGCTCCAGCCCCAGCAGCGGCGCGATGTCTTCAAAGCCCGCGCCCAGCACGTCATGCAGCAACAGCACGGCCCGCATGTCCGGTGGCAGTTCGTGCAATGCGGCAAGGAAGGCCTGCCAGACCCGCTCACTGGCGGGGCAGGCTGCTGCGCGGTTCGGGGCGGATGAGGTGTCCATGCCCGGCAGACGGGCGAGCATCCGCCGCTGTGACAGGCCATTGGTGTTTTTCGTGCAACACCGTGCAGCCCTGCCCTCGCCTACCGCCCCGCGTGCAGCGGGCCTAGCCTCGCTGCGTCCCTCAACTCCCATCGGAACACCGTCATGAGCCAACGCCTGGACTACGCCGCACAGTCGCCCGAACTCTTCAGGAAGCTCGGCACCTTCTCCCACGCCGTGCACAACAGCTCGATCGAAGCGGCCATCATCGACCTGGTCAACATCCGCGCCTCGCAGCTCAACGGCTGCGGGTTCTGCCTGGACATGCACGTGAAGGAAGCGACGATCCGTGGCGAGCGCGCACTGCGCCTGCACCATGTCGCGGCGTGGCGCGAATCGAACCTGTTCAGTGCGCGCGAACGGGCCTGCCTGGCGTGGACCGACACACTTACCCACCTCCCAGCGCAGGGGGTTGCGGACGACGTGTATGAGCGCGTGCGTAGTCAGCTGTCCGAACAGGAAATCGTCGATCTGACCTACGCGGTGATGGCGATCAATGCCTGGAACCGCGCCAACGTCGCCTTCCGTACGCAACCCGGCTCGCTGGACCAGGCCTTTGGCCTGGACAAGGCCGGTCTGGCCTGAGCGTCGATTGCACACTTTCCTGCTGGAGACCTGCCATGCGTTCTCTCTGTTCCTTGGCGCTGCTGGCCCTGCTGCCGTTGACCAGCATCGCCGCCACACCGCCGCCCACCGCGCCCGAGCCCATCGTGCGCGAGGTCATGACCCGTCCGTTGCCGGAACAGCCGGGCAAGGAAGCACTGATCCTGACGGTGCAGTACCCACCCGGCGGCGCCGATCCCGTGCACCGGCACGACGCCCACGGCTTCGTCTATGTGCTGCAGGGCCGCATCGTGATGGGCGTGGCCGGTGGCCGCGAGGTCACCCTCGGCCCGGGCGAGGCCTTCCATGAGGGCCCGGACGATCTGCATACCGTCGGCCGCAATGCCAGCCAGACCGAACCGGCGACATTCGTCGTGTTCCTGATCAAGGACATCGGCAAGCCGGCGGTACTGCCACCACGCTGACCGCCACCGGTCCGGGGCAGTACCCGCCACTCCCACAGGTCCGCCGGTGTCACAATCGGCGGACCTGTCCCGTCTCTGCTGGCATGGACGACCCCACCGCACTGTTCACCCGACTACGCCCGCGCCTGTTCGGCGTGGCCTACCGCATGCTCGGCTCCTCGCACGAGGCCGAGGACGTGGTGCAGGATGTCTGGCTGCGCTGGCATGGCGCCAACCAGCAGGACATCGAGAACGCCGAAGCCTGGCTGGTGGCCACCACCACCCGCCGCGCCATCGATGGCCTGCGCCTGGCCCGGCGCACGCGCGAGCACTATGTCGGCATGTGGCTGCCCGAGCCGCTGCTCACCGAAGACACCGGCACACCCGAGTACATGCTGGAAACGGCCAGTGATCTGTCGGTGGCCTTCCTCAACGTGCTGGAGCGGCTGGCCCCGGACGCGCGTGCCGCGTTCCTGCTGCACGATGTGTTCGACCAGGATTACGACGTGGTGGCACGCACGCTGGACAAGACCGAAGCCGCCTGCCGGCAGATCGTGCACCGCGCACGCCTGCAGCTGCGGCAGGAGCGACCGCGCTACAACGTGCCGCAGGACGTGCACCAGAAACTGATGCGGCGTTTCGCAGAGGCCATCGCCAATGGCGACTTCAGGACGATGAAAACCCTGATGGCCGAATCGGCCGTGCTGATCGGCGATGGCGGCGGCATCGTCACCAGCTTCCCGAAACCGATGGTCGGCGGCGCACGCATCGCACAGCTGCTGTACGCCCCGCACCTGCGGCGCAAGGACCAGCTGCGCATGGTGCCGAGCATGATCAATGGACGACTGGGGCTGCTGCGTTACTTCGACGACGTGCTGGAATCGGCAATGGCGTTCGATACCAACGGCGAGCAGATCGTGCAGATCCTGGTGCAGCGCAACCCGCACAAGCTGCAGGGCCTGAACCAGCCAACCTCGATCCAGTAGATCCACGCCATGCGTGGATGCAGTTGCCTTCATGCACAGCAAAGCCACGCATGGCGTGGCTCTACAGGCGGGCTTTCCACCCTGCGTCAATCCAGTAGATCCACGCCATGCGTGGATGCGGTTGCCTTCATGCACGGCAAAGCCACGCATGATGGCGTGGCTCTACCGGCGGGCTCTCCACCCTGCGTCAATCCAGTAGATCCACGCCATGCGTGGATGCGGTTGCTCTCATGCACGGCAAAGCCACGCATGGCGTGGCTCTACTGGCGGGCTCTCCACCCAGCGTCAATCCAGTAGATCCACGCCATGCGTGGATGCGGTTGCCTTCATGCACGGCAAAGCCACGCATGGCGTGGCTCTACTGGCGGACGGTCCACCCTGCGTCAATCCAGTAGATCCACGCCATGCGTGGATGCGATTGCTCTCATGCACGGCAAAGCTACGCATGGCGTGGCTCTACCGGCGGGCTTTCCACCCTGCGTCAATCCAGTAGATCCACGCCATGCGTGGATGCGGTTGCTCTCATCCACGGCAAAGCCACGCATGGCGTGGCTCTACCGGTCTCCGTGCTGGCTGACGGCTGCCCTTGTGGTTACTTCTGCTGCAGGAAGGCCAGCAGGTCCTGGTTGACCTTGTCCTTGTGGGTCTCGGTCAGACCATGCGGCGCACCCGGGTAGACGATCAGCCTGGCGCCCTTGATCAGCTTGGCCGACATCCGTCCCGCCACGTCGATCGGCACGATCTGATCGTCGTCGCCGTGGATCACCAGGGTCGGCACATCGAACTTCTGCAGGTCAGCGCGGAAGTCGGTCGCCGAGAACGCCGCGATCGAGTCGTAGGTGTTCTTCTGCCCACCCAGCATGCCCTGCGCCCACCATGCATCGACCATCGCCTGGTTGACCTTCGCGCCCGGTCGGTTGAATCCATAGAACGGACCAGACGGAATGTCCTTGTACAGCTGCGAGCGGTTCTCCAGCTGCGCCTTGCGGATGCCGTCGAACACTTCGATCGGAACGCCACCGGGGTTGTCTGCGGTCTTCAGCATGAACGGCGGCACCGAACTGATCAGCACGGCCTTCTTCACCCGTCCCGTGCCATGGCGGCCGATGTACCGCGCCACTTCGCCGCCGCCGGTGGAGAAGCCCACCAGTGTGACGTCCTTCAGGTCCAGCGTATTGATCACCGTGGCCAGATCATCGGCGTAGTGATCCATGTCGTTGCCATCCCAGGGCTGGCTGGAACGACCGTGGCCACGGCGGTCGTGTGCGACCACCCGGTAACCGTGGTCCGCCAGGAACATCATCTGCGATTCCCAGCTGTCCGAATCCAGTGGCCAGCCATGGCTGAAGGTCACCACCGGCCCGTTCTTCGGGCCCCAGTCCTTGTAATACAGCTGCACACCATCGGCGGTGGTGATGGTGCTGGCGGTGCGCGTGACAGCGCTGGGCGCGGACGGGTGTGCCGGCGCGGCGGCCTGGGCGGACAGGCCCGCCTGCATCGACAGGGCCAGGGCAGTTGCAGCGAGGGTGCGGGTAACGGTGTTCATGGTGGACCTCCAGCGGATGGGTGGGTTTCGACAGGGGCTACTTTGCGCCCCTATCCGGGACCATTGGTGACGTGAAGTCCAGAAAACTTGATCAAAAATCCCAGAACGCCGGCACCCAGCGGAACGCCTCGCCGTCGCGGGACACGCGGCCCACCGACGGGAACGGCAGGTGCGTGGCCACCAGCATCTCGCCGGTGCCGGCCAGCGCATTGAGCAGTTCAATGCGCACCCGCGCCGCTTCCTCCGGGTCGTGCTCGAAACCGTTGTGCCAGTTCGGTTGATCAAAACCGACGGCGAACACGGCATCGCCAGCAAAGGTCAGCGCCTGGCCCCCCGAAGCAACGCGCACCACGCAGTGGCCCGGCGTGTGGCCGCCGGTGCGGCGCGCGACTACGCCCGGTGCGATCTCATGCTCATCCTCGAAGGTGTGCACGAAACTGCCGTACTCGGCCCAGAAATGCGTCGCCGTTGCGCGAAGCGCGTCCGGGAATCCCTGCGGCATGTTGGTGCGGGTGAAGTCGGGCGACTTCCAGAACGCCACTTCCGACGCCGCAACGTGGATCTTCAGGTCCGGCCGCAGCTGTGCTTTCACTCCGTCCACCAGCAGGCCACCGATGTGGTCCATGTGCATGTGCGTGATCACTACATCGGTGATCTCGCGCAGGTCGATACCGGCAGCGCCGAGGCGACGGATCAGCTGGCCGGCGCGCGGCAGCTGCAGGTCCGGGTCCATGCCCAGGCCGGCGTCGATCAGGATGGTGCGCTCACCGCTGTGCACCACCATCACGTTCAACGCCCAGTCGAACGCATCCTGTGGCAGGTACATCTCGTCGAACCATTCGGCGCGCTCGGACGCCTGCACGTTGTGGCCGAGCATCTGCGTCGGCAGCGGCAGCACGCCGTCGCTGACCACCAGCACATCGATATCACCGACTTTCAGGGCGTAACGCGAGGGAACAAGCTCGTCGAGCGCGGGCGCGGCAGGGGCAATGGTGTTTTCCAGGCTGAACATGAGGCGATCTCCACGAAGGTTGGCTGGCAGGCAGTGAAGCAGGGCCGGCGGACAGTTCCGGGGTACGCCTTCGCACGGCGCAGGGCATGGCGTTGCCGGGCAGCAATGCCCTGCAGCACAGCGCCGCTGGTTCGATTGAAGACGGGATCCACGAGCTGTCGTGGCCCCGGAGCACGGCAAGGGCCGTGTGGGATCAGCGTAGGCAACGCAGGCAGTGCGCAGTAGACCCGCAGGCGGGCTCGCGGCGTTGCCTTTTGGGAAGCAGTGGGCGACGTGGTTCCCGCCCACCGCCTGCCACCCGGTGGGCTTCGCTCAGCCGCCCTTGCCCATCAGCCAGCGGATGGCCTGTGGGAACGAGGTCTTCCAGTCGTCCGGATAGTAATGGCCACCCTCATGGGTACGCGACCGGAGCTCGTTGCCATCGCTGAAAAGGGCGCGGAAATCCGCGCTCATCTTCTGGTTCGCCGGCCCTTCCTGCTCGCCGTTGATGACGAACACCCGCTTGCCGTGCGCGCTGCTCTGCGTGGGCACCGGCTGGCGCCAGCCACCCGGCGACACCAGCAATGCGCCGGCATAGTCATCCGGATGCTGCGCCAGCAGCGCGCCGGCATGCTGCGAGCCCTGCGAGAAGCCCATCAGGTACACCTGCTTGCGGTCGATGCACTGGCGCGCGGCCAGTTGCTCCAGCCCCGCCTGCACCACCTTGTGCGTGCCCTCATACGGGCCGGTCCAGCTGAAGCTGTCGAACGACTCGCGCATCTCCGTACCGTTGATGCCCAGCAACACCACACCAGCATCGGCCAGCGGCTGCTCGCTGCTGTCCAGGTGGCCGTTGATGCCGTAGCCGTGCAGCCACACCAGCACCGGCGCACAGGCCGGCATCGCAACACCCTTCGAAGGCGGCAGCACCGAGATGGCGCCTACTTTGCCGACCGACACTTTCGCGTAGCGTGCCTGCGTATTGGCCAGCACCTGCTTGAAGAACGGCGTTCCGCGCAGGTGCTCGAAGTCATCGTTGTCGGCCAGCGCGGGCGCGAACCACATGCCACGCTCATCGGCTTGGCGCAGATAGCGCTCGGCCAGCGCATCGTCACCGCGGCGTGCGAACAATCCCGCTGCGTGGTACGGCGCCTGCGCCAACGTGGGGTCTTCGCGGGTTGCGGCCAGATAGAGCGCCAGCGACTGCAGCAGCGTGGCGTCGTCTTCCTCGGCCCGCTCCATCAGGTCCTGCGCATCGTCGGCATTGATCAGGGCATTCAGCACCGGGCTGATCGACTTGAACGCGATGGTCGAGGCGCTGTCCTGTTCCTCGGCGTGTGCGGTTGGCGCGCAGACAGCGAGCGCCAGGAAAACAGCAAGAGCAGACAGCTTCGGCATGGGGAATCTTCCGTGATTGCGGCAACGCGCGGGGCGCGCAGTCTAGCAACCTCCGGGCCGATCAGATCGCCCTGCGCTCAACCGTAGGCAGGATGGCTGCCGGTAAGCACGCCCATCGAAAACGCGTAGCCCGCTTCTTCCAGCAACAGCCGCATGCGCAGTTCCGCGCGCCGCGGGACGCACAACCCGCTCGGTGCGTACAGCGCATAGACGAAGCCGGCGCCTTCCACGTGCTCGCGGCGCACAGAACAGTTGTTGGTTTCTGCGGCATCGGACCACGCGGCCCGCAGCTTCTCCGGGCCGATGGATTGACCGTTGCGCAGGCGGAACGTCAGCCAGCGCACGCCCAGCGGCGGATGGTAGGTCAGGTTAGCCATTGCGCACCTTCAATACGGCGGCGGAGATGGTTCAGGACGTCCGGTTGCAGATCAGGATGCTCGTTGCGCGCGGACGCCGGCAGATCGATGCGGACAGCGCCGTTGACCAGCGCGGGGGGATCGGTGTGCAGGTCGATCCACCATCCATCGGGAAGGCGAAGCCCGCGTCCGTCCCTGTCATAGAGGTTGATCTGAAAAGACATGACGCTCGCTCCCATTGGAGTTCGAGCATACGCCTGCGCGATGTCACTCCAGACTGCGACCCGCAGACGCGGTTTCCTCGACCCGCTTGGCGCACACGAAAACGAACGCCTCGTCCTGTTGCACCTTCAGGAACGAATCCAGCCAGCGCGCCGCAGCACCGCGGTTGCCGATCACGCCCCCGAGTTCTTCGGTAAGGCAACGCGCGCACTCCATGCCACCCGGACTGGGGGCCTGGCAGGCGCGGCAGCGCGCCATCGTCGTCGTTCTTGCCGGACGGCACTGGTACATGATCTTCGTCATCAGGCTTACCGCACGGGCATGGGATGGCATCAGCGCTCTTCCCGAACGTTGGACAGAGGAAAGCCGCGCAACGCGCGGCCTCTTCTTCGCTTACTGCTCAGCGACGGCTGTCACGGCCCGGCTCGCTCTTCTGTTCCTGCCCGGACTTCTGCGGGCCGACCGGCTTTGCATCCTGCTGGACCTGCTGCTCCTGCTGGCGCTGCTTGCCGTCCTGCTTGCGGTCGCCGCCCATTGCGTTGCCGTCGGCCTGGCCCTGCTGGGCGGCCTGCTTGATTCCGGTCGGGGCGTTGGTGCGGTCGGTCTGGCCTTGCGGCGTATTGTTGTTCATGTCTTGCTCCACCGCAGCGATCTGCTGCAACGCCACTGTGGGCGTGGGCCGGTTACGCAGCTGCATGAAAGCCGGAGATTAATGAACGGGCACCATGAGCAGCGCTGCGCGCACACAGGCTCCTGACATGCACAGGTGTACGTTGGCGTTCCAACAGGAGAAGTCTCATGGAACGCATCACCAACAAGGACTTCGTTGACGTCGAGCGCGAGCTGCAGCATTGGCAGGCCGCGTTCCAGACGGGCGATCTGCCCGCCATCAACTTCCGCCACGAGGTCGCACCGGTCATCCGCCTGGCGTGCGACATCTATGTCCGCAACCCACATGGCACGCGCACGGCGTGGCTCACCGATCTGCAGTCACGGCTTGCGCTGCGCACCAGCCTGCGTGGCCACCCGGGGTCGGCGGAAATGGCGATGGGCTGCTGGGCGCGCCTGTCCGGGCCGGCATTGGCCCCGCAAGCGGGCTGACACCGGCTGCGGGCAGATCACTCCTCGCCCGCGAGCTGGTTGCCTTCCTGCATCAACTGATCATTCAACCGGTTCACCAGCGCGATGACCGCATCGGCCAAGGCACGCGCATCGGCGATGGAGCCGTGGAAGGCAATGCGGGTGCCCTCCACCCTCACCTCCGCCAATGACAGCTGCGACGCCAGCGTCGCGCAGTGCTGCAGGAAGCGGCCGGTCCACTGTTCATCGGGTGCCTGATCGAGCAGCGCGGTGATGGCTTCATCGGCAGTCGCATCGACCTGCTGGTGAAGCCGTGGCACGTCGAACCCAACGATGCGCGGCAGTCTGGACGTGCTCACGTACTTCCCCAAGGGTGTGCAGGACGGCAGTATCGCTGCACCGACCCTCCCGGGCGAATCGTCCGACGTGAACCGTTCATCCGGGCCGGCGATGCCGGGCCCTCTGTCAGCGGAGGCGTGTCGATTGCCGACCCGTCCGCGCGTCAAGAGAAGAAAGGCCGGCCAACGTGGCAGCCAACGCCGATGGACATCCTGATGACGCCGATCCTGACCGCATTCAAGTATTCCCCGGACCGTGGCCAGGGGCTGGCCCGCGACATGCGCGTGCGCTGGGCGCTGGAAGAGCTGGGAGTGGCCTACGACGTCCATCTGCTCACCTTCGAGGAGATGAAGCAGCCGGCGCACCTAGCGCGGCATCCGTTCGGTCAGATCCCCACCTATGAGGATGGCAACGTAGTGCTGTTTGAATCAGGCGCGATCCTGCTGCACCTGGCCGAGCAGCACCCCGGGTTGCTGCCCGCCGATACGGGTGCGCGCATGCGTGCGATCACCTGGATGTTCGCCGCGCTGAACACTGTGGAGCCGCCGATCGTCGAACGCTCCATGGCGTGGGTGCTGGAACGCGAGCAGCCCTGGTATGCACAGCGGTTGGTGATGCTGGACGAGCGCCTGCGCAGGCGGCTGAGCCAGCTGTCCGCCCGGCTGGGTGATGCACCGTGGCTGGACGGAGACTTCAGCGCCGGCGATCTGCTGATGGTGTCGGTGCTGCTGCGGCTGCAGAGCAGCGGCATCGTTGGCGAGTATCCAGACCTTGCTGCCTACGTTGACCGCGCGACCGCGCGGCCGGCCTACCAGCGCGCCTTCGCCGCGCAGCTGGCGGTGTTCCAGAACCTGTAGCTCCACGCCGCTCCCAGTAGCTCCACGCCATGCGTGGAGATCGCCATCCATTGGTACTGCTACGCGTCAATCGGCTGCCATCCGCGTGCCACCCGATCTCCGGAAGCAACCGCCACTGGATCAGTGGATGTCCAGCGCGACGATGCCATCCCCTTCCAGGGTGAACGCGTGTATCAGCACCACCGGGCTGCCCGGGAACGTGCCGCTGACCTGTGCAGATACGATGTGGCGACCGTCCTGCACGTGCAGCTGCAGGGGGACCACGTGTTGCTGGTAGGCCGCACGCGTCTGCGCCACCCAGGCGGCAATCGCCGTGTGTCCCTGGTGCCGCTGGCGCTCATCGCCCACCGTCGCGCCTGCGGCAAAGCACTGCTCCACGTGCGTTCCGGGCTCGCCATTGGCCAGCAGGAAATAGCGGGACAACGGCGCGGGAAGATCAATCGACATCGCAGGCACTCCAGGCGGGACTGGCGCTATTCTCGAACCGCAACCTGGCCGCCACAAGAACGCACCTGAAGGTAAGTGACCCACCCCATGAGAAAGGCCTATACCCCTGAGACCGCCGCCGCGGACGTGGCCAGTGCACTCGCACTGCTGGAAGGCCGCTGGAAGCTGTTGATCCTTTTCCACCTGTTCGACGGCAAGGTGCAGCGCTATTCCGACCTGGAGCGGCTCATCCCCGGCATCTCGCAGAAGATGCTTGCGCAGCAGCTGCGTGCACTGGAAGCCGACGGCATCGTGCTGCGCACGGTGTATCCGCAGGTGCCACCGAAAGTGGAGTATCGACTCAGTGCGTGGGGGCAGGCACTGTGCCCGGCACTGGACGCGCTGCTGCTGTGGCAGGAGCAGAAACCAGCGGCGGGCGAGCCATCGGCATGACCAACTTCAGCGCAGCCACCATGCTGCTGCGAATGGTGAACACCCCGTAAAACGGCCATCGCGCGTGCCACCACGCGCACTGCACCATCACCTACGCTCAGGTTCCGCCCCGCCCGGAACCGGATCATGCCCTTGATTGCCATCGCGCTTGCCTCAGCACTGTCCGCCCTGCCCGACATCGGCTGGGAGCGCGAGCGGGCCGAAGATGCCCACCAGCTCATGCTGTGCCAGATCCACCGCGACCAGTTGGCCGATCGCGGGGAGCAGTCGCAGACCTACCAGCAGGCCAAGGCCGTCTGTGATCTGCTTGCCCGCGAGTACAAGCAGAACTGGGATTTCGACGCCCACGATGCGCTGGCGGCGGAGGCAGTAGATTTCTTCGACCTCCTGCAGCGCGGTGAGGCCACGGCAGTGCCACCGCGCAAGTCCGATCATGCTCTCGAGTGATCGCCGCCCTGTTGAAGATCAGAGAATGACGGCAGCAAACAGGCCGACAACCCCGATCGTCGTCAGCAGGAACGAGACCACTACCGAGCCGAGCGCACGCAGCGCTGATCCTCCATTCAAGGCCACGAAGGCCCGCATGCGGGCCCACAGGTACCACGCCACCGCCAGCGCGCCGATGGCTGGCGCGGTGAACGGGCCGGCCTGCGACGGGGAAGCAGCTGCCGCCTGCGCCAGCGCGAGTGCCACCACGAAGGGGCATGCGATGAACGCCTGGATGGAGAAAGGCTCGCGCAGCGTCTCGCGGTTCACGGGCAGCCGCTGGCGCCGAAGCGTGCCCAGTGCCGCACCCAGCGCGTACACGCAGAACACCGCAGAGCGGGTGAGCAGCAGCCCCTGCTCGCTGCTGAAAAGCAGCTGCCCCACCGGCGTACTGAGTCGGGGCGAGGACATGCGCATCGCCATTTCCAGCGCATGGGCGATGGCCACCGACAGGATCAGCATAAGCACCGGGCTGATCGCATCGGAAAACCTGTGCTCCAGATCCTTGCCGAGCTCGCGGCGGGTGTAGAGAGCGACCTCGCCGGGGTGAATCAGTACCCACCAGAACATCCGCGGATAGAACACCAGCCAGCCGACCAGCTCGTAGAGGAATTCTTCCAGCGATCGCAGCAGTCGTATGAGGTCCATGACCGCCGTGGATAGCGCGCGGGGCGTGAAGCCGGGATCACGGGCGGGGGAGGGCCGGTTTTTCAGCCAGAACGGTGCAAGTGCGGGGGCCGAGGGGTAGCAGGGACCCGCCGTGCTTAAGAGGCTACGGGGACCAGAACGCTATTCCATCTAAATTCCATCTAAGCCAGTCGTGGGCTCCCAACAGGATTCGGACTTGAAACCAAGATATTATGAAAAACCTAATCTTTAAACCAATGACATAAGTACTCGGATTTTTCGGGGACTACCGAGCAACGCCCGACACTACGTGCCTGTGCGCCAGATCTTTCCGGCGAGCAAGCGCGCTCATTGGTCAATAATGGGGCACCGTCCTACCCTGCCAGATCCGATGATCTATTTCTCCGCTGATCAAGTTGATTCAACCTCTCTGACCATCTATCGGGGCATGACCCTGAATCAGTGGACCACTCGGCAAGGTACTGCACGCAAGGGGACCGAGCGAGTAGCTCAGTTCCACGCGGGAGATAGAGATATTCACGCTGGCGACACTGATGTCTACGTAGCGAGCTGCGCCCGAAATGCTCTGACGTTCACAGCCATTGATTCCTCAAGGAACAGGCATAGCTGGCTGAGCTTTAGCATGGACAGAAATGTCGCCACCTTTTTCGCGCTCAATCAGCTAGACGAGTCTGATCCTGATGGCGGAGTAGTGATCGAGACGACTTTATCGGCTCTTCGTGAACTGGGAGTCGCCTACGCTCAGAACGACGTCCGAGTTCCATGGGAGCAGGAAGTAAGCGTCGATCTCTTTGAACATCCAATCTTCCCGGAGCCGGCCATTGTCCAGGTCCATCCGGTTCGATATGCGGATCTTTGGCGTGCTGCTTCGGCTCTTCAAAGTCACTGGGGTGGCACCGGAAAGTACACACGGCACGCTTACAGTTTCTAGGTGGCCAGCGCTCAAGCCGCGCTCACCAACGGCGCGACGTGTGCCGACAGCAGGTCCATGGGTGCTCCGTCCCAATCTGGCGCACCAATTGAGCTGGACCCAAGCAGTTTGGCCAAGCCACTCGTTGATCGCTGTCATTTTAATCTGCGGCGGGGCCAGCTCCGTCGCGGCCCACGCCAAGGTGCCTCTCGGATCGAGCCGGAGCCACCGCTGTTCTGCAGGCACGACGAAGCAGCTGAGGCGACGTGGGAAGCGCTGCGAGCTTGTCGCCGCGGGTGAAGCTCTTGATACCGGTGAATCCTTCCTTCGTCGCCACCTCCCTGACCGGGATCATCTGCAGCCGATCCTTCTTGCCATTGGGCGAATGTACGAACGAATTCCGGAAGTTGCCGGGACCGCGCGATTGGCGCAGCCTCACGCAACCTCTGCACGTCACCGCCTTCGGGCCGCGAGTCGCTCGACCGGGGCGACAAGCAGGACGCGGCGGGGTGAAGGTTGCCACCGACAGATCGGTACGATCAAGGTATATCGGTCGAAACCACTGCGCACGCGCTGATTTTTCCGCTAGCACAAAAAGGACTACGTGGACCCACGCCTAAGTGCCTGTTTTCTATGGCGGGCCCATCAGCAACCACACTTGCGGTCAAATGCCCTGGAATCATTGAAAATTGCAGAACAACTTCAACTAACTTACCGCCAAAGTTACCGCCAGACGACAATCACTTTGCGCAAATGAAACGTCTTCTCAGAGGATGCGGAAATCAAGCTGACCGGCTGCGGGCTCTAGTGGGAGGGCTCGCCCAGCTTGTCGAAGCCAATTGCTTGCGAACACCATCTTGCTAGACAAGACTGTCTGCGCGCCAGACTTTCAGCTCATTCGTGCCGGTGGCTGGATTTGTCTGATACACACTAGTTCGAGTACCGAACTGCTCATCCCGCTGTGCCGCGAGCGCCATCACGTATTCTCTGTCCTGTGGCGATATGCGCATACCGAGTAGCACCCCTGTCAACGCCTCCGGACGAACGGAAAAGAGCTGATCGGGCTTCCCTGCGCGAATCACCCGCCACTCCTTCTCGTATCCCCATGGCTCAGATTTCGTAAGCAAGGGCGCGAGAAGGTCCCTGGTGTCCCTATCGAAGTAGTTATTGATGACTGGCAATGACTCGCTGTATTGCACTTGAAATAGCTGAAGTGCTTCGGGGTCAAGGCAAGGGCGATACTGAATCGCTACGCCACAGTGATTCTGGGCATAGTGGCTCCAAAGAAGGGTCGAGCGAGGATCTCCAGCCAAGGAACAAATGCCAATTTGGCCAAGAAGTTGGCGATGCCCGTCCTCTAATGATCGGGAAAGGCTAGAGGCATCTTCGAGGCATTCATCCAGGGCGAACGCTTTGGCTAGATCCTCTTCAGCACCTTCTCTCATGAAGAAGCGCGCTACAGCGCTCCTGAGCGAGCTGCCCTGCTCATCGACACGGTAGGCCGCAGAAGAGTCAAAGGGATCGTTCAAGTTCGCTGGTGACGCAGCCCACAGCTGGTTGTTAAGCAGGATGCTTGCGAACTGCCTTCTTGCGCCTTCCTCACTAGGCACTGCTCGGTACTTGTACAGGTGACTAGGAAAGCAGGCACGGTGCATATGCACCCGTCTACGGAATAGCGGCAACTCAGCAAGAAATGCCGCCGAACTTGCGACCTCGCGGAGCCCCTTGAGATCGGTCGTGCGCTGCGTCCATAGGTGCGAGACCGGAATGGCCATTAGTTCTCCAAAGCTCAGGCTTGTACCAGTTTGGCTATCGCATGAGAGAGTACGTTCTTGGACATCTGAACTCCAACACAGGCTCCCCATTCATAGGCGGTCAACTCAGGCTTGCGCGACCGGTAACGCGCGCATATCAGAGCTCACCACAGGCCGTCTTCGCGCGGCATTCTACGTTGCCTACCCCAAGCTACTCCGCTGGACTTGCGGCCATCGTGCCTGGAACGCGCGCACCTGTTCGGCGAGGCTGGCATCACCTAGAGGTGGCAAACCTGCGCCCCCTTGCTCACCAACATAGGGCCGCCATCGACGTGGCGGCCGCACTGGAGACTGGCTTGACCAGCACCGGTCACGCAAGCGGCGACAGATATGCGCTGACCTTCACCTTTGTTGGCGATAAGCAGCTGAAGGCCGCGTGCGACGCATGGCGCGCCTATGCACTGGCATCGATCGATGTGCCCGCGCCAGTGGCCGCGACAGCCGCGCATCGCGCCAGCGTTCAGATCGGCCTTGCCCTGTTTGATGACCCAACGCTGGATCTGCTGCAGATCGCACACTTGGTTGACACAGCGCGCGCAGGGTCATCGACCGCACTTCTGTTGGAACACGCACGTGAAGAAACGGAGGGCCTTCATGGGTGCAGGTGAAAACACCCCCAGAAGTACTGCTCAAGCTCGAGCAGGTCAAGCCCAAACTAGGATGAAGAAGAGCTTCATCTACTGAGAGATAGAGAAAGGAGCGTTCCCGCCAAGAGACAAGATCGGCGGTGGCACCCGTTGGTATCAAAGCGACGTGCAAAGATGGATTGCTTCAATGCGAAAGGCACCATCTTGGCGATCAGCCCTGTAGCCAATGCCCTACTGATCACGGCGCACTGCGCGGAAAGGCTACATCACAGTGCCACCTACCTCACTGCCGCAGTATAGACGGCCGCAAATGCCTATTGAATTCGCGGCCGCCTTGAAATGTCCATTAATTTAGATAAAAGGTGCTGCAGCAACAGACGCCGGAGGTGGTGGAGGGGGGAGATTGCAAAGAGCTCGTGCATAGTCAGTCAGAAGTTGCGCTCGGCGAACAACGAACGCGGAGTACTCGTCTTCAAACAACTCCGGCGGGACGAATGCCCTCGCAAGAATCTCACCTGAATCAGCTGGCATTTTCACTCTGTACACTGATGGAGCATCTCCGCCCAGGTCACGATTGTCAGCTCTCGATAGGAAAGAGTAGTTTGCGAGAATTCCTTCACTGTAACTATCCTGGCTGCTTGCGCGTAAAAACGCCTTAGGCATCAGGTGATGGAACTCTGCACGGTTGCTAGCCTTTAGCGTCTTATCCAGGTCAACCGCTACCCCTGACTTGAAGGATAGAGGCCCCCTGTGCGCCAGCATCAGGATGAAGGTTTTGGTGTTGACATTACCCATGCCGAAGCTGTTCTCCAGGAAGAACTCCTTCTTCACGTCAGCAGAGAAGTTCCCAATATTGCTGACGCCATTTTCTCGAAGAAGTCGCATCTCCTCGATATCTGCATTCAGACTACGCAGCACACCAGAGCTGTAGCGCTTAGTAAAGGCGGATCGCCAGAACCACTGATTGATCTGCCTGCGTTGCGCATCTGAGACGTTTGCTTCTGAATTTCCGGGGACCGCAAAGAACACGGAAAGTGGCACGAGTACGGTAGTAAATGGCAAATTAGCGATACTGTGTGCAGCAAAATTGCTTCGAACGTAGTCGACCGCGTAGCGCACACCGTTCATTACAGTCTGGAAGTTCTGACGGACGGTGTTTCCATTGAGCTTCATCAGCGCTGCTGGTGAGGCGTCTTGAGTCAGCACAGCAGAGCAGCATCTGAGCAGCAGATTGCTATCCCCCCCCCACACCTTCGAATCCAAACGGAGCCAATTCCTCTGTTAGATCCTTGAATGCCTCCTGCAGTTGAAAGTCCTCGCTCCAAGTCCAAGCAGACAACAACTGAAGCGTGTCCAGTTCAACACCTTGGCGATTAACTCTTTCGAAGATGATTGCGACGGTCGCCTTGTCTTCAGTCTTCGACACTTGTACAGGAATTTGGGTCTGCTGAAAGGCGGTGTATACCAGATCAATTCGATTTACCTTCTCCTCAGGCAATTGACTAGTTGCGCGACGGAAAGCACCAGGATCGAACAGAGTGCGGATTGGAAAATAGCGTGCTCCAATTGCATCCGATGGAGCAAGGGCTACAAAGAGCGTATCTTGCGCGCTGTCTTCAGCTTCAGTATCAAAGTAGATATCAGTCCATGTCGGACTGCTTTCTATGGGCAAGCTAGTTTGAAACGTTCCAAAGATCGAAGTTATTCTTTGCTGCCCATCGAGCACGTAGTCGACAGGATAGTCCTCCCTGGGCTCAGGCAGCTTAAAAGGTCCAAGATCACGCTCTACGCTTAGCTTTTCTTTTGTGCGCCAAAACAGCAGCGTACCGAATGGATATCTCTTGTAGATCGAATCCATGAGGTAAGCTACACGATCGGGCTCCCACACATAGCCTCGCTGAAAAGCTGGCACCCGGATCTGCCCCTTCGCGACCTGATCAAGAATATCTGGGATGCTGATGTATTCCATGTTGTGACGCTCCTTGAGATGACGCATGAGGATTAACAAGATCAATGCGCAGCGCTACTGGCCGCTGCAGGCTATGTCTAAGACTTGCCTTCCCTCGCCGAGGTGGACCAAGATCTCTTCCGCCCCAAACGAAAAATCTTACTGGAGACGACTCCCAACGGTCACCGAGCGGTCACTGGGCGGGACTGGCTTGACGAGGGGGCACGGCGGATGATCCTAAGTGCCTGATTCGTTGGTGGGCCCACCAGGATTCGAACCTGGAACCAAGGGATTATGAGTCCCCTGCTCTAACCGTTGAGCTATAGGCCCTGCGCAGCGCTACAGTGTAGTGGAGCACGACCGGAGTCGGCTACTCAATCGGCAGTAGCTAGTGCGTGAGCAACATGCTGCAACCGCTTCTCGGCTATCCCAGCGAACCGCTCCATCTCCTGCAGATGCGCTTGAAACAGCGCCACTGCCCTCATGGCCCCCTCCAGCCCCTTCTGATTGCCGCTACCGAAGCCCTCGATCAATCCCGCTCCAGACTGCGTCAGCAGCGCGAACGTCGCGCGTCTGGCAAACCCCAGCCGATCCTCCCGCTCGTCCTGCATCACTTCATTCCAATCCAGGAGGGGCGGGAAGTCACACGTATCTGCACTAACCCGGTCGCCAGCGCTCTTGCCGGCTATCGCCCTCAGTCTCATCTTGGATCTCCTACGATTCGTCGAACCTTCTACGCCTCCTGTTGAGAGAGGCGGCCGGGTGCTTCAACACGGTCGTAGGGCCGCCCGCAGCTTTTCCCTTTGCGGGGTCTTGCATGGCTGCGCGCCACCCGGCCAGAAACCTTTGGGCTCGCCGGGGTGGCGAGTGATGCGATTTGACCTTGGATTGTCCGCTGTTACGGCAGACAGCCCTCCCACGACGGTGTGTTGAGCACCTGCAGGGGACTGTGTGGAAAAGAAGGTAGTACCTTCAATTGTTGATTGCGACAGGGCTTGCGGGAGCCATGGCGGCTCAAACAGCTCGACGCACTGGGGCGATTGAGGATTGAACTGGTCAACTCCTGCCCGCCGCACGGAATCGCGCTTTATTGCTCAACAATGCTCAAGCCGGTTGCGTCACAAGGCGCAAGTATTGGCGGGCGGAAACGACGGGGGAATTGGCCAACGCGTCATCGCGGGAAGCAGCCGAGCATGGGCTCGGCTCTACAGAGAGCAGACGCGTCACCGGGTGGATCCGACATACACGGCCCGCAAAGCCTCCAAAGAAAAACCCCGCCGAAGCGGGGCTTTTCCAGACAGAAGCAGTTGCCGAGCATGGCTCGGCACTACCTGGAAATCAATCGATATCCAGGAAGCTGCGCAGCTGCTCCGAACGGCTCGGGTGACGCAGCTTGCGCAGGGCCTTCGCTTCGATCTGGCGGATGCGCTCGCGGGTCACGTCGAACTGCTTGCCGACTTCCTCG
>Ga0307412_10000245_pt1 | contig 35202 bp, 32 predicted proteins | sample DK1Cmetagenome_3_FD_203823 | JGI IMG/M metagenome (GOLD analysis project Ga0307412, IMG submission 203823) | Maize rhizosphere microbial communities from greenhouse at UC Davis, California, United States - DK15-C-1 | ecosystem: Host-associated > Plants > Roots > Rhizosphere > Soil | place: USA...
TAATTCTACACCGATTAATCCAAATGCTAATCCGCCAACAATCGTGTTATTTGTCCAGATTGTTTTAAAATCAAAATGTTCGAAAAACTTGTACGGATTTTCCAGGTTACCAATTAATTTTGAACCCAATAAAGCTCCTGCCGTGGCTCCGATTAAAACCGCTGCAGAAGTATTAAAAGAAAGTTTTTCTTTTGATTTTCGTTTTAAGAAAAAATAATACCGCATTCCGATAAACATTCCCAATGCTTCAAAAACAGGATGTGCGAGAACCGTTTTACCGAAAATGTGAAAAGTAACAGGAAAATCCATCACTTCAAAAGTAAGATATTTAAGATTATTTGCTAATTTTATTTAAACAATTTAAACCAAATACAAGAATGCGCATTGAATATGATATAAAACTGGGATTCAAGGATGTGATGTTCAGACCGAAACGTTCTACACTGAAATCCCGTTCTGAGGTTGATTTGGAAAGAGAATTTACATTCCGACATACCAAAAAGAAGTGGAAAGGAACACCCATAATTGCCGCTAATATGGACACGGTAGGAACTTTCGAAATGGCTGTGGAATTGGCAAAAGACAAGATTATTACAGCTGTTCACAAACACTATTCTGTTGATGAATGGTCTGAATTTTTAAATAGCCAGCCGGAAAGCATTCATCAATATATCGCTTTAAGTACAGGAACGGGTAAAGCAGACGAAGAAAAGCTCAGACAAATTCTCGAAAAACATCCAAAAATCGAGTTTCTCTGCATAGATGTAGCTAATGGTTATTCCGAGCATTTTGTTGATTTTGTAAAGAAAGCCAGGGCGAATTTCCCTGATAAAATCATCATGGCTGGAAATGTGGTGACCGGAGAAATGGTGGAAGAGCTTCTTCTGGTGGGTGCAGACATTATAAAAGTGGGTATCGGACCGGGTTCTGTTTGTACGACAAGAGTGAAAACCGGCGTTGGCTATCCCCAGCTTTCCGCTATTATTGAATGTTCTGATGCAGCCCATGGTTTGGGAGGCCATATCATTGCGGATGGCGGCTGTAAAGTTCCGGGAGATGTGGCAAAAGCTTTCGGTGGCGGCGCAGATTTTGTGATGTTGGGCGGAATGTTTGCCGGTCATGATGAAAGCGGTGGCGAAATCATTGAAGAAAACGGTAAAAAGTTCAGGCTTTTCTACGGGATGAGTTCAAAAACTGCGATGGATAAGCATTCCGGAGGTGTTGCTGAATACAGAGCTTCGGAAGGAAAAACGGTAAAAGTTGCTTATAAAGGTCCGGTTTCAGAGACGGTGAAGGATATTTTGGGAGGCGTTCGGTCTACCTGTACGTATGTGGGAGCTTCGAAACTGAAAGAACTGTCGAAAAGAACGACTTTTATACGGGTTCAGGAACAGGAAAATCAAATATTTAAAGATTAATTGAATACAATATTTAACATAACAAACGGAGATTATCTCGCTGATCAGTTGAAGGAAACTTCTATTGCCGGCGAGGTAATTATTTGTAGAGAAGCTTTAGTTACGGGTCCGTTACAGGCTGAAAATCTGGATGATTTTTGGAAAATACGATCTGAGCATCTTGAAAAAGATTACAATGCTTCACAGAAAAGCTACTACTCAAAAGTGGTTTCGGAGTTTGAAAAGATGCTGGCCATTCCAGAAGGCTCTGAGGTTAATCTTTGGTTTGAAGATGATCTGTTTTGCCAGGTAAATATGTGGTTTTGTCTTTCCTTATTATCCAACAATAAAGGCTTAAAAATCTTCCGCATATTTCCAAAACAACGAAAGAAAATAACAGGAAAGGGTTTTCTGTTGCTGAAAATTCAGAGCTTGAAAAATCACTCCATTCAAGGGTTTTGTTTGAGGAAAAGGACACTCAATTAGGAATTAATCTCTGGGAAGCCTATCAGAATCAAGATATTGAATCACTTGAAAAACTCTCTGATAATCAATCGGGCTGCTTTCATTTTTTAAAAGAAATTATTGACTCTTATATCAATATTAATCCTGAAATTTTTGTTCGAAATTTAATAGAAAAAGGCATTACGGATTTTAAATTAATCTTTGAAAAATTTCGGGATGAGCTTGGGATTTTCGGATTTGGAGATCTTCAGGTGAAGGTGATTTTCGATAAAATTTTAAAAGAAAAGTAGACCCTGTTTTGGTTTATTTTGTCCTGATATATTTTTTGTCAAAATACTTTTGCAGTTGGTCATTCACGTATTTTTTATCTTCGTTTACTGAAGACATTTCATCGAAATACAGGACTTTGGGAACGGTTTTTATTTTGTCTAAAATTAAAGAATCGTTTTTCGAATTTTTAATAGCAGAAATGCGTTTTTCTATTTCCAGATCGTAGGTTTTCAAATCTGTGTAAAGGATTTCTCCAACAATAGAATTTAGGTTATAATTAATTGCAAAATTTGAATATTTTTCAGAAAAAACATTGATTTTAGGTAAAAAAATAATGATAAGAGAAATTCCCCAGAACTTTTTTATTCCTTCTAGTTTATACATCACTACAACCGAGAAAGTGAGAAAATAAAAGAAAATAATATTTTCAAACTGGCGTCCTATTGTATTCATAATATATCCCGTAAAAAGCAATGGCAGGAATGATATTGCCCAAATTAACAATGCTTTTTTGAAGCTTATTTTTTCAATAATTATTTGTAGTTCTTTTTCAAAAACCTTGATAAAAAGCGGCAGTATCAACACGACTTTGAATACAATATAAATGGTATTTGCCCCCAATATTGCTATTCTCTTCAGCCATTGTATATAAAAAACATCTGTAGAATCGGCTAATCTTTTGAAGTTTCCCGGAGCTAGAAAGCTTACCAAAAGTCCTATGCATCCGATAATTAATAAAATCCTGTTTTCTTTTGATTTAATTTGAAAATTTAATACAACTAAAACGCCCAATAGAATTAAAGCCAGGATTTCATTGGATCCCATTAAAACGGCTATTAAAACAGCACATAAAAGAAACCATCGCTTTCTCCCTGTTCCTTGAAATTTGCCATAAAAAAACAGCAGAAATCCGGACAGAATAATCGGTAAAAAATAAATATTAGCTCCTGTAATCCAGTAATAATGTTCAGGAAGGCTTACCAGGATAATCGTGTAAAAGAAAAATAACAGAAATCCTTTTACCAATGAATCCTGAATCGAATTTTTAAAATATTGTTTAAAATTTAAAGCTGAAACGCCAATAAAGATTGAAAATAAAAACACAGGATAGATTTTAGGTAAAATATTTTCTGAGTCATTGGAAACGGGATTAAACATATTAATGGTATATCCAAAATATCTCCCGCCCCAGTTTATATAAAAATCTATACTGTTTCCTATGATTCCAAGCTTTTTCGCTCCCCAGGAATAAATATAATCATCGGTCTGATATACATTAAAAAAAGCAATGTAAACCAGACCGATACATAATAAAATCGACAAGAATAAGATGATATTCTGTACTAATTTCATATTCTTTTATGTCAACATTCCGCCGTCAACGTTCAGCGTTTGACCTGTAATGTAGGACGCCATTTCGCTTCCTAGAAATACACAGGCATTGGCAATATCTTCAGGTTTTCCTCCTCTTTTCAACGGAATTCCATCTCTCCATTCCTGAACTTTTTTCTCATCCAAAATGGCTGTCATTTCAGTTTCAATAAATCCCGGAGCAACTGCGTTGCAACGGATATTTCGGGAACCTAATTCCAATGCTACAGATTTTGTAAAACCGATAACTCCGGCTTTAGATGCAGCATAGTTTGCCTGTCCAGCATTTCCGCTGATCCCCACTACTGAAGTCATATTGATAATAGACCCTGATTTTGCCTTCATCATCGGCTTGATAACCGCTTTTGTAAGGTTGAAAACAGAATCCAGATTTACTTTCATAATTGTGTCCCAATCTTCCTTAGACATTCTCAACAGAAGGTTGTCTCTCGTAATTCCCGCGTTATTGATCAAGATATCGATCTGACCAAACTCAGCCATTACTTCCTCCACCAGTTTTTGAGCTGCATCATAATCTGATGCATCAGATTGGTAACCTTTAATTTGAGTTACAGAACTTAAAGTCGCTTCTAATTCCTTCGCTTTGTCTACAGATCCGGCATAAGTGAATGCTACTTTTGCACCGTGTTGAGCGTACATTTCAGCAATCCCTTTCCCGATTCCTCTTGTAGCTCCCGTGATTAGCGCTACTTTTCCTTCTAATAGTTTCATATTTATGACAATTATTTTCTTTATAACTTATTAGCCTTTTGAAAGTTGGCTAATATACCATTATTTAATTTTATTAAAATAAACAGTCCGCAAAGATATTATAAAATGTTATTCAAAGCATTCTAAATCATTTTTTTAGTAAAATTTTATAACTGTTTTTTGTCATATAAGCGCACTGAAAGCACTTAATCAATGAAATTCCTGTCTTTTTGTTCGGTAAAATAGATATATTCTGAATCTTTTCCTTTGATGAGCTTTATTCCTTTTTTATCCGTCAGATATTTATCAAAAATAACTTCCGTCAGCGGTTCATTTTGGTGATTTGTAACTCCGAATTTGTTGCCTTTTTTTACAACAAATTCATTAGCCCCAGGGAAAGTTATGATATCATTATAAAGGAACGGGACAACTTCATTTCCCTGCTCGTCGAGCACCCCATAAAGGTTTTCTGTGTTTTTCCCAATCAACATTGGATATGATTCTAAAGGTTTAATTTCTAAAAATCCTTTAAGCTCTTTGTATTGCGCCTCTATTGGAGAAAATTTATAGTAGATGCCGTTTCGGCTTACAACCAGTGTATTAGGAAATATTTTTTCTATTTCGTAATCATCGTTTAAAACTTTTTTTAAGTTTTTATCCAAAAGCGTTTCTTCTTCGCCTTTTCTCAGATAAAGATATTTCTCACCAGCAATATTTAAGCCTTCTACTCTGTCATATTCTTTTGGGAAGACAATTTCTCCATTCAGTTTTATGACAGCCGCTTTTGGATTTTTATAGTCTTGGGAGGTTTTAAACAACCCATTAAATAAAGGGTTTACATAATGAAAATCAAGATCATATACTTTCCCTTCTTTCTTTGAAAAAATACTTACATTATCGTCTTTTGTAAGATAAATATATTCTCTTCCTACGAAAGCCTGTTCATAGATTTCATCAGCAATTACGTTTTCTTTTTCATCAACAATTCCATATTTGTTTTTTACGGGATCAAGCGTTACCAGATAAGGAAAAGCGTTGATATTATCAATGTTATGATTGGAAATTGTACTTACCGTTTCACCATTATTATCGATAACTTCACCGGATTTTTCACCTTTTGTAAGGTAGGTTCTGCCTTTGTAGAAACGCATATCTTCGGTAAATTCCCTGTCGGAAACCTGCTTTCCATCGAAATCATAAATCCTCCAAATATTATTGTTTTTAACAAAAAATCTACTCTCACTGGCGAATACTATTTTATCAGAAAAAGGAATAATCTGTTTTCCATTAAAATCATAAACGCATTCTTTTCCTTGTTTTGAGTAAATTAACCTGTCCTTATTTTCCCAGGTTCTGTATTTAAAATTGTCAAGAGGGATCAATTCTTTCCCATTTTCATCAATTAAGGCAACTTTTCCGTTGGAGTTTCCGGCTTTTACCTTTAAAATAAATCTGCTTTTCCACAGATGAGAAATCTCGCTTTTAAAAGGATAATCAAAAGTAATATTGCCTAAAGAATCTACAATTCCGGATTTCCCGGTTTTGGTGTCGGAGATCATTCCGTAGCCTTTGGAATAGGAATGCACTTCTTTGCCAAGCTTTTTAGTTAAAAGTATCTGTTTGTACTGATCCGTCTGTCCGAGGCAAACCGACGAAAACAGCACGAAAATTATTTTTTTCAATTAGATGGAATTATTTACAATGAGAACAATCTCACCTTTTAAAGTTTTGCTTTTTGAGAATTCAATTAACTCGTTGATTGTCCCGCGTTTAGTTTCTTCAAATTTTTTGGAGATTTCCCTGCTCAGGCTTACTTTCGTTTCTTCTCCAAAGAATTCTTTGATCTGTTCTAAAGTCGTGTTGATCTTATGTGGACTTTCGTATAAAACTATGGTCTTTTTTTCTTCTGCCAGCTGTTTCAGCTTCGTTTGTCTTCCTTTTTTCTGAGGTAAAAACCCTGCAAATAAAAACTCATTATTCGGTAATCCTGAAACGACCAAAGCCGGCACAAAAGCTGTTGCTCCCGGCAGACAAATCATTTCAATATTATGGTCTGCACCCGCTTTTCCAAGTAGATAACCCGGATCTGAGATTCCGGGAGTTCCTGCATCGGTAATAATCGCAATATTTTGGCCATTTTTAAGGTCTGTAATTACCTTTTCCGTGGCCTGATGCTCATTATGAAGATGATAGGATTTTAAAGGTTTTGAAATCTCGAAATGCTTCAAAAGAATCCCTGAAGTTCTCGTGTCTTCGCATAAGATATAATCAACCTCTTTCAGCACATTTACCGCTCTGAAAGTCATGTCTTCCAAGTTTCCCACCGGTGTAGGAACAAAATATAGAATTCCGCTCAAAATTTATTTTATAAAAATTTATTTTCCACCAATATCCAAAGTCTTTGGGCATATTCATCTACTTTACTCCACTTTTTCTGATAATAGAGATCACTTAGATATTCTTTTGCTTCTTCCAGATTTTTGAAACTGTTTAAGTTATTTACCACTTCATTCAACTCAGTTTGACTTCCTCCAAATAATGTTTTTGTAAAAGCAATCCTGTCATTCAAGTCTAGCTTAAACTGAGGTTTTGGCTTTTCCGCTTCCATAAAATTGGTTGGAATATTGGTTTTTAAAATGCTTCCCGTGTCTTCTTTTTTCTCCACAGAAGCTGATTTTTCTTCCGGAAATACTCTCTCCAGATGATCATCGTCAAAAAGTGACTGTACAGCCTTTAATCCTTTGATATTGGCTAGTTTTATTTTTTTCTCCTGCTGATATTCTTCCAGGTTTTCGAAGTTCTCGTCGGACGCCAGGTTTTCTTTTTCTCCTTCAGGAACAGGCCTGTTGATCTCAACAATTTTCCTTCTGTCATTAATTTCCGCCAGAACGGCTTCCTGCTCTTCCTCGATTCTGCTTTCGTTTTTGATCTCGTTTACAATATTCTCTGCATTGGAGGTTTCAGTTGCCATTTCTCCCTGGTCCATGGCGATATTTGAAATAATGAACTGTTCTTCATTTTCTTCAATCAAAAGATCGGTTTCCGATGGTTCGGTATCAAAAATGCTTGGAATAGTTTCGGTAACTTCAGGGATTTCAGATTCATTATTTACATTAGATTCAAAATTATCCTGAATTTTTTCCTCTTCATCAAAATCATTCAGATCATCTCCTCCATCATCAGAAATTTCATTCTCAAATTCATCAATTTCGTTTAATTGATTATTAAAAATAGCTTCCTCTTCCGTTATTTCATTATTAAACATTTTTTCATGAATATCATCATCATTTTCCGGCTCAGAATCTGCTAAAATTCTTTCTTCATCAACAAAACTTAAAGCACTTTCGCTGATTTCTGAAGATTCATTTTCATCAATTTCGTTCAATTGATTGTTAAAAACAGTCTCTTCTTCCGTAACATTATTATTTTGAATGTGATCTTCTGAATCATCAATAATTTCCGATTCCTGGTTTTCTTCAACAAAATTAACCAGCGTCTCATGGAACTCTCCTTCAACAATTTCGTTTAACTGGTTGTTGAAAATAGCCTCTTCTTCAGTTACTCCGTTTGAAAAAGTTTCCAGCTCCTGGTCATTGATTTCGTTTAATTGATTATTAAAAATAGCTTCTTCCTCAGTTACCTCATTTCCTACATCTTCAGTGGTAGCAATCGCAATTTCTGAAGTTACGCTCCTGTGAATTTCTAATACTGAAGGATTTTCACTTCCAAAATATTCTATATTTTTTTCCAGCAAACGTAAGAACGAAATCCTGTTCGCAAGCTCATCCACAAGATCCTGCTTGGAAAGTAATTCGTCTACATTGCTTATTTTGTCCAGAATAGCTATGATATTCTTGGATTCAAAAAAAATCTTTTCCTTTAAGTCTTGGATGTTCTGCATATTAAGAATCTTGTTAAAATTGCTTACTTTTGATCTTAAAAATATACGGCTAATTTAACAAATGTTTTTAGAAAATACAATTAATCATTCCAAACAAAGCGGTTGGATGGAAGTTATTTGTGGCTCAATGTTTTCCGGAAAAACTGAAGAGTTGATCCGCAGGCTTAGAAGAGCAGAAATGGCAGGACAGAATGTGGAGATCTTCAAACCGAAACTGGATACACGATATTCTGAGGAGGATGTAATTTCTCATAATCAGAATAAAATTCGCAGTACACCTGTGGAAAATCCCAACGAAATACTTTTGTTGGCCTCCAATTGTGATGTTGTAGGGATTGATGAAGCACAGTTTTTTGATGAAGGCATTGTAGATGTAGCTAATCAACTGGCAAATAGCGGAATAAGAGTGGTTATTGCAGGTCTGGATATGGATTTTTTGGGGCGTCCTTTCGGGCCAATGCCGAATTTGATGGCCACCGCAGAATATGTGACAAAAGTGCACGCTATTTGTAAAAGAACCGGTAACTTAGCTAATTACTCCATGAGAATTTCTAAAGGAAATAACCTTGTGGAACTCGGTGAAACAGAAAGTTATGAGGCAGTAAGCCGCCGTGTATTTATTGAAGAAGTACTTTTAAAGAAAAAATAATTAAAATTTGGCTAATTTGCTAATCAGCTTATTAGCGAATTTAGCTTAAAAATAAGCAGCAGGGGCACCAATGAACTATACAGTAAATCAGATTGCAGATATCACCAATGCGAAAATTATTGGAGATAAAGAATTAATTATCAAAAATATAGCTTTTGATAGCAGGATTATTTATTCTACTAAAAACACTGCTTTTATTGCCATAAATACCCATAAAAACTCTGGCGAAAAATTCATTGAATCTGCCATTGACAGAGGTATTGAAGTGATTATTTCTGAGCATCACTTTCCGCAGTTTGAAAATATTACCTGGATTCTTGTTGAGAATTCGGTGGAATTTCTTCAAAAATTAGGTAAATTTCATTTCGAAAATTCTCATTTAAAATCTATCGGAATCACAGGAAGTAATGGAAAAACTATTTTAAAAGAATGGCTGTATCAGTGTCTTTGGAGTGAGTTTACTACAGTAAAAAGCCCTAAAAGTTTCAATTCTCAGATTGGTCTTCCGCTTTCTTTGCTTCAAATCAATGATTCTCACGAGTTGGGAATTTTTGAGGTCGGGATTTCGAAACCAAATGAAATGGAAAAGCTGGAAAACATTTTTCATCCGCAGATTGGTTTGCTCACTCACATCGGAACTGCTCATCTTGCCAATTTTGAGTCCGAAGAAGAATTAATTGATGAAAAAATAAAGCTTTTCAAAAATTCTGAAATCATTATTTATAATGGTGATAATTTATTGGTAGACAAAAAGATAAAAGATATATATTCAAGTAAAAAATTAATTTCTTACGGTTTTAAAAATGAGAACCATGTTTTCATTAAAAACAATATTTCTAAAGACGAAAATATAATTGTTCAGTATTTTGATGAAGAAATCAGTTTTCCTGCCCATCAAAGGGACGAGGCAACTTTAACGAATGCTTTAGCTTTACTAACGGTTTTAAAAGAACTGAATATCGATAATCAAACCATTATCGAAAAAATCAATGCTTTAAAAGCTGTAGAAATGCGCCTAGAAGCGATTGAAGGAATTAAAAACAATATCGTTATTAATGATTCTTTTAATCTGGATCTGGATTCTTTGAAAACCGCTCTACAATTCCTTAATGAATACAAAAAACCGAAAAAATCTTTGGTTTTAACGGATATTGTCGGAGTCAATTCAAACCTTAAAGAACTTTACGAAGAAGTTTCGGAGCTGGTAAATGAACAAAAATTTGATTTTGTTTTCTTAATCGGAAATGAAATATCAAAATTCAGTGAATTATTTAAAGCTAAAACTTTTACTTTCATTAACACTAAAGAATTAATTGACAGTAAACACCTTACAGAAATTGAAAATCAGATCATTCTGCTAAAAGGAGCAAGAAAATTTGAGATTGAAAAACTGAAGGATATTCTTGAGCTTAGAAAGCACGACACCGTTTTAGAAATTAACTTAAATGCTATTCTGTACAATATTAATTATCATAAATCTTTGCTGAAACCTTCCACTAAAATGATGGCAATGGTAAAGGCAAATTCTTATGGTTTAGGAAGTTATGAGATTGCAGAATTTTTACAACATCACCATATCGATTATCTTGGAGTCGCGTTTGTGGATGAAGGAGTTGAACTTCGGAAAAAAGGAATCACTGTTCCGATTGTCGTCATGAATCCTGAACAACACAGCTATGAAACGGTAATTGAATACGATTTGGAGCCGGAGATTTACAGTTTCAGGGTGCTGGAGATGTTTTATGAAGCAGTTCAAAAATCAGGTTATGACAAAAAATACCCTATCCATATCAAATTGGAAACAGGAATGCATCGTCTTGGTTTTAAGGAATATGATTTGGATCAATTAAGCCAGACTTTAGATAACAAAAACTTAAATGTTCAGAGTATTTTCAGTCATCTCTCCTCTTCGGATATGCCGGATGAGAAGGAATTTACTTTAAATCAGCTCGAAACTTTTGAAAAAAGTTCAAGCTATTTGGTTGAAAAATTGGGCTACTCTCCTATTCGTCATATATTAAATTCTTCTGGAATAACAAGCTATACTGATTCTCAATACGATATGGTAAGAATCGGTATCGGAATGTTAGGAGAATCACCAAACAGTGAAATACAAAAACAATTACAATCTGTGGTTAGTTTTAAAACCGTAATTTCACAGATTTCAATGGTAGAAAATGGAGAATCAGTAGGTTACAGCAGAAGATTTAAAACAGATCATAAAACAAAAATAGCCACCATTCCTGTAGGATATGCAGACGGAATTCCAAGATTAATTGGAAATCAGGTAGGAAATGTGGGCATCAACAAAACATTAGCCCCCATTATAGGAAGCATCTGCATGGATATGATGATGATTAATGTGGATCATGTACCCAATGTAAAAGAAGGCGATACAGTAACTGTTTTCAATGCAAAACCGACGCTAAAAGAATTTGCAGAGTACTGTAAAACCATCACTTACGAAGTATTAACATCTATTTCGCCGAGGGTGAAACGGATTTATGTAAAAGACTAACTTATGAGAAAATTCCTGATTCTTTTATTCGCATTTCAATTGCTTTTGATCAATTCTCAGGTAAAAAAAAATTTGGTGATTCCTAAAAATCCCAGAATCGGACTTTCACTTGCAGGGGGCGGAGCAAAAGGATTTTCTCATGTCGGAGTGCTCAAAGTGCTGGATTCTTTGGGAATAAAAGTCGATTATATTGCCGGAACCAGTATGGGTGCGATTGTCGGTGGCCTGTACGCTTCAGGATATTCCGGAAAGGAAATTGAAAAAATTGTCATGGATACAGATTTTTATTCATTAATTCTAGATCCAAAATCTACCCGGCAGGAAACCACTTTTTTTAATAAATCCGTCGATAAATATCTTTTATCTATTCCTTTAAGAAATGGAAAGATTAGCTTTCCCTCTTCCATCAGTACGGGCCAGAAAAATGTTTATTTACTTAAAGAACTTTTTAAAAACGTCTCAAATATTAATGATTTTTCAAAGCTCCCAATTCCTTTCATGTGTGTTGCCACTAATCTGGAAAGCGGAAATATGGAAATCTTTGAAAAAGGCGATCTTGTTCAGTCTATTATGGCGAGTTCGGCGTTTCCTTCATTAATGGATCCTGTAAAAATTGGTGACAGTATTTATATTGACGGAGCAATGACGGTAAATTACCCTTCAAAGCCTCTAAAGGACAAAGGAATCGATATCGTTATTGGTGTGGACCTTAACCAAGATTTAGCAAAAAGAGAAGATTTAAACAGCATTATAGCCATTCTCAATCAAATTATTGATATGGGAATCAAAAAAGATACCCGCAGACAGTATAAATACACAGATATTAATATCAAACCTAATTTAAAGGGAATGTCCGCCACAAGCTATGATGAAAAGAAAAAAATTCTCGATAGTGGCTATGCGGAAGGTCTGAAATATGCCGAAATTTTAGGACAATTACCCAAACGTCCGTTTGATCGTCTCAGGCAGCGCATAAATCCCATTTATTCCAACGTATATAAAATTGATAGTATTTCCATTGACGGAGGCAGGATTTATGGTAAAAATTATGTTTTAGGAAAAATGGGACTCAGGCTTCCTTCCATGCAAACCTACGGAAGCATTAATAAAAAAATTGATAAGCTTGTAGCCACCAATAACTATAAATTCATCAATTACGATATCGTTCCGGAAAATGAATCCAATTATCTCAAACTTTATGTAACGGAAGATAATACGCGGCATTTTGTGAAATTCGGACTGCATTATGATGAAGTTTTTAAAACAGGTTTACTTGTAAATTATTCCGCCAAACGCCTTCTTTTCTTAAATACTAATCTTTCACTAGATGTTATTGTAGGAGATAAGCCAAGGTATTATTTAAATTATTTTATTGATAACGGATATATTCCCGGTTTCGGAATCTATTCTTCCGGAATGAGCTTTTATCTTAAAGATGAACACAATTACGATATCGACAATTGGGAATGGTTCAGGAATGAAGCTTACATCCAATCCATCTGGAGAGACAAATTCGCCATAGGAGCCGGAATTAGCCATGATTATTTTGAAGCTGAAGCCAATGGTAACAATAAACGATTCAGTCGTTTTTTGAACCCTTATGTATTCTTAAAAAGCGATACCCAGAACGATAAGGACTTCCCTACCCGCGGGATTTATATAAATGCAGAAGGAAAAGTGGTCGATTTAATGAAATCTGAGGTCGAAAAACGGATTGTCCAGGTAAAAGCGGACATCAGAATTAATATTCCTTTGACAAAACAATTTGCATATCGTCTCAATTTATATGGAGGAATAACAATCGGCGACAATCTTCCACAATTCTATCAATATAGATTAGGTGGAATATTTGAGCAAAATATTAACAATTTTAAAAGCTTTTCAGGATTTTACTTTGGACAGCTTAATAGCAATAATGTGATCTTGGTTTCCAATGATCTCCAGTTCAAATTCAACAAAAATTATTTTATTAGCGGAAATTTTTCATTCGCCAATCTTTCGGATGATATCAGTTTTGAAGATACTGTAAAACTAAATTACAGTTCTCTCGGAATTACGACTGGATACAAATCTCCTTTCGGGCAGATCAAAGTCAACTTCAGTCACTCACTTAAAAATAATCAAAAAGGCATATTCAGTGTTATTTTAGGGCACTGGTTTTAAAACAATGATACAATTCTTTTACGAAAGCTTACCGGAATCTGTAAATACAGAATACAAAAAATGGCTGGAAGATATCATTCTTTCAGAAGGAAAAAAACTTGGAGAAATCAATTATATCTTCTGTAATGACGAATATTTGTTGAAAGTAAATCAAGATTATTTACAGCATGATTACTATACAGACATCATTACTTTCGACTACGTAAAAGGGAAAACAATAAGCGGAGAGATTTTCGTATCTTTGCAGCGCATTTCAGACAATGCTTCTACCCTATCCAAAGAATATGAAGAAGAATTAAGAAGAGTTTTGGCTCACGGCGTTCTTCATCTTTGCGGATACAAGGATAAAACCGAGGAAGAAGAACAGCTAATGCGGAGTAAAGAAGATCATTATTTAGCAAAATATTATTAAAAGATTTAGAAATTCGGAGATTCAGAATTACTTATTTTCATAATCTCTGAATCTCTATTTTTTTAGAAGCTATTCCCGCTATCCGCACTCGCTATTTTCTTTTTTCAAAAGAAAATGAGCTCAAACAAATGCTACTATCGGGGCTAAATACATGGAATAAAGGCACTTTCAGCCGTTATTTCAACACAATGTTTCACGTGAAACATTTAATAGAAAATAAAAATTTAAGGCTTAAAACAAGCAATAAAAATGATTTCAGAAATATATGATGTAATTGTAGTGGGTGCCGGTCACGCAGGATGTGAAGCAGCAGCTGCAGCAGCGAATTTAGGTTCAAAAACACTGCTTGTTACAATGAACATGCAAACCATCGGACAGATGAGCTGCAACCCCGCGATGGGTGGAATCGCAAAAGGACAAATTGTACGGGAAATAGATGCAATGGGAGGATATTCAGGAATTGTGGCGGATAAATCTGCTATTCAGTTCAAGATGCTAAACCTTTCCAAAGGTCCTGCAATGTGGTCTCCAAGAACACAAAACGACAGAATGCTTTTCGCAGAAGAATGGCGTTTAGCATTAGAAAACACCCCAAATCTTGACTTTTTTCAGGATATGGTAAAACAGCTTATTGTTGAGAATAATAAGGTATCCGGCGTGGTAACTTCATTAGGAATCGAAATAAGAAGTAAATCCGTAGTTCTTACAAACGGCACATTCCTTAATGGATTAATCCATGTTGGAGATAAGCAATTGGGAGGCGGAAGAATGGGTGAACCAAGAGCTTTTGGGATCACAGAACAATTGGTTTCCTTAGGTTTTGAAGCAGGAAGAATGAAGACCGGTACTCCACCAAGAGTGGACGGAAGAAGCCTTGATTATTCTAAAATGGAAGAACAAAAAGGTGACGAAAATCCACAAAAATTTAGCTATTTAGATATTCCTAAATTAACTAAACAATTAAGTTGTCATATTGTTTATACCAACGAAACTGTACACGATATTTTACGTGAAGGATTCGACAGAAGTCCTATGTTTAATGGTACAATTCAAAGCTTAGGTCCAAGATATTGTCCAAGTATTGAAGATAAAATCAACCGCTTTGCAGAAAGAAACAGACACCAGTTATTCGTAGAGCCGGAAGGTTGGAAAACAGTGGAAATCTATGTAAACGGATTCAGTTCTTCTTTACCGGAAGACGTTCAGATCAAAGCAATGAAGCATATTCCGGGATTTGAAAACGTAAAAGTATTCCGTCCTGGCTATGCCATTGAATATGATTACTTCCCTCCTACCCAATTAAAACATACTTTAGAGACAAAATTAATCGATAATTTATATTTTGCCGGGCAGATCAATGGTACAACAGGATACGAAGAAGCAGCCGGACAAGGGTTAATTGCAGGTATAAATGCTCATAATAAAGTACACGAAAAAGAAGATTTTATCCTTAATAGAGATGAAGCTTATATCGGTGTTTTAATTGATGATTTAATTACAAAAGGTACGGAAGAACCATATAGAATGTTCACTTCCAGAGCAGAATACAGGCTACTTTTGAGACAGGATAATGCAGATATCAGATTGACTGAAAAAGCTTATCGATTAGGGCTTGCAAAAGAAGACCGATTAAAGAGAGTTGAAGAGAAAATAGCTAAGAGTGAGGAACTCGAAGCCTTTTTACGAGAAACTTCTTTAAAGCCAGGTCTTATTAATCCTATTCTTGAAAGTATGGAAAGTAACCCTGTAGATCAGGCTTACAGAGCTGCTCAGTTCCTTACAAGACCCAATATTACGCTAGAAAAACTAGAAAATATTGATATTATAAAGGAAAAAGCATCTCAATACGACGATGAAGTAAGAGAACAAGCAGAAGTAAACATCAAATACAAAGGCTATATCGAGAAAGAAAAAGAGAATGTAGCGAAATTAAATCGTTTGGAAAATATCAAAATTCCGGAAGATTTTGATTTCACAAAAATATCCAGTCTTTCTGCAGAAGCCAAACAAAAAATGACGAATGTAAAGCCAAAAACTATTGCTCAAGCCGGAAGAATAAGTGGTGTTTCCCCTGCTGATATCAATGTTTTATTGGTTTATTTAGGGCGATAATTGAAATATGTTTCACGTGAAACATAAAGAAATTTAAAATATAATTAATTGAAATTTGAGGCTTAAAACAGCTTCAAATTTCATTTTAAATAAGATATAATAATGAAAATTAAAGATCATTTTCTTTCACAGGAAATATTTGAAATTAAAGAAACAGAAACAAAAGGGGTTTTCAAAACCACCCCTATTCCATCCAATATTTCAAAATATTATGAAAGCGAAGATTATATTTCTCATCATCAGGACTCAGGAAGTTTAAAAGAAAAGCTCTATAAATTTTTACAGTCTTTCAATTTACAGTATAAAAAAACTATTCTTTTAGATAGAATTCAAAAAGGATCAAGGGTTTTAGATTACGGTTGCGGCGCCGGAGAATTTGTAAAATATATAGAAAATGATTTTCAAACTTTCGGATTTGAGCCAGATGCGGATGCAAGAAAAGCAGCACAAAATAAAATTTCCAAAGCTCATATTTTAGATAATATCAATGCAATTGAAGATGGGAGTTTAGATGCTATTACGCTTTGGCATGTTTTCGAGCATGTGGAAAATCAGGATGAAACGCTTGAAATTTTTAATAAAAAATTAAAGGAAAAAGGATTGTTAATTATAGCTGTTCCTAACCCTACTTCTTACGATGCAAAACATTATAAAGAATTTTGGGCAGCCTATGATGTACCAAGACACATTTATCATTTTTCAAAAAAAGGAATGGAAAATCTAATTTCAAAGAAACCAAATTGGAAAATGAGAAAGATTAAACCTTTAGTCTTAGATTCATATTACATCTCGATGTTGAGCGAAAAATATAAAAAAACATCCCTTTTTTGGCTAAAAGCAACCATCTACGGAACGATTTCTAACGTAAAAGCCCTTTTTTCGAACGAATTTTCAAGTTTGATATACATTATCGAAAAAAAATAGAAAATCATTTTTTAAGCATTTCTAAAAGCCAATTTTTCACATTTTTGACTTAAAAACTAAAAAACTCAGAAAATTTTCTGAGTTTTATTTTTTTAATATAAATTTTAAGATTTCTCCTTATTTTAATTTTATTGAATTAAGATTTCAAACTTTTACAAAAAGATGCTTCTGTTTTTTAATAGATCTCATAATATTAAAAATTATTAAACCTTATTTTAATAATTTAGCAGAAATAAAGAATTGAAATAAAAAAGTCCGCCGAAAAAATCAGCGGACTTAATTTATGAGAATTAAAATTTCTTACTTATTAATTGCGGCAACACCAGGAAGTTCCAAACCTTCCAAACTTTCAAGCATCGCACCACCTCCGGTAGAAACATAACTTACTTTATCTCCGTAACCGAACTGCTTCACAAAAGCAACACTATCTCCTCCTCCAACTAAAGAAAAAGCACCCTGTCTTGTTGCTTCAGCAATGCTGTCACCAAGAGCAACTGTACCGGCTGCAAAATTTGACATTTCAAAAACACCAATCGGACCATTCCAAAGGATCGTTCTGGAATTTAAAAGTACATCATTGAACTGATCTCTGGATTTTGAACCGGCATCTAATCCCATCCATCCTTCAGGAATTGTATAGATATCTACTTCTTTTTTGGTCGCTTCATTACTGAAACTTTCAGCAATAATTGCATCTGAAGGCAGATAAACCTTCACTTTATGTTCTTTTGCTTTACCTAAAATTTCAAGAGCAAGAGGTAATTTATCTTCCTCAACCAAAGAATTTCCAATCTTACCTCCAAGAGCTTTAATGAATGTAAAAGCCATTCCGCCACCGATGATTAAATTGTCAACAGCCGGTAAAATATTTTCTATAATGGTAATTTTAGTTGAAACTTTTGACCCCCCAAGTATCGCAGTTACAGGGCGTTCACCAGATTTTAAAACTTTATCAATTGCTTGAAGTTCGTTTGCCATCAGTAAACCGAAAAATTTAGTTGAAGGGAAAAATTTAGCAATTACTGCTGTTGAAGCATGCGCTCTGTGAGCTGTTCCGAAGGCATCATTTACATAAGCATCACCTAATTTGGAAAGCTGTTCTGCAAAACCTTCATCACCTTTTTCTTCTTCATTATGAAAACGTAGATTCTCCAATAAAAGGATTTCTCCGGCCTGAAGTTCAGAAGCAGCCTTTTCAGCCTTCTCTCCTATACATTCGTCCACGAATTTCACTTTCTGACCCAATACATTAGATACTTCTTCAACGATATGTTTTAGTGAAAATTCATCCTTCACCTCTCCTTTCGGTCTTCCCAGGTGAGCCATTAAAATAACCGAACCTCCGTCTTTAAGAATTTTTTCAACTGTAGGCTTTACTGCTACAATCCTCGTATTATCCGTAACTTTCAGTTGATCATCCTGCGGAACATTGAAATCTACTCTTACCAGAGCCTTCTTATCTTTAAAATTGAAATCATTGATTGTTTTCATAAATAACCTAGAATTTTCTTTTCACAAATGTAAGATTTTAAAATATTTGAAAAGACCCAACCCGACAAAAGTTTTCAAAAACTTTCCCGCAAACCCAACATTCATTAATCAACATTTTTTTCTCTTTATAAAAAAAAGAATAATGTCTTTGTTGTTGAGTGATGTGAGTTTAGGGGATAACTTTTACTGTAAAACTTCATAACATAAAATTTCAATTCAATTCATATTTAATTCACAATGTAATTTGCTGTAAATCTGATTTTTCACATCGTTACTAACAAATATGGATAACTTTTCCCAAGTATCCATTATGAATAACTGTTCTATGGAGAAAGTCCAGAAATCTCACCTGAAAGTTTTTGAAAGTATTTGTTAAAATTTTAGGAAGAACATTTCATTACACATTTTTCTCATGTTACGAAACATTTACTTTGCGATACTTATCCACAGTTATTCACAATGCTTTTCACAATTTACTCCCAGGAAGCTAACAAACATTTTATTATTCTTACCTTTGTAAGGAAATAAATCAAGTAAGACTTAATAAAACAGTTTATGAAAAGAAAAATCGCTATTGCCGCTGACCATGCAGGTTTCGAGTATAAGGAGATTGTTAAGAACTATTTATCAGAAAACTTTGAGGTTCAGGATTTTGGAACGTTTTCCACAGACAGTGTGGATTATCCGGACTTTGTGCATCCTGCTGCAACGTCTGTTGAGAATGGTGAAAATGAATTGGGAATTCTTATCTGTGGAAGTGGAAACGGAGTTCAGATCACGGCAAACAAGCATCAGAAGATTCGTTGTGCGCTTTGCTGGATGCCGGATATTGCAGCATTGGCAAGACAGCATAATGATGCGAATATGATTTCAATGCCGGCAAGATTTATATCTAAAGAATTGGCAATTGAAATTGTAGATAAATTCCTCTCAACGGATTTTGAAGGCGGAAGGCATCAGAACAGAGTTGATAAAATAGCATATTGTTAAAATCATAAAGGCTTGTAAATCAATTTACAAGCCTTCTTTATTTTTATTTTTGTATATTTGCAACGTCCAATAGAATTTACCAGTCTATTATTCCCATTTAAAAACCTCTACAATATTAAAAGGTTTTCTCCCCTCTTCTCCATATTTGTATTAAATTTATGCAAAACTAAATTCCATTAATAAATATTTTGGAAGGAAAATTGATGTTGTTGAATAAAAAAAGTAAAAATTTAAACTAAATATTTAAAATTATCTTTCATTATTTTAAGATAATATTAAAATGGTTTTAATTCATATTAAAACTGTAACTAATTAATAATAAAATTAATATGCCAAAAAAAGGAAAATATATAAGTCAGAAAAATGATCATAAACTACAGGAAATCGGAAGATTAATCCTGCGTTTTATGAATGAAAATTCCACGAAGATCTACAATTACAAACAGATTTCGGATGGAATAGATTATAAAAATCCAAGACAGCGAGAGCTTGTGATACAGGCTTTGCACAAGCTTCAGGCTTCAGAAAGGATTAAAGAAACAGAAAAAGGAAAATATATCGTAAATCTTAATATAAAAGGAACCCTTACCGGAACTATTGATTTCAACCAATCCGGAAATGCCTACGTAAGTGTCGAAGGTTTGGAGGATGATATTTTTATCCATTCCAAAAATGTAAAAGATGCATTGCAGGGCGATAAAGTCTTAATTGTAACTTATACTTATAAAGGTAAAAAACTGGAAGGATCTGTTTTGGAAGTGTTGGAAAGAACAAGAACGGAATTTGTAGGGACTTTACAGGTGGTTACGCATAAAGATTTCGGGTTTGTTGTTTGTGATAAAAAGACAATTAATACAGATATTTTTATTCCTAAAGGAAAATTCGGAGGCGCTAATGACGGCGATAAAGTAATCGTAAAAATGACCGAATGGAGACCTGGAGATAAGAATCCGGAAGGTGAAATTATCCAGGTTTTAGGAGCTCCGGGTGAACATGAAACTGAGATCCACTCTATCCTTGCAGAATACGGCTTACCGTACGAATTCCCCGAAGAAGTGGAAAGAGATGCCGATAAAATCGACAGAAGTATCAATGATGAGGAAGTTGCAAAACGTTGGGACATGCGTGATATTTTAACATTTACGATAGACCCGAAAGACGCAAAAGATTTTGATGATGCCTTATCTATCAGAAAGTTAGAAAATGGGAATTGGGAAATCGGTGTTCATATTGCAGACGTTTCTCATTATGTGGTTCCGGGAACTGTTCTGGATGATGAAGCATACCAGAGAGCAACGTCAATTTACCTTGTAGATCGTGTTGTACCGATGCTTCCGGAGGTTTTGAGTAACGATGTCTGTTCACTTCGTCCTCATGAGGATAAATTTACATTCTCTGCTGTTTTTGAATTGGATGATGATGCAAAAATCCACAAACAATGGTTCGGAAGAACGGTTATTCATTCCGACAGAAGGTTTACGTATGAAGAAGCTCAGGAAAGAATTGAAACGAAAGAAGGTGATTTAGCGGAAGAAATTTTGGTTTTGGATAGGCTGGCTAAGATTATGCGTCAGCAAAGGATTAAAAATGGCGCAATCACGTTTGACAGAAGCGAAGTCCGATTTAATTTGGATGAAAACAACGAACCGGTTGGAGTTTACTTTAAAATAAGTAAGGATTCAAACCATTTGATTGAAGAATTCATGTTGCTGGCGAATAAAAAAGTATCTGAATTTGTTTCTTTAAACAAGAGAGGAGAAATTACTCAAAATACCTTTATTTACAGGATTCACGACGATCCGGATCCTGCAAAACTTGAATCTTTAAGAGATTTTGTTTCCACTTTCGGATATAAAATGGATCTTGCCAATACCAAAAAAGTTGCCGAATCATTAAACAGATTATTGCACGATGTAAAAGGAAAAGGCGAAGAAAATATGATTGAGACCCTGGCCATGAGAAGTATGAGCAAAGCGGTATATTCTACGGAACCAATTGGTCACTATGGGCTTGGTTTTGACTATTATAGCCACTTCACCTCTCCTATCAGACGTTATCCGGATTTGATCGCGCACCGTTTGCTTCAACATTATCTGGATGGCGGAAAATCTCCAAATAAGCGTGAACTGGAAGAAAAAGCAAAGCACTGCAGCTCTATGGAAAGACTGGCTGCGGATGCAGAAAGAGATTCCATCAAATACATGCAGGTGAAGTTCATGGAAAAACATTTGGGAGAGACTTTCAATGGTGTAATTTCCGGTGTTGCTGAGTTTGGTTTCTGGGTAGAAATTCCTGAAAACGGCGCGGAAGGTTTAATTAAATTGAGAGATTTAGTAGACGATTCTTATACGTACGATTCTAAAACTCATGCTGTGTACGGATCAAGACACGGAAAAAGATATCAATTGGGAGATAATGTTCAGATAAAAGTAGTGAAGGCAAACTTAATTCAAAAGCAGTTAGATTTCAAGATTGTTGATTAATGACTAAGATAGATAAGTATATCGTTTTCAGTATTCTTAATGCTATCTTGGTTTTTACAATAATTTTCAATACAGTTGTCAATTTTTATTGGTTTATATCGGTTATTGCTGTTCTTTGTATTTCAAGTAATATTTTAATAAATAGAAATAGTATTAAAATAGGAAATTTAGGTAAAACTTATTTCTTTGGAGTTACCTTTCCAATGATAATAAACGCCTTTTTTCTTATCAATTATGTGACAGGAATGAACCCTACAAAGGAAACCTATTGTTATAAAAACATGATTTCTGAAGTGGGAGGAAGAAACAGTCACGCAAAAGGAAAAACGACCTATATTTATCTTAGCGATAATGCTTATGAGTATTCTTATATGACAAGAAGTTTTTTTATTGATTATAAAAGAATGCTTTTTAAAAATCAAATTACCTATACTTTCAAAAGAGGAATATTTGGATTAAAAATTAGAAAAGATTATCAATTTACTTATAGTGAAAGCTGTTCTGATGAATAATGTTCATTAATATTAAAAGCAGTTAGATTTCAAGATTGTTGATTAATTAAAACATAAAGGCTAACTTTGTATAAGTGGGATGAAATTTTTTTCATTTAAAAAGCTATTGAATGTTTGAACTTATATTATCTGCTATTGTATTGGGATTCATGTTGAGTCTGGTTTTTATAGGACCTATTTTTTTCCTGCTCATAGAAACCAGTTTTTCAAGAGGCCCAAAACATGCCTTAGCCTTGGATATCGGCGTTATTTCCGCAGATCTTCTGTGTATTCTCGCAGCTTATTATGCAAGTGCAGATATTGTAACGTTGATTGATAAACATCCCGGTTTTTACAGAATTACAGCAATACTTATTTTTATATACGGCATTGTGATGATGGTTACCAAAACCAAAATGCACATGCCAGGTGAAGAAAGAATCATTAATCAGAATTATTTTAAAACATTCATTAATGGTTTTTTCTTTAATCTTTTAAATGTAGGAGTCATCCTTTTCTGGCTGGTAACGGTGATTTCAGTAAGGAATCAATATCCGGATACCGGCAGTTTTATTTTTTACATAGGGATTGTCATTGCCACTTACCTTTGTATCGACCTTGCCAAGATCTTTCTGGCAAAACAATTTCACGATAAATTGACACAAACTCTAGCCAACAGAATAAGAAGAATTGTTGGCGGAATTCTCATCGTTTTCAGTTTCTTTATTTTCCTGCAAAGCTTCAAAAAATTCAATCAGTTCGATAAACGATTGGAAGAAGCCGAGAAAACTGAAGTTAAATATCAAAAGACCAAATGAAAAAAATTATCTTTCCAAAATCACTTAAAAAAGGTGATAAAATAGCCGTTATTTCCCCTGCCGGAGCCGTAGATGCAACTCAGCTTGAAAAAGGCATTGAAATGATTAAAAATAAAGGATTTGAGCCTGTTTTGGGTGAACATCTTTACACTAAATTTTCCAACGGCTATAATTACGCAGGAACAGAACAGGAAAGAATCAAAGACACCAACTGGGCCTTAAATGACAACGAAATTTCTGCAATCTGGGCTTCCAGAGGCGGTTACGGATGTCAACATTTAGTTGAAAGCTTAAACTTAAAAAATTTCATTAAAAATCCAAAATGGTACATCGGTTATTCTGATAATACGGTGATCCAGAGTTATTTATTAAAAAAAGGATTTGCTTCGATTCATGGACAAACCATTAAAACTTCAAGTTTTGGAGTGACGGAAGAAAGTTATGACCTGATTTTTGATGTTTTAAAAGGTAAAAAACTAAAATATAACCTTGAAACAAATCAGTTTAACAAGCCAGGAACTGTTCAAGGAGAATTAATTGGTGGAAATTTAGCGTTAATTTATGCGCTTTTAGGAACAAAATATTCTTTTGATTTTAAAGATAAAATTCTATTCATCGAAGATATCGGTGAAAATTTTTACGCGCTAGATAGAATGATAATGAGTTTGGAATTGGCCGGTATTTTTAATAAAATATCAGGATTAATTGTTGGCGGAATGACCAATATGGGCGATGAAAAAGAGAATAAGCAATACGAAAAAAGTTTCGATGAATTCGCATATGAATTAATTTCCGACAGAATTTCAAAATATAAGTTCCCGGTAGTTTTCGGTTTCCCGAACGGCCATATTAAAGACAATCGACCATTGATTATTGGAAGTGAAGTTAAAATAAAGGTTGAGAATAAGGTTAAGATTGAGTTTTAGCCCTCGACTACTAAAACTCTCAAACCCAACAATGGCTTCACACAACGATTTAGGAAAAAAAGCAGAAGATCTTGCAGCAGAATTTCTACAGAAAAACGGCTATAAAGTCTTAATAAGAAACTTCCGTTTTCAAAAAGCGGAAATTGATATTATTGCTGAAAAAGATAATTTAATTATTATAACAGAAGTAAAAGCGCGATCAACAGACGCTTTTATGCTGCCTCAGGAGGCCGTTAACAAAAGGAAAATTTCATTAATAGTTTCCGCAGCGAATAATTATTTAGAGGAATTTAATAAAAATCAGGAAGTAAGATTTGACATAATTTCCGTGCTTCCTGATGAAAAAGGAAAATTAGTTATTGAACATATTCAGGATGCTTTTGAAGCATTTGACGCCAATTAAATTTAATATAACAACTTAACAATGTACCAGTTTACCAGTGAATCCTTATTGATAAACTGATAGATTGATACATTTAAAAAATTAAAAGTTTTTTATGAAAACAATACTAGTGACAGGAGCCACTTCCGGAATAGGAAAATCAACGGCAGAGCTTCTTGTAAAACAGGGCAACAGAGTCATCATTTGTGGAAGAAGACCGGAAGTTTTAGAGTCTTTGAAAACAGAACTTTCTGCCTTCACCGAAATATTTAGTTTAAAATTTGATGTAAGGAGTTTAGAAGAAGTTGAAACTGCCATTAATTCGCTTCCGGAAGAATGGAAAAATATTGATGTTTTGATTAACAATGCAGGAAATGCACACGGTTTAGACCCTCTTTCTTCGGGTAAAACAGACGATTGGGATTCCATGATCGACGGAAATGTAAAAGGACTTTTATATGTTTCCAAAATGATAATTCCTGGAATGAAGGAAAGAAATTCCGGACACATCGTGAATATCAGTTCAATTGCAGCGAGGCAAACTTACGCAAATGGAGTTGTGTATTGTGCGAGCAAAAAAGCAGTTGATGTTATTTCCGAAGGAATGCGTTTAGAATTAACAGAATTCGGAATTAAAGTTACCAATATCCAGCCCGGAGCTGTAGAAACTGATTTTTCTTTGATAAGATTTAAAGGAGATACTGAAAGAGCAGCAACAGTGTATGCGGGATATGAGCCTTTAAAAGCCGAAGATATTGCAGATTCTATCGCTTATTGTGTGAATGCACCAAAACACGTCTGTATTTCTGATATGACGATTTATCCGACTGCTCAGGCGGAACCGAGAACGATTTACAGAAAATAGTCTCGAAATAATGGCTTAAATTTGCAGAATGCTTAGCATTTTATTCATTGATAAATTGCTATACTGTTAAATTGTTACATTTAAAAAAATGAAAATTTTATATCTCGAAACATCTTCAAAAAACTGTTCGGTAGCCATTTCTGATAATGAAAAGCTGCTGTGTCTTACCGAAGAGGTTTCTGAAAATTATAAGCAATCCGAAAGTCTCCACACTTTTGTAGAATGGGCTTTGGAAGGCGCCGGAATTTCGATAAAAGATATTGAAGCCGTTTCTTTGGGTAAGGGTCCCGGTTCTTATACCGGATTAAGGATTGGCGCTTCTTCCGCTAAAGGTTTTTGTTATGGATTAAAAATTCCATTGATTGCCGTAAATTCTTTAGAAAGCATGACTGAGCCTTTTTTATGCCAGAACTATGATTTTGTAATCCCTTTAGTCGATGCAAGGAGAATGGAGGTTTATACGGCTGTTTATGACGGTAAAACGGGAAATGAGATCTCTGAAACGGAAGCTAAAATTTTAGATGAAACTTCTTTTGAAGAATTTAAGGATAAAAAAATACTATTTGTAGGAGATGGCGCGAAGAAAGCAAGAGATATTTTACAGCTCCCAAATGCAGAGTATAATGAAAGTATCTACCCTTCTGCACAATATTTAATTAAGAAAACCCTTGAAAAAATAGATAAAAAAGAGTTTGAAGATATAGCATATTTTGAACCCTTTTATCTCAAAGATTTTCATGGAGTAAAGAAAAAGAAATCGTCAGATTCTATTGACTAGAAAAGAAAAGGCATAAAAAAAGCGAAGAATTAATCTTCGCTTTTTTCTTTATTGTGGTTTCGCAGGTAATGAACCCGGATTCTGTAAAACATCACTTTTAGGTTTCTTTGATGGGCGGTTACCATTGCCGCTGGATGGCTGCATTTGCTGTGGATTGTTCATCATCTGGCTATTATTAGCAGGGTTTTGAGGAATGCCGGGACTGTTAACCTGCGTCGGGTTCTGAGGAACAGTATTACTCAAATTTCCAGGGTTTTGCGGTACCGTATTTCCTTTATTGTCAGTAGCCTGAAAACCCAGATCACTTCTAAGGTAATTAAGCATTTCCTTGGCTTTTTCTCCTTCCGGAGTTTTGGAATAATTTAAAGCAATCTGTTCCAACTGGAGGATCATTACCTCTTTCCCACTCGACTTCCCTGCATTGAAGGCATTTAATAAATATAATTTAGGAACTAAGGCGTCTTTGGGATATTTCTGAATGGTTTGATCAATAATATCTCTGCTTCCCCCGAAGTTCTCAGATTCATACAACGCAAAGGCCTGTTTATATTGGCTTTCCACATCTTCTGAAGATTTTACGAAGCTGGTATTTTTAGGATTTCTCGCAAATTCGGCATAAGAAGTATATGGATAATCCGTCAGTAAAATCTGTTTTGCACGTTCTGCTACTTGTGGATTTTTCTCATAATTCATGGCGAAAATCTCATACAATGCCTGTAACATTACCTTTTCTTCCGGCTTTACATCTACCAGATTATACAAAGTTTTTGTAGCTAAAGCAGTATTTGTAAAGTAATTCTGGTACATCACTCCCAATCCCAGAGAAGCGGTATCTCTGTCTTTTTTCAATTGGCCTAATTTGGCAGCATCTATAGGAATTTGTTCGATATAAAAAGCAGGCTCAAAACGTCTCGGGTTCGGGACATCGGTTGTTCCTAAAGCTTCATTTTTCATATCTTCAATTGTTGCCATTTTTTTGGAAAAGCGCCAGTTGTCTACCAAAGCTCTTTCTCCCCAGGTTTGTTTGAAGGTAGAAGTTCCTTTACTTACAGTTCCGGTATTTGAGAAATAGAAGCCTCTTGTTGCAATTCCGAAATCCTCAAAAGAACTCGAGCTGTTGGCAAAAATTGAATTTGAATTATAATCTCCTGTATCAAATCCTTTGCTTCTTTCCGCACGTCTTCTTTCCAGTTCTTCTTTTTCTTCTTTTGCTTTTATTTTGGCAATATATTTTGTGAAAAAGTCAGTTTTTTGCTCAGTGCTCATCTTGGCTAAATTGAGAATACTGTCATTTTTCTTAATTAAATAATAGTTTCTTGAGATTTTTTTGATATAAATTGATTGATCTGCCAAAAGAACTTTTGAAGGCTCATACGTCATCACAGCCAATGCAGAATCATAATAAGCTCCGGCCCCGATATAATCGTTTTTATCTAAATATCCCTTCCCGATCTCATAATAAGCCAAACCACGAACCTGCGGATCCGAAACTTTTTCTTTCAGGGACTTCCTGAAATATTCCTGAGCCTCGTCCTTTTTTCCGGCTTTGTTGGCCATCAGACCTAAAGCATAATAAAATTCATTCTTTCTGGATCCGTAAGTTCCTTTTTTACTGATATCTTCAAGGTATTTTCTTGCTCCGCTGTAATCTCCTTTACCATTAAAAGTCTTGGCAATTTCAATTTGGGATTTTACTTCGAATTCAAAATCATTGGCGTATTTATAAGCAGCCATAAAGCTTTCCCTCGCTCTTTCATTCTGTCCGAGGTTTTCCAGGACCTGCCCTCTCAGGTAAGCAATTCTACTCTTTAGTTTCCTGTTGGAATTCAGCTCAAAAGCACGGTCAAGCTCTTTTACAGCTTCTTCTTTTTTACCCGCATCCAGATAAGCTTCAGCCTGATAAATACTTAAAAGTTTATCATAATCCTTGCTTATTTTTTCACTTTTTAATTTATTGAAAACATCCTGAGCTTTATGATAATCTTTGATTTGAGTATAAGCTAGACCCTGATAAACTTTAGCCAAAGGAAGCCTTTTATCGTCTTTCATGTGTGTGAAAACGTAGTTTAAGGCATCCAAAGCTTCCAAAGACTTACCTCTGTAGATTCTCGCCTGTGCAAGGATCATGTAAGCCTCAAAAATCTGCTTGTTTTGTTCCTCACCATGCTTGATGACAGAATATTTATTGATTGCTTTTAAAGCTTTTGCTTCTGCAATTTCAAGGGTTGTCGCTCCTTTTTTTTCCGGCTGATTGGGATCTCCGTTTATCCCGGTTTGCCCTCCTGGTGCTCCCGGTGTTCCGGTTTCTCCTGAAAATGAGCTGTTTCCAGGCATTCCTGGCGGCATTCCCGGAGGTCCGCCTCTTCCATTGTTGTTTTTTTGGGCGGGCTTGTTGACTTCAGCCATTTTCATGGAGTTTTCAGCAAAAGCCTGAGATTGTCCGAGATCACTCCCCAAAGGCTGATCTTCATAAGTAAGAATTGGGATATAAGGCGCATAAAAATTATCCTTATGACCTTTATCTCTTGATTCAAATTCACTGTTTAACGCATCTTTTGCATTAAAAAGAGTGTTGTAGTATGTGGAAAACCCTTTCATAAACTTCGATCGCTGCTCTGGCCTCTTGGTTTTTGTGGCACAAGAAGCTACGATACAAAGCACTAAAAGGAATAAAATATTCTTTTTCATTATTTCAATATAACTCGCTAATCTACTTTTTATTATCAGTAGGATCGATGATTTTGTAAAAATAATAAAATTTTGTATTGAAACTCTCTATATTTCTTTCAAAATTTTGTAAACCAAATGAGTAGGCAGTCCCATAATGGTATAAAAGCTGCCGTTCATTTTTTTAATTTTCGCCATTCCGAGCCATTCCTGGATGCCGTAGCTCCCCGCTTTGTCGAAGGGTTTGTAGTTTTGTATGTAATATTCTGTTTCGTCATTTGTAATTTCATCAAATTCTACCTCTGCAACATCAGTTTCGGTAATTGTTTTATCTAAAGTTTTAATCGTGATTGCTGTATAAACCTGATGTGTTTTTCCTGAAAGCATTTGCAGCATTGCTTTTGCATCTTCTTCATCTTTTGGTTTTCCAAGAAATTGATTATCAATAGCTACAACGGTATCTGCTGTTAATAAAACCTCGTCCTTTTCCAGTTTTCGGAATGCATCCGCCTTTAGTTCAGATAAATAAGCAGCGGACTCTCCTACTTTTATATGTTTGGGAACAATTTCTTCACAATCTATTTTCACGATTTCAAAATCGAAACCTAAATTATACAAAAGTTCTTTTCTCCTGGGCGATTGTGATGCTAATAATAATTTCATTTTCAACTAATTAAACGGATTGTGTGTTATCATCATGCCATTTCCCCTGTACTTTCATTACCTGCTCAATAACATCACGTACTGCTCCGCTGCCACCTTTTATAGGCGAAATGTAATTTGCAATTTCTTTGATTTCAGGAACGGCATTTTCCGGACAAGCCGCAATGGCTGAGTTTTCCATGATGTGAAGATCAGGAATGTCGTCACCCATTGTTAGGATTTCTTCATTTTTAAGATTGTATTTTGCTTTAAAATCTTCAAAATCAATCATTTTATCTGGTGATTTTGGATAATAATCTTCAATTCCGAGATAATTGATCCTGTGTTTTACCATTTCATCATTTCCGCCGGTGATTACTCCAATTAAATAGTTGTTTTTTAAAGCTTTAACGACTGCATATCCGTCTAAAACATTCATTACTCTAGACATATTTCCACCAGGCATCAAATAAACGCTCCCGTCCGTGAAAACTCCGTCTACATCGAATACAAATGCCTTTATATTTTTTAGTTTCTGTTTATAACTCATACATTTTCTGAATAGAATGATTCATAGTTTTGTAAATTTCAAGACTTTCATCTTTTAATAATTGCTCATGTAATTCCAGCACTCTTTTGTCGTTTCTTACAGCAGGTCCGGTTTGTGCTAATTTTGGTTCAATTTCATGAATTTTCTGAACGGTTTCATCAATTAAAGGTAAAAAATATTCAAACGGAATTTCCTGGGAATCCGAAATTTCTTTTGCCCTTGAAAAAAGATGATTCACGAAATTGCAGGCAAAAACAGCCGTTAAATGGATGTATTTTCTCTTTTCATAAGTGCTTTCCATGACATTTGGCGAAATTTTGGAAGCTATTTCAAAAAGAATATTTTTATCATTTTCATTTTCAGCTTCTATAAAAAAGGGAATTTTTTCATACTCCATCTCTTTTGATTTAGAAAAGGTTTGGAGCGGGTAAAAGATTGATTTTCTGTACTCTCCTGCCAGGATTTCTTTCGGAAGCGAGCCGGAAGTATGGGCAACCAGACAATCTTTTTTAGTAATTAACTGTGAAACATTTCCTATAAAATTGTCACTTACACAAATAATATATAAGTCTGCATCCTTTAATTCTTCCGTAGAAAACGGGATTTTTAACGCTGAAGAAATTTGACTTAATTCTTTTTCATTCCTTCCAAAAATCTGAGCTAAAGGAATGTCATTTAGTACAAAAGCTTTCGCCAAATGATAGGCTACATTTCCGGAACCGATAATTACAATTTGCATAAAACAAAGATAGGATTTTGTGATGAGTTTTTAAGAAAGGAAGTTAGAGATGGATGATGGAAGTTTTTTGAGCATTGCATTAAATATTTAAAATAAATTTATAATCTTGCTCATAGCCTATTGCTTAAAGCTTATTGCAAAATTCCCGGAGAATTTTAATATATTGGACTAAAAATTGAAGGAGTAATTTAACTTTCAGTTATTTTTGTAATCCAAAACAATGAAAGCATCTTATGAAGATTAAGGACGCGGAAATTATTTCGTTGATGCAAAATCCACGGACTCAGGAAAAAGGAGTTCGCGCCTTGATGGATGCTTATCAAAGTAGATTGTATTGGCACATAAGAAGAATTATTGTGGATGGAGATCTTGCTCAGGATACCTTGCAGGAGACTTTTATTAAAGCTTATCAGAATTTTCACCAGTTTAAAAATGATAGTCAGCTGTATACATGGCTGTACAGAATTGCTACCAACGAAGCGCTGCAACAGGTAAATAAACTGAAGAAAATGCAGAAAACTGATGAAGATCCGGAATATTATATGCAGAATTTGGTGGCAGATAATACGGAAGGAAGTGCGGAAGAAATACAAATCTTATTGCAAAGCGCCATACAAAGCCTGCCGGAAAAGCAGAAACTGGTATTTATGATGCGGTATTATGATGATTTGCCTTACGAAGAAATCTCGAAAATTGTAGAGATGTCCGTAGGAACTTTGAAAACAAATTATCATTATGCCAAACAAAAAATAGAAGAATATATTAAAGAAAATTACGAGAGATAATTTTTGAAAAAACAGAGATGAAAGAGTTCGACCTAGACAAACTTGAACGTAAAAATATTTACGCAGTACCTGATAATTTGTTTGAAAATATTCAGGAAAAAGTAATGAATGATGTAAAAGCTACAAAGAAAGCACCTATTTTTAAGCTAAATTGGATGTATTCTGCAGCGGCGTCATTAGCTTTGATTTTTGGGGCGACTTTTGTGTATAACTTAAACAGTGACTCAGCAAAAGAAGCAGATTCTCAAACATCTTATGTTGCGAATAACCAGAAAACAAAGACAGAGAGCCAGGTTGCTTATGAAACTTTAAAATCTGATTTAACTTCTGTTGAAAACAACAATCAAACAAGTGAAAGTCAGAATAATAAAAAGCCGGTCTATGTACAGGATAATCATAAGACAACGGCTGACATGAAAACTCAAACAGTAAAACCTGCTTCTAAACAAGAGGAAGCTCAGATGAACGAATATTTGGATTCTTTTACAAATTCTGAAATTTCAGAACTGGCAAGCAATTCAACACAGGACGTTTATTTGGATTTATATAATTAATGAGAAAGATGAAAAAGATATTATTTACACTTTTAATTATTTATGGTTTTGGTCTTAATGCCCAAAGGACAGATTATGACTGGAAAAAGATGGACCCTAAACAAAGAAAAGAAGTGATAAACAGTCTTTCTCCGGAAGAAAGGAAGGCGCTTCTTACTAAGTTCAGGAACAATATGGTGATGGAAAATCTGAATATTGATCCCAGCGACAAAACTGAATTTACAGAGATCTATAATGAATATCTGGAAAGTCAGAAGCAGATAAAAAGCCAGTTTAATTCCAATTTTAATCCTGAAACTTTGTCGGATGATGAAGCCAAAGCCAAACTTCAACAGAGTTTTGATGTTGGACAAAAGTTATTAGATAATAGAAAAAAATACGCTGATAAAATGCAGCAGGTAATTCCTTGCCAAAAGGTCTTGAAGCTGTTTCAATCTGAGGGAATGATGAGAGATAAGATGAGTGAAAGAAAACCTCACGGAAACAAAAATGACGCTCCGAGACAAAAGCAAAACCCATAATAGTTTATTTTTTTAATGTTGGACGACTCTTGCAATTTATTTGTGAGGGTCGTTTAATTTTAAATGAATTTGTATTTTTGCGGAAATTTTTAAAACATAAATTATGAAGAAAATACTACCATTTATTCTATTTTCGGTGTTTGTTTCCGCTCAAAAAGTAGAACTAATAAAGCTTAACCAGAATATCAAAGACAAAAACGGGCGTACAAAATCACTTACTTTAATTGATAACAGACCTGATAAAACAATAGGCACTATTGCAGATAAAGATGAGATGGCAGAAATAAAGTTTGCTGATGAGAATCTGAAAAGCCATATTGAAAACTGGTTTCTGAATGATAATAAGAAATTGGGAAACACCGACATTGTTATCATGCTTGAAGAGCTTAAAGTATACGATGAACAGGATAGAAATAAAGATTTTCCTTATGCGAAACTGAAAATAAAAATTTCGAGTTTTTTGAAAAGAAATGATAAATATTATTTTATTAATCGCTTTGATAATGTGATTGTTTGTAATCCGAAAGTAACAGCTCACGCTCAAAGATTTTTAGCTCCGAGAATTTCAGATATTATTTCAGAATTTATTAAGGTTTCTTACTCAAACACGATTTCCGGAACTTTTATTCCTGAAAATGAGATCAATAATTACAATGAATATTTAAGTAAAAACTATAAAGCATTTAATAATCCTGAGCTTAAAGATGGTGTTTATATCAATTTTAAAAGTTTTTATAATCAAGAACCCAACGCAGGGTATTCCGTTGAAAAAAACAGAAAAGGGAAGGTTGTGCGATTGATGCAAAATGACCTACAGACTTCTATCTCCGAGATGTATTGTTATGTAGAAGGAGGGAAGGGCTATAAGCTTACACCGGTAGGTTTCGACGGAATGAAGAAGGATGAGAAGGGATTTTCAATTTTTAGCTCCAGAGTTAATCTTTTTGCTGAGAATAAAGGGGGAGGAGCCATGGTAGGTGCTATTGCAGGAGGAGTTGTGGGCGCTTTGATAGGTGCGGCAATAGATTCTGCGTCAAGCTCAAATAGCGGTGCAATGAATGGAATAGGCTATAAATCCACCATAGAATCCTATGTTTATATAGATTCTCTGACGGGAGGATATATTTTCACAAAATAAATGTTTTCAAATGAATAAAAATACTACTCTTACAAATCCTTGTGAGAGTTTTTTTATTTTAAACTAATTCATATTTTTGGAAAAATTATAAATTGATGAGACAAATCTTCATATTACTATTGTTTTCTGTGAAAATAATGGCTCAGAAAACAGAAACCATAGATCTTTCTAAATCCATTAAAAATGGAAATAACTCAATTAAAACTTTTACTGTAATTGATCAAAGACCCAATCAGGATATCGGATCTGTAATGTATCACAAAGATCAGGTAAATGTTGTTTTTGAAAACAATGCAGCGACAGACATCAAAAATTGGTTTTACAAGTATAATCCGGTGAGAGGAAATGATGACCTTGTTCTGTTATTAGAACGTCTCAACATTTCTGAAGATAAAAAAGAAAAATATTCTGTCGGAAAACTTGAGTTAAGAGCAAGCACTTTCATTAAAAATGATGATGGGTATCATTTTCTTTATAGGATAGATACAGCCGCAACAGTTTCATCACGTACTACGCCGTATTTAGCACAAAATTTGGCAAGAAAAACAACACTTATTTTCACAGATTTGTTTAAAAAATCTTATAAATCAAAACCGTGGGAATATAGTATTTCAGAAAATGACCTTCCAAATTATACCTCTTTGTTAAAAGATAAGCTTGATATTTTAAAAACAGAAACTTTAAAAGATGGAGTGTATAAAGATTACTATAGTTTTTTCACGCACAATCCGGAACCGGGTTTTATTATTGAAACCAATACAAAAGGGATCGTAACAAAAGCAGTTAATGGAGAAAAAAAAGAGCCTATAAGAAACTTTTATGCATTTATTCATAATGGAATTCCGTTTAAGGTAATTCCTGTGGGTTATGTTGAAATTTTCAGAGATGATCAGGGGCTTTTTATTGAGGTTAAAAAAGAAGAACTTTTTCCTGAATCTAATTCTTCTTTTATTATGATTGGGGGAGGCATTGCAGGTTTGATAGGAAGTGTTGCTGCTAATGTGGCTATTGCAGCCATTGACGCGGGTGCGGCCAAAAAGAGAAAAGCTATGGCAGGAACAGAAGTTTCATTAGATCCTTTCACGGGGCATTATATTTTACCCGAAAATTTCGGAAAATCTAAATAAGAAAACAAAAGAGAGACAAACCGTCTCTCTTTTTTACTTCTTGTCCGTGGAATAAGAATAAGGAAAATCCTTTTCATTTGTTCCCCGGCCTTTATTTGGTTTATTCTCCATATTGAACTGTAGAGTAGCGCCTTTCATCAATTCCTGATGGCTCAACCAGTTTTTAGAATAAGATTTACCGTTCATATTCAACGATTTAACGTATCGGTTTTCCTCACTGTTGTTATCAGCTTTAATTTTAATATTTTTTCCATTTTCCAAATGAATTGTAGCTTTTTTAAACAAAGGAGCGCCCAAAACATACTGATCCGTCGCCGGAGTCACAGGATAAAAGCCAAGCGCAGAGAAAATATACCAGGCCG
>Ga0307412_10000246_pt1 | contig 35145 bp, 32 predicted proteins | sample DK1Cmetagenome_3_FD_203823 | JGI IMG/M metagenome (GOLD analysis project Ga0307412, IMG submission 203823) | Maize rhizosphere microbial communities from greenhouse at UC Davis, California, United States - DK15-C-1 | ecosystem: Host-associated > Plants > Roots > Rhizosphere > Soil | place: USA...
TGCCCGCCCGCTTTCAAGCAGATAGCGGCCAAACGCCCTCGCATAGAGCGCCGATGCCCGGCCCTTCAGATCCTCGGAAAGGCCTCGAAGCCCGCTTGTCCCAAATTTCATTCTGAATAAGCCCTCGGCAACGCTTGAATTCGACCATGTTTTAAAAGCAGACTACCCAAAGTTCGTAAACTTTGATGGCCGGCGACCGGTAAAATGTCCGCCAAATCCCTTTTCGACGCAAGTTTACAGCTCGTTTTTGGCGAGCCGGCGGAGGCAATTGCATGAATGAACAGACGATCGCACTCGAAGACAGCTGGAAGAGCGCCTTGTCCACCGAGTTCGAGCAGCCCTACATGCAAAGGCTGAAAAACTTCCTTATCGAGCGAAAGCAGATGGGGAAACGGATTTTTCCTAAGGGATCAGAATATTTCAAGGCTCTTGATCTGGCACCGCTTAAAGATGTGAAGGTCGTGATCCTCGGTCAGGACCCCTATCACGGCGCGGGCCAGGCGCATGGCCTGTGTTTCAGCGTGCAGCCGGGCATTAGAATTCCGCCGTCGCTTGTCAATATCTACAAGGAGTTGCAGGCCGATCTCGGGATTACGCCGGCGCGCCACGGCTTTCTTGAGCATTGGGCGCGGCAGGGCGTCCTGCTATTAAACAGCGTGCTGACGGTCGAGGAGGCGCAGGCCGCGTCGCATCAGGGCAAGGGGTGGGAGACCTTCACCGATGCCGTCATCCGCAAGGTCAACGATGAATGCGACGCCGTGGTCTTCATCTTGTGGGGCGCCTATGCGCAGCGCAAGGCGGCGTTCGTCGATACATCCCGGCATCTCGTTCTCAAATCGCCGCATCCGTCGCCACTTTCCGCGCATAACGGCTTCTTCGGCTGCCATCACTTTTCCAAGGCGAATGCCTTTCTTGAGGAGCATGGCCGTGCGCCGATCGATTGGCAGCTTCCTGAAAATCCTGACGATGAATAGCTTGCGATGAACGACATCCTCTCATCGTTCACTAAAAGTAGACAATGCGTTCCGGTCGCTGGGACTATTCCAACGGCCGCGAAAGGATCATCTATGACCCATCGAACAGCCCGCCAGGCGGGCCAGAAAGGGGTCTCAAATGCTCGACCAGATCAAGGGTCTTCATCACGTTACGTCGATGGCTGCGAACGCCCAGACGAACAATCAATTCTTCACCAACGCGCTCGGTCTGCGCCGCGTCAAGAAGACCGTCAATTTCGACGCTCCCGACGTCTATCACCTCTATTACGGCGACGAGAACGGTGCGCCGGGCACGATCATGACCTACTTCCCGTTCCCGAAGATGGCGCAGGGCCGTCCGGGCACCGGCGAAGTCGGAACGACGGTCTATTCCATTCCCGAGGGTTCGATCGGCTTCTGGAGCGATCGTCTCGCCAAGCTGAATGTGACGGGTCTGAAGGCTGAGGAAACATTCGGCGAGAAGCGGCTGAACTTTGCCGGTCCCGATGGTGACGGCTTTGCGTTGGTCGAGGTCAAGGACGACGCCCGTCTGCCCTGGACGCATGGTGGTATCGGCGAAGATCAGGCGATCCGTGGCTTCCATTCAGTTGCCATGCGGCTGCGCGACGACGGCGCGACATCGGAACTCTTGAAGTTCATGGGCTATCAGGTCCAGGACGAGCGCGACGGCGTCAAGCGCCTGACCATCCCAGGCGGCAACGGCGCGCATCTGATCGATCTTGAGACGATGCCGAACATCTCGCGGGCGCTTCCGGGCGCGGGCTCGGTGCATCACGTCGCCTTCGCCGTCGAAAACCGCGCGAAGCAGCTGGAGGTCCGCAAGGCCCTGATGGACACCGGATACCAGGTCACGCCGGTTATCGACCGCGATTACTTCTGGGCGATCTATTTCCGCACGCCAGGCGGCGTGCTGTTTGAAATCGCCACCAACGAACCGGGCTTCGACCGGGACGAGGATACGGCGCATCTCGGCGAGGCGCTGAAGCTGCCGACGCAGCACGAGCATCTGCGCTCGCTGCTGGAACAGCATCTCGAACCGCTGGAAGCATAAGCTAGGGATATCGATATGACCGATCATGGATATGTGCACCGGCTGCATGCCGGTGCCGCGGGCAAGCCTATTCTCTTCACCCTGCACGGGACGGGCGGAGACGAGAACCAGTTCTTCGACTTCGCGCGGCAGCTTCTGCCCGAGGCAACCATTGTCTCGCCGCGTGGGGATGTGTCGGAATACGGCGCCGCGCGCTTCTTCAAGCGCACCGGCGAGGGCGTTTACGATATGGCCGATCTGGCGCGGGCGACCGACAAGATGGCGGGTTACGTCAGCGAGCTCGCAAGGGAGCATCAGGCTTCGGCGATCCTCGGGCTGGGCTTTTCGAACGGCGCGAACATTCTCGCCAACGTGCTGATCGAGAAAGGGTTGTTCGATGCGTCGGCGCTGATGCATCCGCTCATTCCCTTCCAGCCGAAGGCGAATGCCGGTCTGGCGGGACGCAAGGTGCTGATCACCGCCGGCGAGCGCGATCCGATCAGCCCCGTGCCGGTCACGAAGGCGCTGGCTGATTACTACGAGCGCCAGAATGCTGATGTGACGACCGTGTGGCATCCCGGCGGACACGAGATCCGGCCGAACGAGGTCGATGCGATCAAGGCGCTCTTCGAGCCGTACAGATAAGAACATCATCGGGGAGGCCTTTCGGGGTCTGCCCGATGGCTTCTTGCGCGCTACCACTTTGATCTAGGGTCATGCCCTCAATCTTCTGTGGTAATTTTTCATCATTGATACTGGAGCGGGTATAGGTTTCATTTTCCGAGGAATGCATTCGTATGAGCGATATTGCCGACCTCAGGATGATTTCAGGCCTTCTCCGTCGCCAGATATGGGTGGTCTTGGCCACCGCCGCAGCCATTCTCTCTTTGACAGCCATCGTCCTGACGGTGTTGACGCCGCGATATACGGCGCAGGCGCTTGTCGTTGTCGACACCAGCGCCAAGAACCTGCTGGCGCCGGATAGCGCGGCAATCGCCAGCGCTTCCGATAACGCGCGGGTGGAGGGGGAGGTGCGGATCGCGCAGTCCGATGCCGTGCTTCTCGATGTCGTGCGCGAGGGCAGGCTGGTTGATGACACGGAATTCGCACCCCGATCCGGCTACCTTACGGGCATCTTGGCTCGCTTCGGCGGCGCATCCTCTCACACCACCGATGACGCCGAGCGCGAGACGCTGGCCTCGTTCAAGGAGGCGGTCCGGGTCCGTCGCGAGGGGCTGACCTATCTCATCACCGTTGGCGTCACATCCGAGGATGCCGGGAAGGCCGCGCTTCTCGCCAACCGCGTGGCTTCGGTTTACATCAGGCATCAGATCGACGCCAAGGTGGCGGGTACGATCGCGGCCCGCAACAGCCTGCAGGCACGGGTGAGTGCCGCCAATGACAGCCTTGCGAGCCACGAGGGGCGGCTGGATGGCTTCCTTGCCGCCAATGCCGGCATGCGCGATGCCTTCAGCAACGGCAATATGGGCTTGCGCGTCGCAGATGCGCAGCTCAATCGAGCGGCCACGCTACCGGCAAGCACGCCGCAGCTGCCGACACCTTCCGAGACGTTGACGCAGTTCTATAGCCTGCAGCAATCGGCTGAGATCGCGCGGGCGCAATATCAGAACCTGCTCACCCGACTGCAGGATTTCGAGGCGCAGGCCAGCCTGCAACTGGCCGACAGCCGGGTGATTTCGGAGGCCTTGCCGCCGATCGAGCCATCCTATCCGAGGGTGGCTGCAATCCTTGCCGTCATGAGCCTCGTCGCGCTGGGGTTCGGTATCGGGGCGGGCTTCCTGCGGGAGTTCTTTGTTGGCGGATTTACCGGGGAGGACCAGGTCGAGGCGGTGCTGAACATTCAGCTGGCCTCGGTCGTGCCGCATGAAGAGGGTGGCGAGCTGGAGCGGCCACATGGGCGCGGGCTCTCGGACCGGATCATGACCGCGCCGCTGTCGGTCTTTTCGGAATCGATCCGGCGGATCCGGGTGTCGGTCGAGCAAGCGCTTCTCAGCCGGCATCCTGTGCTGGAGGATGCCCGCGAGGAGGGCATCGTGATCATGGTATCCTCCAGCCTTCCGGGGGAGGGGAAATCGACACTCGCCACCGCGCTGGCACGGACCTATGCGCTTGCCGGAAAGCGCACGCTGCTCATCGACTGCGATCTCAGGAAGCCCAGCATTCACCGCCACGTCGATCGCGAGCCGACGCCCGCATTCGTCAATCTGTTGCGCGGCGAAGCCGATCCGGGGCTTGCCAGCATGGTGGCCGTCGACCACGCCACGAACCTTTCCGTTATCCTGGGCGCGCGGCCGGCCGAGTTTGCGACCGACGAGCTGCTGATGAGCGCGCGGGTGCGGGCGCTTCTCTCGCGAGCACGGTTGCATTTCGACTACGTCGTCATCGACACGCCGCCGGTCGAGGCGGCTGTGGATGCGCTCTATCTGGCGAGGCTCTGCGATGTCGCGCTCTTCGTGGTGCGCTGGGCGCGGACGCCGCAGAACGTCGCGCGCAAGGCGGTGGCCGCGCTGAAGGGAAATGTCGGCGGCGGCACGCCTGTGATCGCGGTGCTGAACGGGCAGGATCAGCGCCATTGGTTCAGTTTTAAGGACAAGCCGCTGTGGCGCACTGCTTATGCTGGGTAGGGGGTTGGAGGCCGCCGCTCCCGCCGTGGCCTACCTCTTTAGGTGCAATCCAGGCGTTTATCGGCGGCGTCCGCTTGACACGCTAGTTGCGTTGCTAAAGGTTTAACTCATTCATAAATGCAACCTTATTCGCGTCATGGCTGCGCCCCGGCTTTTTTCGGTGGCGCTTGATTGCAGGCATTTGAAATAGCGATTTCACTCATTCGTTGAAGAGCAACGCATGGTCCGTGCAAGGCGCATTCTCGTCCACGACTATTCCGGTCATCCGTTTCAGGTGCAGCTTGCGCGTTCGTTGGCGCGGCGCGGGCATGAGGTTCTGCACCTCTATTCGGCGAGCTTCCAGACGCCGAAGGGGGATCTCGATACGCGGCCGGACGACCCGCCCGGATTTCGTATCGCCGGTCTTTCGTTGTCCGAGCCGTTCCAAAAATCGAGCTTCCTAAAGCGTCGTGCGCAGGAGATCGAGTTCGGACGGCTGGTGGCCAGCGAGATCAGGCGGTTTCGGCCTGACATCGTGCTCTCCGCCAATGCGCCGCTCGACACGCAGGCCGTCATCCACAAGGCCGCGCGGGCCTGCGGAGCGCGGTTCGTTTTCTGGCTGCAGGATATCTACAGCGAGGCCATTGGCCGCTTCCTGCCCGCAGCGTTTCCGCTGATCGGGAATGCGGTGGCGCGCCGATATCAGCGACTGGAGTTCGGTCTGCTGAGAGAAAGCGATCATGTCGTCGCGATCACCGACGACTTCGTTTCACATCTCCTGGTGAACGGCATTACGCCGGGTCGGGTCTCTGTCATCGAGAACTGGGCGCCGCTGGATGAGATGCGATCAGTCGAATCGAAACAGTCCGAGAGCGAAAGCGGCAATGGTCCGATCCGGGCGGTCTATGCCGGCACGCTCGGCTACAAGCACAACCCCGATCTGCTGCTGCAGGCGGCGAAAGCGCTGCCTGTTACGATCGATGTTCATTCCGAGGGCGCGATTGCCGAAAACCTGGCGTGTAGGGCGACGGTGGAAGGTGTCAACAATCTGCGCGTAAAACCGTGGGTGCCGTTTGCTGATCTGCCCGATGTGCTCGGGGGCGCCGATATTCTGATCGCGATGATCGAAGAGGGGGCCGGGGCCTTCTGCGTGCCATCCAAGGTGCTGACCTATTTCGGGTGCGGCCGGCCGGTGCTGGCCTCCGTGCCACGCAACAACCTGGCGCGGCGGCTCATCGAGCGCGCCGATGCCGGTCTTGTGTCTGATCCTGATGATGCGGCGGGGTTCATCTACAATCTGCGAAAGCTCGCCGGCGATGCCGATCTGCGCCGCCGGCTCGGCGCGAATGGTCATTCCTATGCTCGTGCACATTTCGCGATCGAGCCGATTACCGATCGCTTCGAGGCCATTTTCGCCGGCCTCTATCAGATGGAGAAACAGGTAATCTAGCGCTGGGGGGGCGTTGCATGCTGGAGAAGACTGCACTTGTCTGCGGCGCCGGAGGGTTTATCGGCAGCCACCTCGTTGCCCGGCTGAAGCGCGACGGCTTCTGGGTTCGCGGCGTCGATTTGAAGCTGCCGGACTACGAGGAAAGCGTGGCAGACGAGTTCATCGTCGGAGATCTGAGGCAAATCGACCTCTGCGAACGGGTGGTGGATCGCAATTTCCACGAGGTCTACCAGCTCGCGGCCGATATGGGCGGAGCCGGCTATATTTTTAGCGGACAGCACGACGCCGATATTATTCACAATTCGGCGACGATCAATCTCAATGTCGCCGATCTGTGCCGTCGGCGCGGGGTTGGCCGCGTATTCTTCTCATCGTCGGCCTGCGTCTATCCCGCCGTTAACCAGGCCGATCCCGACAACCCGAACTGCGAGGAATCCTCCGCCTATCCCGCAGCGCCGGACAGCGAATATGGTTGGGAAAAGCTGATCTCCGAGCGGCTCTATCAGTCCTATGCCCGCAACCACGGCATGACCTGCCGCATCGCCCGCTACCACAACATCTTCGGCCCATCGGGGACCTGGGACGGCGGCAAGGAGAAGGCACCGGCGGCGATCTGCCGGAAGGTGGCGCAGGCCGACCATGGCGGCGAGATCGAGATCTGGGGCGATGGCCTGCAGACGCGTTCCTTCCTCTACATCGATGAATGCATCGAGGGCACGATCCGGCTGATGCGCTCGGATTTTGCCGGGCCGGTCAATATCGGCTCCGAGGAAATGGTGAGCATCAACCGCCTCGTCGACATGGTGTGCGAGATCGCCGGCAAGCGGCTGCACAAGCGGCATGTCGTGGGGCCGATGGGTGTGCGCGGGCGCAGATCGGACAATCGGTTGATTGCCGAGAGGCTCCACTGGCGGCCGACTCAGCGCCTGATGGATGGCCTGGAAAAGACCTATGCCTGGATCGAGAGCCAGCTGCTGCGGAGCGCTGCGTGAGAAGCGGCTTTCCCAAGTGGGATAGGCTCTCGGCGATGGGCGGTCGGTCGCGCGGTTCGGCCAATGCGGCGTTATTGATCCTGAGCTTCGCGATCGGGCAGGGATCGATCTTCCTGGCGCAGACATGGCTGATCCATAGCGGATCGCTCGATCTCCTGGCGGCGTTCGCGACGCATTTTTCTTTTGCGATCCTGGCGCTGATTATTATCGACTTCGGCGCGCCTGTCGTCGTCGCAAGGCGGATTTCGCTGACGGGGGACAGCGAGGTCCTGGATGTGGCGCGGCGCTGCTACTGGCAGGCATCGGTTGTTCGGCTTGGCATCGCGCTCGTGTTGTCGGTGGCGGCGCTCATCTACGCCTGGATTGGCGGAGACGGATTTTCGCGGGCCTATATTCCGGCCGCCATCCCGGCGCTGTTGATCTCGGCATTCAACGCGGCAGGCGTCTTCGATGGGCTGGGGCTCAGTGGCATCAGCGGATTGACTGGGATGCTCGCCTATATCGCGTCCGCCATTGCGCTGGTCGCAGCGGGCGCTCAATCGGCCGATGCGGGTATGGTTCTCGGGGCGGCGCTATCGGTTGGCTACGCTGTCGCCGTCGTTGCACAACTGGCCGCGCTTTGGCGGTTGGGCTGCCCGATGCGTATGGTGACGGTCACCGTCGCGGATTGCGGTGCGTTTGCCCGGGAGGGATTGGGCGTACTCCTTGCGATTCTGCCGGGGCAGCTGTCGTTTCGGTTTCAGATCGTGGTCTGCGCGGCGGTTCTGGGGCAGGCGGGTGTTGGACTGTTCGTCTATGGCAGGCAGATCGCGGCTGCCGCCTCGCAGGTTCTGGAGTTCGTGCGGCGCGCGCATTTTCCTGGCATGGTCCGCGCTCTTCAACCGGCTGGCGCCACAGTGAGAGCGGGCTTTGAGGCGCAGCGGCTCGCGACGCTGCTCGCCACCGCTCTGGCGTTTGGTTTGATGCTGGCGGGCGGCGGCTGCTTCTTGCTGATGAGCGGCGCCTTCGCGCAGTCCGCTTTAGTGGTCGCGCTCTTTTCCGTCGGGGTGCTGACTGGCGCGCTGTCGCAGACGCTGGCGCAGGCAGCTCAAGGGCTTGGCCGCTTTCGCGTCGTGGCCGTCGCCGCCGTGCTGGCCATGTTGATCGGCTTTGCGGCGAGTGCCGGTCTCGGGGCGTTGCTCGGGCTTGTCGGGCTGGCGATGGCGGAGGTGGTGACGCATGTTGTTGGAGCGCTGGTGATCTGGCCCTCGGTATTCCGGCGAGTGGGCGGGCGGAAGACACTGCGGGTCGGTGCATGATCAGGCTCACGACCGTTACGGCGCTCTATCTCGCCAATCTGCTCTTCGCCGACAGCCTCTTCGTCGTTCTGCTGACGCTGCCGATGTTTCTTATGGTTCTGGTCGGGCTGTATCGCATTCAGTCACGCCGGTTCCAGATCGGCGATGTCTTCTGGTTCTGTCTCTTCGTCTACTTCGTGATCTCGCCTCTGCAGCGCATTCATGGGGACCAGATCGGCGGCGCGACTGCGATCACGGCCTATGCCTATGAGCCGCACGAGTTCATTGCCGCCATGCTGATCATCGTCCTGTTTTGTCTGCCGTTTTTGTTTGTCCCGATGGAGCGAGATGCGCCAGCCGCCGAAGCGGGTGGTTCGACATTGCCGATGCCGGTTCTGCTGGCCGTGAACGTGCTCGCCTTCGTATCCTTCGTCGCATCCGAAGGCGGAATGGAGCGGTTGTTGTCGTCGCGGCTGGAGCAGGACCCGACGCAAGCTTTCATCGGCAGCCTGTTCTTTCTCGGGCTGCAATCGGTGACCGCTTGCCTTGTCGCGGTGCGGTTTCATGTGTGCCGATCGCGACTGATTTCTCTCGTGCCGCTGCTTCTCGTTATCGCCTTGCTGGCGGTTGCGCGAAATCCGTTCAATGCGCCGCGCTTCATGCTGCTGGCGGTCTGGGGGCCGGTCATGCTGGCGCTTTGTGGCGGCAGGGTTGCGGCTGCGTGGTTTTATGTCGTCGGCTTGTTGGCGCTGACGGTCCTGTTTCCGGTGCTGAACATAACCACGCGGCTTGGACTGGATGGCGTGGGTGGTCTCTCCGAGATATCCGTCTTCGGCAACTTCTTCGATATTCCCTCGGTCGACGTTTTCGACATGGCGGTGCATGCGGTGCGGTTCATGTCGGCGCATGATCAGATGTGGGGAGAGAAGCTTGTCGCCATCCTGTTGTTCTTCGTGCCGCGCGCGGTCTGGCCCGGAAAGCCTATCGTGGGTGGGCTCGATGTCGGCAACGAGCTGTTTGCGGCGGGCATGTACGGGACGCCGAACCTGTCCTTCTTCGTCGGCTGCGATCTCTATATGGATTTCGGCTTTGCCGGCGTCGTGCTGGGCGGTGTCGTCACCGCCATGCTGCTGCGGTCGGTGCTGATGGCGAAATGGGGCGTGTTCGGCGGCATCAGCGTGTCGCGTGTTCTCATCGTCTCGTCGATTCCGATCCTTCTGCGCGGCCCTGTTGGCGCAGTGCTGCCGTTGTTCGTTTGCCAGATCGCGGTCTTGCTGGCTCTGTCCCGGCCGGTCCGTGACCAAGTCTATCCGGCGCTGCCATATCAGGAACGGTTGCGACGATGACGGAAGGCGCGTCGGAGAATTTCGGCATACTCGACGCCGCGCAATCCGGCTCGCGTGAGGGCGGGCCAAGCTTTAGTGTCCGGCACCGTGTCCTGCGCCTAGCCTGGGGGATTGTCTGGGCGCTGCTCGCGGCCTGGACGCCAGCACCTTTGCATCGCTGGCGGGCGCTTCTGTTGCGGCTGTTTGGGGCGCGGTTGGCGCGCAATGTGCGGGTGCATGGATCGGCGCGGATCTGGTATCCGCCGTATCTCGTCACGGAGGAGAACACGCTGATCGGTCGTGGGGCGATCATCTACTGCATCGCGCCTGTTCGCCTCGGGCGCGGCGTGGTGATCTCGCAGGGGGCACATCTGTGCACCGGGTCGCATGATATCGATGATGCGTCCTTCCAGCTTACGGCTCGGCCCATCACCGTTGGTGCTAACGCCTGGGTCGCGGCCGAGGCCTTTGTCGGTCCCGGCGTCTTGATCGGGGAGGGAGCGGTTCTCGGCGCGCGGGGTGTTGCCTTCAGCGATCTTGCCGCATGGACCGTTTATGCCGGCAATCCGGCGCGGCCGATCCGGGCGCGGGTTACCAGCCCATAGCCATGGTCGCCGCCACCCAGGCTGCGGCGGCGATTGCATAGCCCTGGTCGTTCAGATGGAGCGAATCGGAGCGTAGCGACCTCGGCGTCAGGCCGGCGGCGATGTCCTGTTGGTCCTCGGTCGTTTGATTGGCGGCGGCGGTAAGCGCGGCGTGGAGATCGACGAAGCGTGTAGCGTACAGGGCGGCCAGTGTGGTGTTCAGGGTGGCGATCGTCTGGCGGGTTTCGGGGGTATCCGACGCTGAAGGCAGGATCGAGCCGATCAGGTAGCAGCCGCCGGGGACATGGGCGGTCATGGCCGCGATGTCGGAGAGAACGGTCTCTGGCGTGACCGTATTGTTGCGGCCGGCCCACAGCCATTGGATCTGGCCGCTGGACGCATCGGCCGGCAACAATGGCGTGGCGTATGCGACGGCCACGGCATCTCCCGCATGGCTTCGCGTGAAGAGGTGGCGCGTGCCGCCGTCGGTCGTCAGCGTGCCCTCCACGCCGGCCAGCGTGCCGCGTAGGCCGATGGCACCATTGGCGCCGTGCAGCGCCTCGACTGATCGATAGAGGACCTCCACTTGCGGGGTCTCGTCGCCCCATTCGATGACGATGTTGTCGAGCGACCAGCGGAGAAGGCTGCCGCTGCTGAGGAAGGCGATTGCCCCGCAGGACGGGTTTGCGCTGGCGAGATTGCCGGCTGAGAAGACCAGTTCATAGCGGCCGCTCGCCGAGATCGCCAATGTGGGGTCGCCGTCCGATGTCGTCGTCGCCCAGCTGCCGCCCGGCGCGCCGAGCCCGCCGACATGGATCTGGCCGCTGCCGTCGATGATCTCGATGTCGAAGGCGGTGTGGATGAGCTTGCCGGCTGGGATGATCTGGCCACCGCGGATTTCGGCAACGTTGAGTTCGCATCCGCGCAGCACGCCGGCGTCGTCGTTTTCGACGATCAGCCTGCCGTCGCGCGTCAAGACCGGCGCCGCGTGGCCGTCCTGGATGCGCGGCAGCCAGCCGTCCCTATCCTGATCGAAACGATAGAGACGCGAGAATTCCGGGTGGTAGGCCGGGATTTCGCCGTCGCCGGGTGTCAGCTGCAGCGCGGTCACGGTCGCGCCCTGTTCGAACTGGCCGGAGAAGATGCGCAGGGTGATGTCGATCGCGCTGCCCGGGATGATATCGAGCAGATGCGTGGAGCGGATGAAACCATGGGTGTTGGTCGCCGTCGCCAAGACGTGGCTCCGCGTGCCATCAAGGGCGAAAGCGGGCGCGGCGATTTCGGCGAGGTAGCCGCCGAGTTCGTCGGCCTCAATGAGCAGAAGGCGCATGCCCGCTATGCCTGAGGTGGAACCGGCGATCATCTGAATTTCGCTTGAGATCGTCCAGTGGTTGCCGGGTTCAGCGGCGTAGTTGGCGGCGATGGCGCCGTAGATCTGCCGGCCGATGTCTGTGAAGCCTGCCGTTGCCGTGCCATGGATCCTGATGTCGCCATAGGGCAGGCCGTTTTCGTCGGTGCCCTTGTTGATGCATTCATGCGTGAGGCCGTTGACGATGCCGGTCTCGAACCGGTCCATCCAGTCGCGCGTATGCGGATAGAGGTTCCTGATATCGTCGCCGGCGACCGCAAGCAGCAGCGGCACGCCGCCTTGTCTGGCCGCGATCTCGGTCGAGGTCTGGCCGCCGATGCCGCGATTGATGATCGTCCTCGGTGGATCGAAGAGGCCGGCGGCGATGGCTGGGAAGGTGGTGTCGCGGGATGATGCGCCGGCACCCTCGGTGAGGCTGTCTCCGAATGCGATGATGGCGCGAGGGCCGGGGCGTTGCCGGGCGGGGGATTGGGCAGTCGAAAGGCCGATACCGAGAAGCATTGCTGGTCTCCTGTAAGAACTGGGAAAAATATCCTAGTTCAGCCTTGGGAGACGGGGACGAGCTGTTGGCGCAAGTTCTTTTGCGGTCGAAGCGCCCGAAGCGTGGCTACCTTCATGTTGTCTTAAGTAATTATCTTGAGATTACAGGTTCCTTGTTCCATGATGATTCCGGCCGGAAGGTTTTCTGTGTCCGACGTCATGTCGATCGATGCAGATCGCTTCCGTAGAGAACATGTTTCCTGGTCATCGATCGCGTATCGCGGCCGCTAGACTTGATTTCATCACATTACGCCGCCTGTGTGCGCTCGCCGTGGGCCTGATTGGGAAGATTGCATGAATTCGGAGTTTGCCGTTCGCCCCATGCGGCCCGGTGAGTTGGAGCTAGTGCTCGAATGGGCGCGCCAGGAGGGGTGGAATCCAGGTCTCGACGATTCGCTTCCCTTTCATGACGCGGATCCATCGGGTTTTTTCGTCGGCGCGGTTGGCGAAGTGCCGGTTGGCTCGATCTCCGTCGTCAAATATGGCGACGACCTGGCCTTTCTCGGGCTCTACATGGTTCATCCCGAATTTCGCGGCAAGGGTTACGGCAGGGCGATCTGGGATGCCGGCATCGCATCGGCGAATGGCCGCAGCATCGGGCTCGACGGTGTCGTCGCCCAGCAGGAGAATTACCGCAAGGCTGGCTTCGAGGAGGCTTACAAGACGGTTCGCTATGGCGGGGTGATCGGCTCTTTGCCGTCGTCGTCGCTGACCGCCACGCCCGTGACCGACAAGCTGGACGGGCTGGTGCGGTATGATGCCAGCGTGTTTTCGGCGCAGCGCCCGGCTTTCGTGACATCCTGGTGCACCAACCGCAAGCATCGGCGCACGGCCGTCGTGCGCAAGAGCGGCAAGATCCGTGGCTATGGCACGATCCGCCGCTGTTATGACGGATACAAGATCGGGCCGCTGTTTGCCGCCGATGCGGATAGCGCCGCGGCGCTGCTTTCCACGCTCGGGCAGGACGCGAAGGGCGCGCGGGTGTTCATCGATATCCCCTCCGACAATCGCGAAGCCGTGGCGCTTGCCGTCGGCATGGGGCTGGAGCCGGTGTTCGAGACATCTCGCATGTATCGCGGCGCTGTTCCCACCGTTCCGCTGAAGAATGTCTTCGGCGTTACCACGCTGGAGCTGGGCTAGCTAGCTCGCGTCCGACGTTGCTGGGGCCACTCGATTGGGGCGGCCCTTTTCGGCGATGGCGATGCCGCCGAGCGTCAGCACCAGCGCCGCGATGTGGAACGTCTGCAGCGTTTCGCCGAGTAGCGCGACAGAAAACAGCGTGCCGAAGACGGGCACGAGATTGATGAAGAGCGCTGCGCGGTTGGCGCCGATCCATTCCACGCCCTTGATGTAGAAGACCTGTGCCATCAGCGAGGCGAAGATCGCCGTATAGATGGTGATGAGCCATCCGGTGCCGTCGGGAGCTTGCGCCGCGCCCTTTGAGGCCTCCCAGGCCAGAAGCGGCAGCGCGCTCAGCATGGCGCCGAGTGCAGGCACTGCCATCAGCGTGCGCCAGTCGAGCGGCGGCTTCCATCGCAGGAAGATCGTGTAGACCGAGTAGGCGGCGACTGCGACCAGCATAAGGCCGTCGCCGGTGTTGAGACCGAGCTCCAGGAGCGTGGTCAGGCTGCCGTGGGCGGCGGTGAGTGCGACGCCGAGCAAGGTCATCGCGAAGCCCAGGATCTGGGCCAGCGACACGCCGGTGCGGAAGAACAGGAAGTTGAGCAGGAATATCAGCATCGGGATGCCTGCCTGCTCGATTGCGACATTGATGGCGGTCGTATATTTTACCGCGGAATAAAGCATGGCATTGAACAGCGTGTAGCCGACGATGCCGTAGAAGAAGAGCAGAGGGAGGTTTTTGCGCACGACCGGCCAGTCGCGTTTCAGCTGCGGCACGGATATGGCGGCAATGATCGCCGTTGCGACGAACCAGCGCAGGGAGGTCAGCATCATCGGGCTGACGTGACCGAGCGCCAGTTTTCCGGCAACGGTATTGCCACCCCAGCACATCGCGGCAACGACAAGGCATATGTAGGCGGCAAACTGCACGGCCGATTCTCTCCCGGTCGGCTGCGCGGGCGCAGAACTTCTTTCGACTACGGCGGCAAATAGCCTGCCAATAGCTGATTTGTCACGTAAAAAGCCAATTCAGACGGCAATACAGGGTCGCTTTCCCAAAAACAAAGCCTTATAGATGCGCGGGTTTGAGCAGGGAGCGGTTAAATCCGCCTTTAACAGGAAGACGTGAATGACGAACGTAGTTGTGGTCGGTTCGCAATGGGGTGACGAAGGCAAGGGCAAGATTGTCGACTGGCTTTCGGAACGTGCCGATGTGATCGTGCGCTATCAGGGCGGACACAATGCGGGCCATACGCTGGTCATCGATGGTGTCAGCTACAAGCTGGCGCTGCTGCCGTCGGGCCTCGTGCGCGGCAAGCTCAGCGTCATCGGCAACGGCGTCGTCGTCGATCCGCATCATTTCGTCGCCGAGGTCGAGAAGCTGCGTGCCCAGGGCGTCAACGTATCGCCCGAGATTCTGCGCATTGCCGACAACGCGCCGCTGATCCTGTCCCTGCACCGCGATCTCGACGGCTTCCGTGAAGATGCTGCCTCCAACAGCGGCACCAAGATCGGCACCACCCGCCGCGGCATCGGCCCTGCCTATGAAGACAAGGTCGGCCGCCGCGCGATCCGCGCCATCGACCTTGCCGACAAGGAAGCACTGCCTGCCAAGATCGATCGTCTTCTGACGCACCACAATGCGCTGCGCCGCGGCCTCGGCCTGCCGGAGATTTCGGTGGAATCGCTGGAGAAGGAACTGAACGACGTCGCCGATCAGGTTCTGCCCTATGTCGATCAGGTCTGGCGTATCCTCGACGACCAGCGCAAGGCCGGCGCCCGCATCCTGTTCGAGGGCGCGCAGGGCGCGTTGCTCGACAACGACCACGGCACCTATCCCTTCGTCACCTCGTCGAACACGGTCGCCGGTCAGGCTGCCGCCGGTTCTGGTCTCGGCCCGACGGCGATCGGTTATGTTCTCGGCATCACCAAGGCCTACACGACCCGCGTCGGCGAAGGTCCGTTCCCTTGCGAGCTCGATGACGAAGTCGGCAAGCATCTTTCGACCGTCGGTCGCGAAGTCGGCGTCAATACCGGCCGTCCGCGTCGCTGCGGCTGGTTCGACTCCGTTCTGGTTCGCCAGACGGTGAAAACATCAGGCATCACGGGCATCGCGCTCACCAAGCTCGACGTTCTCGACGGCCTCGACGAGCTGAAGATCTGCGTCGCCTACAAGCTCGACGGCAAGGAGATCGATTATCTTCCGGCCAGCCAGGCTGCGCAGGCACGCGTCGAGCCTGTCTACATCACGCTCGAGGGCTGGAAGGAATCGACTGTCGGCGCGCGCAGCTGGGCCGATCTGCCGGCCCAGGCGATCAAGTATGTCCGCCAGGTTGAAGAGCTGATCGGCGCCCCCGTCGCTCTCCTGTCTACAAGTCCTGAGCGCGATGACACCATACTTGTGACCGATCCTTTTGAGGATTAAGGTTTTATATGATTATTTGTGTGGTTCGCGCGGCGAACCACACTCTTAGAGAAAGTACGTATGGCGGATTTTATCGCAGTTATCCGGCGGGCGGTTGACGGCCTGACCGACAACACTCCCGATATGCGGGTGAAGGTTTACGAGCGTGCTCGCGGTGCCGTACAGCGGCAGCTCGAGAACATGAAGCCGCGTCCGCCTGAGGCCATGCTGCAACGCCAGCTGGAAAAGCTCGAAGCCGCCATTCGTGAAGTCGAAGCCGAGCATGCCGATGCGCTGCCGGCCGAGGACCATGCCGCCGTCGCCGAGCCGGTGACGGAAGCGCCGCCGGAGCCCGAAGTCGCGCCCGAGCCCGAGGTTGCTGCGGCACCCGAGCCGATCGCCGAGCAGGCGGAAGAGGCACCGGAGGCCGAGCCCGCTTACGAGCATCCGGCCTATGAGGCGCCCGCGCACGAAGAACCTGCTTACGAGGAACCGGCTTACGAAGCGCCCGTCGAGCCCGAGGCTCCGGTTGCTGACGAGCCTGCCGTGCATGAGGAGCCGGTTTACGAGGAGCCGGCGGCGGTGCATGCGGCCGAGGTTCACGAAGAGCCCGAAGTTCAGCCCGAGCCTGAGGTCTATCACGAGCCCGCGCATTCGCACGCCGAGCCCGTGTTCGAGGATGCGCCACATGTGTCCGCTGCCTCCGAGCCAGAGGCTGTCGAGCCTTGGCAGCTGCCGGTCGAGGACCAGTATGATGCCGCGCGCGAGACGCATCGCCATGATTTCGCCGCCGCGCCCGACGTCGAGCCCTATGCAGAGCCTGTCATCGACGACGCGCCGCGGGCGCAGTCGGTCGCGCGCGATTTCGACCTGAGCAACCGCCTCGTCGAGCCGGTTCCGGTGTTCGAGCCGCCGCATCAGTTCGTCGAGCAGACGCAGGACGATCCCATTCATGCCGACGCCGCAGGTCATTTCGATCCGGTTTGGAACGAGCCGGCGGAAGAAGTGCCCGAACCGTCCACGAAGACGGTTGAGCCGACCGACTGGGCGCTTGAGGAGCTGCGCCAGTTCTCCGAGACCTCGCATGCAGCACCTGCCGCCAACGATGCTGCGCGCGCCTTCGACGAGGTGGTGTCGAGCATCGACTACGCTGCGGCGCCGGTACCGGCTGCAGCGGCCAAGATGCCGACTGCCAATGAGAGCTTCTCCTGGGAAGCGGCTGCCTTCGACGACCTGCCGCCGATCGACAACGACAAGAAGACACCGGCTGCCACATCCTACGAGGATGTCGATCTCTTCTCCGAAATTCACGGTGGGCCGGCGCCGAAAAACGAGCCTTTGGCCGGCGACGACTGGCAGGAAGCAACGCGGCTTCGCGGCTACGACAATCGCGGCGTCGTTGCCGAGGATGACGATGGCCTGTCGGTTGGCAACAGCGACGACGACATCGCCTCGAAGTTCCAGGGCAAGAATTTCCGCATGGAACCGAAGCGCCGCCGTTTCGGCATCGGCTCCATCATCGCGCTTCTGATCGCCTTGGGCGTTGTCGGCGGCGGCGGTTATGCCGCCTATACGCACCAGGCCGCCTTGACCGAAATGGTCAAGGGCCTCGTCAGTGCCGCCCCATCGCAGACCGCGCAGACGCCGCCTGTTGCAGGCACGACAGCGCCGGCCGACCAGACGAGCGATGCCAAGCCGGCTGCTGCAACGCCTGATGCAGCGCAGAGCGGCGCCGCGTCCGCCGACGGTTCTGCTGCCGGCAACAAGTTCACGCAGCGGCTGATGGCCGATGGCACCGAGGTCGATAGCGGCCCGGCGGCTGCACCAAGCACGCAGGTCGCCGAAGGCAAGTCCGTCGCCGAGCAGAATGTCGCTTCCGCCGACCCGGTCGCACCGGCCGCCGCAGGCACGACACCGCCGGCCGCCGCTTCCGGCACGGCCGCACCTGCCGCCGCAGCATCCGCGACGCCGCCCGCTGCCGGCCAGACCGCGCCTGCCGGTTCCAGCGAAAAGATGTTCCTCTATGAGGAGCGCATCGGCCAGAGCTCGCCGACGGCGATCCAGGGTTCGATCGTCTGGAGCCTGCATCATGAGGCGGGCGCCGATGGCAAGCAGGAAGCCTCCGTCCAGGGCACGCTGACGGTGCCCGAGCGGAACCTTACGGCGCAGATCAACTTCAAGCGCAACTCCGATCCCTCGCTTCCGGCCAGCCACATAGTTGAGATGGTGTTCTCGCTGCCGGCAAACTTCGAAGGTGGCGCAATCGACAGCGTTCAGCGCATTTCGATGAAGCGGACGGAGCAGGATCGCGGTGATCCGCTTGTCGCGGTGCCCGCGAAGATCACCGACGACTTCCACATGATCGCGCTCAATGACTACCCGGATGCCCGCAAGGCCAATCTCGACCTTCTGTCGACGCGTGACTGGATCGATATCCCGATCACCTACCGCAACGGCCGCCGCGCGCTTCTGACCATGCAGAAAGGCCCGACCGGCGTCGAAGCCTTCAACGCCGCGATCCGCGAATGGAACGCAGCCGGGGATGTCTCGACCAGCCAGTAAGGGCGGTCGTTCGGACTGAACAGACAAGAAAGGGCAGGTCGCGAGACTTGCCCTTTTTGACGAGATCGGCCCCCTTCGCTGCCGGGCTTTCTGGATTTGGAGTTTGGACAAGATGACCGCTGCGAGCCGCCCGGATCTGAGCGATATCAACCTCGACGACTGGGTGGAGCGCAGGCTCCCCAGAGCATGGCGACCCTACACGCGTCTGGCGCGGCTGGATCGTCCCGTCGGGATATGGCTCACGCTTTTCCCGTGTTGGGCGGCACTCATTCAGGCGTCGCACGGCTTTCCGGATATTCGGCAGCTGCTGATATTTTCGCTGGGCGCCTTGTTGATGAGAAGTGCCGGTTCCACCGTCAATGATGTCGCCGATCGCAAGTTTGACGGCCATGTCGAGCGGACGCGCTTCCGGCCCCTGGCGAATGGCCAGATCAACATCCTGCAGGCGCTGAGCTTTCTGGCGGTTCAGCTTGCGCTGGCGGCCTCGCTGCTGTTCTTCCTGTCGCCCTACACACGGCTGGTCGCGATCTGTGTCGTGCCGCTCGTCTTCATTTATCCGCTCTGCAAGCGCTTCACGCACTGGCCACAGGCCGTTCTTGGCGCGGCGTTCAACTGGGGCATGCTGATGGCTTGGGCCGAGGTCTCCGGGCACATCCCGCTTGGGGCCATCCTGATGTGGGGCGGGGCGATTGCATGGCAGATCGGCTACGACACGGTCTATGCCTATGTCGACGTCAAGGATGATACCCGGCTTGGGCTGAAATCGACGGCGATCCTGTTTGGCCGGCATGGCAAGGCGATCATTGGCGTCTTCTACGGCGTGGCCGTTGGCGCATGGGCGCTCGGCGGCTGGCTGCTCGGGATGTCGCTGCCTTATATGCTCGGAATTCTGGTGATTGCCGCCCATCTTGCGTGGCAGACCGGGCGGATCGACCTTGTTCGCCCGGAGGTGAATTATCGGCTGTTCCTGGCGAATATCCTGACGGGCGTGCTGCTGGCTGGCGCGGCAGTGCTGGGAACCCTGTAAACGAAAAGGGCGGGTCGTGAGACCCGCCCTTGTCTTTTTTGGAGATTGGTTCGCTTATGCCGTGGCTTCGACGACGCGGACAGCCTTGGCGCGGTCGAGCGCGTCCTTGCGGACGGCGTCCTGGACCTTTTCGAAGGCGCGGACCTCGATCTGGCGCACGCGCTCGCGGCTGATGTCGAATTCGCTCGACAGATCTTCCAGCGTCACCGGATCTTCGGAGAGGCGGCGTGCCTCGAAGATGCGGCGTTCGCGGTCGTTCAGAACGCTCATCGCCTTGGCCAGCATGCGCCGGCGGGTGTCGAGTTCGTCCTGCTCGATCAGCACGTCTTCCTGGCTGTCATGATCGTCGACAAGCCAATCCTGCCACTGGCCGCTGTCGCCCTCTGACGCCTTGATTGGCGCGTTGAGCGAAGCGTCGCCGGACAGGCGGCGGTTCATCGAGATCACTTCTTCCTCGGAGACGCGCAGCTTGGTTGCGATCTCGGCCACGTGTTCCGGCTTCAGGTCACCTTCGTCGATGGCCTGGATACGGCCCTTCAGGCGACGCAGATTGAAGAACAGACGCTTCTGGTTGGCGGTGGTGCCCATCTTCACGAGCGACCAGGACCGCAGGATGTATTCCTGGATCGAGGCCTTGATCCACCACATGGCATAGGTTGCCAGGCGGAAACCGCGTTCCGGGTCGAACTTCTTGACGGCCTGCATCAGGCCGACATTGCCTTCGGACACGACTTCGCCGATCGGCAAGCCGTAGCCGCGATAACCCATGGCGATCTTGGCGACGAGACGCAGGTGGCTGGTGACGAGACGATGCGCAGCCTCGCGGTCGCCATGTTCGGAATACCGCTTTGCCAGCATGTATTCTTCCTGCGGCTCCAACATCGGGAACTTGCGGATTTCGTCGAGATAACGGTTGAGACCGGCTTCGCCGGCGGTAATGGACGGCAAACTGCTTCGGGCCATTCTTGCACCCTCCTATCTGAATTCCGATCCCCGCTTGGACGCGTCCCTGCGTCTTGAAGGCGAACCGGGAACGTGCGGCTTTGTCAAAGCCCGCACGAAGTCAGTGTAGAGATAAGTGTGGCGAAACCGTAGTTCAAGGCTCAGGCCCGCTTCACGATGCCGTTACAGCTCGGCATTGCGCAAGGCGTCGACCAGCGCCACCATATCGCCCGGCAGGGGGACCTCGAAGCGCATGAGCTCGCCGCTGCGCGGATGTTCGAACTGCAGCATGTAGGCGTGCAGCGCCTGTCGGCCGAAGCTGTTGACCGCCTTCTTGGCGGCATCCGGCAGGAGGTTGGCCTTGGTCTTGAAGCCTGCGCCATAGACGGTATCGCCGAGCAGAGGATGGCCGATATGGGCCATGTGGACGCGGATCTGGTGGGTGCGCCCTGTTTCCAGATGGCACTCGACGAGAGAGGCAAGCGACAGCGCATCCGGCGTCTCGTGGAAACGCTCGAGCACCTCGTAGTGAGTGATCGCCTCATCGGCATCGGCTGTGCCCGGGCGCTTGACGGCGCGGCGCGTGCGGTCGCCGGTGTCGCGGCCGAGCGGCGCGTCGATGCTGCCGGTCAATGTGCGCGGACGACCCCAGACGACGGCCTGGTAGGCGCGCTCGATCGGCATGGTGCGGCCGTGATCGGCGAACTGGGCGGAGAGGTGGCGATGCGCGACGTCGTTCTTGGCGACGACCATGACACCCGTCGTGTCCTTGTCGAGGCGGTGGACGATGCCGGGACGGCGCACGCCGCCGATGCCCGACAGGCTATCGCCGCAGTGATAGATCAGCGCGTTGACCAGCGTTCCCGTCCAGTTGCCGGCGGCCGGATGCACGACCATGCCCGATGGCTTGGAGATGACGATCAGGTCGTCGTCTTCATAGAGAATGTCGAGCGGGATATTCTCGCCCTTCGGCGTGGGATCCTCGGGCTCGGGCAGGTTGATCTCGAAGACGTCGCCGGGGCGGACCTTCTTCTGCGGGTCGGCGACGACTGACCCCTTCGACGTGACCTGGCCTTCCTTGATCAGCACCTTGACACGGCTGCGGGAGAATTCCTCGCCGAGCTGAGCGGTCATCCACGCATCAAGCCGGCCTTCGGCATGTTCATCCGCCGTCAGGACTTTCATATTGCCGGCTGCTTGTTTAAAGGGGTCGCTCAAGACGCTTCTTCTCCGAAGTATTTTATAGAATGGAACGCCATATATGACGAATGTCCAGCCAGAAGACGATCAGGAAGAAAAGCCCCTCGATCCGGCAATGGAAAATGTCCGACGCAAGATGATCCGCCTGCAGATCGTCTCGGGCTTCATCATGTTCGTGAGCCTTATGGCGGTCTTCGGCGCGGTTGTCTACAAGACGATGCGGGCGCCGGCCAAGGAGCCGGTCGCGATCACGTCCGCCGGAATTCCGTCGGATGCGCCGGTTTCCGTCACCGCAAACCTGCCCGCCGGCTTCGTTCTCCAGTCCTCTTCGCTTTCGGGCGGCCAGATCATGTTCTTCGGCAAGACCGCCGAGGGCGTGGCCAAGGCGCTGGTGTTCGACATCAAGGCCGGAAGCATCATCGCCGACGTGACCGTCAACGGCGGCTGAGAACGATGGCCCCTCGGCTGATTGCGATCGACAATGCCGACGACCCTGGTATCGCCGAGTTTCGCGATATTCGCGAACGCGATCTGACCGGGCGGCATAACCGGTTTATCGCCGAAGGCACCGTCGTGCTGCGCATGCTGGCCGAGGCACACCTGATGGGCGGCGATTTCGCGGCCGAGAAGGTGCTTTTGCTGCGCAACCGTGTCGAGGGCGTTGCCGATATTCTCGAGCGGCTGCCGGATGACGTTCCCGTCTATGTCGCGGAAGCGGATGTGCTCGACCGTATCGTCGGCTTCCATCTGCATCGCGGCGTGCTGGCGCTGGGGCGACGACAGCCACGGGACGGCGCACTGATCGACCGGTTGCCCGAGCGCTCGCTGGTGCTGGTCGGGTGCGGCATTTCCAATCACGACAATGCCGGTTCGATGTTCCGCAATGCGGCGGCCTTCGATGCTGATGCCATCTTCCTCGACGAGACCTCGTGCGATCCGCTCTATCGCAAGGCGATGCGCGTGTCAGTCGGATCGGTATTGAGCGTTCCCTACCAGCGCGGCGGTGATGCGGTCGAACTGCTCACGCGACTGGCCGAGCGGGATTTCGCCATCTGGACACTATCGCCGCGCGGCGAGGTCGATATCCGCTCCATTCCGGCCTCGGAGCGCATGGCGCTGGTGGTCGGCACGGAAGGCGAGGGGTTGCCGCAGGCCGTGTTGTCGCGCTTCCGCAGCGCGCGCATTCCGCAATCACCGGGGCTCGACAGCCTCAACGTCGCGACCGCGACCGGTATCGCGCTGTTTGCCATGTCTTCCACGGCCAAGCGTATCTGAGATCAGCGGCTAGGTTAGCCGGGCTGCGACAGGATCGTGGCGGCGCGCTGGGCGAGGTCGATGCGCTCACCTTCCTTCGTTTCCGCCGTCTCCGGCAGCAGCTCGCGGATCGGCGAGGCCTTGCCTTCGTTGATGGCGGTGAGGGCCACCATGTCGGCCGCGATGGTCGCGATCTCTTCGCGGATCGCGCCGTCATTGGAGGTGTTCAGCCTGGCGGCGAGGATTTCCTCGGAAACGGCTGCGCTGCGGGCGCGCACTTCTTCTGCGAGGCGGGCTGCGACCGCGGCGGTGTCGAGTTCTGAGATCGGGGCTTCTTCCGGCACGGGCTTTTCCTGCGGCGGGATGAGAACGAGGGGCGCGAGGCCCGCCGAGCGAAGCGCGCGGTTTGCCTTGCGCATGTCGGCATTGGCGGCCTTCACCTGATCCTTGAGCTTGGTCAGATCCTGCTGCCGGCGCGTCAGAAGCGCTTCCTTGTCGGCAAGGGTCGCCTTGTCGCGCTCGGCGCGGTCTTCCAGGCGCAGAACAGCGTGTTCCTGCTGGGTCAGCTTCTGTTCGGCATCCTTGGCGCGCTTCTGCAGCAGGCCGACGTCCTGGCGAAGCTCGTCGCGCTCGGTGCGCAATCCGCTGTGCTTGAAATTCAGGTTCTCGAGCTCGGTCTCGCGCGCGGCCATGTCGATCTTCAGATTGTCGGTCTGCTCGACGATCTTGTTCAGGCGGATACGAAGCGCGTCGAGTTCGCCTTCCTTGGCGGCACTGGCCTGCTCGGCGATGTGCAGGCTCGTCTTCAGCTGGCTGATATAGTTTTCGTCCTTGCGCAGATGCGAGCGCAGCTCGGCGGCCTCGACGCTCATGTCGGCGATCTGGGCCTGAAGCGCGCTGATCTCGGAGGCGAAGTGGCCGGCGTCGCGGGCGATCTGGTCGTGCTTCAATTGCAGCGACATCGACTTTTCGCGTTCGCGAATCAGATCCTGCGTGGTGCGGGCGTTTTCGGCGGCATAAAGCGCGCGGACCATGTCCTTTTGCGCGCGCACTTCCTGGGGGCTGAGCGGCATCGTCGCGCGCATGCGGTTTTCGGTGTACCAGACGATACGGCGATGAACGGCCGGCGATACGAGGAAAACCAAGAACGCCGCGGCCAGAAAGCCCAATCCGAACAAGAGCGCGTATTCGATCACGGCGAGGCCACTGCTTCCAGAAGTTGATTTGCGTCAGCCAATGATTAAGCGGCCAACGCCGTTAGGGCAAGTGGCGGATGGGTCACGGCGACACAGAGTTCGCCGTGACGATGATATCAGAAGGGGTTCCAGGTCGGATTTGGGGTAATCTTGATATAGCCGACGTTGAGGCCGAGGCGGGCGCCGACGCCCGTGCGGATCGGCACGACGAGAACGTTGTTGTTCTTGAGCAGGGTCATGCCGAAGCCGGCGATGACGAAGGCCTGGCCGCTGACGCCGCCGAAGCGGGCATAGATCGCGTCTGTCGAGGGCAGGTCGTAAACCAGCATCATGACGCGCGTGCCCTGGCCACCGTAGTCGATGCCGAGCGAGGGGCCCTGCCAGTAGAGCGGATGCTCGCCTGCGTTCTTGGTGTTGAGCTGGCCTTCGCCATAGGTCAGGCCGGCGATGAAGGCGCCGGAGCCTTCCTGGCCGAGAATGTAGCCGTTCGGCAAGCCGTACTTCTGGAAGGCCGCCTCGACCGCCTTGGCAAGGCCGCCGCTGGTGGAGCCGAAGAAGGAATGTCCGGCGTCGACGATTTCTTGAACCGAGTATTGATCATTCCTGGCTTGCTGAGCCGCGGCCTGGGTCGCGACGAGCATCAGGCACGAAATCGCGAGCAGTGATACCCGCCGGCAGTCGGCCAGGAATCTTCCTAGGATTGAGGGGCGCATGGTGTCATCCGTTCATCATGGTCGATACATGGAGCCGTTTCCGGCGTTTCTATCATTTTGCGCGGATGGTCTTAACAATCGGTTTACCAAATATGGTGTCATTATGGCGCCGAGTACGCTCGCAAACTTCGTGCAATGATGAAGCAATATGTGTGGCGGAATGAATCACCGCCCTCTTGGAGACAATGATGTCGAAGAATCCAAACCTTACCCTGACCGGCCCAGATTTGGCCGCGCTTCTCTGCAGCCGTGTTTGCCATGACGTCATCTCGCCCGTTGGCGCGATCAACAACGGCCTTGAGCTTCTCGACGAGGGCGGCGCCGATGCAGACGCCATGGATCTTATCCGCACCAGCGCGCTGAACGCCTCGGTTCGTCTCAAATTCGCACGCCTTGCCTTCGGCGCTTCCGGCTCCGTCGGCGCTTCGATCGACACCGGCGAAGCCGAGCGCGCCGCCAAGGACTTCGCCGCCGCCGAGAAGAAGACCGAAGTGGTCTGGAACGGACCGCGCGCCATCATCGCGAAGAACCGCGTCAAGCTGCTGCTGAACCTGTTCCTGGTTGCCTATTCTTCCATTCCGCGCGGTGGTCAGATCGATATCACGCTTGAGAACCCGGAATTCGACGCCAAGTTCAAGCTCGTTGCCAAGGGCAAGCTGATGCGCCTGCCGCCGAAGTTCGTGGAGATTTCGACCGGTGAGATCGAAGAAGCGATCGACGCCCACACGATCCAGCCTTATTACGCAGTGCTGCTCGCGGAAGAGTGCGGCATGAAGCTTGGCCATAGCGCCAGCGCCGAAGAGATCGTCTTCACCGCCGAAGTCATTCCGGGCTGATCTAAAACAGCGCCGGGATAGATTCCCGGCACATTGCTTGTATCGAAGTAATACTTCCTTAGCCGAATGTTTCTATCCTTGCCCGTGAAGATGCCAGCCGGGACAGAAGCTGGGCAATGGAGCAGCAATGCAAAGGTTCATGATCACCGATTCGTCGGACGTCGTTCGTAAGGTCGGGAAGCGGATTCTCTCCGAACTCGACTTCATGGTCAGTGAAGCCTCCAGCGCCAGCGAAGCATTGTCCCATTGCCAGGTGGAACTGCCCGATTACCTGATCGTCGATTCGTCCATGGATGGAGCGCTTGATCTGATCGTGGCGGTTCGCGCCATGGAAGGCGGCAAAGAGGTCAAGATCTACTATTGCGTGATCGAGGCCGACCTGAAGAAGCTGATGATGGGCAAGCGGGCAGGGGCCACGGACTTCCTGCTGAAGCCCTTCGACCGCAAGATCCTGACCGCGGTGTTCGGCAATCGCGCCATCGCCGCCTGATATTCCCATTCGATCCACATGCAAAAGCCGCCTTCGGGGCGGCTTTTGTCGTTCCGGACTTATTCCCAGGCACAAAAAATCCCGCCATGAAGGCGGGATTTTAGGGATGATCGGCGTAGGGACCGAAATCGGATATCAGGCTGTTTCGGCGTATTCGGCACCGTCAGGCTCGCGCAGAACGTAGCCGCGGCCCCAGACGGTTTCGATGTAGTTTGCGCCGCCGGCAGCGTTTGCAAGCTTCTTGCGCAGCTTGCAGATGAAGACGTCGATGATCTTCAGTTCCGGCTCGTCCATGCCGCCGTAAAGGTGGTTCAGGAACATTTCCTTGGTGAGGGTCGTGCCCTTGCGGAGCGAAAGCAGCTCCAGCATCTGGTATTCCTTGCCCGTCAGGTGAACGCGCTGGCCACCGACTTCGACGGTCTTGGCGTCGAGGTTGACGATCAGTTCGCCGGTCATGATGACCGACTGGGCGTGGCCCTTGGAACGACGGACGATCGCATGGATGCGAGCAACCAGTTCGTCCTTGTGGAAAGGCTTGGTCATGTAGTCGTCGGCGCCGAAGCCGAGACCGCGAACCTTGTCCTCGATGCCGGCCATGCCGGAGAGGATCAGGATCGGTGTTTTAACCTTGGACAGACGGAGAGTGCGGAGCACTTCATATCCGGACATGTCTGGAAGGTTGAGATCAAGAAGGATGATATCATAATCATACAACTTGCCGAGATCGACGCCTTCTTCACCAAGATCGGTGGTGTAGACGTTGAAACTTTCTGACTTGAGCATCAGTTCGATGCTCTGCGCTGTCGCGCTGTCATCTTCGATGAGTAGTACCCGCATTCTTATCCCCTTTACCGCCGCCGAAAGGTGGTCTGGCCCCTACGCGATACAGAAATGTCACTGCGTGATTTGGAAGCTGCCACGAAATGGTTAACAAATTCTGATTCACTCTGGCAAGAGGTAATCAATTTATTAAATATTTTGTCCATTCCGCTGTTTTCCAACGAGAATCCGCAAGGCCCTCTTCTCAACTGTTACATTAAGAAAGGCCGGCAAGCGATTCATTCGACTCACCAATGAAACGGACCGGAAATCGCGTAGTTGTGTTTACCGACCCTTAAATCATCGGCACTATCATTAACGATGCCCGTAAACGAAAGGTTACCAGCGGTAGGTTTTTGTTAACGCCGAGGGAAATTTTTTGGGCAAGTCGCATGACAGCGGCAGCTAATGGGCGGTTTCAAGTGAAGCCGGGGTCTCGCATCACTGGAGTAATGCGTATGAAGTCGCGTGAGAGCCTAGTTCGTCTGAAAGAGTTTCAGGTGAACGAAAAGCGTCGTCAGCTGCAGCAGTTGCAGATGATGATGTCTGAATTTGACCGTATGACGAAGGATCTGGAGAGCCAGATCGTCGTCGAGGAAAAGAAGTCCGGCATTTCCGACCCGAATCACTTCGCCTATCCCACCTTCGCGAAGGCAGCACGCCAGCGCGCGGACAATCTTCAGGTTTCGATCAAGGAACTGAGGATGCAGGAAGAGGCCTTGGAGCAGACGCTCGAAGAGATGCAGGCGGAATATGCACGCGCTGCCGCGCTCGAAGAGCGCGACGGGGCGGTTCGGGCAAGAGCCTAAGCCAGGATGATCGATGCCTTCGGGCATCTGGGGTGTCATCTCATAAAAGCCATGCATGACGGGCGTGCTGTCCGTCATACATGGCTTTTGGCGTTTCTCGACTTCAGAAGATCAGTTGATAACGTCGCGCCATTCTTCATGGCGAAGCGCCTGCGCCTTGAAGAAGGGGCAGAGCGGAATGATCTTCCATCCACCGGTTCTGGCGGCTTCGACCGCATGCAGCGCCAGCGCCTGGCCGACGCCCTTGCCGCGCAGCGCATCCGGAACACCGGTGTGATCGATGATGATGAGCGTCGGCGATGTGCGGGAATAGGTCATTTCGGCCTGATGGCCTTCGAGCTCGGCGACGTAGCGGCCGCCCGATGCGTTTTCTTCGTTGGTGATCTTCATCCCGACTGCCTTCCTTTCGATTGCGTTAAAGCAAACGTGCCATGGCGCCGGCGCAAAGCAAAGGCCGCTCAAGGTGACGCATTGTTCGATGAAAGGGGAGGCAGGTGGTTCGGCGTTTGCGAAAAGAAAATGTCGAGCCTTGCTCGCGCAGCCGTTGTCCGAGTGGTCTTTGTGGACGGTGGCCGCGCTTCAGAGCGTCGGTTCAGTTCGGCAATGAGATAAACGCCGGAAAGCAGCAAAAGCTTCGGGCCGGCTTCACATCCTGCGATGTGCGGTCGGCCCGAACTGAAATGGAATCAACTTCAATAATTAATCAATGGCGATACTGCTGGATGCGCGTGGTGCGCAGGCCGGCAAGACCATGGCTATTGATGGATGACTGCCAGGAGAGAAACTCCTCGACGGTCAGGGTATAGCGTTCGCAAGCTTCTTCCAAGCTCAACAGGCCACCGCGCACAGCTGCGACAACCTCTGCCTTACGGCGAATTACCCAGCGCCGAGTATTCGGCGGCGGCAAATCCGCAATCGTCAGCGGGCTGCCATCGGGGCCGATGACATATTTCACTCGGGGACGTATCATTTCGGTCATTGGACTCTCTACACAACTCAAGACCACGAGAGCCACTCTAGCTTGTCACATTTAAAAATTGCCTAAACGCGTCGTAAGACTTTGATAATGAATTTAACCGCGTCGCATGATGGCGCTGGCGCGCGCTTCGCGCACGGCTTCCCTTGCGTAAATTTGTCATAAGTGCATGGGAGCCATGCACAATGAATATTAGTTGTCTGATCCTCATCAAACTATAAGCCTCCCCAGGGGCAGATAGAACGTCGCGTGTCGTCGCGATTGTTGTTTTTGCGTGCGTTGGGAATAGAATGTCAGGCTTCGCATAACGTCGAAGCGGCCGTTTTTTCTTTTCCTATACTTTGATTGTTGCTGCCAGAAGGCCGTTTTCAGGCAAGTTTAGCCTTTGAAGGACGAAATCGATGCGGAATGAAGAACGCGCCGTTCAAGACGGCGCGGCGAATTTTGTTTTTTTATCGTCAGAGAAGTCCAGTCCATCGCCGGTTGATCCCAAGGAGCGCCTCGCGCGTCTCGCGAAAGCGGCGGGTTTCAACCACTATTTGTTCGCGGGTTTTCCCCATGGCGACAATGGCGGCTTTGCGGGAAACCATATTTTCAGCAACTGGCCCGACAGCCTCGTTGCCGCCTATGACGAAGATGACCTGTTTCACAATAGTGCGCTTGTCTCGGAACTCAGGAAATCGAGCCTGCCGGTTTCGTTTGGTGTCGGTGCCTTCGAAAGCAGCGTGACCAACCCGAAGAACGGGCGGATCACCGGGCGGTTTCGCGAGCTCGGATTTCGCCGGACATTTGCTTTCGTGCTGCATGACGCCGATCGACAGCCCTATATTTTCGCGTTTTCGGGCGCGCGGGCGGATCTTTCGCGCGAGGAGGCGATGGCGCATGTGTTCAGCGCCATGGAATTCCTCGACGTCTATGCGCGCCTGCAGGTGACCGAGCAACCGCTGGAGAGCCTCAGCAGCCGCGAGATCGAATGCTTGCGCTGGTCGGCGGCGGGCAAGAGCAGTGATGAGATCGCCATCATACTCGAGCTGTCGCCGCACACCGTGGTCGGATATCTGAAAAGCGCGATGCGCAAGCTCGATTCCGTCAATCGGATGCAGGCGGTTGCCCGGGCCTTCCGCTACCGCCTGCTGTAACCCGTTCAGAGCATGACGGCGCAGAGTTCGGTCTTCGCCGGTCCGAATTCGTATTGCGCCGTGCCGCTGTGAAGCAATGCAAGCCAATCGCCCTGATTCAGCCAGACGATCGTCGTCGTGTTTTGCCGGGCCGGCGATGCTGAGGCCGGGCCGCTCGCGCTGGCGACGACCGTCGCGCCGTTGATCTCGATCGCCACACCGTGGCCTGATGAGGTGAGGGTGCTCACGGAAAGCGACAGCAGATAGAAGCCGTCTGCCGGGACGATCAGCCGTGCGCCGGAGCCAGACGGCACGGCGGCGCCGAGTTCGAAGCCGCCTTGCTCGGCATGCAAATCCGTGAAGCCGGTGCGGCTTGCTGTTGGTGGAGACGCTGTGCCGGCAGCGGGCGATGCCCGCACGATCGGCCGCGAGGGCATGCGCACCACGCCATCCGGCGCCACGACGAGCGCCGTCGACCAATCATTGCCATCGCCGCTGACCTTGATCGAAAACGCATCGCTTCCCGCAAGCCCCATCTCGGCGCGGCCCGACCAATTCGTCTGAAAGAGCAGCGTGCCTGTTTGAGACGGGTCGGCCTTGTTGATCTTCAGCTGATGGCCTTGTCCTGCATGGGTGAAAAGGCTGGCCGCTGAGGCGACCGCCAGCCGGTTGATCGCGTCGGCCGTCGCGTTGATGCCGATCATCGGAAGCGCGCCATCCGCATCGAGCGAGATCACGTTCCAGTTCGTGCCGTCGAAAGCACGCAGCTGGCGGGTATCGAGAAAGAAGGCGCGCCAGCCGGGGTTTGGCGAAAGATAGGCCCATGCACCATCCTGCCAGACGCAAATAAGCCCCTGCCGGTCGAGCCACGCGCCCTCGGGATCGGCGGCGACGAGGTAGCAGTCGCCTTCAACAGGTGTTTCGGGTGGTCCCTGGCGTCCGGCGAGGATGGTCAGCTGGACCACGGCGTCGAGGCGCTGCAGCGCCTCGTTGTGCGGCACGTGCTTCTGCGCCTGGGAGGGTAGGATGTAGGGCAAGGCGAGGTTGTTGGTCTGGTCCGACACGATCGAGCTCCGGTGTTCGCGGCAGGTTTCACTGCCGCAAATCGTAGGGGCGTGTCGGGAAGCGGGGACAGCGCGCGGGAGCCAGCGCTGATTTCAAAGGGAAATTTGTGAGAAATATCCCCGTGCTCAAAGCCTTGGCGCGTTGCCCCATGAGATGAAATCGGGGTTGGCGAAATCCGCGTCGTGGGCCTGTCGGGTCTTGCCGTAGGTGAGGGGGCGGCCGTCGAGGGTCACGGTGCAGCCGCCTGCCGCGCGCAGGATGGCATCGCCGGCCGCGGTGTCCCACTCCATCGTGCGGGTAAAGCGCGGATAGACGTCCGCTTCCCCTTCCGCGAGAAGACAGAATTTCAGCGACGAGCCGATATTCTTGCACTCCGAGATGGCCTGCTCGGCCAGGAAACGCGCGGTCTGCGGGCTGTTATGCGAACGGCTAGCGAGTGCGGTGCGTTCGGCCTTGGCGAGGCGCACATTGATCGGCAACCGCTTTTCGACACGAAAGTCCGGTCCGACATGCAGCTTCTCGGCCGTGCCGTTCTCGCCGAGAAAGGCGACACCCAGCGCGGGCGCGAAGACGATGCCGGCGGCCGGGTGGCCATCGACGATGAAGGCGATGTTGACGGTGAATTCCGGCCGCTTGTCGACGAATTCGCGCGTGCCATCAAGCGGATCGACCAGGAAGAATGACGAGCCGACCGCCGGCACGATGCCGGCCGCGACCGATTCTTCGGCGATGACCGGAATATCGGGGAAATCGCGATAGAGATGCGCCAGAATGATCCGCTCGGCCTGCTCGTCGGCGATCGTCACTGGGCTGTTGTCGGCCTTGCTGGCCGCCGTGCAGCCGGCGCGGTACACATCCATGATCGCCTTGCCGGCCTCAAGGGCGGCGCGTTCAAACGTTTCGAGCATCGCGGGTCGGTTCGATCCCTTCTCCATCATGCTTCTCATATAGTCGTTTTCACGCTTCATTGCACCGCCGGTCGACCGTCGCAAAAGGACGCAGGTGTGGTTTGACGATTTTCCATCCATCAGCGAAGGGTAAAGATCATAGGGAAAAGTGAATTTGCGGTGAAAAGTGGCGTCGGAGGCCGGATTGTGTTGAAAAAATCAACTTTTTGAACTCGAAAAAGTCATTTTCACCAAAACGGCAAAGAACTTTGGAGCTTTGAAATTTTACACTTCCCTTTTGCCTTGAAAGCAGTATGAAATCTTTAATCAAGGGCTCAACAAGGGCTCGAATAACAAGAGACGCAGGCTTTTCACGGTTCTGTGTCCAGGGGAAAGACATATGGAATATTTTGTCCAGCAGCTCATCAATGGGCTGACTCTTGGATCCATCTATGGCCTCGTGGCTATCGGCTATACGATGGTTTACGGCATCATCGGCATGATCAACTTCGCTCACGGCGATATTTTCATGATCGGTGGCTTCGCCGCCCTTATCGTCTTTCTCGTCCTCACATCGATTTTTGCTGGTTTGCCGGTCGCGGTTCTGCTGTTGGCAATGCTGCTTATCGCGATGCTGATGACGAGTTTGTGGAATTGGACGATCGAGCGCGTCGCTTATCGCCCGCTGCGCGGTTCGTTCCGCCTGGCGCCGCTGATCACCGCGATCGGCATGTCGATCGTGCTGTCGAACTTCATCCAGGTGACGCAGGGTCCGCGCAACAAGCCGATCCCGCCGCTGATCAGCAGCGTCTATAACATTGGTGGTGTCACCATCTCGCTGAAGCAGATCGTGATCATCATCATCACGGCCGTGCTGCTCACCGTCTTCTGGTATCTCGTCAATCACACGGCGCTTGGCCGCGCGCAGCGCGCCACCGAGCAGGACCGCAAGATGGCGGCGCTGCTGGGCGTCAACGTCGACAAGACGATTTCGGTGACCTTCATCATGGGCGCCGCACTCGCTGCCGTCGCCGGCACGATGTACCTGATGTACTACGGCGTGGTGAACTTCAACGACGGCTTCGTGCCTGGCGTCAAGGCGTTCACGGCGGCCGTTCTCGGCGGTATCGGTTCTCTTCCGGGCGCCGTTCTCGGTGGTCTGATGATCGGCCTGATCGAAAGCCTGTGGTCGGCCTACTTCACCATCGCCTACAAGGATGTGGCGACCTTCGCCATCCTCGCTTTCGTGCTGATCTTCAAGCCGACAGGTATCCTGGGCCGGCCGGAAGTCGAGAAGGTTTAAGATCATGGCAAATGTTGAAAACGCCCCTGGCAAGCCCGCATCCGGACTTGTCCAGAAGGGTATTAAAGAAGCTATCTTCGCAGCCGTTATCTCCTTCGGCATGTTCGTTCTCTATGTCGGTCTCGGCACGCAGCAGAACATCAGCAACGAACTCGTCGTCGTTCAGCGCTGGGGCCTGCTTGCGATCTTCGTCGCCATCGCGGCGGTCGGCCGGTTCGCGATCGTGGTGTTCCTGCGTCCGCATCTCGATGCCCGCAAGCTTGCCAAGGCGCGCAGCGGCGAGCTCGACATCTCCGACAAGAAGGGCTTCTTCCACGCCCACTTCCTGAAGATCGCGCTTCTGGCGCTGGTGCTCTATCCCGTCGTCATCGTGGCGCTGGTCGGTGCGCAGGGCTCGCTGAAGTGGGTCGACAACTTCGGTATCCAGATCCTGATCTACGTGATGCTGGCCTGGGGCCTCAACATCGTCGTCGGTCTCGCCGGTCTGCTCGATCTCGGTTATGTCGCCTTCTACGCGGTCGGCGCCTATTCCTACGCGCTGCTCTCCAGCTATTTCGGCCTGTCCTTCTGGGTTCTTCTGCCGCTGTCGGGCATTCTCGCCGGTCTCTGGGGCATCATCCTCGGCTTCCCGGTGCTGCGTCTGCGCGGCGACTACCTGGCGATCGTGACGCTGGCCTTCGGCGAAATCATCCGCCTGGTGATCATCAACTGGACGGATCTGACCAAGGGCACGTTCGGTATCGCCAGCATTCCGAAGGCAACGCTGTTCGGCATTCCGTTCGATGCCAGCCCTCACGGCTTCGCCAAGCTGTTCCACCTGCCGATCTCTTCGGCCTACTACAAGATCTTCCTCTTCTATCTGATCCTGGCGCTGTGCCTTCTGACGGCCTACGTGACGATCCGCCTGCGCCGCATGCCGATCGGCCGTGCGTGGGAAGCGCTTCGCGAAGACGAAATCGCCTGCCGTTCGCTCGGCATCAACACGGTGACGACCAAGCTCACGGCTTTTGCCACGGGCGCGATGTTCGGTGGCTTCGCCGGCTCCTTCTTCGCCGCTCGTCAGGGCTTCGTCTCGCCTGAATCCTTCGTGTTCCTTGAATCGGCCGTCATCCTCGCCATCGTCGTTCTCGGCGGCATGGGTTCGCTGACCGGCATCGCGATCGCGGCGATCGTCATGATCGGCGGTACGGAAATGCTGCGCGAAATGGAGTTCCTGAAGCTCATCTTCGGACCCGACTTCACGCCTGAACTCTACCGCATGCTGCTCTTTGGTCTGGCGATGGTCGTCGTCATGCTGATCAAGCCGCGCGGCTTCGTCGGATCGCGTGAGCCGACGGCGTTCCTGAAAGAACGGAAATCGGTATCGGGAAGCTTCACCAAGGAGGGCCACGGCTGATGAGCCCTCAGGAAACCAACATGTCCAGCGATACCCTGCTCAAGGTCGAGCACCTGTCGATGAAGTTCGGCGGCCTGATGGCCATCAACGACTTCTCGTTCGAGGCCAAGCGCGGCGAGATCACCGCGCTGATCGGCCCGAACGGCGCCGGCAAGACCACCGTGTTCAATTGCATCACCGGTTTCTACAAGCCGACCATGGGCATGATCACCATGCGCCACAAGGACGGCAGGGAACATCTGCTTGAGCGTCTGCCGGACTTTCGCATCACCCGCGAAGCCAAGGTCGCCCGCACGTTCCAGAACATCCGTTTGTTCTCGGGCCTGACGGTGCTTGAAAACCTTCTGGTCGCGCAGCACAACAAGCTGATGCTGGCATCGGGCTACACCATTCTCGGCCTGCTCGGGATCGGTCGCTACAGCGCGGAAGCGAAGAACGCGATCGAGCTTGCCCGCTACTGGCTGGAGAAGGCCGATCTGATCGATCGCGCCGACGATCCCGCCGGCGACCTCCCATATGGCGCTCAGCGTCGTCTGGAAATCGCGCGCGCCATGTGCACAGGACCGGAACTGCTCTGCTTGGACGAGCCGGCCGCCGGTCTCAACCCGAAGGAATCGCTGACGCTGAACACGCTTCTGCGCGGTATCCGCGACGAGGGCACGTCGCTGCTCCTGATCGAGCATGACATGTCCGTGGTCATGGAAATTTCAGACCACGTCGTCGTGCTCGAATACGGCCAGAAGATTTCCGATGGCAACCCGGACCATGTGAAGAACGATCCCAAGGTCATCGCCGCCTATCTCGGCGTCGACGATGAACAAGAAGCACTCAAGATCGTGG